>Ga0209382_10008743_pt1 | contig 12743 bp, 17 predicted proteins | sample SoiMetdeltSBSDD5_FD_187599 | JGI IMG/M metagenome (GOLD analysis project Ga0209382, IMG submission 187599) | Bulk soil microbial communities from a Populus tree surrounding site in Tennessee, USA - Soil MetaG P. deltoides SBSDD5 (SPAdes) (version 2) | ecosystem: Environmental > Terrestrial >... | reverse complement strand
TGAGCCGGGCGTTTGATTCACCGTGCACAGCCATAACGGACTCAAGACCGCAGCCCTACTCGGGCTGCTCACTGGCCTGATCCTCGCCGTCGGCTACTGGCTCGGCGGCTCGTCCGGCCTCGTCGTCGCCGTGTTCCTGTCGCTGGCCATGAACGCCGCGACCTACTTCTGGTCCGACAAGATCGCTCTACGCGCGATGCGCGCCCAGCCGGTGAACGAGGCTCAGGCGCCCCAGCTCTACGCCATGGTGCGCGAGCTGGCGACAAGGGCCGGCCAGCCCATGCCACGGCTGTACGTCTCACCCGCGGCCCAGCCGAACGCCTTCGCTACCGGCCGCAACCCGCGCAACGCCGCGGTCTGCGTGACCGACGGCATCCTCGGCGTCCTCGACCCGCGCGAGCTGCGGGCCGTCCTCGGCCACGAACTGTCCCACGTGTACAACCGCGACATCCTGATCTCCAGCGTCGCGGCGGCCCTGGCCGGCATCATCACGATGCTGTCGTACCTCGCGTGGTTCATCCCGCTGGGCGGCGGCGATGACGACGACGGTCCGAACCCGGCCGCGTTCCTGCTCCTGCTGATCCTCGGCCCGCTGGCCGCGAGCGTGATCCAGCTGGCGATCAGCCGCAGCCGCGAGTACCAGGCCGACGCTTCGGGCGCCGAGCTCAGCGGCGACCCGCTGGCACTCGCCAACGCGCTCAAGAAGATTCATTACGGTACGCAGCGACTGCCGTTGCCGGCCGAGGGCAACCTGGCCAGTACCGCCCACCTGATGATCGCCAACCCGCTCCGCCCGGGTGGCATCGCCTCGCTGTTCTCGACGCACCCGCCGATGGCTGAGCGGGTACGCCGGCTGGAGCAGATGGCGGTCGCACGGCGGTAATGGCGGGTTCGATGAAGGCCGCGCCGCCGCGCGGCGGCTGACCACGCTGCTGCCGGCGGACGCGGCCTTCGTGGCGTCCGACGAGCCCAGGGCCGCGCAGACATCGCTGTACGCCCAGCTCGATGCTCGATTTCGGGAGGTACGCAGACGCGAGGCGTTCTCGGATGACTTCGCGGTGGCTCGGCGGTCCTATGTGGAGGGTGCTCCTTGCCGTGATGGCCCGATCTTCCGCAGGGCTGGCCTCGTACGGGCGTCCGCTTGTTGTCGTCACGCATGGCATCGCGATGACCGTGTGGCTCGCGGCGCGGCTGTCTCCGATGCTCTTGGGGTTGACGTGGCTGAGCGACGGTGGTGGCGCCTCTAGCGGTAGTTGGTGAACTGCAAGGCGATGCCGAAGTCGGCCGCCTTGAGCAGGGCGATGACCGCCTGCAGGTCGTCCTTCTTCTTCGCGCTCACTCGCAGCTGGTCGCCCTGGATCTGTGCCTGTACGCCCTTCGGCCCCTCATCGCGAATCTTCTTGCTGATCGCCCTCGCCTTGTCGGCGTCGATGCCTTGGATGATTTTGCAGTCGAGCTTGACCACCTTGCCCGACGGGCGCGGCTCGCCGGCGTCCAGAGCCTTGAGCGAGATGTTCCGCTTGATCAGCTTCTCCTTGAAGACCTCGAGGGCGGCCTTGACCCGGTCCTCGGTCTCGGCCTGCAGGCTGACCGCCTCCTCGCCGGACCAGCTGATCTGGGCGCCGGTACCCCGGAAGTCGAACCGGACCGCGATTTCCTTTTCGGTCTGCCGCAGGGCGTTGTCCACCTCCTGCCGGTCGACCTTGCTGACGACGTCGAACGACGGGTTGGCTGCCACGGGGTCTCCTTGATCTTTGGTCGTGGTCCTGCATGGTCGTGGCCGACGGTACCCGTTTGCACCGTCCTGGGGGCGTACCGCTATCCTTGCTTGCGCTGCCGCGTCGACCGTGGCGGTGCACCTTGGCGGGTTGCCCGAGCGGCCAATGGGAGCGGTCTGTAAAACCGTCGCGAAAGCTTCGGAGGTTCGAATCCTCCACCCGCCACACGCTCTTTGTACGGCCCCTGACCTCGATGAACGCGGTCGGGGGCCGATCTTATGTGGTCCGGCCTAGTCCGGTCCGATCCGGCTGTCTACGGGTATTCACGGGAACATAGCGGGAACACTTGATCATGCGAGCCCGAACGTTGCCGCCAGGCCCAGCTACCTCACATTCGTCGATGTCGGCGGAGTGAGGCGGACTCCTGATAGGTGGATGGGACCCTTCGGGCGATCCTGCGGAGCGCGGCCGGGTGTATACGAAGAGTGTGCATCCAGCTCCAAGCGCTCCGCCTGGCTGGTACGCGGACCCGTCCGGCCGGCACCAGCACCGCTACTGGTCCGGCGCGATGTGGACCGAGCATGTCGCTGATGACGGGCGTCAATCAGTTGAACTTCTGGTCGCGCAGTTGCTGTCCGCCAACACGCCACCGGACTGGATCCAGCGTGGTCTCTGGCGCGAATGGGACGGCCTCGCGAACGCCGTTCGTGGCGAGATACAGCGCCAGGACGTCATCTGTAGTCTGCCCGGGGTCACGCCGGGGCTTGTCGATGACATGCGCTGCGAGCCCGTGGAAGTGGAGTTCGTCCGTGAGCCCGACAACCCCTACGACAGGTTCGCGTGTCGAGCGGCGGTAGCGGGGCAGCAGGTGGGGTACCTGTCCCGCGAGTGCGCGACCGTGCTCGCCCCGCAAGTGGACGCGGCGGGGGTGGCTGCGTGGCGTGTCGCCGGCGCGGTCGTGGGCGGTTCGAAAGGTGCCGAGTACCTCGGCGTTCACGTCTGGCTGGACCGCAGACTCAGTGCTGGGCCGGCCTGGCCGCCTGACTGACGAGGCATCGTCGGCTGACACGTCCAGTCTGGACGCGCTGATCCCGTCGCCGTCGACCCGCACCCGTTGGACATGGGTTCCGGCCTGATGTCGAGGTGGAGCCCCCCACGCGCGGAACGACCTCGACATCGGGCCGGGTTCCATGTCGGCTCTGCCCGGGTCGACGGTGGCGGGTGGCATCCCGGAGCCTGAGCGCCCCTGGTTGGCTCGTGTGTACGCGGGGTCGGCAGGGGAGGGCCGCCCGCGGCCCGAGCCGTTGCGTGCGGGAGCGACGGTCTGGACTGCGTCGGGCGCACGACAATCAGAACGATCGAGGGCTGGAGACACAGTGGATGAGTCGCCGACCGCCGAGCTGGCGGTGATCGCGGCGGCCGTCATCGTGTCTGGCGGCCGCGTCCTGCTGGTCCGTCGCACTGTGGCTGAGGGCGACCTGTCCTGGCAGTTCCCGGCTGGCAAGGTCGAGCCTGGCGAGTCGCCGGATGAAGCGGCCGCACGTGAAGCCCACGAGGAGACCGGCCTTACCGTCCGTGCAATCAGGCGAGTCGGAGAGCGGGTACACCCGATGACGGGGCGGACTCTCGTCTATGTGGCCTGCGAACTGGTGGCCGGTATCGCGAGCGTGATGGACGATCGGGAGGTCGCTGAGGTGGCGTGGTGCGATCGCGAGGTCTTGGCCGTCCGCGTCCCGGACGGGGTGTTCGGGCCGGTGCAGGCGTACCTCGACGCCGTGCTCGTGTGAGCCGAGGAGCTGCTGAGTATCAGATTCCGTGGGCGGTGCGGCCGGCCGGCGCGCGCGGCGGCCGAAGGCCAGAGCGCGGCGCCGAGCCGGCACGGTCGCGCCGCGTGAGCGGCGCGCTTGATCTTCTGCAAAGGCGGAATCGGCAACATACGCAACATCAACGCAACATCAAGACGCAACTGCATCCGCGACCGCAACGCTGGGCCAGTCGACTCTCCGCGCATCCCGCAGGCGCACTTGGGGACAGGATCCGGATACACAGACCGGGGAACAGGATTCTACGTCTTCTCGCCGCGTCCTTGATTGACTACCATCCGTAGTATGCCCGGCGAGGAGTTGCATCTGATTGGGGCCGACGGTGCCGCCCGCGCCAAGAGGTGGCTCGATGCGACGACGCGCGTCAAGTCGTGCTGGTTGAATACCGATCCCGCCGGTGCCTCGAAACTGGACTTTGTATGGCCAGGAAATGGTCGAGCGTTCTCTTTCGACATCGGTGGCATACTTCGCGGCGGAGAGTTCGAAAATCAAATGTTCGTGGCGGAAGCAAAGAAATACACGGGTGCACATGACCAGGGGACACAATACCGCGCCTATCTTGCCAAGTGCTACTCCGCCCGGCAGTCCAACCGCGCCCTGACCGACCACTTCATGTGGATCACGTGGCATCCATTCAATGTCACGAACTGGCGTAACCTCTGCACGGCAGACGAGGTTACATCAGCGGTAATCGACCGTCGCGAAGACGTCCTCCGTGTGGGCATCTCCGCCGAGGATGCTAAGGCCGAGTTAGACGTGGATTTGGTCAACGACCTCGCGGAACGGCTTTGGCTGCTTGTACTGAACGATCGTCAGGAGAAGCTAGTAATAACTGACAAGCACCGCTCGATTATCTTTCAGTACGAGATTGAGCGGGGAGGCTGGTGACTGTGTCTGACCTCGGTCAGCGGATCATGGCCGCGCGTTCCGGACTCGATCCTCGGGAGAACATTAAGCGCATCAAGAGTGCCGTGATGGATGAAATAAAAGAGACCGATCCTAAGGTCAGGGTGCATGTCACCGACTATTTCAACCATTCGTACACCCCAGACTTCGTTCTCGACTGGCCCCAAGACGACCGATCCAGATACTTCTACATAAGAACGGACATCGATCCGCGTCGGCTGGGCAAGGACACAGAGACATTGGCTGACAAGTCTCCGGTGTTGTTCACACTGGCCGATGTTGTGGACAGGAACCAACCCGAACTCGTGCAGTTGAGCGAGGCGGCCGCCCAAGTCGACACGCTCGTGACAGACGTCCCAGCCCTAGCTGAAGTAATGCGCGCCACTGGTGAGTCGCCTATAGCTGGTCTCGCCTCCTCGGCGCTCCTGCAGGGTGGACGGGGTGTGGTTGACGACGGTACGGCGCAGCACCTCCTTCACACTTTTGTCTCAGGGTTCGACGCAGCGCGGGCCACAAGCGCTCCCCGAACTGTGGCGGCGCGTGACGCGATACAGAACGCATTCGACCAGAGGTCGAGTCGTCGCCTCACGCAGTTCTTGCACGCCGTTTGGGTTGGCTCGGGAGGCGTCCCCTCGACCTTTCCAGGCAGCGCTGACTTCAGCCCCGATCTGACCGAGGACGCTATTGGACTCCTTCTAGATCTTCAAGACCTTGACGACGACGTGTTCTGGAAGCGCGTCGGCAGACGCCTCTCGATTGAGCGGGTTGCCCGTCTCGGAGAGCAGCGAACTGACAACAATTTCCACCGCTTAGTCCAGGCGAACCTGGATATCCTAACGGCACGCGTCTGTAGGGTAGTAGCTGGGCAGCCCGATATCCTTGAAGATCACTCACAGCTTCGCTGGGTGGTCGATCGCGGCCTACTTGCCCTGCGCGGCCTGGGTGTCACGGCATACGTCGCGGCGAAGATCGACGAAATGACGATTCATGGCGAACGCCGACCTGGCATATCTGGCGCGCAACTCATCCAGCGGTCTGAGCAAATTGGCCGCAAGGTTGAGCAGGTCGGGTTCGAGAGCGCCGAATATAGATTGTCATACGAATCTCTGCGTGCGGATATTACCCAGGATCGAACGCTCCAGGAGATATCTTCAGCCATAAGCGGCGCAAACGTTAGCACCGCGGCAATCCTCCTTCCTGAATCTCGAGTACTCCGCTGCGACTTCGAGACGCTCACGGCAACTGGGCGAGGCTCCTCTACCTTTCCCTTGGCCGATCTGGTAGAAGTCTCACTGGGAATGCTTGTCAATCTTACCGAAGACGAGTTGCGCTGGCTTAGCGATCTCTTTGCCGGATGGCGGGAGCCGGAAGGCCAGGATACGTTGTTTTGACGCAACTGGCGAAACGAGACAGAGCTTTATTACGTGGATTTGGACGGGGGTGAGCCAGTTCGTCATGCTTGACGTCCGGCTGGCGTTCGTGAGTGTCCGTTGGGCCGAGTTGGAGGACGTGGGTTAGCTGGGACCCTCTAGCAGTCGCAACTAAAAGTGGAGTCAGTATGCCTGGTGAGCAAATGCACATGCTGGGAATGGAGTTCGTGTATCGAGTAAAGAAACTGCTGCCCCTTGCCTTCCATGTAACAGAAGTCCATCTACCCTGGGAGTGGGAGGACCCGTCCACCGGGATCACGCCGGACCTCATCGCCACCCTTGCTGACGGCTCAGCACTCCTCGTCGAGGTCAGAAACTACAGTCTGGGAACATCACTTCGAGTAAACGAGTTAGTGGATAGGTTGTCTCTACTTGTCAAGGAGTTTCAGGCTCGGCACCCGCTCGGTGGTAAACCGAAACCCTTAGTGGTGATTTCGGGTGTCTTGTCTCCCTTGCAATACCGAAAGCTGACCGATGCCGGAATCGATCTAATCGACGGTCCGGCACTAAGCATACTTGAGAGGCGGGCCGCCGGGGGCTCGCGCTTAGGGCATGAGGACGTCATAACGAGCGTCGTGACTGCTGACGACGAGAAGCGACTGCCAGAAAGGCTATTCCGGGCACTGAAATCCATCGTGCACGGTCGTAACGGGTGGACTGAATACCAAAGACTGTGCGGCGACGTCTTTCAACTTGCATTCTGTCCCCCACTTGAGCCGCCCTTACACGAGCTAAGCACCAGATCCGGCGTGAACCGGCGGGACTTTATATTCCCCAACTACGCCTCTAGTGGGTTCTGGGAATTCGTTCGAGTAAAATATGGCGCGGATCACCTCGTTGTCGATGCAAAGAACAATGCGATTCCGCTGAAGAAGGACGCCGTGCTTCAATTGGCGAATTACTTGAACGACTGGGGGTGTGGGCGACTTGGAATACTTTCGACCCGGACAGGAGCATCGAGGTCGGCAGTCGAGACGATTCGCGAGCAATGGATCATGCATAGAAAGATGATTCTAGTTCTCGATGACGGAGATGTGGCCCAAATCCTTGAGCTTAAGCGGACAGAGGGCAATCCCGATGACCTAATTCGACAGAAGATCGAGGACTTTCGCTTGTCGTTCTAGGTTAAGGCCGGACACACAATTCGCCCGGCCTCGCTCCGTCCGCGGCGTGCGGTATCATCCTCACGGCGGACTATTTTCGGCCCTGGCCGAATGTAGGTGGAACTCCGGTACGGCTGTCCAGGCGTACCGCTGGCCGAGCTCGTTTGCCACCAGGTGGGAGATGTGCCTCGCGCACTCCGTATAAAGCCGCGCGCATGAGATTGCACCGTGTAGGGTGAGAGAGTGCTTGCCTCCCGGCATGGAGCGCAAAACGGTGCTTGCCGCCGGTACATCCTTTGTGGGCGCCGGCCAATACTCGGCCCGCCAGCCACTAGCGAGGCCATGTGAGAGGCAGTGTCTTACTTGCATCCAGGCCTCGGACAGGTCGAGAGCCTGGTTCCATGTTAAGTCACCCTCGCGCCACCAGCTTGTTCCTCTCGGCGGTAACCAGATAGTCAGTGCAAAGTCGACACCAATCACCGACTTCAAGGCCGGCATCTCCTTGATGAGGGCGTTGGCGAAGTCCTTTACTGTAGGATTGTTAGTATTTCCAATTCGCTTGGCGATCTGTCCGAAGCTCTGTCCCCGTAGTGACAACACGACGGCTAGAAAGTCCTCGGCGAACCCTTCAAACGCGGACGTCACGCCCAGCGTGATGGCGGGGGCGAGTGCTGCGGCGTTGCCCGGGTTACCCCTTCTCCGCGGATGAAGCTTGATTAATCGCGACGGAACTTCGAGAGGACGGGCGAACCGCTCTACGGACGCTTGAAGGCTCGCGGGAAGCACAGTACTCCCCCGATCGAGTTTGGAGGGCGGACAGTGCGCCAAGACTAGCGGAATCGCCGGCGTGGCAAGCTTCGAGTCGGTCGAGAGTGACGTACGGGATCGAACTGAAAGGCTCCGCGCTCAATGGAGCCGTCATGCGACAGGAAGGCATGGCCCTGATCAGAACGACGGGGAGCTTCAAGCTCGAAGGCTGGGCCGGGACGCTCAGCCTATGTACGGCTCCGTCCGGTTCTCGTAGCCGTGGTCGATTCGCAGTCGCATCGATGGGTGGATCGCGAGTGGGTCCAGTTCACTCAGATCGACCCAGCGGACCTCGCTCGACTCTGCGCTCGGTGTGAGTTCCCCGGTCACGGGTCGGGCTCGGAAGCAGAGCGAGAATTGTTGGCGTACCTCGCCGTTGCTGTAGGCGATGACGTGACGTGGGTTGCTGTAGACGCCGACCAGGCCGGTGACCTCGACGCGGATTCCGGTCTCCTCCAAGGTTTCGCGGACGACGGTCTCGGCTACGAATTCGCCGAAGTCCTGCGCCCCGCCGGGTAGCGCCCAGAGGTCGTTGTCCGTGCGCCGAATCAACAACACCCGACGTCGTTCGTCGCGGACGAACGCAGTGACCGCAACGACAATGCTGTTGGGGCTCGGTGCGCTCGGGTCGTTGAAGTACTCGATTCGGGCTATGTCAGGCGTCCGATCCGTTGGGCCACGCGGACACCGCAGCAGCATCGTCTAGTCGATGGGCAGGACGTAGGCGTTCACAAACCAGTGATCGACCTTCGCCCAGTGGAGATGACCCGATACCGTGCCGTCTTCGCCACCCATCACCGCATGAATGTGGACCTTCCCGTCTTTGATCTCTCCGGTGCCGGACATCTCGAATGGCTGTTCGTACGTCGTCAAGATGTCGTCGCTCGGATCGCCTTTCGGCATCACGCTAACGCAGCATCCCTCGACTGCGCCGATCAGCGAAACGATTGCCGCGTTTGCGACTCCTCGACTCGCTACTTCTCGCGTGACTGCCTCGACGACCTCTTGTCCCTTACCGACAGAGACAACGAACACAGCGACTCCTTAGATGGTGAGTGGGTCGAGGCCGGCAAGGGTGGCCGCGATTGAACGAAGATTCTCGCGAGACGTCTCTGTTCGTAGAGCGTCACCGAGAACACGGTTAACGTTCTCCGGATCGACCGGTCGAGTGCGGCCAAGTATTAGTACGCTGCACCAGCGCGCGGCGCTGTCGTACGGATTTGCCGACTCCAAGGCGAACGCTTCGATTTGCTGTTCGGTTAGGGGGTCTCCACTCGCGGCCAGCGTCCCGGCGTCAGGCCACGGCATGGCCAGTACACGCGAGGCGACCGCCTGTAGGTAGAGCCATCGTGACTCCTCGTCCCGCTTTAGGGCGCTGATGACGTCGTTGTCGATGGCGGGTGCGCCTAGCTTGGCCAGAATCCCGGCGGAGTTGACGCGTAGAACCGGCGACCCTCTACGCATCCACTTGACAAGCGAGCCGATACAGGGCGTGTCCTTGGCAACGAGTGAGCTGATGACTCGATCGGTTTCGTGGGAGGTCTGAACCGTCGATAGGAGTTTGCTTCGCTCGGCCGAGATGTCCCGTACCACATCAACGGCGACATCGGGAGCGGCGCCCACGATCATCGTGGAAGCCATCCCCAGCAACAGGCTTCGCCGGTTCACGTCCCCACCAAGTGCTTTCTCATACGCCCGAATGACGGCCGGCGTGGCCGGCCGTACTCCCCTTTCCACGTTGCCGAGGTAGCTACGACTGAAGCCCGTCCGCCGCGCCATGCCGGACAGCGACAGCCGGGCAGACGTGCGAGCCTGCCTCAGTGTCGGACCTAGATCATTCACGGTCTACCAGGGGCTTCTAGTTGGAGCGGGTTGGAGACACCTACGAGCTACAGCACAAGCGTATCGATCGGCAAGCTGTAGTTGTCCCGTCTCACGACGTGACGCAAGACGATCGCTGGATAGCCAACGCGGGAGGTGGACACGTGGCGATCAAAGACCGGGGCAACACCTCGGACCAACGACCACGGCGGCCGTCGCGGATGGACATGAGCACGGGTTGTCCGTCGTGTGAGGGCCGGGGTTGGCGGTACGTCAGTCCGCGCGGGCTGATCCGGGTCGCCGAGGATGTGGTGCCGCTGTCTCGTCGGCTGTGCTCGGACTGTCTGGGTCGTCCGGTGTCGAAGCGGTCGGCGTGAGGTGCGTGATGGTGCAGACCCATTCCCCGACTCGCCGGGCGCGGTCGTTGTGGCTGCGGCGGGAGTGCTCGTGCGGCCGCTGGACGTACTGCCGGCCTCCTTTGTGGACGCCGGGAACGCCTATCCCCGACGGCGATCGGGTGCCGTGGCCGAACAACCCGGCGTGGGCGACGGAGCGGACTCGTGAGCTGCCCGCCGGTCGCGGGTGTGGTTGACGCTGGGTCAGTCGTACCGGGCCAACCAGGCGGACCGGTGGCGGCGCTGACCCACGAGTGAAGACTACGGACCCAGGCTCCCAGGGTCCGAGGAAACAGGCACGGTGGCTGGGTTCCTCTCTGGTCCGCAGCCGGCTGGTACAGGCCGCCGTGCCGAACGGGCACGGTCGCTGGGGTCTCCCTGGTCGGCAACCGGCTGGCACCAGTCCGCCGTGCCCGGGTGGGTGCGGTGGCCGAGGGTGTCCTCTCTTGGTCTGCAACCGGTTGGAACCCGGCCACTGCACCCACATCACTGTTCCGGGATGGGCGGAGGTGCGGCATGTCAGCGGAGCGGTCGCGATGAGGAGCCACCGGCTCGTGACGACCGTCCTCGCGATGGTGGTGCTGGTTCCGTGGCTGCCGGGTGACGCGTGGCGGTGGTGGCCGTGACCAAGCCGGCCGAGGTCCGTATGGCACCGGGCACCGTGATCGAGCTGCCGCCCGGTACGTGGCGGCACGGGGATGGTCTGCTGCGGCTTCGGGTGGAGCGGGTGCTGCACGAGCTTTCCCGCTTCTACACCGACGAGGTGTGGCTGGAAGGCACCCGGATGGACCCGATCCGGCCGGGCGACTGGATCCAGGTTCTCGCCCGGATCGACGCATTGCCGGTCCAGCCGGCCACAGCGCCACCGGACGGCGCCGCTCCACCCTCGGTGGTGTAGCCGGTCCGCCGGCCGGTCGGGGTGTCAAGGCGAACTTGACACGTATCCGTCAAACCCCTGGGTCGACAGACCCCTAGCACCTGCTCTAGTCTGTTGACAAGACGTGTTGATACTCACGAGTCTCGTGATAGAGGGTGCTGGCGGTGCCGATCGAGGTTGCTCCCCCGAAGTACGTGGTTCTGGTCAACACCATCCAACAGCGGATCGAGGACGGCACCTATCCACCGGGGTCGAAGATCCCGAGCGAGACCGAGTTGATCGCCGAGTTCGGCGCTTCCCGCCCGATCGTGGTCCGGGCGTTGGGCATCCTGGCGCAGGACGGCTGGATCGAAGCGGTGCACGGGCTGGGCCGCTTCGCCAAGGGGCGACCGCTGGCTGCCCGCACAGCACCGGAGCACGCCGTCAACCTCCTGGATCGGCAGGAGAAGGTCGACGTGCAGATCCTCGCAGCCGGCCCGGTACTCGCCGATGCGCGCACGGCCGACGCGCTGCGGATCGACGAAGGCACACCGGTCATCGCCCGCCGACGTCTCGTCACAGCCGAGGCGGGGCCAGTGGAGCTGGCCACCGTCTACCTGCCCGTCGAGGTCGCCGCCGGCTCCAGGGTGTCGAAGCGAGATCCGATCCCCGAAGGGCTCCTAGCCCACCTCACCGCGAAGGGTGTTGATCTGCACCACGGTACCGAGCGGATCACCGCCCGTACCGCCACCGCGGACGAGGCCAAACTGCTCGAGGTGACCCGCCGGGACTGCCTGCTGGCCGTTCTGGTCGTCGTCTATGACGCCACCGGCGATCCGGTGCTGGCGGTGGACGCGCTGATCCCGCCTGCCCGGCACGAGCTGGAGAGCACCTTCCCCATCCGGTAGACCACGATCGACACGCCGACCCGAACCTCGTTCGAAACAGGCCCGGGAACTGTCGCCTGCCCGAGGTACACTCGGTCCCAACTTAGCAAGACGAGTGATCGTCCTGCTGATGCCTGGGGAGGCTCACGAATGGTTCCGCACCTCACGAACACCGGCCCACCCGCCACGGTGGAGCCGGACGGTCCGCGACCGGGGTCGCGGGCGGCACGCCTACTGGTCCCGCGCAGCGTCGACGTGATGAAGGCGCTCGCGGCCGAGTACGGCGTCTGTTCCCGGCCGGTGTCGATGCGCCGCACCGACCTGGACACCGGCCAGACCGTCGTCCTCGACCTGCCCTGCGGCGCCACGCTGGAGGCCAAGTGCACGGCGTGTGCCAGGCGGGCGGCGCGGCTGCGGCGCCAGCAGATCCGGGAGGGCTGGCACCGCGACGACGAACCCCTCCCGGCACCCACCGCACCGACCGACGACCAAGTGGGCCTGCTGGTGCTGCGGGCACACCTGGAGTTCGAACGCGCCAAGTCCACCTCGGTCGGCGACTGGACCGGCGTCGCCGAGTGCGACGAGGAGATTCGCGTGCTGGAGGAGGAGATCGCGGCCACCGGGCTACGCGGCCGGGCTGCGCCACCTCACCATGATCAGGAGGCAACTGACGCCAAGCCGCGTAAGCGGTCCACCCGGCGGCGGCAGGACGTGCCCGACCTACCCCGGCGGCGAATCGAGAACCGCACCACCGGCCGGGTCTACCAGGCGCCGGATGGCAAGACATACCGGCCGTCGCTGTTCCTCACCCTCACCCTGCCCTCCTACGGGCGGGTGTGGGAGGACGGCACCCCGGTCGACCCGAACACGTACGACTACCGGCGGGCGGCATGGGACGCGGTGCACTACCCGAGACTGCTGGACCGGTTCTGGCAGAACCTAATAGGAAGTGAACCGGCGTCGACCGGATGGGACCGATCGGCTCATGGACGCCTCT
>Ga0209382_10008742_pt1 | contig 12744 bp, 10 predicted proteins | sample SoiMetdeltSBSDD5_FD_187599 | JGI IMG/M metagenome (GOLD analysis project Ga0209382, IMG submission 187599) | Bulk soil microbial communities from a Populus tree surrounding site in Tennessee, USA - Soil MetaG P. deltoides SBSDD5 (SPAdes) (version 2) | ecosystem: Environmental > Terrestrial >... | reverse complement strand
GGCCGTCTACTCGTTTCTCGCCAAGGGACCCTATGGCGGCGTGATCTGGCACTTCTCGACCGAGGGCTGGTATCGCCTCTTGTTCGAAAGGGACATTTTCGACGACACGGTGAGTTTTGCGGATGCCCATCTCACCATTTTCTGGCGTTCGGCCAAGCTCTCCCTCGCCACGACGCTCTTGGCCCTGCTCTTCGGCTTCCCCACGGCCTATTTCATTGCAACGAGACCCGAGCGCTATCGCGAACTCTGGCTCTTCCTCATTACGATTCCCTTCTGGACCAACCTTTTGATCCGCACCTTCGCCATCATGGAGGTGATCCGCAACGAGGGACTTCTCAATTCGCTCCTGCTGAAGTTGGGCCTCATCGAGCACCCCTTGCAGCTTCTGTTTACCGACTTCGCCATCATGCTGGGCATGGTCTATGTCTACCTGCCCCTGATGGTTTTGCCGCTCTACGCCAGTATGGAGAAACTGGATTTCCGCCTCATCGAGGCGGGCTATGACCTCTATGCCAATCGCTTCCAGGTGCTACGGCGCATCATCATCCCTCTGGTCAAGCCTGGAATCATCGCCGGCTCCATTCTCGTTTTCATCCCTTCCCTCGGCGCTTATGTCACCCCGCGCGTCCTTGGCGGCGGCAAGAACATGATGCTCGGCAATTTGATTGAGCTTCAGTTTGGACAAGGCAGGAACTGGCCTTTGGGGGCAGCTCTCGCCATAACTTTGATGTCGGTGGTGATGATTGCCCTCCTCGTTTACGTGCGCAGCGCGTCGCGCTCGGCCACCAGCCATGGCTGACCGAATGCTGAAAAGAGGTTTCGCCGTAAAGCGCCAGCCTGGATTCGCCGCAGTGGCAATCGTCTGCTTCATCCTTCTTTATCTGCCGATCGCCACTCTCGTCGTCTATTCCTTCAACGCAGGAACCTCGATTGCCATTTGGGAGGGATTTTCCTGGCGCTGGTATCAGGCCGCCTGGCAGAACGAGCAGGTGCAGGAAGTCTCCTTGCGCTCGCTGCTCATCGCCTCGGTGGCGGCCTTCACATCGACCATTTGCGCCACCATGGCGGCCCTCGCCACCACCCGCACCCAGGCTTATCCTGGGCTCACTTTCATCTACGCCTTTATCAATCAGCCTCTCATGGTGCCGGAGATCGTCACCGGCGTGGCTCTGCTGATCTTTTTTGCCATGATCAAAATCCACACGGGTTACACGGGGTTGGGTTATCTCATCATTGCCCACACCGCCTTCTGCATTCCTTTCGCCTATCTGCCTATCCGCGCGCGGCTCGAAAGCATGGATCTCTCTCTTGAGCGGGCGGCGGCGGATCTCTATGCAACTCCGTGGCGAACCTTTCGATACGTCACCTTTCCGATCCTGTGGCCGGGCATATTGGCGGGCGCCATGCTCGCTTTCGTCATTTCTCTCGATGACGTCGTCATAACCGAGCTGGTGAAGTCAGGGGGTCAGGACACTTTGCCCACCTACATGCTGGGCCAGTTCCGTCGCATCATCACGCCCGAAATGAATGCCATCTCCTCGGTCTTTCTTTTCATTTCCATCGTGATGGTGACAATTTTCTTCTTTTTCAGCCGAAAAAAGCAGTAGGATCAATCACGTCGTAGCATCAAGATCTACGCGGGGCCGGGCGCTCCGTGTGGACTTCGGCGCTTTCGATCCCGGTAATTTGCGCCCCTCTGATGACCGACCTCGAGCTCTGCTATCTTCCCGCCACCGAGACGCTTGCATTGTTCCGCGAGCGCAAGCTTTCGCCTGTTGAGCTCATGCGGGCTCTGATCAGCCGCTTCGAAGCGGTCAATCCTGCCATCAACGCTTTCGCCGATACCTATTTCGAGGAAGCTCTCGCTAAGGCTCGGTTCGCGGAAGCCGAATATTCGGGCGGCAGTCCGCGTCCTCTCGAAGGCCTGCCTATCGCCGTCAAGGACGCCCAGCGCGTTGCCGGCAAACGCACCACCTACGGCTCGCTGATTTTCAAGGACAACATCGACGACCGCTCTGACCCCATGATCGACCGACTTGAAGCGGCGGGCGCCATCATTCACGCCCGCACGACGACGCCAGAATTCTGCCTGTCCGGTACTTGCCATACCCGTATGTGGGGCATCACCCGTAATCCATTTAACACGCAATACGGTCCGGGCGGCTCTTCGGGCGGCTCGGCTGCATCCCTTGCCGCCGGCACGACACCGCTGGCGACCGGCACCGATATCGGTGGATCCATCAGAATTCCCGCCGCGGCTTGCGGCGTTGTCGGCTACAAGCCGCCGCACGGCCGCAACCCCGACGGACCGCCCGCCAATTTCGACCGCTATAATCATTGCGGCCCGCTCGCCCGGAACGTCGCCGATGCGGCCCTTGTGCAGAACATCGTCTCAGGCCCCCATCCTCTCGACCATGATTCCCTTCGTGAGCGGGTGGAGCTTCCCCTCTTGCCCCCCGGCGCCCGGAGCCTGCGCATCGCCTATTCTCTCGACCTGGGTTACATGAACGTCGAGCGTGACGTGCTGAAGAACACGCTTGCCGCCCTCGATGTGTTCCGCGCGCTCGACTACACGGTGGACGAGGTCGAGCTCGGCTGGACCATCGAATGCGAGCGCTGGGCAGCCCATTGGTACAATGCCATGCATTACGGGCGCCAGACCATCTGGCATGCCAAGCGCCATTCAGGGCTCATGTGCGATTATTCTGTCAAATTCGCCAGGAATTGCGAGACCGCCACCAGCATGGATGATGTCCCGCATTCCTGGGAACAGGTGCACAGGATGTATCAGACCTTTGGGCCCGTCATGGAGAAATATGACGTCTTCATCTGCCCGACCAATGCCGTGCCTGCCGTCAAGGCCGACCACGATCCCTGGGACCAGAACTTCAGGATCAACAATGTGAAGGTTGATCCCGAGAATGGCTGGATTCTCACCTATCAGTTCAACATGCTCCACCATTGCCCGGTCATCTCGCTGCCGTCGGGTCGCGCCGCCAACGGCGTGCCGACCGGCGTTCAGATCGTTGGCCGCACCTTCGACGATTTGACCGTGTTCCGTGCTGCCTATGCCTACGAGCAGGCAGCGCCGCATCTGTTCATCGGCGCTGCGAACGCCCCGCACCCGGGAACTAGCGAAAAGCCCCCGGAAACTCCTGCGATAGCTGCGTCACCTCGCGCTTGAAGGGCACTGCATCCGGGTCCTGCGCGCAATCGAGAAGCCGTCCGAAGCGGTGGCCGGAGTAGACGGCATGGGCAATGGTCGCGGGCGCAAGACAGTCGCCGATCGCGGTTACCGAGCGGATGCCATGGTCCTGCCATTCTGCATTTCGCCTCTCGAGCGCACGCGCCAGCTCCTCTTCGGGCAGTCGTGCCGTAACGAGCACCACCGCGTCCATCTCAATGACCTCCAATTTTCCCGTATAGATGCAGGCAAGTTTCACGTGATTCGGAGCGATGGCACCAAGTCCGTGGGTGAGTTTCAGTTGCACGCCCATTTCGAGCAATTTTCGCTGGATGAACTTCTGTTCCAAGGTGAGCTGGCTGAAGTCCGAAACCATCGATGATGGCGTGACGATCATCACCCTCGAGCCGGCCCGGGCCAGAAGCTCGGCCACGACCCCACCCATATAGTAGTGATCATCGTCATAGACGATGATCCGCCCGCGCGGTACGACGCCGTCCATGAGATCATCCGGCGTGTAAACCTTTGCGCCTTCGGCGATCTCGATTCCCCTGAGCGTAAATCGCGCTGCGCCGTCGCGCCGCCAGCGGCTCCCCGTGGCGATCGCGACATGATCGAAGCCGAAGCTCAATATGTCGTCGGTCGCAAGTTGGCTGGACTTGTAGGTTTCGACATTGGCAAGCTGCGACAGCTGATAAACCCTGTAGTCGGCGACCCGCCCCCACGCGGCAAGTCCCGGCAGCTTGCGCTCCTTGGTGACCCGTCCACCGAGCTCATTGCCCGCCTCCGCCAGGGCGACGTCATAGCCCCTCATCCCTGCCACCCTCGCCGCTTCAAGGCCGGCCGGCCCTGCGCCGATCACGAGCACGCGTCCATTGGAGCCCGCCTTTTCGAACCGTTCCGGATGCCACCCGCGCCGCCACTCATCGCCGAAAGTAGCGTTCTGTGTGCAGCGGCTCGGGCTCATCAGATAGTCGCCGGTGATGCAGATGTTGCACCCTATGCACTCGCGGATGTCCTCGATCCGCCCTTCCTCGATTTTTCTAGGCAGGAAAGGATCGGCGATCGACGGACGCGCCGCCCCTACGAAGTCGAGAACGCCCGACCGGATTTGTCTCACCATCGCATCGGCCGAGGTGAACCGCCCGACGCCGACGACCGGTTTCGAGGTGAGCTCCTTGAGGCCTCTGACGAATTCCTCCTGGAACCCCTCTTCCGCAAAGCGCGAGCTCTGCGAGTCATGGGGCCAGGTGCCCATGCAGAAATCCCACAAATCGGGAAGCTCCCCGATAAGCCCGATGATATCCTGCATCTCGGCGTGAGAAAGACCGAGTTCCCCCAGCATCTCGTTGACCGCTATTCTGACGGGAACGGCGCATGTCTCCCCCACTGCCTCTCTTGTATCCTCGATGAGCTCGCGCAGGAACCGCACACGATTTTCGAGCGTGCCGCCGTATTCATCGCTCCGCCAGTTTGTCTGCCCCGACAACAAGAACTGCGCCGTGGTGAGACCGTGTCCCGCATAGCAATAGATAAGATCATACCCCGCTCTTCGGGCGCGCAGCGCTGCATGGCGATGCCAGCGCCGAATGTTCTTGAGATCCTCTTTGTCGAGCGCACGCGCCTGCTGCGGCTCGTTGTGCGCCGTCGGCGTTGGCAGATGATGCACGCCCAAGGGCACGTCTCGCGACGCGTGGTTGGCAGCCGCCGCCCCATTGTGGCACAGCTCGATACCGGCAAGGCTTCCATGCGCGTGGATGGCCTCCACGATCCGCTCATGCACCGGCAGGTCCTCATCGTCCCACAGTCTCAACTCCACATAGGGAGATACATCCGCGGAGGGATGGATCTCGACTTCCTCCGTGCACACCACCGCCCAGCCGCCTTCCGCCTTGATCCCGCGCATGGTCGCGTTCTGGGTCGCATCGCGCCAGCCCATGCCATTGCAATGCGGCACCTGGTAGAATCGATTGCGCGCAAGCTTCGGCCCGATCCTGACCGGCTCAAATAGAATGTCATATCGGGAATCGCGCCCCATGCGAATGTCGCCTCAATCCGTTAGCTGCCGAGAAACCCTTCGAGCACGTTCACCGTGTTGATGCCGATGGCCTCGATCGCATAGCCGCCTTCCATCACGAACAAGGTTGGCAGCTTGAGCTTGTCGAGTCGCGCCCCATAGGTCTTGAAGTTGTCCGACTCGAGTTTGAAAAAGCTGATTGGATCTTCCTTGAACGTGTCGACCCCGAGCGAAACGACGAGAGCATCCGGGCCATAGGCGGCTATCTTGCGGCAGGCGTCCTCGAGTGCCTCACCCCAGGACGAGTAAACCGTGCCCTCGGGCATCGGATAATTCACATTGAACCCTTCCCCATCGCCTTCGCCTCGCTCATCGGCATAGCCGAGAAAATAAGGGAAGGCATCCTCCGGCCGACCGTGCAGCGAAAGAAAGAACACGTCCTTGCGCTTGTAGAAGATATCCTGCGTACCGTTGCCGTGATGGAAATCGACATCGAGTATGGCGACCCGCGCCGCACCCTGGTCGAGGAACATTTGCGCCGCGATCGCAGCGTTGTTCAGGAAACAATAGCCGCCATACATGTCGAGCGCAGCGTGGTGCCCGGGAGGCCGGCACAGCGCGAAGGTTGCGCGCTCGCCCTTGGCCACCATCCGCTGAGCCCTTTGTACCACCGCGGCGCTCGACTGCACGGCAGCCCACGTGCCAGCGGTAATGGCGGTTTCCGTGGCAAGCGCGTAATAGCCGGCCTTGCCATCGATGTGATCGGGAATGCGCAAGCCCATGCGCCTGGCAGGAAAGCCGGAAGGAATGATCTCACCGCGCGCGCCGAGCTTGATCCACTCCCCCCAGGCCGTCCTGAGGAATTCGACGAATTTCGCATCGTGCACTCTGAGGACCGCTTTTTCGTCGAAGCCGTCGGGCGCCACGATCTCGCTGAATTTCCGTTCCTTCAGCCGCCGCAGGATGTATTCGACCCGCGACGGCCTTTCGAATGGCGTCACGAATTGTCCGAAGCTCAGTTCACCTTGCGGAAAATGCTGCCGGTGGTCTTCCGAATAGACGACTTTCATTGCGCCCCCGCCAACGAGAGAAGGAACAGATTGGACTGCCTCCTTCCATCTTGGCAAGGGGCGCTGAAAGCGCTGTTTTCGAAACTCCTATTCGAGGATTTCCAGCCGGACCTTCGCGATGCCCGTGCTAACGAGCCCCACCGTGCGAGCCGCGCCATAGGCGAGATCGATGATGCGGCCCCGGATAAAAGGTCCTCGGTCATTGATACGCACCACGACCGCTTTCCCGGTCTGCACGTTGGTGACGCGCACCTTCGTGCCGAAGGGCAGCGTTCGATGTGCCGCCGTCATTCCTCCCGGATTGAATTTTTCGCCGCTCGCTGTGAATTTCCCGCTTCGATAAAACGAAGCCATCCCGACTTGTGCTGAAGATCCCTCTATGAAAGCCAAAAAAGAAGAAAGAACGATTGTAATGACCAAAACAAATCGCATCACGCGCCGAACCCCCCTGTCTTGTTGTCGACGGGCGAACCATAAAGGCGCGTGCGGCGAAATTTTGACCTTATCGGGTCAATTTCTCGGTCTGATGTTAACCATTTTTCTTCAAATTTGCGGGTTCGTCCGTTAACGGATCAATTCAGTTGCGCACTGTCATGCCTTCGAGTGGAATTTCTGCGCCACGCCCCGCGATCAGGTCCGCCGTGATACGCGCCGTGCCATGGCTCATCGTCCAGCCCATATGTCCAAGCCCGGCGTTGTACCAGAGATTGGCGTGCCGCCCCCGTCCGAGTATCGGCGTGCCCTCGGGTGTCATCGGCCGAAGTCCTGCCCAGTAATCCGGCTTCGAATAATCGGCACCATCCGGAAAAAGCTTGGTCATCTGCGCCATCATGTAGCGAAAGTCCTTGGGCGAATGCCCCCGACCGTATCCGGAGAATTCCGCCGTTGCCGTGACCCTCAGACGATCGCCGAGTGGACAATAAGCGATCAGATTCTCCTCATCGACGCCACCGATCGACGGTGGATTGTTCCGGCCCGACACTGGAAAGGTTACCGAATAGCCCTTGACCGGATAGATCGGCAGATCCTGCCCGATGCTCCGCGCCAGATGCGGACTATGGACGCCAAGGCACAGAACGTAGCGATCGGCCTTCTCCCTTCCCGTCGTCGTGGCGACGCCGGTGATTTCGTCACCCTCGCTTTCCAGCCCAGTGATTTGGACTCCCGTCTTGAATGTAACGCCGCGGCCTTTCAGCCATTGCGCCATATTGCGGGCGAACATGCGGCAGTCGCCGCTTTCATCGTTCTTGGCGAATAGGGCGCCCGCAAACTGCTTCTTGACCGGAAGAAGTGCTGGATCCTTCTGCGTCATCGCCTCCCGGTCCAGCGCCTCGATGGCGCAGCCGTTGTCGATGAGGATCTTCGACTTGACTGCCGCGCCGGCCAACACCTTTTCATCGCGATAGAGATAGAGCAGCCCGCCTCGCCGGCCGTCATATTTGACGTCGACGTTCTTGAGCGTCTCATGAAAGACGCTGAGCGAGTAATTGCAAAGCCTCACCTTGCGCGACGTGTTGACGGCGGCGCGCTCCGCAGTGCACTCCCCTAAGAAACGCCACATCCAGCGTAGGAAATGCCTGTCGAGTCTCGGCTTGAGGCGCAGGGCCTGGTCGTTGCGCCACAGCGACCTGAGCAGGATCCCTGGCGCAGCTGGCGACGACCAGGCGTAGGAGTGGCCCGGCGCGAACAGGCCTGCATTGGCATAGCTGGTGATAGAGGCTGGCAGCTCCTCGCGGTCGATGACGGTCACCTCGTGCCCATCGCGATTGAGCTCGTATGCCGTCGTGACGCCTGCAATTCCTGCCCCTAAAACCAGAACTTTCATTGGTGATTTTTCTCCTTGCTTGTAGAGATTTGGTAGACGTGCAGACCAGCCCAGGCAAGACGTCTCTTCCGTGAACCATGTCAGGCGAACGCAAACGGCCAATCTACATCGACTGCGACCCGGGTCTCGACGACGCAGTCGCCATAGCCCTTGCTGCTTGCGCCCCCGAGCTCGAAATAGCCGCCCTGAGCGTCGTGGCTGGCAACGCCGCCCTCGGGCGAACGCTCGACAACGCTTTGTCCGTCACCGCCGCCTTGGGCCTTAAGGTGCCTGTCCATGCGGGGGCGGACAGGCCTCTGCGCGTCAAGCCGCAGCTGGGAACGGAGATATGGGGCGGCAACGGCTCCCTGAACCCGAAGCGTCCGCGCCGCAGCGCCTCCCCTGAGAGCGCCGCGGACGCCCTGGTCAGAATCATGAAAAATGCCCCCGACCATTCTCTCCTGCTCTGCTGCCTCGGCCCCCTCACCAATCTCGCCACCGTCCTTCAGCGCGAGCCGGCACTCTCCGCGAAGATCGATCGGCTTCTCCTCATGGGCGGTGCACGCGGCAACGGCAATGTGACCACGGCTGCCGAATTCAACATCTGGTTCGACCCACATGCCGCCAAGCGTGTGTTCGATGCCGACCTGAATACCGTCGTTGTGCCCTATGACCTGACGCGCACCGTCATGATCGGCGCACCGCATATCCAGATGCTCTCGCAATCGAACGCGCCCGAGGCGCAGCTCAGCGCCCGCATGCTGGCCATGGCCGGCAGCGAAGGTCATCCCTCGGCCGTTCACGATGCGCTTGTCATTGCTTGCCTCCTGTGGCCCGATCTGTTCTCTTTCGAGCGGGGGCGCATCACGGTTTGCATCGAAGATGGTCCGGCTCGCGGCCAGACCCGCTTCTCCCCTGGGGAAGGCCGCCACATTCTGCTGACCTCGGTCGACCAGGATAAGCTCCTCGATCTGATGGTGACGAGGCTCGCGGGCAACACGAAGAGGCAAAAATGACCATCGCCGTTTTCGGCAGCATCAATATGGACATCACCGCCTATTCCGAGCGCCTGCCTCGCTCAGGGGAGACGTTGCATGGCAGCCGTTACCTCACGGGCCTCGGCGGCAAGGGAGCGAACCAGGCCGCGGCAGCCGCCAGGCTCGGCGCGGACACGCATTTCATCGGTCGTCTCGGCAAGGATCATTTCGGTTCATCCGCTCTTGCGCTGCTTCGGGCTTTCGGTGTTGAGACGACCCACCTCAGGAGCGATTCCGCAAGTCTCACCGGCATTGCGATCATCAATGTTGACGCCAGGGGCGAGAACTTCATCACCGTCATCGCCGGCGCGAATTTCGCCGTCGATGCCGGGGACGTCGAGGCTGCGCGCCCGCTCCTGTCCAAAATTTCCGTGCTTCTCCTGCAGCTGGAAGTGCCCTGGGACGCCATGATGCTTGCCGCCCGCCATGCCCGCGATCATGGCGCAACCGTCATTCTCGACCCTGCTCCCGCCAAGACGGATACGAGTCGAATGGATTTGGGTCTTATCGACATCATCACGCCCAACGAGATCGAATGCGAAATTCTGACCGGCATCTCTCCGAAGGACCAGGCGGCGGCGGCCGAAGCAGCGCGCATTCTTCATGCCCGCGGGCCCTCCACCGTGATCTTGAAGCTCGGCGACCGCGGCGCCTATGTTTCGGCCGGTGGCAAATCGACCATGCTTGATGCTTTCAAGGTGAACACGATCGACACTGTCGCGGCCGGCGATTGCTTCAACGGCGGCCTGGGCTTTGCCCTGTCCAAATCCATGAGCCTTCTCGAAGCTGCCCGTTTCGCATGTGCCTGCGGGGCCCTATCTACCACGAGATACGGTGCCGCCGCCGCTGCGCCCAGCCTTGCCGAGGTGAACGCGCTCCTCTCCAAGGGATGAGTTGCGCACGTCCGGGCCTTGGCTATGCTGATCCCAAAACGATGGAAAGGGAGACAAGATGATTAAGCATGTTTTCAGCCGCCGGACGGCGATCGCCGTTTTCGCGGCGATGCTCGCCGGTTCGGCTCTCGCGACGGATGCATTCGCTCAGGCTAAGCAAATCCGGGTTCTCAACTGGCAGGGCTATGGCACGGACGAGAAATGGGCGACCGATCAGTTCGAGCAGAAGACCGGCATCAAGGTCGTACACGACTACTTCAATTCAGAGCAGGAGATGCTCACCAAGCTGCGGACGAGCCCCGGCACTTATGACGTCGTCCTTTTCAACAACACCTTCGTCATGGAAGCGGTCAACGCAGGTCTGCTGCAACCCATCGACACCTCCAGGATCCCCCATTTCGCCGATTTAACGCCTTCCCTGCGCGATTCCGATCGCTTCGTGAAGGACGGCAAGCACTACGCGGTGGCCTGGGTATGGGGCGTCACCTCCATTGCCTATTCGACCGAGAAATTTCCGGGGGCTCCCCAGTCGCTGGACGCGATCTGGGATCCGGCAAATGCCGGCAAGGTGGGATGGCGTGACGATGCCGTTGAATCCGTTCAATTTGGCGCACTCGCCACCGGCCAGGATATGAACGCCCCGACCGACATGGAAAAGATCAAGCAGAAGCTTGAGGCGCTGAAGCCGCAGATCAAGACCTTCTGGTCATCGGAAGACGAGTGGAACAAATATTTTGCCGCCGGCGATTACGCCATCGCCACCTACTGGTCGGGTTCCGCCGCGCGCTCCAAGAAGGCCTTCAAGCTCCCCGTGGGCTTCACCGTTCCGAAAGAAGGCGCGATCGGCTGGTTCGACGGCTTGGCCATTCCCGTCGATGCCCCCAATCCGGAAGGCGCCTATGCCTTCATCGACTTCATGGTGAGCCCCGAATTCTACGTGAAATGGGATACCGACGTGGGCGCCCCGGCTTCCGCCAATGCCAAGGCCAATGCCGCGCTTCCTGAAGATGCCATGAACCGCAGCGTTTTGGGCGACCCCGAGGTCGTCAAACGCCTGCAGTGGATGGCGCCCCTGAGCGATGATCAGCGCAAGGCCTATCAGGAGCTTTGGGATACGGTCAAAACCACGCTTGCCCAGTAATGGCTCGGCCGGCGCAGATATGCGGTCTGCCTCTGCGCCGGCGACTTCCGTGAGCCCGTCGTGCCTGGCCTAGTTGCAAGACAGACCCGGGCGGCCATCGCCCTCACAGCACCTGCCTATCTGTGGCTGGCGCTCACCATTTTTCTGCCGCTCTCGGCCATGGCCTATTTCAGCTTTCTCGATGTCGCGCCGATCGGCGGACGCGAATCCCACTTCACTCTGTCCCATTACGTCGCCTTCTTTACGAAGGAAGTCTATTGGCGCAACGCTTGGCGTTCTTTCGAGCTCGGTTTCTACGTCACCGTGCTCTGCCTGATCTTTGGTTATCCGGCTGCCCATATCCTGGCGAAGCACATTCACGGCCGTTGGCGCGAAGCGCTGTTCCTTCTCGTGATCCTGCCTTTCTGGAGCAACGCCCTGGTGCGCACCTTTTCCTGGACCATGGTGCTGCGCGGCGAGCTTGGGCTTCTCTTCACCTACTGGGCGATTGTCATCGGCCTCGTCCATGCCTATCTGCCCTATGCCATTCTCACCTGCTACATCTCCCTCCAATCGATCGACGACTCCCTCATAGAGGCTGCACGCAGCCTTGGCGCTTCGCCCTTGCAGGCCTTCCTGCGCGTCACCTTGCCTTTGAGCATCCCAGGCCTCCTCGCCGCCGTGATTTTGATCTTCGTGCCGGTGATAGGCTCTTTCATGGAGCCGCGCATCCTCGGGGGAAAGAGCGCCATCATGCTGGGGCCCATCATCGAGAACCAGTTCACCGCCGTGTTCAATTGGCCCTTGGGTGCCGCCCTGTCATTCCTGATGTTGGGGATTGTTCTTGTGTTTCTTTTGGCAGCCTCACCCATTCTCCGCCGTCACTGGCAATAGGATCATGGCGACCTCACTCGCTCATTGGCTGACGAGAACCTATCTCGCCGTGATCCTCCTCTTTTTGTATTTGCCCATCGCCGTGATGATCCTCATGGCCTTCAATGCCTCGCCGCTTTACGAATTCCCATTCGAGTTTGACCTCATATGGTTTAAGGCATTGTTGAAAAATGAGAAATTGATGACAGCTGGCTTCAATAGCATTGGAATTGCCCTGGCCAATACCGTCGTCGCCACCGTCCTGGGCACCCTCGGCTCGCTCGGCCTCAACCGCTATGAGTTCCGAGGCCGGCAATTGCTTGAAATTCTGCTGCTGCCGCCGATAACCATTCCGTGGTTGATCATCGGAACTTCTATGCTGATTTTCTTCTTTTGGACCGGAATAGGCAGAGGTCTCCATTCCATTCTTCTGGGTCATGTCGCCCTGTCCATTCCCTATGTCATGATCGTCGTCGGCTCCCGTCTCAAAACTCATGGCGCATCGCTCGAGGAGGCCGCCGCAACCTTGGGAGCGAATCCGTGGCAGGCCTTCTGGCGGGTTACCCTTCCCGCTCTGAGCCCGAGCATCGTTGCCGCGGCGCTGTTCGCCTTCGCAGTCTCCTTCGACCAGTTCGTAATATCCTATTTCCTCGCGCCGCCTGGCACATCGACCCTACCCGTCGAGATCTACACCTCGATCCGCAAGGGCTTCACGCCCGAGATCAATGCGATCTCGACGGTGATCA
>Ga0209382_10008740_pt1 | contig 12745 bp, 5 predicted proteins | sample SoiMetdeltSBSDD5_FD_187599 | JGI IMG/M metagenome (GOLD analysis project Ga0209382, IMG submission 187599) | Bulk soil microbial communities from a Populus tree surrounding site in Tennessee, USA - Soil MetaG P. deltoides SBSDD5 (SPAdes) (version 2) | ecosystem: Environmental > Terrestrial >... | reverse complement strand
TCAACATGCTGCTGGCCGTCGCAACAGTGCTGCCGTTCGCCCTTGTCCTCCGCTTCGTCGGACGACATGGACCACAAAGGACATGGGAGATCTGGCCCAAAGACCGGTGGCACGTGCTGAAGGACCTGCGGCTGGCCTCGATCCGCGACTTCATGAACCGCCACACGCAGCACGACGCCTACGCCGGGCAGCTCGTCGGCCGTCAGACACCAGGACAGAAGCGTCCGGAGTGGACCGAGCGCTTCCGGACCGCCACCGGCGCATGGAACACAGACAATCCCATGGAGGGCGCTGCAGGCACGCGGTTCCTCTGGGGAGGACGCGAACCCGCGGAGGCCGTGCGCCGCAATCGTCTGGCGGACCCGGACCTGCCAAACCCGATCGCGGTGGCCAACGCGATCTTCCGATGCGAGGGCGAGCAGCAGACGGCGCCGTTCCTCAATCTGCTGACGATCGCCTGGATCCAGTACATGCTCCACGACTGGCTCAACCATCGCCAGTCGCCGGATCTCCGCGACATCATTGCGATCGAGATCCCGAAGGACGATCCACGCCGCGAGAAATACGGCCAGGACTACATGGTCTTTCGCGGCACACAGCCGTCGCTCACCGGTGAGCCATTCGCATACGAGAACGAGGTCACGGGGTGGTGGGATGGCAGCCAGATTTACGGCAGCGACCAGGCGACTCAGGACAGGCTGCGTCGGAGACCAGGAGCAGACGCGTTCCTCGACGACGGAAAGCTCCGCGAAGACGACGGCCTGCTGCCCCTCGATCCGGACAGCCGTGTGATCGATTCGGGGTTCACACGCAACATGTGGGTCGGTCTCGAGCTGTTCCACACGCTGTTCGTGAAGCACCACAACTATCTCTGCGATGAGTACCGGAATGAGCACCCGACCTGGTCGAGCGATCAGCTCTTCCACCAGGCGCGCCTCGAGAACGCGGCGACGATGGCGAAGATTCACAGCATCGAGTGGACGCCAGCCGTACTGCCGACGAAGGAGCTCTCTCTGGGCATGGCAACCAACTGGCACGGGATGGTGGAGGGATTGCTGCGGCCATTCGAGCGCCGGCGGCCTCTGCGGCTGTTGGAGATCGCGAACCCTGTGCTGGGCGGTGTGATCGGCGGCACATTGAACAACTTCGGAATCCCGCAGAACTTCTCCGAGCAGTTCGCCGAGGTGTACCGGCTTCACTCCGGCATGCCGGACGCCATCCAGATCCGCCCTGTGGGCCGGGACGTGACCGAGCGAGTTCCGACCGATCTCACGCGCGCCGCTAACTCGCATGCGACGCTGGCGAAGCACGGTATGGCGACATTGATCAATTCATTCGGGTGGCAGCACATGCCTGCGCTCGTCCACAACAACCATCCGAAGTTCATGACCGACATGAGCACCGAGGGCAGTCCAGTCGTCGATCTCGCAGCGGCCGACATCGTCCGCGGCCGGGAGCGCGGTATTCCCCCCTTCAACGAGTTCAAGCGGCAGATCGGCATGGCCCCGATCCGCCGTTTCGAAGACCTCGACTGCGACGCGCAAACGGTGGCACGGCTGGAGGCGTTGTACGGCGAGGGTACTGCGGGCGTGGAACGCATGGACCTGGTCGTAGGCATGCACTGCGACATGAACCGGCCGCTCAGGGGGTTCGACCAGACGCGGTTCGCGATTTTCCTTCAGGCGGCCAGTCGGCGCCTTCAGACGGATCCGTTCTACACCACGAAGTACGAGGCGCAGTACTACACGGCCTCGGGTTTGGCGCGCATCGACAAGACCACGCTGAAGAGTCTGCTGCTGCTGCACTACCCGGAACTGGCGCGCGGCGGCCTGAGGGGCGTGAACAACGCCTTCGAGCCGTGGGGAACGACGGCGGACATGCGCCCGTCGGAACACCCGTTGACCGAAGATGCCGAGCGGTACGTGACGAAGTACCCGGGCCGTCTCGCCGGCCCGGAAGAAGAGGGCCTGCCATGACGCTACCGGCGATCAGGCTGTTCCACCGCGACACCAATCGGCACTTCATCGTCGCCGGCACCGAGGTCTACGCCGATCGCAAGCGCGTTCGCCGCATCAGCAGCCACGATCGGATGTTGGGGCCCATCGATGGCGTCACCCCGAATATGCTCCGTGACGCCGCGGACTATTTCACGACGCTGTACGAAGCGCCCATCGACGGCACGCCGAACGTCGATCATTCGTTCAGAAGCGCAGGGCCGTTGAGCAGAGTCGAAGTGCAGCAGCTCGAACGCGACCCCGACGGCGTGCCCGCTGTGCGCACCGCACTCGAGCGGCACCTCGACTTCTTCGATTGCGACAGCTTCGACGGCCGGATCACACTCCGCGAGAACTGGCGTGGGTGGCGCCGCCTCGGCTACGGTTATCTCAAGTCGATCATCGGAACGCTCGGCGCGGCGATGATCTTCGGGCGCATCCGCGACGGCTTCGCGATCGACATCGCGCGAATCAAAGAGAAACGACGGGGACAGTCCACCGGTCTCTACGACGCCAACGGTCAGGTAAACGAGGCACTCCTGCAGCAGTATCTCGCGGCGTTCCGCCAGAAGGCGCGGTACGGCGTCATCACGCAGGATGACGCCGCGGCCATCATCGAGAGCAGAGCGGACCTGGGCATGGTGTCCAAGCGTCAGTTCAAGTCGCTCTTCGGCTTGTGCACGCGTCTGAATCGAAACCAGAAGGTGATCACTGAGCATCAGTTCGCGGCGCTCTTCGACGGCAGCCTGCTCTATCTCGCCGCGTCGATTCCCGACGCGCACGGTCGCCGCGGCCTGTTGCGACGACCGGTAGGCGCGCCGCTCGTCGTCACGCTCGCCGTCATCGCCATGACGGCGATATTCGCTCCGCGATCCATCGAGCCAGCCGGACTCTGGCACGTGATCGGCGGCTGGCTACTGGCCGCGGCGAGCTGGCTGCTGTACGTGATCCTCGCGTGGCGGAGCGCGGTCGAACGGTCGGTCGTCCTGATCCTCGGCGTCCTCGCCGCCGCCAGCGTCTGGACGTCTCTCTCGTTGATGGAATCGCTCGCCGTTTGGCCGATCATCCTCGTGACCGCCGCAATGGCGATCGGACAGCAGTGGCGGCCGGTGCTGCAATACACGTTCTACCTGCGCTTCCCCCTGCTGCTCGCGCTGACGACCATGGCGCTGCCAGCGATCGCCATCTGGGGTGCGCCGCTGCTGTTCAAGAGCATGTTCATGCTTGAATGGGGCGGGCTCATGTTCGTGGTGCTGCTGGCCGTGCTGGTCGCGTACGTCTCCCTGGCTTCCGCGCGCCTCATCGCGCGCAACGCCGAGCGGCGATTGGGGGAAAAGCCATGGCATGGGCCGGCGGACCTGATCGATCGGCGTGGTTGGGTGTTCGCACTGTTGATCACGCTTCCCATCATCGTGTCGCTCGTGTGGCTTTCAGAATCGGAGCGTCCGATTGCGGCGCTGGCGGCTTTCGGCGGAATCCTGTTAGCCGTTGCCTTGAAGGCGCTCGCACGGCGCGTCGCCAGCCGATCGAAATTCGCTGAAAGAGCGCGACACGTCGTCGGACGAACACTCGAACAGCACCCGGTGACACGGCCGGGGTACGTCAATGAACACGGACACGTGCTGCCGGGTCACCTCGGAAACGCGGGTCTCTTCCTGATTACGCTCGCGCTCTACGGTGTTGGCTACTTCGTATTGAGGCCGGCTGGTCTCGTGCAGGCGCCCGCACTCGCATTCGTGCTCTTCATTCTGATCATGCTCGGATGGCTTCTGCCCGCGGTGTCGTTCTTCGCCGACAAGTACCGCGTGTCGACGGTGATCGCTCTCGCCGTCGTGCCATACGTGCTCTATTTCATCAACGACATCGACCACTATTACCAGGCGTCGCCGATGAGCAGCGCAGCGGCGCAGGACGCGGCTGGGGCTTCCAGCAGCGAGCTGCGGACAGCATTCGACACGCGCCTCGAGCGGGTGCGCGCGCTGTATCCAGGTAGCGAGCCGGTGATCGTTGCGGTCGCGGCCGGGGGCGGCGGCGGGTCGGCGGCACTGTGGAGCGCCCGGGTCCTCGCCGGCCTGCAGCAGCAGTTCGGTCCACGTTTCACCGATTCGATTCAGATGGTCAGCGCCGTCTCTGGAGGCAGCGTTGGCACGATGTACTTCCTCAGCGCGTTCGATTCCCCGGCAAACGGCGAGCGCGTCCCGGCGCCGTCAGACTCCCGCCTCGACGACGTCGTGCGCGCAGCCGGGCAGTCGACGCTGGGGTCGGTGGCATGGGGACTGTCCTACCCCGACCTCTGGCGAGTGCTGTCGCTGCGCCACCCGGATCCCTATTTGGATCGCGGCTGGGCGTTGGAAGAGGCGCTCGACGCGCAGCTCGCCGATCGCGGCGTCCGCCTATCACAATGGCGCGGGGGCATTCTCGCCGGCTGGCGTCCCACAGTGCTGTTCAATGCGACCGTGAGCGAGTCCGGCGATCGCCTGGTCATCTCGCCGCTGCGTCTCCATCGTGCGAATCAGGCGTGCCGCGAACCGGACGTCGTCAGAGCGGCGGGGTGCGAGGACCAGATCGACGCCGCTACGCTCGATGAGATCTCCGCGTCGAATCCCGACGTTCGCGTCGCCACAGCGGCGCGTCTCTCCGCGACGTTCCCGTTCGTGCTGCCGATCCCGAAAGCGCGCCAACTCGCAGAGGGCGAGAAGCCGTATCACGTCGCGGACGGCGGCTATTACGACAATGGCGGCGTACTCACGCTCGTGGAGTGGGCGCAGAAAGCCATGACCTTCGCCACGTCGTCGAACGCACGGAAGCTGCTGGTGATCGATATCCGCGTCGTCGATCCGGTCGAGGGGCCGAGGGATCGAGCAGGCTGGATTTACGCGACCTTGGGGCCGGTCGTTACGATGTTGAATGTGCGCGGAACGAGTCAGATACGCCGGAACCGTGTCGACATGAAGCTGCTCTCGGACCTGCGTCAGGCCGGCGAGTTCGCCATCCGGCACGTAGAGTTCCCGCTGACGCTGTTGACGTCACGCTCGTGGCACCTCCCTGCGTCCGAACGTGAGGCGATTGACGCGTACTGGGAGACGGATGCAACGGTGCGGCGGGCGCGCGAGGAGATCTGCAGCTTTCTGGGCCCTGCGGAGTGGAATTGTGCGACGACGATCGCTAGGAGTTCTCCTTGAGCGCACGCGCGAGTCGATCGAGCGCGCGTCTGGTCGCCATCCGCGCCGCGTCTCCGCTCGATTTGCCCAACTGTCGCGCCATCTCCTCGTATCCGAGCTCCAGCTCCAAGCGCAGCACGACGGCGCGCTGATCCTCGCGTTTCAGAGTCTTGAGACCCCTGCGATAGCGCTCGACCGTCTCCTGCTTGAGCATCTCTTCGAGCGGGGATGGCGCGTTCTCGTCGCGCTGCTCGTCGGCACTGACCTCCACAGGGGGATTGTCTTTCAGCCCGCGCCGTGACTGCGTGCGAACCGCATCGCGGATCCGGTTGACGACCGCTTCGCGCAGGTAGGCCTGCAGTGAGTACACGTGTCGCGGCTCGAACAGGTGGAGCCGTTTCAGCGTTCGATAGGCGGCCTGCTGCACGAGATCGTCCGTGTCCAGAGCGCCGCGTGCATACACCGGCAGCCGCCCGTGCGCCCATCGGTGCACCGAAGGGAGCGAGCGCACGAGCAATTCGTCCAGAGCCGCCCGGTCCCCCGTTTGGGCGCGGGCGACCAGATCGAACATCGACGCCGTGTCGCTGTCGTCAGCCGCGACGCGAGATTTCTTCCGGACTGAGGACGCGGTTTTGAGGCGTGCCGTCGGCCTGGCCGTACCAGTCGTCCGCCGGAGGCGAGCCGTTTTTCGAGTCGAAGGCACGGAGGGACTCCGCTTGCCGCCCATCATATCGGCGTCACACCTGCGCCACAAGGGTCTGCTGCGGAGCGTCGGCCGCCGTTTCGACCGGCGCCAGGTTCAATACTCGACGCGAGTAGCTGTTGCGAAAGACGCCGCGCGGATCGACTTCGTCGCATACGCGGCGGAACTCGGGCAGGGCCGGATAGAGCGGTTCGAGAACAAGGTGCGTCAGCGGGGTGTCCGGAAACACGGGCAGATATTTTCCCCAGTGCAGCCGCGCACCGAACGTGCGGATCATCGCCAACGCGACGACGCTCGCGTATTCGAAGTAGCGCCGCCGTCGCCGGCGCCCCAGGTAGCAGAAGAGGCCGATCGCGTAGTACGGGGACCGGCCATTGAGCGTCGAGTCGCGGCTCGTCATCGAGATCAGCGTGTCATCCGGGAGGACACGCCGGAAATACAACGGATAGTGATGAAGGTACGTCCCTCGAAGTGCATCCACACGTTCCAGGAGTCGGGCCTTCACCAGCGCCTGCCGGACGGCCTCGGACATCTCGACGGAGTCACCCGCGCACACGGCGGTGATCGATCGAATGAGCGCGGTGGCGTCGGTGACATACGCCTCCGGCACGAAGATCTCCATCTCGACATGCCTGAAATAGTGGTGCTTCCGCGTGAGCGCGCGATCGCTCCGGTCGACGACGCCGCGGTCGCCCGTGAGCATTCTCGCGAGGCCGATGAGGAGCGGGGTCGCGCGGTACAGAAACCTGACGAACCTATTCGAGAGCGCGATCCCCCAATGGCCGAAGACGCATGGAAAGAGCAACGTCTTCAGTGCCGCATGAAGGAAGCAGTCCACCATCGCCCACTTGTACGCGCGGTATAGAAGAAGGGCGCACCACTTCCATCCGGAAGACCGGACCTGGGATTCACGGCGCTGATACGCGACGTACGTCCACTTGTGTGGGACCAGCGCAAACTCCTGGAGCGGGTGCTCGGCCACGGCGGAGAGGATGGGCGCGATCGAGTCGTGGACGCGCACGCGCTCGCACACCTCGAACGCCGGGACGCACGCGAACGTGACCGACAGGACGATCCCGGTGCAACCGAGGCCGCAGCGCGCCGCCTCCAGCGTCGCGCCCTCGTACCAGTCGTAGATCGCGGGCCGTCCCTGGCTGTCGTACGCGGCGACGCGAATCGCTCTAACGAAGTGGGACAGGCTCGGGCGTCCCGATCCGTGCGTGCCCGTCGAGATGGCCCCTGCGACCGTCTGCTCCATCACGGTGCCCACTGTCGGCAGCGTCACCGACTCCTTCGTGCGGAGGACGCGCATCAGCCTTCGAATGCGGCAGCCGGCCCCAACCGTGACGCGTATTTCCTCTCCGGTCCGATCCGGAACAGCGATCCAATCGAATCGCCGCATGTCGACGAGGATGTCCCCGGTTTCGGCAGCATCGCTCCAACTGTGGAGCGAGCCGATCACTCGAATGCTGCGTTGCGTGTGGCCTTCGAGGAGCTCGAGGACCTCGTCCTCGTTACGAGGCGTGTAGATCCGAGCGGGAGTGAACCGGACGTTCCTGCCGAAGTTGCTGACGAGTATCGCGCGCACTCGACCTCGATGGTTACGGCGAGTTCGGCGCCTTCGGTGGCTTCGGCGGGCACGGGCGCAGCCGGTGTTGCCGCGGCCTGTTGTACTTCTCGATCTGCCGCTCGATGGATTCCTCGATCTCCTGCTTGCATCGCTGCCGGCCATGCCGGCCGCGCTGGAACCGCGTCCGGTCGTAGCACCCGAGCGGGAGGAGCGTCGTCAGCACCGCGCATCGGTTGCAGAAGGTGCACTCCCGCTCCAGCTTGAGCGCGATACCGGCCTCCAACAGCCGCGGCAGGTTCGGGTTGGCCAGGAGCGGCCGCGCCATCGATACCATGTCGCACCCGTACTCTGGGCCAAGCGCCTTCTCGAAGTGCTCGCGCCGTTGGAATCCCCCGTTCACGATGATGGGGATTCGCAACCGTCTCTTGAAGGCGCGCGCATCGTCAAGGTTGGTGAGCATGTTGAAGCCGTTGTCGTCCGGCGTCTTCCAGCCAAAATTGAGCAAGAAGTCCGAGATGATTTCGGGAGCAAGATGGAGGACTGTCGAGCGCACCTTCGCCTTGAAGCTGAGCGGACGGGTCGAGTCGGCGAACATCTTCACTTCGTGAGTGGGAAACCGCCCCGGGTTCTCGCTGGGATTGATGAATCCAAATCCGCTGGAGATGTGCAGGTAGTTCACCCCGAGTCGCTCCAGCCACTCGCCGACTTTCAGCATGTCATCGAGGTTATTGCCGACCGTCAACGCCGACGGCCGCAGGCCGGGACCAAAGCGGAGGATCTCCGGCCATGGGCGACGGTTGTTGTCGCGCGACGACAGGCGGATGCCGAAGAGGAAGCCATCTCCTACCTCAGTGCGGATCGCCTCCACCACCTCGCCTAAGAGCTTGCACCGCTCCTCCAGCGATCCTCCGTATTCGTCCGTGCGCCGGTTAGTGCCCGGGTTCAGGAACTGGTGAATCAGATAGCCCTTCGACGCGGTGAGCTCGATGCCGTCGCAGCCCGTGCACTTCACGCGCCTAGCGGCCTGACGGAAGTTCTTGATGACACGCTTGATCTCCGCGACCGGCATTTCTCGCCGCCAGCTCGTGTATCCGTAGAGCGGATCATGGCCGGAAGTCGCGGTCAACGAATCGGCGTTCTGTCTGAAGAGGCTGGTCTGCGTGGCATAGCCGGGATCGCCGACCTGGATGATGTAGCGGCAGTTATATCGCTCCCTCAACCGGTCAATCTTCTCTGCCAGCGGCCGTATGAACCGGTCGTGTGAGATGGCGGGGTACTCGAGCGGCGACCATCGCTTGTCATCTACGGTGAGCGTCGCGGAGATGATTCCGGCCACCCCGCCTGACGCAAACCGCCGTTCGAACGTCTCCCAGGCATCGTTGACCGTTCCGTCGTAATACGCGGTCCGGCCGCCGATGGACGAGCGCAGCATACGGTTCTTGAACTCGACCTTGCCGAGCGTGAAGCTCGAAAACAACGGCGACTGTTGGGCGCTCATTGTCGCGTGGAGGGCACAACCTTAGGTCTAGAATGGGCGAACGTCAACATCGGAGTGTCCCCTTTGCGGGATCGAAAACCCGGGGATCTTACGAGTATCCGCACGACTCGTCTGATCGGCACGCAGATCGCCCATTACCGCATCGATGCCGTTCTCGGCACCGGGGGAATGGGTACGGTCTATCGCGGCTACGATCTCAAGCTGGAACGTCCCGTCGCACTCAAGTCGATGCGTCGAGGACGCTCGCAGCGAGGCCTCGATCAGTTCCTCAAGGAAGTCCGCACCGTCTCCAACCTGAACGACCCCAACATCGTTACCATCCACGGGTTCGAGAACTGTGACGAGGGGCGATTCATCGTGATGGAGTTCGTCGAAGGACAGACCTTGCGGGCGTGGTCCGACCGGTCGCCCAAGGCCGGCCGACTGACGATCGAACAGGTCGTCGGCATCGCGATGCAGGTGGCCAGCGCGTTGCGGGTCGCGCACGCAGCCGGAATCGTTCATCGGGACATCAAGCCCGAGAACGTCATGGTGCGGGACCACGATCGGCTCGTAAAGCTGCTCGATTTCGGCATCGCCGGCCTGATGCCGCGCGGCACGACGCACTCCACGGCCGGCGCACGCACGACCCAAACGGCAACCGGCCGCCTTCGCGGCCGCACGTCGACGCGGACACACCCGGTCTCGTTGTTGGGATCCACGAATCGCTGGTTTGGCACGCTCGGATACATGTCCCCGGAGCAGATCGAGGGTCGTCGTCTGAGCGGCGCCACCGATGTTTTCGCGCTCGGCGTGGTCCTCTACGAGCTATTGACCGCGAGCCACCCGTTTGGCGGACGCGATCACGTCGGCACGTTGGCGCAGATTCTCGAGCGACGGCCGAAGCCGCCGCGCTCGATCAATCCCGACATTCCAGAGCCGCTCTCCAAGCTCGTGCTCTCGATGCTCGAGAAAACTCCAACGGCGCGGCCCGACGCGAGCGCGGTGATGGAGAAGCTGTCGCAGCTGGAACGGCGGCGGTCGTCGCACGTCGACGGCCTGCACATCGTCGGGCGCCAGAAGCACCTCGAATCGGCGCTCGCGCAGGTCGAGCGCTTTCCGCAGTGCGTCCTGTTGTGCGTCTCCGGTGAGGCTGGCGCAGGCAAAACCACGCTGGTCGAAGAAGTTCTCGGTCACATCGCGCCAGCGGAGATGGACCAGGACCAGTCGTCCTACCTCATCCTGCGCGGCCGGTGTGAGCAGCTCCTAGCGGGAGCGGAAGCCTATTTGCCCGTGCTCGAAGTGCTTCACTCCCTGTTGCGCGCCGATCGCGATGGATCGGCCGGGGCGCTGTTGAAGGAGCGGGCGCCAGGCTGGTATGTCCAGATCACCGCCAGCGCGCCGGAGCCGGTCACCGACGTGCGCGCCGCGTCGCCGCAGCGCATGAACCGCGAGTTCTTTGACTTCCTGAGCGCGCTTCGCGGCACGCGACCCATCGTCTTGTTTCTCGACGACGTGCACTGGGCCGATGTCTCGACGGTGTATCTGCTCGACTATCTCACCACGCGCGCCGACTCTCTCCGGCTGTTCACCGTCGTCACGGCGCGTCCCGAAGCGCTCGACGACACGCATCCGTTCCGCGAAGTCACGCGGAAGCTCGCCGCCAAGGACCGGGCGCACGAGCTCGCGCTCGACCTGCTGTCGCCCGATGACGTGCATCAATACGTCGATCTCGAGTTTCCGAAGCATCGCTTTCCGCGGACGTTCATCACCCTGATTCACCGGCAGACCGAAGGCAACCCGCTGTTCATGGTCGATCTGCTGCGCGACCTGCGTGCTCGAGGCGTGCTGACGCAGCGGCAGTCGTCGTGGATCCTCGGTCCCATCTCCGATCTCGAGCTGCCGAAACGGATCGAGAGCCTGATCGATCAGAAGGTCGTCGCGCTCGCCGACGTCGATCGCGGACTGCTGTCGTGGGCGGCGGTGCAGGGCTATGAATTCGATTCGGCGGTGCTGGCGCGAGCCAGCGATCTTCGCGGCACGAACGTCGAAGAACGGCTCGACGTGCTCGAGCGGCGTCATGCGCTCATCCGGCGAGTCGGCCACGAAGAGCTGCCGGGAGGCTTGACGGTGAAGTATCGCTTCACCCATGTGCTTTATCAGAACGCACTGGAGGCGCGCGTGCGCCGCACGCCAACACGGCACGCCGAGCTCAGTCTGGCGGTTGCCGACGCGCTCATCGGCCTGTACGGCGCACAACGCAAGGTCGTGGCATCGCTGCTCGGACGACTATTCGAAGCCGGCCGCGACTTTTCCCAAGCGGCTGAGTGCTTTCAGATCGCCGCCGAGAACGCGGCCCAGATTTCAGCGCATTACGAGGCGAGCACACTGCTGACACGCGGACTCGAGCTGCTGGAGAGGGTTACCCCCGGAAGGAGCCGCGACGAGTGCGAGCTCGGTATGCAGCTGGCGCTCGGCGCCTCGCTGATGGCGTTGAGCGGCTTCGCTGCCGACGGCGTTCATGACGCCTACGCGCGTGCCAAGCAGCTGTGCGAGACGCTCGGGAACCCGGAGCCGCAAGTGCAAATCGTTCTGCGCGGGCTGTGGGGTTACCACCTCGTTCGTGCCGAGTACGCCGCCGCTCGCGAGCTCGCCCACTCGCTGCACAGCCTGGCCCGGCGGGCGAACAATCACGCCTTGCTCGTCGAGGGAAACCACGCGCTCGCCTTCACGCTGTGTCACATGGGACAGTTCACGACGGCTGTCATGTACCGGCGCGAGGCGATCAGGCTCCACGCGGAGCGGCCGGGTATGGACTATGGATTTCCATTCGCGCTCGATCCGGGCGTGGGCTGCGGCGTCGAGTACGCCATGGACCTCTGGATGCTGGGGTACCCCGATCAGGCTCGGTCCGAGGCGCGGCGTGCGCTGGAGCTTGCCGAAAGCCTTGGGCACCCATACAGCCATGGTTTCGCACTGATGTTCACATCCGTCATTCACGAGCTGCGCGGCGAGATCGACAAGACGCTGGAACACGCCGAACATGGAATCAGGCTGGCCCGGGAGCATGGCCTGAAAGAAGTGCTCGGCTGGTCGATGTTGCGAAAGGGATGGGCGGTTGCGATGAGCGGCGCTTTCGACGAAGGCATCGCGTTGCAGCGTACCGTCCTGAAACGGCAGCGCGAGCTCGGATCGGAGATCGCGCGACCGCATTTTCTCGCAGCGCTCGCGCAGTCGATGCTGGAGGCGAAGCGGCCAGCGGAGGCGCTGGCGACGATCGAGGAAGCACTCGAGACGGTGCAGAAGACGGGGGCTCGCTACTACTACGCCGAGGCGCTTCGCATGCGTGGCGAGTGCGCCGTCGCCCTGGGGGAGATCAGCACGAGAGCCGAGGATCTGTTCTGGCAGGCAAGAGAAGTCGCGCGCGGTCAGGAAGCCAAGTGCTTCGAGCTGCGAGCCACGATCAGCCTGGCGCGATTGTTCGGGCGATCGGACAAGACCCAGGAGGGCCGTGCCCGACTCCTCGAGATCTACGGCTGGTTCAGCGAAGGCTTCGACACCGAAGATCTCCGCGAAGCGCGAGAGCTGCTGGCGGGCCTGCAATAGAGCAGGCCCACCGGCGAGGGGCTCAGAAGCTGACCTTGGCGGCGTCGCCGAGAATCATCTCGCGATACACCGGCAGCGACCAGCCGGTTTTTTCGAGCTCGGTCACACGTTTCTCGACCGCCTTCGCGTAGGCCTGTTTGTTCTTGTAGAGCGCCTTCAGCTTCGCGCCATCGAACGGCACCTGGAAGCCGCTGAGACCGCACATCTGATTGGCCGCCTGCTGCCCACCGCGCG
>Ga0209382_10008739_pt1 | contig 12746 bp, 13 predicted proteins | sample SoiMetdeltSBSDD5_FD_187599 | JGI IMG/M metagenome (GOLD analysis project Ga0209382, IMG submission 187599) | Bulk soil microbial communities from a Populus tree surrounding site in Tennessee, USA - Soil MetaG P. deltoides SBSDD5 (SPAdes) (version 2) | ecosystem: Environmental > Terrestrial >... | reverse complement strand
CCCCGCTTCCATTGCCTGGAATGGCGCAATCTCCTCACTTCCCGGGGGCCGCAGCTAGGCCGGGCGCGCCGTCTGGGTGGTGGTTCCGAGCGCAGCCCACGCGGCTCGACCGATCCTCGCCCGGCACGTCGGGGCCCAGGGCGATTAGCCGCCGGCGGACGGCTCCAGGACCATCACGTGGATCGGCCGGTGATCGATCCGGTGCGCATACGCCTGGTAGCCGGCGTATACCTGGCAGCCACGCGCCCACACGGCGTCGCGCTCGTCGCCTTGGGCTTCTCGGGCCACCACGGGCACCGTGCGGCCCCGATACCCGACCTCGGCCCGGGGCTCGGCCCGCAAGTTGAAGTACCAGCCAGGCGTGCGGGCCTGACCGAACCGGGTCCCGATGACCGCAATGTCGTCACCGCACGGCACGCCGACCAGTGGCACCTCCCGCCGCTCCCCGGTGCGCGCTCCGGTCGTGGCCACGGTGATCACGGGAAGGCCAGCGAGAACCCCGGGCACGGTCACACGCCCTCGGCTGACCCGGAGCACGACACGGTCGATGTGGTGGAGGCTCTTGGCGAAGAACCACGCACCCGGTCGGGACGAGGCCACCTTCCATACCAGCCTCTGGAAGCGGTTGGCCTCCGGGACCTGGTAGCCGAGCCGATCGATCAGTCCCATGTCGACCATCATCGCCGACGAAGCCTCCTCTCGCTGGTTCAACGGTCCCGCCGAATGGCCGCTGATCCGCTCAGTCGCCGATCGCCGGATCCTCGCGATCAGCGCGTGCCCGCCGGCGCTTTGGCCCAGCTGACCACGCAATTACACCCATTACCACGACGTCGAACCTTGGGAGACCCGCAGCCTCGCCGACCCGTGCGGGAGGCAGTTGAGCGCCCCCGACGCCGACGGGGATCCCCTGATAAGAGACGTCGCGCGCCTCGAGCTTGCCGGTGAGCACGTGCGCAGTCGTCGGGCCTACCAGCGCAGCGCGAAGCCCAAGCGCACACCCGCCTGAACACGCCGCGCCGGTCCACTGTCCCATACCGCTGGGCCGGGTGCGCATCGGGTAGCCGTCGGCGTGAGCGGTAGCAGCGCACGGCGACGAAGCACTCACCGAACTTCGCGCCCACCTTGACACGGGGGTCTGACCTGGTCTGACGCCTCCGTATCGGTGCCCTCGACCGGCACGTCGGCCACTCCTTGGGCAAGGTGAGGCAGGCGCGTTGTGGGATGTGCGGTCGTGGTTGTGTGCATGGGGGTGCCTCCCGTCACGTGACGTCGCGATCGATGAGGCGCCGCGTGCCGGCGGCGACGAGCGCGCCGGTGTAGGCGACGGCACATCCGGCCGCGGCCCACAGCGGGGTGTGGGCACTCTCGCTGGCTCCCTGGGCGATGACGCCGAGGGCACCGCCGGGTAGCTGGTCGTGCAGGGTGGGTGTTGACGTGATGTTGACGACGAGCCCTTCGACGGCGAGCAGCCAGACGAGGCTGACGGTGACCGCGGCGGTCTGGTTGGCGAGCAACGCGCCGAGACCGGCGCCGGCGGCACCGAAGAGGGCAGCGGCGGCAACGCTTCCGGCCACCACCCGGGCCACGTCCGTAAGTCCGGCGAGCGGAACGTCATGGGATGACAACCAGGGGATGGAGACCGCCAGGTTTACGGCGCACGCGACGAGGGCGAGACCGGCGCCGAGCCCGGCATGGACGAGGACCTTGGCCGTCAGGAGCCGGCCGCGGCGGGAGGCGACGAGCAGGGTGCTGGTGATCGTCTGGTGGCGGGACTCGCCGGCGGTGCCGAGGATGCCGAGTAGCAGCGCGGCACCGGCCACGATCGCGAACGGCCCGTGGACGAGCTGGGTGAGGCTGTGACGGTCGAGGGGCGGGTTGCCGGCGTGTCCGGCGGTGGTGATGATGGCGATGGCGGTCAGCGCGCCGGCGATGGCGGCGGTGGCGGCGGCGATCCACGGAAGGCGGACGGTGCGCTGCTTGAGCAGCTCGGATCGGATGAGGTTCTTCATTGGGGGGCTCCGGTCGTGGTGGTGGTGAGGTCGAGAAAGGCCTGTTCCAGGTCGCGGTGTTGTTGGGAGATCTCGTAGGCGACGAGGCCGGTGGCGGCGATGGCCCGCCCGACGGCCTCGCTGGTGGCGCCGTGGGCGAGCACGAGGTCGGCGGTTGACAGCTCGGCGTGGATGCCGCGAGCGTCAAGTGCGGTCCGCAGCGCGGCGGCATCCGGGGTGCGGACGCGCACGACCGTGCGACCTCGCAGCAACTCCGACAGCGGGGCGTGGGCGACGAGTCGGCCGCCGGTCAGGACCACGACCTCGTCGACGGTCTGGGCCACCTCGGCCAGCAGATGGCTGGAGACGAGCACGGTGCGGCCCGACGCGGCGTAGGCGCGCAGGAAGTCGCGCAGCCAGTGGATGCCTTCGGGGTCGAGGCCGTTGGTGGGCTCGTCCAAGACGAGGACGTCGGGATCGCCGAGGAGCGCGGCGGCGAGCCCGAGCCGTTGACGCATCCCGAGCGAGAAGCCGCCGACTCGTCGGCGGGCGGCGCGTTCCAAGCCGACCTCGGCGAGCACCTCGTCGACGCGCTGGTCCGCGATCCCGGCGGTGGTGGCGAGGACGCGGAGGTGGTCGCGGGCCCGGCGGCCGGGGTGGAAGCTCGTCGCCTCGAGCACGGCGCCGACGCGACGGATCGGTTCATCGAGGGCTCGATAGGGCTGACCGTCGATGGTGGCCGAGCCAGAGGTCGGGGCGACGAGTCCGAGCAGCAGCCGCAGGGTCGTCGTCTTGCCGGCCCCGTTGGGCCCGAGGAGCCCGATGACCCGGCCGCGCCCGAGCTGCACGGTGAGATCGTCGACGGCCACGATGTCGCCGAAGCGCTTGGTGAGGCCGTCGAGTGCGATGACTGACATGGCTGGCTGTCCTCTCCTTGGGCAGCACCGGGGTCCGATGCCGACTACCTGCCGACGGTACGGACGCGGAACGGAGGAGTCGTCGGGCGGGCGCGTGGTTGTGCGTCATCCTCGGGCGGTAACCGCGAGTACTGCTCGAGAGTGACGACCGACCGACGGCGCTTCGGTACCGTCGCAGGAGTGACGAGCCGTCCTCGGCTGCGAGCCCGGACCGGGACCCTGGCGGCCATCGACGCGGTTGTCGCCATCGTCGCCATCGCCGTGAGCTGCCTGATCCTCTCAGGCGACCCCGCCAACTGGCCTGCCGGTAGCCGCGACCCCGACGGGTTGGCCTATGCGCTCGTCGTGATCGTCAACGCGCCGCTCGCGTTCCGCCGCCGGACCTGGGCCGCCGCTCTGGCGATCGCGCTCGCCGCCGGCACCGTGTACGCCGCCCGTGAGTACCCGCCGATCGTCGCCCCCGCCGTACCGCTAATCGTCTATTTGGCTGCGACCCGCTTGGACGACCGGCGCTCGCGTGTGGTGTTGATCGTCACCGCAGTCGTCTCATGGATCGGCGCGACGTTGGCGCCAGGGGCCACCGATCCGGTGTCGGTTTTCGTCGTCGCCGGTGCCTGGCTGTTGGGGCACTATGTGCGGACCCGGCGGCTGCTGGTTGCCGAGCTCGAGCAGCGAGCGGTGGACCTGGAGCGCGAACGAGAGCAGCGAGCCGGGCGGGCGGTCGCCGAGGAGCGACTGCGTATCGCCCGCGAGCTGCACGACATCCTGGCCCACACGCTGAGCGTGGTCGCCGTCCAGGCAGGCACCGGCCGCCTCGTCGCCACCACCCAACCCGGTGAGGCGATCAAGGCCTTGACGGCGGTGGAGGAGACGACGAGATCGGCGATGCACGAGATGCGCCAGGTCCTCACCGTGCTGCGCGCCGACGATGACGCCGCCGCCTCGGTCACCCCCGCGCCCGGGCTCGACGATCTCGCCGGCCTCGTCGCCCAGGTGGCCGAAGCGGGGATCGCCGTGGACGTGCGCGTCGAGGGCGAGCCGCGGCCGATCCCGACGACGGTCAGTCTCGCCGCCTACCGCATCACCCAAGAGGCCCTCACCAACGTGATCAAGCACGCCGGTCCGGCCCACGCTTGGGTCCTGGTGCGCTACACCGACCACGACGTGACGGTGGAGGTCCGCGACGACGGACACGCCACGGCCTCGACGGCGACCGGCGGCGGGCACGGTCTCATCGGCATGCGGGAGCGAGCAGCGGTCCACGGCGGCAAGCTCACCGCCGGTCCAGCCCCCCACGGCGGCTTCCGTGTCACAGCCCGGCTCCCCCTCGGCACGGTCGAGCAATGACCATCCGGGTCGCCATCGCCGACGACCAGCCGCTCGTCCGCGCCGGGTTCACCACGATGGTCAGCTACGCAGATGACCTCGTGCTAGTCGGCGAAGCCGAGAGCGGCGCCGACGCGGTCGCCGTCGCCAAACATGTGCGGCCTGACGTCTTCCTCATGGACATCCGGATGCCCGGGCTCGACGGGCTGGACGCCACCCGACGGATCACAGGCGATCCCGAGCTCGCCGGAGTGCGGATCATCATGTTGACCACGTTCGATCTCGATGACTACGTCTACGAGGCGTTGCGCAGCGGCGCGAGTGGGTTCCTCCTCAAAGACGCGCGGCCCGAGGACATCCTCACCGCCGTGCGCGTCGTCGCCGCCGGCGAAGCCCTGCTCGCCCCCAGCGTGACCCGCCGGCTCATCGAGCGCTTCGCCGCCCAACCCTCGTCCGCAGCCAGGCCGTCGAGCACGCTCACCCAGCTCACCGAGCGCGAATCCGAGGTGCTCGTACTGGTCGCCCAAGGGATGTCGAACACGGAGATCGCCAACCGGCTCTACATCAGCCTGTTCACCGCCAAGACCCACGTCAGCCGCATCCTCACCAAGCTCAACGCCCGCGACCGAGCCCAACTCGTCATGCAGGCCTACGAAACCGGCCTCGTCACGCCCGGCAACTGAGCCGTCACAAATCAGCAGATGGCTTGAGATGGCCGCCGGCAGCGCGTGGTCACGCTTGTCCCAGGGTGTGCGCTCGGGACTGACATCAAGGAGCCGCCTGCAAGTCCGAGGGATCTCGTGAGCCCTCGGCCGCAGAACGCACACGGAGGCCGATGAGTTTCGGTTGTGCGCGCTCTTCGTTGGCACCATTGAAGGCCGAGCGAGTGCGTCGTAGGGTCATTCGCGGCGGTAGTCAGTCGAATCGCACCCCAACGTCACCGTTGAGTGTTCTGCCCATCGTCGGGCGGTGATAGCGATCGGAGGGCTGGGATGGCGAGCACGGATTCGGCGTGGGCGGGAACCTCTGCGAACGGTGTGGCGGCGGCCACGGTCGACGCAGTGAAGGTGTACGGCAGTGGCTCGACGGAGGTTCGTGCCCTCGATGGTGTGACGGTCGCGTTCGATACGGCACGGTTCAGCGCGATCATGGGGCCGTCCGGCTCGGGCAAGTCGACCCTGTTGCATTGCATTGCGGGACTCGACTCGCTGACCTCGGGCGCCGCGTACATCGGCGACACCGACCTCAGCGAACTCGACGACAACCATCTGACGGTCCTGCGCCGCGACCGTGTCGGCTTCATCTTCCAGGCCTTCAACCTGATCCCGACGCTGAACGCGTACGAGAACATCACACTCCCGCTGACGCTGGCGGGACGCAGAGGTGACCGCGACTGGATCGACGGTGTGATCGGGACCGTTGCCCTGGGTGACAGGCTCGACCATCGTCCGAGCGAGCTGTCCGGCGGGCAGCAGCAACGGGTCGCGGTCGCCCGAGCGCTGGCGAGCAGACCGCAGATCATCTTCGCCGACGAGCCGACGGGAAACCTCGACTCCCATGCCGGCGCCGAGGTGCTCTCGTTCGTGCGCCAGGCGGTGGACGAGATGGGCCAGACGATCGTGATGGTGACCCACGACCCGACGGCAGCCGGTTATGCGGACCGGGTCGTCTTTCTGGCCGACGGCCGGGTCGTGGACGAGATGCAGGAGCCGACCGCGGAGCGGGTCCTCGACCGGATCAAGCGATTCGGGGAGTGACCTGTGTTGCGCACGACATTCAAGAGCCTCGTTGCCCACAAGTTTCGTCTCTTCGCAACCTCCCTCGCGGTCATGCTGGGCGTGGCGTTCATGGCGGGGACTCTCGTCCTGACCGACACCATCCAAAAGACGTTCGATGACCTGTTCTCGAATGTCTATGACGACACCGACGCCGTCGTGCGGGCCGAGGGTGCGTTCGACTCGGCAGGCATCGAACAACGCGGGCGGCTCGACGCCTCGCTGCTCGACACTGTTTCGGACGTCGACGGGGTGGATGTCGCGCAGCCCGACATCCGTGGCTACGCGCAGCTCGTCGACAAGGACGGCGACGCCGTGGGCGACCCGGAGAACGGGCCGCCCACGCTGGGCGGAAACTGGATCGACTCCGAGGAGCTGAACGGCTTCGAGATCTCGGATGGCAGCCCGCCGAGTGCCGACGATGAGGTGGTCATCGACAAGAAGAGCGCGGACGACACGGGTTACCGGGTCGGTGACACGGCGCAGGTCCTCGTGAAGGGCGGGCCCCAGGACGTGACCATTGCCGGCATCGCGCAGTTCGGTGATGCCGACTCCCCCGGTGGTGCATCGTTCGTGCTGTTCACCCTGGACGCTGCGCAGCGGCTGATCGCCGAGCCGGACAAGTTCGATGGCATCTTGGTGATCGCCGACGACGGGATCTCGCCGACCGAGATCGTGCAGCGCATCGCTCCAGAGCTGCCCACCGGCACCGAAGCCGTCACCGGTGACGAGGTCACCCAGGAGAGCCAAGACGAGATCAAACAGGGCCTCAGCTTCTTCAACACCTTCATGTTCGTGTTCGCCGCGATTGCCCTGCTCGTCGGTGGCTTCATCATCTTCAACACGTTCTTCATCACGGTTGCGCAGCGCACACGAGAGAACGCGCTGCTGCGTGCGCTCGGTGCCAAGAAGCGACAGGTGCTCGTGTCGGTGCTCGTGGAGGCGCTTGCCGTCGGCCTGATCGCGTCCGTGGTCGGGATCGGTGTGGGCGTCCTCGTGGCGGCAGGGCTCAAGACGCTCCTCGCTGCGTTCGGTTTCGAGCTCCCCGGCGGGGGCATCGTCCTCACCCCCAACACCGTCATCATCTCGCTGGTCGCGGGGGTCGGCGTCACCCTTGTCGCCGCGATCTCCCCCGCCCGACGGGCCGGCAAGGTGCCACCCGTCGCCGCGATGCGCGAGGTCGCGGTGGGCAGCACCGGGTACGGCTCGAAGCAACGCATCATCGTGGGCAGTGCGCTTCTTGTCCTCGGCGGCGCGGCGCTCGGCTTCGGATTGTTCGGCTCGGCCGGCAGCCCATTCCTGATGGTCGGCGTGGGCGTGCTTCTGGTGTTCTTCGGCGTCGCGGCGTTGGGCCGGACCGTGGCCCTGCCTCTGAGCCGGTCGATCGGCTGGCCGCTGCCGCGCCTGTTCGGGATCAGGGGGCGGCTCGCCCGCGAGAACGCGATGCGCAATCCGAGGCGCACGGCGGCGACCGCGTCGGCGGTAATGATCGGTGTCGGGCTCGTCGCCTTCATCTCGATCTTCGCGGCATCGGCCAAGGCGTCCTTCGGCACCGTCATCGACCGGGCCTTCACCGGCGACTTCGTCATCACGTCGCCGGCCGGCCTCGCCGCCGGCGGCCTGGACCCAGAACTCGCGGCCTCGTTGAACGAGCTGCCCGAGGTTGACGCGGCCGGCGCGATCCGCGCCGGTGTGGCCGAGATCGACGGCAGCGCCACCCAGGTGCTCGCCGCGAGCGACGAGGCGTTCGACGTCGTGGACGTGGACCCCGTGGCCGGTTCGTCCGCCGACCTCGGCGCCGACACCATCGCGGTCTTCGAAGACGTCGCCAAGGACAAGAACCTGTCCATCGGCGACACCGTGCCGGTCGTGTTCAAGGACACAGGTGCTCAGGAGCTGACGGTCGCGCTGATCTACGGCGAGTCGCAGCCGGCCGGCGACTGGCTGCTCGGCACCGAGACCTACGAGGCCAACGTCGACGACCAATACGACTACCAGGTGTTCGTGAGGAAAGCCGACGGCGTCGACACCCCGACCGCGCGCGCCGCCATCGAGGAAGTAGCCGACGGGTATCCCGGCGCGAAGGTCCTCGATCAGTCGGGCTACGAGGCCGACCAGACCATGTTCATCGACCAGCTGCTCGGGCTCATCTACGTCATGCTGTTACTTGCGATCTTCATCGCCCTGCTCGGCATCGCCAACACGCTCGCCCTGTCGATCATCGAACGCACACGCGAGCTCGGCATGATGCGCGCCGTCGGCATGACCCGCAGTCAGCTCCGCTCGATGATCCGCTGGGAGTCGGTGATCATCGCCATCCAGGGCACGTTGCTCGGCATTGTCGTCGGCGTGTTCTTCGGTTGGGCGCTCGTCACCGCGCTGTCAGACGAGGGAATCGAGACGTTCCGGCTTCCTGTCCCGACACTGGTGGTCATCGTCGTGCTCGCGGCGTTCGCCGGCGTGCTCGCCGCGGTGTGGCCCGCCCGCCGGGCCGCGAAGTTGGACGTGCTCCGCGCCGTCGTGACCGAGTAGGTCGCCGGTCCGGTGCACCTGCTGGCGCTTGCCCGTGATCGGGTCTGGCGGAGCCTCGACGGTGAGTCGCCAGGCGCCTGCACGGAAGCGTTTGTGACCTGCCACGAGTCGGCGCCGTACTTGCACGTCGGTGGCACGGCGGTCGACCGTCGGCCCGTCCATTCACGTATGGATACAACGTTGTCTCAGCCGACCTACGAGGTGACTGCCGACCGCCGCCGGACTCGGCCGGATTGCGCGATCTGGATGAGGGGCACCGACAGAACCCCCCGTCGAGGGCGAGCCCCGGCGCACGCGAACGAATCGGGCGCGGGTCCGAGCGTAGAGCCCGCGACGGGTGTCAAGGAATGCTCGCGAGCTGCGCGTCGATGCCGCCGGCGGTCTGTCCGCCCGTGACGGTGACGGCGGTCGCCAGACTGCGGCTGGCGGCGTCATCGAACCACTCGCGCGCGAGACCGGACCCGGCGGGTGGAGTGAAGAGGACCCGGTAATCGGTGGGGCGGACGTCGCCGATCAGGTAGGTGCCATCGGACGTCGTCGACGTGGTGTGGGAGGCGAACAAGGTGTCGCCCGGGGCGTACGCCGACACCCGCACGCCCGACATCGGATCGCCGTTGGGGTCCGTGACAGAACCAGAGATCGCGCCTGTCTGCTCCAAATGTGCGTCGATGCCGCCGACGGTCTGTCCGCCCGTGACGGTGACGGCGGTCGCCAGACTGCGGCTGGCGGCGTCATCGAACCACTCGTGCGCGAGACCGGACCCAGCGGGAGGTGAGAAGAGCACACGGTACTCGGCGCCGGTCTCGATGGGGCGGAGGTCGCCGAGCAGGTAGGTGCCATCGGACGTCGTCGACGTGGTGTGGGAGGCGACCAAGGTGTCGCCCGGACCGTATGCCCGTACCTGCACGCCCGGGACCGGGTCGCCGTTGGCGTCGGTCACAGAGCCGGAGATCGCGCCTGCCTCATCGAGCTGCGCGTGCACCTCGGTGAACTCCGCGGCGGACAAGGCGATGACGGTGGCGAGCTGACGGGCAGGCCTCTCATCCCACCACTCAGACGCCAGCGGCGACCCCGCGCGGGGGCGGAAGAGGATGCGGTAGTCGACACCGGGTTCGACCTGCGCGAACTCGAACGAACCCTGCGCGTCGGTCAGGGCCTGTAATGAACCGACCCAGGCATCCGATTGCGTGTACGCCCACACGTCGACCCCCGGCACCGGCGCGCCTTGGGTGTCGGTCACCGTGCCGGAGATCTGGGGCAGCGGTGTCTGCGGTGCGAAGGTAACGGGAACTACGCCGCCCCCCGTCGGCGAGCCGAAGATCAGTGCGCAACTCGCCGACGGCACTGCGCAGTCCGTCACCGTCAAGCCCGACATGGGGAGGAAGCGCTGAACCGTGTAGTTGCCCGAGAACTCGCCGGCGGCGTCCACTTGGACCGACTGCGATGGCGCATGGCAGTCCGCCTCGACGCCCTGGCAGAAGACGACAGTGTCCGCCGGAATGAAGCCGGTGCCGTGGACGGCGACGACGCCGCCATCGACCAATCCGCTGTCCGGCGTGACCGTCAAGGTCCGCGGGGGCAGCGGCGTGAAGACGATCGGAGCGAATACGAAGCCGGGGTTCGACGCGAAGAAGTCCGAGGCGCCGATGAAGCAGTTCGCCGATGGTTGAGCGCAGTCGATCATCGCCCCGACGCTCGACGGCGACATGAAGCGCCGCACGGTGTAGTTCGCGACGAACTCGCCGGCCGCGTCCGCTTGGACCGACTGGTAAGGCACACCGCAGTCCTCCGGGCCGGGTGTTCCGTCGTTGACGCCCTGACAGAAGTACACCGTGGCCGACGGCGTGAAGCCGGTGCCGTGGAGCCCGACGACGGCGCCGTCGACCAGGCCGCTATCGGGCGTGACCGTCAACGTCCTCGTCGTCTGGGCCGCGCTCGGCATCCCAACGACAACCACGGCGCTGGCAACGACCAGCGAAGCAACGATACGAGAAGTCGGCCCCATCTCGCCCCCCCATCTCGCCCCCCGAGACCCTACGCCGATCACGACGTCCGGTCCATCGCCGGATTGGTCCGCGAACCTCTTCGCCTCGCCGTCGATGAGCCGTTCGTAACGGTCGGGATCGCGGAGCCGGTAGCCCCGGTACGTGTCCACATGACTGGCCCAGGCGTCTGGCTCAACAGCCCGAGTGCCGCCCACAGCTGCTCTTAGCTGGCACCGTCGTCGTCGGCGGTGCCGACGATGTCCCGGGCGCCTCAACCGTTAGCCGCCAGGCCCCACGCGGAACGTCTTGCGGCCTGCCACGAACCGACCCGGACTAGGCGTACGCGCCAGTCCGTTGGTTTCTGATCGCAGCCTTCCGGCAAATAGGCCAAAGAGTGCTGGTCAGGGTGGGGCGCGGAGGGAGTCGAGCCCTCGACATCTGCCTTGTAAGCACGCCCAGGATGGGAACGTGCGTACGACTCCGGACGGCTGCGCAGGTCAGCCTGTCGGGGCCGACGAGGGCGACCGACGCCGATGCGGGGCGACCGCGCGATCGACGCGCGATGCCATCCATGCGTGCCCGTCGCCGTTCGTCGTCGCGCATTCGGCTCCTCGACGCGGCTGCGAGTCGAGCGCCAGATCGGGCATTGCGCGTCGACCAGCCTGTGTGTGCAGATGACCGCTGCGTTCGGGCATTACGTGCGGGGGTGCACGTGCCACATCGGCAGAGTTATCCGACGAGGTAGGTCTCGTAGATCACTCCTGTGGCCTGGCGGCCGGCGACGCTGATGAAGACGCCCTTGTTCAACCAGTCGAGGTGGGGAGCGGCGGTCTCGATCTGGGTTGTGGTGCGGAAGGTGTACTCGCTGGCGTCGACATCCTCACCGCGCCCGAGCCGTGAGAGGACCTCGGCGGGACCGTGGCGCACACCTCGTGATTGGACGTAGAGCAGGTCGCCGCGGTCGGTCTCCAGCGTGTAGCGGATATCGCCGAGCGCGGTGCCGTCTGACAGGACGATCTGCCAGTCGGCGCTCGCGCCTGGCAGCAGCTTCCCTTTGAGTTCCGGACCCGTGAATGTTCCACCGGTCAGTGGCACGATGCGCCGGTGGCCTTGGGCGGTCTCGCCCAGGTCGAGCGGCTGCGCGAGGGTGGCCTCCAGCCGGTAGACCTGGGTGAGGTGAGGGTCAGGAAGCTGATTGGTCATCGGTGGCTCCCTGTCGTCGCCGGGTCGTTGGGGTGGGGCTCGAGCGGGGTCACGGTCACACGCATCCACTCGTAGATCGGTAGGGCGCGGAGCAGCTTGTCGAGTTGCGCTCGGCTGTCGGCGTCGTACAGGCCGAGGACCTTGGCGTCGCCGGCTGCGGTCAGCTTCCAAACGCGCACGAGATGCCCTTCGCGTGCCAGCTGGGCTGCCGCGGTTGCCTCGGCGTCCTCGCGATCCCGAACCTCAGACTCCGGCATTCCGCCCGGAACGTTGATCTCGAACTCGACCAGGAATTCCATTGTGTTCTTCTCCTCACCCCGCCAGCCCACCCGGCTGGTGCCCGGCAGCGACAGTAGAGGCTGTCGGACTTGCCCTCTGACAGTCAGGGGTGCCGCTGCACGCCACCCCTGAGCGCGCACCGAACGTGCGCCCGAACGCGGCGGCGCCCTGCGGGAGCGACCCTCCTGCAGCTGCCCGCGTCCTGAAGTCCGGAGAAGTCAGCTGCGCGCGTGTTCAGCGTTGATCGCGGTTCGGACGAGCGCGAGGAGGTCGTCGCGGATCCCGGGTGCGGTGGCGATCGTGGCTGTCGAGCCGGTCGTGTGCTGGCTGCCGTCGTAACCGAGGACGGCTGCTCCGGCCTCCCGGGCGATGATGACTCCGGCCGCTACGTCCCACGAGCGGTTCGACAGTGTGACGCTTGCGTCGAGCCTGCCCTCTGCCAGCCAGGCGAGGTCGATGGCCTCTGAGCCGAGCATCCTGACTCGCAGGGCCCGTCCTGCAAGCAGCTCGGTCACGTTGAGCCGGATGCGGTTCTTGTCGGTAGCGCCGGGGCCCACTGCGTAGTCGCCGATGGCCAGCATGACCTCGTCCAGGCGCTCATTGTCGCGGACCTTTCAGCGCTCGGCGGTCCCGATGGGCGCCTTGGCCCTGCGCTGCCCACGGCGATGAGGGGAACGTCATGGGCGAAGTTCACCGTGCCGTCGATCGGGTCGAGCGTCCACCACTCGGCCGCGTTGTCGC
>Ga0209382_10008737_pt1 | contig 12746 bp, 15 predicted proteins | sample SoiMetdeltSBSDD5_FD_187599 | JGI IMG/M metagenome (GOLD analysis project Ga0209382, IMG submission 187599) | Bulk soil microbial communities from a Populus tree surrounding site in Tennessee, USA - Soil MetaG P. deltoides SBSDD5 (SPAdes) (version 2) | ecosystem: Environmental > Terrestrial >... | reverse complement strand
TCGAGGCAGCCGATCGACACCACCTTGTCAAACTCCTTCGGGCCGGAGCGGAAATCCTCGTGCATCTGCACGGCGTTCTTGATGCCGTACTTCTCGATTTGGCGGCGCGCGTGGTCCGCCTGCGCGCCGGTAGTGTTGATGCTCGTGATGCGCACGCCGTAATGCATCGCCGCGTGCATGAGGAAACCGCCGAAGCCCGAGCCGACGTCGACCACTTCCTCGCCCGGCTGCAGGCGTACTTTGCGCGCGACGTGGTCGGCCTTTGCGCGCTGCGCGTCCTCGAGCGTGCGCGCGGCCTCCGTCCAGTACGCGCAGGTATAGAACATGTAGGGGTCGTCGAGCCACAGCTTGTAAAACTCGTTCGGCAGCGCGTAATGCGCCTCGGCGTTGGCGCGCGCGCGCGCGCGCGCCGAGTTGGAATGCGTGAGCTCGTGCCAGCGGTTACGCAGCCAGACGAGAAACCCGCCGCGCCGGTCGAATCCGCCTTCCATACCGGCAGCGAGCGCTTTGGGCAGGCTTCCTTCGATGTCGAGCTCCCCGTCGAAGTACGCCTCGAGCAAGCCGACATAGCCGAAGGCCGCGACACGCCAGTAGACGGAGGCTTTATTGAACACCAGCGTGAATGCCGGCGCGGCATCGCGCGTGCGCGTCGCGGTGCGATCGGCATAGCGCACCGCGAAGGGAATCGGGGTGCGCTCACCGACCGCGCGCAGCAAGCTCTCGATGGAGCGTTTCACTGAGCCCGAATTTTACCGTCGGGCGGCGGCGGCGGTGGTGGCAGTCCCGGGGCCAGTTCTGCTAGCCTCGGCGTTGCACCAGAAACGCAAGGAGTCCGCCATGGCAGCCAAAAAGGGAAATGCGTCGGGAAATGCGTCGGGAAATGTGTCGGCAACCCCCTCCCGGTCCCCCGCCGAGCGCGCCGCCCCGGCCAAGCCTGCACCGAAGAAAGCTTCAAGCAAGGCGGCGGCACCCACGCCGCAGAGAACGCCCACCTCGCCAAGCTTCGACAGCAACGCCCGCGCCAACATCTCGCAGGAAGAGCTGCGGCGGCTGATTTCCGAGGCAGCCTACTACCGCGCGAAGCAGCGCGGCTTCGCACCCGGTCACGAGCTTGAAGACTGGATCGCGGCCGAAGCCGAAGTGATCGGCCGCCTCAATAGCCCGGGCGGCGCTCCCTAGACCGGCACCCCTGCCGCAGTCCGAACGGCGCATCGCGCCGGGTCGGCTTATTGCTCGCTCGTTCGTTGTAGGAGCGTGCAATGAAGATTTGCGTATTGAGCCGTACCGGCCGCGGCGGACGCCACGACCCCCATGTGTTCCATCTCGGCAGCCGGCGGCATAAGGTCGTTGCGGTGCTCGACGAATGGCCGGAAGGCGAGCAGCGGTACTTCAAGGTACGAGTTGAGGATGGCCGCCTTTTCGTTCTGCGCCACGATCCCGCGACCGATGCATGGGAGCTCGCGGCGGCTTACGGCGGCGGGACGTTGCCCGCCGCCGTAGTGCGCATCTAACGTCTAACGCGTTCCCGTCGCGCCGGCGCCAGCGGCAGGGGACCCCGCCGCCACTTCACGGCTGCCCAGCAGCTCGACATCGACTCGACGGTTCGGCTCGAAGCAGTCGATGAGCTTCTTGCCGGTGAGCTTGGCGCAGGTGCCCGCGCTGAACTCGCGGGTTTCGCCCCGGCCCTCGGACTTGATGCGCTCCGGCGTCACGCCTTTCTGCACGAGATACTCGCGCACTGCCGCGGCGCGCGCGGCGGAGAGCTTCTCGTTGTACTGCTCCGGACCGATCGGGTCGGCGTAGCCGATGGCAAGCACCTCCTCGACCCTCGCATCCTTGGTGGCCGCGACGATCTCGTCGAGCTTCTGTTTGCCGGTCTCGCGCAACTGCGCCTTGTCGAACTCGAACAGCACGTCGGACGAGAGCGTGATCTTCTGAATCACCGGGCGCGGCGGCTCCGGCGCTGCGAGCGGCACGGGAACGGGCGCGGGTGCCGGCGCGGGCTCGAGCTTGGGCTCGGGCGCGGCGGCGACCGGGGCGGGCGGCGGCTCGAGCCGCGCAACGGCGATGCGGTCGCATGGCTCCGCGGCATGTTGCGGCGCCCAGTGACCGGCGCGCACGCAGGTACCGAAGCCGTTCAGCACGACTTGCCCGTTCGAGGACTGGGCGTAGCCGGGAAGCGCTCTCGCTGCGGGTGCTCCCGCCGCGCCCGCCGCGGCCGACGCCGCCGGTGCGCGCGGTGAATCGGCAGTACCCGTGCGGGGTTGGGTCGACTGCGCGCCCGCGACACTGGCGAACGCCGCGAGAGCGGCGGCGATAACTACGGCGCTCACGCGGTGCGCTGAGGGAGGGTTGAATCGTTTGGTCATAGTTGCTGTCCTTTCCGAGTCCGCTTTGCAAAAAGTTCCGCCGCCCCGAGCGAAAAGCCGGGTGCCGCGGCCGAAGTAAGCACCGGGGAAGCAGCAACTAACGTGCCTCGACCGGACTATTGCGCCGCTGCACATCCTGCTGCGGCGCGCGCGTAACCTAGCGCGCATGAGACACGCCTACACCATCCTCGGCATCTTCTGCGCAGTGCTGCTCTTCGGCCTCGCCGCATGCGAACGCGAAGGACCGGCCGAGCGCGCCGGTCGCGACATCGACCGTGCCGCGAAGGACGTGCGCGACGCGATCAAGAAATAGCGCTGTTGAGCTTTTCTATCGACCGAATAATCAAATTCGATTTGATCTATTGAGCGCGCGCTCGTAGTCTCGGCCTCCCCCAACGGAGGATCTATGGCTAAAGCGCTCAAGGGCAGCAAAACCCACGACAACCTGAAAGCCGCGTTCGCCGGCGAGTCGCAGGCGAACCGACGCTATCTCTATTTCGCCGCGAAAGCCGACGTCGAAGGGCAGAACGACGTCTCGGCGCTGTTTCGCTCCACCGCCGAAGGCGAGACCGGACATGCGCACGGTCACCTCGAGTACCTCGAGCAGGTCGGCGATCCGGCGACCAACCTGCCGATCGGCCGCACGCGCGAGAACCTGAAAGCCGCGGTGGCCGGCGAGACGCACGAGTACACCGACATGTATCCGGGCATGGCGAAGCAGGCGCGCGACGAAGGCTTCGGCGAGATCGCCGACTGGTTCGAGACGCTCGCGAAAGCCGAGCGCAGCCACGCAAACCGCTTTCAGAAAGCGCTGGACGCTCTCGCCGACTAAAGCGTGCGATGAGAGAGGGATCGCTCGAAGCTCCGACCCGGCATCCGCTCGCCTGGAAGGATCCCGAGTTCTGGGACCAGGCCAAAGCCGAGAAGGAGCTCGAGCGCATTTTCGACATCTGCCACGGCTGCCGCCGCTGCGTCAGCCTGTGCACCACCTTCCCGACACTCTTCGACCTGGTCGACGAGTCGCCGACCATGGAGGTGGACGGGGTCAAGAAGGAGGACTACTGGAAGGTCGTCGACCAGTGCTATCTCTGCGACCTTTGCTACATGACGAAATGCCCCTACGTTCCGCCGCACGAGTGGAATGTCGACTTCCCGCACGTGATGCTGCGCGCCAAGGCGATCAAGTTCAAGAAGGGAATCCGGTTCCGGGATCGTCTACTCTCCTCCACCGATGCGATGGGCAAGCTCGCCGCAATCCCGGTGGTCGCCCAAACCGTGAACGTGGTGAACAAATTGAAGCCGGCACGAGCCGCGATGCAATCGCTGCTCGGCGTGCACAAGGACCGGGAGCTACCGCCGTACGCTCCACGCAAGTTCCGCTCGCAAGCGCAGGCGCGCGCCGATTTTCCGGTCAAGGATGGCAAGAACGCGCCCGGCAAGGTCGCGATCTTCGGCACCTGCTACGCGAACTACAACGAGCCCGAGCTCGGCCACGACCTGCTCGCCATCCTGCGGCATAACGAGATTGCGTATGAGCTAGTCGAGAAAGAAGCGTGCTGCGGCATGCCGAAGTTCGAGCTGGGCGACCTGGACGGTGTCGATGCGCTGAAGAAGGAGAACATGCCGGTGCTCGCGAGGTACGCGCGCGCGGGCTACGCCATCCTCGCGCCGATACCGTCGTGTTCGCTCATGTTCAAGCAGGAGCTGCCGCTCATGTATCCGGACGATCCGGATGCGGCGGCGGTGCGCGATGCGATGTTCGATCCGTTCGAGTACTTCGTGCTGCGCAAGAAAGACGGGTTGCTCAGGACCGATTTCAAGAACGCGCTCGGCAGCGTCTCCTATCACATCCCGTGCCATTCGCGCGTACAGAACATGGGACAGAAGACGCGCGAGATGCTCGAGTCGATTCCAGGCACGCAGGTGAAGATCGTCGAGCGCTGCTCGGGCCACGACGGCACCTGGGGCGTGAAGACCGAGTACTTCGAGAACGCCATGAAGATCGGCCGCCCGGTGTTCCGCCAGATGGCCGAGGCGAACCCCCATTACGTAAGCTCGGACTGCCCGATCGCCGCGCGCCACATCATGCAGGGCATGGGCGAATCGGCCGCAAGCGTCGAGAAGCGCCATCCGCTTTCTCTCCTGCGCCAGGCTTACGGCGTTTAGCGTCTGGCTCGCCGCGTGCGCGACGCCGCTCGCGCCGCTTGCGCAGGGCGAGCTTGCCTTTGGCGTGCTCGGCGATGCGCCCTATAACATTGATGAAGTAGAGCGCCTCGATCGGCTGATCGATGAGATGAACGCGCAGCCGCTCGCGTTCGTCGTGCACCTCGGCGACATCGGCTCGAGCGCGCGCGCCTGCGCCGACGATTGGCTGTACGAGCGCAAGCGCCAATTCGAACGCATCCGTCACGGCTTCATCCTGGTTCCGGGCGACAACGAATGGAGCGACTGCAAGCAGCCGCTCGAGCGCCTGCGCCGCTGGCGCGAGATCTTCTGCGACACGCCGCGCGAGTTCTGCGAGCACCGGCGCTGGGAGAGCGGCGGCTGGATCTTCGTCACGCTGAACGTGCCGGGCCGCAACAACAACGTGCACCATCCCGAGCACCGTGCGCGCATGAAGGCCGTACTGACGGCGCTCGACGCGGCGGCAGCCGAGGCGCAGAAGTACGCCGGTCTCGTGGTGCTAATGCAGGCGAACCCGTTCATCACCCTTCCCCGCGACGGGTTCGCCGAGCTGCGCGATCGGCTCGCCGCCTTGGGGGACAAGCGCCCGGGACGAGTGGTCCTGATCCACGGCGACACACATCTTTACAAACAGGACGAGCCGCTGCCCGGTGTCAGCCGAATCGAAGTATGGGGCTCGCCGATCGTCAGCTGGCTGCGCGCAGCAATCGGGAAAAACGGCATAACGGTCAACGCAGTGCGCTAGACTGCAGGGTCCCGGGGAGGACGATCCTATGGGTCCGAGGACCCTGCGTACGCAAGGCTTTACGCTGCTCGAGCTCCTGGTGGTGGTGGTCATCATCGGCCTGCTCGCGGGCTTTGTCGCGCCGCGCTATTTCGGCCAGGTGGGCAAATCGGAAGTGAACGTGGCGAAGGCGCAGATCGACGCGCTCGAGAAGGCGCTCGACCAGTACCGCCTCGACACTGGCCGCTACCCGAGCGCCGAGCTCGGGCTGAAAGCGTTGATCGAGCGCCCGGCGAACGAGCCGCGCTGGAACGGACCCTACCTCCGCAAGGGCGTGCCGCTCGACCCGTGGGGCAAGCCGTACCTGTACCGCACGCCGGGCGAGAAGTCGGAAATCGAACTCGTTTCCTACGGCAAGGACGGACAGCCCGGCGGCACGGGCGAAAACGCCGACATCCGCAACCACTAGGCGGACATGCGTTTCGAGCTCAAGGCGATCACCTCCGACGGCCGCGTCGAGTGGGTGGCGTTTCAGGCCGCCGATCGCGCGGCGGCAATCCAGCAGCTCCAGGGGCGCGGCTACACCGTGCTCAGCGTGCGCGCGAAAGCCTTCGTGCCGCCGTGGCGCGGCGCGGCCGAGCGCTTCCCGCTCGTGCTGTTCAGCCAGGAGCTGCGCGTGCTGATCGGCGCCGGCCTGCCGCTCGTCGAGGCGATCGATACGCTCGCGCAGAAGGAGCGGCGCAGCGAATCGCGCGCGCTCCTCGAGCGCGTCGCCGCCGTGCTGCGCGAAGGCCGGCCGTTCTCGAGCGCACTGGCGGAGTTTCCGCACGCCTTTCCTCCGCTTTACGTCGCCACGGTGCGCGCGGCCGAGCGTACGAGCGACCTCGCGCCGGCGCTTGCGCGCTATGTCGCCTACGCCCAGCAGATCGAATCGGTGCGCAAGCGTGTGGTCAACGCCTCGATCTACCCGCTGCTCCTGATGGCGGTGGGCGGCACGGTCGCGCTGTTTCTCCTGTTTTATGTGGTGCCGCGGTTCGGCCGCATTTATGAGGAGCGCGGCGCGGATCTACCGTTCTTTTCCCGTGTGCTGCTCTCGTGGGGTCAAGCGGTGGACGCGCACGGCGCCATTGTCCTGGGCGTCGTCGCGTGCACCATCGCGCTCGGTGTCTATGCGTGGCGTCATGCCCGCCTGCGCGCGCGGCTCGGCGATGCGCTGTGGCGCGTGCCGGCGATCGGCGAGCGCCTCAAGGTTTACCAGCTGGCACGCTTCTACCGCACCATCGGCATGCTGCTGCGCGGCGGCATGCCGCTCGTCGCAGCGCTCGACATGGGCGCTGACCTCCTGCATCCGGTGCTGCGCGCCCGCCTCGTGGCGGCAAGCCGCGCCATCAGCGAAGGCCGCTCGGTCTCGCAATCGCTCGAGGCGGCGGGGCTCACCACGCCGGTGGCGCTGCGCATGCTGGCGGTGGCGGAAAAAGGCGGCAACATGGGCGAGATGATGGAGCAGGTCGCGGTGTTCCATGACGAGGAACTGTCGCGTTGGGTGGACTGGTTCACCCGGCTCTTCGAGCCGCTCCTCATGGCCGCGATCGGCCTCGTGATCGGCGTGATCGTCATTCTCATGTACATGCCGATCTTCGAGCTCGCGGGCGGAGTGCAATGAGCACGATCACGCCCGAGGCGATCCAGCAGGCGCGGCTCGCCGCCGGCGCCAACCGCCGTCGCGTAGTCGATGTGCTCGAAGAGAACCTGAACGCAGATCCCGATACCTTCACCGCACGCCTCGCCGCCACGTTGCGGCTCGCACGCCTGGCGATGGCCGAGCTGCGGCAGGCGGAGCCGGCGTTCGAGTTGCTGCCCTTCGCCGAATGCTCGCAGCGCGGCTGCGTGCTGCTGCGCACGGGAGAGGGTCGCCTTGTCCTCGCGCTCGACGATCCGTTCGACGTCGAGCTGCAGGCCTGGGCCGAGGAGCGCGTGGCCGAGCCGTTCCACTGGGCGCTGGTGCATCGCGGCGATCTCGTCGCATTCCTCGGCGCGCACGAAGAAACGCTGCGCGCGCTCGACGCGGTGCGCGCCGAGGTCGCCGCGACGCAGGACGAGCGCGTGCGCGTGGAGGACCTGTCGCTCAAGGCGATCGCGGAGGAGACCAGCGAGGTGGTGCGGCTTGTGCGCTCGACGCTGCGCGACGCGCTGCACGTCGGCGCGAGCGACGTGCACCTCGAGACCCTGCCCGGCGGCCTCGTCCTCAAGTTCCGCATCGACGGCATCCTTGCGCAGGTCAAGACCATCCAGGACGCGAAACAGGCCGAGGAGGCGATCGCGCGCGTGAAGGTGCTCGCCGAGCTCGACATCACCGAGCGCCGCGTGCCGCAGGACGGCCGCTTCAAGGCGATCGACCGCGGCCGCGCAGTCGACTTCCGCGTTTCGATCATGCCGAGCATCCACGGCGAGGACGCGGTGCTGCGCGTGCTCGACAAGCAGTCGCTTTACGAGTCGACGCGCCAGAGCCTCTCGCTCGACTCGCTCGGCTTCGAGCCCGCGGACGTGAAGCGGCTGCGCCGCCTCTCGCACGAGCCCTACGGCATGCTGCTCGTCACCGGGCCCACCGGCAGCGGCAAGACCACTACCCTTTACGCGGCGATCAGCGAGATCAACAACGGCCAGGACAAGATCGTCACGATCGAGGACCCCGTCGAATACCAGCTCGCCGGCGTGCTGCAGATTCCGGTGAACGAGAAGAAGGGACTCACCTTCGCGCGCGGCCTGCGCTCGATCCTGCGCCACGACCCGGACAAGATCATGGTCGGCGAGATCCGCGATTCCGAGACCGCGAACATCGCGGTGCAGTCCGCGCTCACCGGCCATCTCGTGTTCACCACGGTGCACGCGAACAACGTGTTCGACGTGATCGGCCGTTTCGTGCACATGAACGTGGACCTGTACGGCTTCGTCTCCGCGTTGAACGCCATCCTCGCGCAGCGCCTGGTGCGCGTGGTGTGCCCGCACTGCGTGGAGCCCGAGCGGCCGTCGGATGAGGCTCTCGTCGAGTCGGGGCTCGAGCCGCAGCGCACGCTCGACTGGAACTTCGTCATCGGCAAGGGCTGCCGCGAATGCCGGGGCGCCGGCTACAAGGGCCGCAAGGCGATCGCCGAGCTCCTCGTGCTCAACGACGAGGTGCGCGAGCTCATCACCAGCCGCGCGCCGCTGCGCGAGCTGAAGGACGCGGCGCGCCGCGGCGGCACGCGCTTCCTGCGCGACGCGGCGTTCGAGGCGGTGCGCAATGGCGAGACCACGCTCCAGGAAATCAACCGTGTCACTTTTGTTTCCTAGGCCGCTCACCCTAACGCTCGCGCCGACGGACGGCGCGGGCGGCGGCGAGCCGTGGGCGGCCGCGGTGCAAGAGCTTGCCGGCGCGGATTTGCCGCGTGCGCGCCTGACGCTCGTTCTTGCCAATCATTTCGTACGCTACGCCGTCGTACCTTGGAGCGACGCCCTTTCCGGCCAAGCGGAGGAAGAGGCTTATCTACGCCATCATTTCGTGCGCATCTATGGCGAGCGCGCGAAGGCATGGAGCTTTCGTGCCTCGCCAGCGCCCGGCGATGCGCCACGCCTCTGCACCGCCATCGAGACCGCGCTGCTCGTCGCGTTGCGCAGCGCATTCGCCAAGAAACGGGCAAAGCTTGTTTCGGTTCAGCCGGGGCTGATGTGGCTATTCAATCGCGCGCGCCGCTCGGTGCCGGCGAGCGGCGCCTGGATCGTGCGCGCGGACGCCGATCGCGTGTGCGTCGCCTTGTATGCCGCGGGACGCTGGCAGGCGGTGCAGAACACGCGCGGCGAATGGCTCGCGGTTCTCGAGCGTGAGCGCCACCGCATCGGCGGCGCCCTGCCCGATCTCGTGCTCCTCGATTCCGCGGCGCCGGTGGCGAACGACGCCCCGGGTTGGAGGCTGGAGCGCCTCGCCGCATGAAACCGCGCCCGCTCGAGCTCGACTATCTGGTGGCGCCGCGCCGGCCGCTTTGGCTCGGCGCACTCGTCCTCGGCGTCGCGCTCGGCGTCGGCGCCGTGCTCGGCATGCAATACCGCGACACGCAACTCGAGCTGCAGCGGCTCGAGGCCACCGCCGGCATGCTCGGCGCCGAGCGCAAACCCGCGCGCGCAATACCGAAGGAGCGCCTGGACGCCGAGGTGAAAGCCGCCGAAGCGGTCGTGAAGAGCCTGACGGTGCCGTGGGCCAGCCTGATCGAAGCGCTCGAGCGCGCATCGACCAAGGAAGTCGCGCTGCTGCAGCTGCAACCCGACGCCCAGAACCGCACGCTGCGCCTCACGCTGGAAGCGCGCAGCCGCGAGGCGATGTTCGATTACGTGCGCCGTCTCAACGCGTCGCACACGCTCGGCGAGGCGCATCTCCTCACTCATCAGGTGCAGGCCGATGACCCGCAGCGGCGCATTCAGTTCTCCATTCAGGCCGTGCTGCGGGATTCGCCATGAAGGCGCGCGTCAACGCCTTGCTCCAGCAGCTCGGCGCCGCCGGCGTGCTCGGCATCGGGCTCTTGCTCGCCTGCGCGGCCTTCTGGGCGAGCGCGCTCAAGCCGGCGCAGCACGAGCTTGCCGCGCAACGCGCGGTCGTCGAGCGGCTGAATTCGCGCGCGCCGTACCAGCCGGTCACGGGCGGCGGTCGCGAAGACGAGCTGCGGCGCTTCCACAACTTGTTCCCGCCGGCCGCCGGCCTCACCGCGGAACTCGAACGGCTGCATCGCCTCGCGCGCGGCGCGCGGCTCGACGTCGCCCAAGGCGAATACCGGCTCGAGCGGCGCCCGACGGGGCTCTGGGCCTACCGTGTGACCCTGCCGGTGCGCGGCAGCTACGCGGAAGTACGCAACTTCGTCTCGGCGGTGCTGAAGGACATGCCGACCGCGTCGCTCGACTCGGTGCGCGTGGAACGCAGAAAAGCCGACGACGCGCAGCTCGAGGCGCAGCTGCGCTTCACCCTTTACGCCCGGCCCACCGGAGACCTGCTATGAGAACGACGCTGGTCCTTGCGCTCCTCGTCGCGGGATGCGCCACCACGCCCACGCCGATCGAGGAGGCGCGCAAGCACTTCGATCGAGGCCGCGGCGAGCAGGCCCTGGCGTTGCTCGAACGCACGGCCAAGGAGAATCCGGAGGATCAGGCCGTGCGTGCGGAGTACTTCCGGCTAAGAGCGCTCGTCGTTGCCCAGTGGCTCGCGCAAGCGGAAACACTGCGTACCTCCGGGCATGCCGAGGCGGCGGAGGCGCTCTACCGCCGCGTGCAGCAGTACGACGTCAGCAACCACCGCGCCGCGGCGGGGCTCGAGCACCTTGCCGCCGACCGGCGCCATCGCGAGGCGGTCGCCTCGGCGGAGCGGCTCGTGCGCGAGGAACGCTGGCGCGAGGCCGCCGACGTGCTGCGCCCGGTGCTCGCCGAGAACCCGCAGCAGCGCGATGCGCGGCGCCTACAGCGCGGCATCGACGAGCGTCTGGCGAAACCGCCCTCGGCGATGACGCGGCTCAGGGCCTCGCCGAAGCCCGTATCGCTCGAGCTGCGCGATGTCCCGCTGCGGTCGGTATTCGAAATCCTCGGCAACGCGGCCGGCGTGACCTTCGTGTTCGACCGCGATGTGCGCACCGATCAACGCACGAGCATCGCGATCCGCAACGCGAGCGTCGAAGAGGCGATCCACCTCGTCGCGCTCGCCAATTCGCTCGAGAACAAGGTATTGAACGAGCGCACGGTCTTCATCTATCCGAACACCCCGCAGAAGCTGCGCGAGCACCAGGAGCTCGTGGTCAAGGCGTTCTACCTCGTGAACGCCGACGTCAAGCAGACTGCGAACATGATCAGGACGCTGGTCAAGACCCGCGACATCTTCCTCGACGAGAAGATCAACCTGCTGGTGCTGAAGGACACGCCGCACGCGATCCACCTCGCCGAGCGCCTGATCGCCGCGCAGGACCTGGCCGAGCCGGAGGTGATGCTCGAAGTCGAGGTGCTCGAGGTCAGCCGTACCCGGCTCCTTGAGCTCGGCATCCGCTACCCCGAGTCGGTTGCGTACAGCCTGGTCGGGGCGCAGGGCGTACCCGGACAGGTCACGCTGCCGGAGTGGCTGAACCGCGGCTCGGAGCTCGTGCAGCTCAACTTCACCAATCCGCTCTTCCTGCTGCAGCTGCGCCAGGAGGATACCGCCACCACCGTGCTCGCCAACCCGCGCATCCGTGTGAAGAACAAGGACAAGGCGCGCATCCACATCGGCGATCGCGTGCCGGTGATCACCACTACCGCGGCCGCCACCGGCGGGTTCATCTCCGAGTCGGTGACCTACCTCGACGTCGGCCTGCGCCTGGAGGTCGAGCCGCTCGTCCATCTTGAGGACGAGGTCGCGATCAAGGTGGGCCTCGAGGTGAGCAACATCGCGCGCGAAGTTCGCGGCACCAACTCCAACACGCTGGCCTACCAGATCGGCACGCGCAACGCGACCACGAACCTACGGCTGCGCGACGGCGAGACCCAGATCCTCGCGGGCCTCATCAGCGATGAAGACCGCCGCACCGCGAATCGCGTGCCGGGCCTGGGCGAGCTGCCGGTGCTCGGCCGCCTTTTCTCGCACACGCGCGACAGCATCGGACGCACGGAGGTCGTACTGCTCATCACGCCTCGCGTCCTGCGCACGCTTGCGCGTCCCGATGCGCGCGCCATCGAGTTCGCCGCTGGCACCGAGGCGTCGACGGGTGCGCGTCCCGGACCGATTGCCCCGCTCACCATTCCGCAGTCGATATCGCCGCCGCAAGCCGTCCCCGCGCAGCCCGCGAGCGAGGAAGGCGCGAAGCCTGCGCCCACGCCGACGCCAGGCGCCGCGCCCGTGGTGCCTATGGTGCCCTTTGGCGGCGCGCGCCCGCCCGGCCAATGAAGGGCTTCACGCTCATCGAGCTCGTGATCACCGTGGCCATCGTCGCGATATTGGCCTCGGTCGCATTGCCGCTGCATGAGCTCGTGGCGCAGCGCGCGAAAGAGCAGGACCTGCGCCGCGCGCTGCGCGAAATTCGCGAGGCCATCGACGCGTACAAGGAGGCCTCCGACGAAGGGCGCATCGAAAAGCGCGTGGGCGAGTCGGGCTACCCGCCGCGTCTCGCCGCCTTGGTCGACGGCGTGCCAGACCAGAAGAGCGCGAAGAAGGAGCGCGTCTATTTCCTGCGCCGCATACCGCGCGACCCCTTCGCGACCGATCCGCAGCTCGCCAACGCCGATACATGGGGCAAACGCTCGTACGCCAGTCCCGCGAACGAGCCGGCGGACGGTGACGACGTGTTCGACGTTTACTCGCTCAGCGCGGGAACAGGTATCAACGGCCGCCCGTACAAAGAATGGTGAGGCGCCGCGGCTTTACGCTCATCGAGCTCCTCGTCGTGCTGGCCGTCATTGCGACGTTGCTCACGCTCGCCCTGCCCCGCTAC
>Ga0209382_10008736_pt1 | contig 12747 bp, 10 predicted proteins | sample SoiMetdeltSBSDD5_FD_187599 | JGI IMG/M metagenome (GOLD analysis project Ga0209382, IMG submission 187599) | Bulk soil microbial communities from a Populus tree surrounding site in Tennessee, USA - Soil MetaG P. deltoides SBSDD5 (SPAdes) (version 2) | ecosystem: Environmental > Terrestrial >... | reverse complement strand
ACCAATGTCGCCTATCTCCGCGAGAACGGGGTCACCATCTGGGACGAGTGGGCCGATGCAAATGGCGAGCTCGGCCCAGTCTATGGCGCCCAATGGCGCTCCTGGCCGACCCGCGACGGCGGCGCCATCGACCAGATCGCCGAGGTGGTGCGCCGCATCCGCAGCGATCCCGATTCGCGCCGCCTGATCGTCTCGGCCTGGAACCCGGCCGATATCGGGCGCATGGCGCTCCCGCCATGCCATTGCCTGTTTCAGTTCTACGTCGCGAACGGTCGGTTGTCCTGCCAGCTCTACCAGCGCTCCGGCGATATTTTCCTCGGCGTCCCCTTCAACATCGCCTCCTATGCGCTGCTGACGCACTTGGTTGCCCAAGTGACGGGGCTCGAACCGGGCGATTTCATTCACACGCTGGGCGACGCCCACCTCTACCTCAACCATCTCGACCAGGCCGACACCCAGCTCGCGCGCATCCCCCTGCCCTTGCCGCGCCTGACCTTTGCCCGCCAGGTGACCGATGTCGGCGATTTCCGCTTCGAGGATTTCGTGCTGACCGACTATCGCCCCCACCCTCACATCGCCGCCCCGGTGGCGGTCTAGCCATGCGCACGACTTTCGTGGTGGCGGCGGCGCGCAATGGCGTGATCGGCCGCGCCGGCGGCCTGCCATGGAAGCTCTCCTCCGATCTCAAGCTGTTTCGCCAGCTCACCCTCGGGCGACCGGTGATCATGGGGCGGCGCACCTGGGAAAGCCTCGGCATCAAGCCGCTGCCCGACCGCCACAACATCGTCATCACCCGGAAAGCCGATTACCAGGCAAAGGGCGCCCTGGTGGTCCATTCGCTGCCTGAGGCGCTCGCCGTCGCCAGGCGCCTGGCCGTGGCGGATGGTGCCGAGGAGATTGCGATCATCGGCGGAGGGGAAATCTTTGCCGAGGCGCTGGCGGCAAGATTGGTGGACCGGATTTATCTGAGCCAAGTCGATCTCGAGCCCGAGGGCGATACCGTGTTGCCGGCGCTCGACAGCACAGAGTGGCGCGAGACAGCGCGCCGCAAGATGCCCAAAGGTCCGCGTGACGAAGCCGAATTCAGCTTCGTCACGCTCGACCGGATCGTTTGAGCTTAAGAACTTATTGCGGAGTGGTCGTGCCGCCGCCCGGTGCAGGTGCTGGTGCAGGAGCTGGTGCTGGCGCGGGAGCAGGCGACGGAGTTGGTGTTGGTGTCGGGGCCGTCGTCGTGGTGTCGCTACCCGGGGTTGTCGTCGTCGTAGCCGTCCGCTCAGTGCCGCCATAAACCAGGAACGCGATAACGGCGATCACCACAATCAGGCCGCCAATGACAAATGCCATCGTCCTACCACCGCCGGGGTCCCGAGGACCCGCCGTCCGTGGGTTGAGATCGCTCATTCGCTTCTTCTCCTTCTATTGCCGGTCCGGTTTCGAACCCCACCGGAACCCGATTGGTTCCAAAAGCGAGTGTTCTGGACCCGGCTTCAACGCGCCGCTACAGTAGCAACCATGCATTCTGGACCGACCGGTCTTCCTGCGGTGGTCGTCGTGGGCGCCGGGGCTGCCGGCATCGGGGCGGGATTGGCGCTTGCCCGCTCCGGGGTTCCCTACATCATTCTCGAAGCCTCGTCACGTGTGGGCGGACGCGCCTTTACCGACTGCGACAGCCTCGGTTCCCTGTTCGATCACGGCTGCCACTGGTTTCACTCTGCCGACCGCAACCCGCTCTGCGTGCTGGCCGACCGACTGGGTCACGCTTACGCAGGGCGAACGCGGGGGGTGCGACCCATCTGTGTCGACGGGCGATGGGTCGACGAGCCCGAACGCGAACACATCAACACGATGATCTTCGGTATGTTCGACGAGATTGAGGCTGCGGCCGCTCGAGAACATGATGTCGCAGCAAGCGAGGTGATCGATTTCACCGGGCGCTTCGGACCGCTTCGCCGGCACTGGATCGAGCTCCTCGAGTGCCGCGCCCCCGAGGAGGTCTCGGTCCTCGATGCCGGGCGCTATTGCGATACCAGGCTCAACTATGCCGTGAAGGACGGTTACGGACGCCTGATCGAGAAGTTGAGCTGCAGCCTCGCCGTCAGGTGCGACAGCCCGGTGACCGAGATCGAGACCACGTCCAAATCTGTCCGCGTGCGTGGCAATTTCGGGGAGATCGAATGCGCTGCGGTCATTCTCACCGCCTCGCTCGGCGTCCTCGCGGCCGGTGCCATCACGCTCCAACCGGAGCCCGACCAAGCCTTTGCGGCGGCGCTCGACGACGTCCGCTTGGGGACCTACGAAAAGACCATCGTCGCCTTCGACCGGCCGGTGCTCGCCTTTCCGCCGGACACCCAGAGCTTCTACTGCGATATTGTCGACCCGTCCGAAACCGACGATCTGCCGCTCAATTTCGAGATTCAGCCCTTTGGACGGCCGCTCGCCATCAGCCATTTGGCCGGCGGCTCGCTCGACCGGCTTTTCGCCAGCGCCGGCGAGCGCGGCCTGATCGATCTGACGATCTCCAAGCTCGTCCGGGCCTTTGGCGCCGACATCCGGCGCCACATTGTCGGCACCGTGGTGACAAGCTGGGGCCGGAACCCTTTCATTCGCGGCGGCTATGCGATTGCCCGGCCGGGCAGAGCCAAGTCCCGGGAAAGATTGATCGCCGGCGATATTTCCGATCGCGTGTTCCTCGCCGGCGAGGCCTGCCACCCCTATTGGTACGCAACTGCCCATGGTGCCTATCTGACGGGCATCGACCGGGCTCATCGGGCGCTGAGCTCGATCGACTGGCCGGTCATGCCGCCCGATCCGCTCTGGCTGCCGCCTCTCGCGGCTGCCGCCGGCGGCTGAGCCACATCAACGTGGCCTCGGCAATCCATGGACTTGTTGGCGCGTCTTACCTATATGACGCGCGGGTTTCGCTGTGGCTTGGCGCCGGCGAGCCGCGCTTGAGGTGAGGAACGACGTCGGATGCCATGGAGCAATCAGGGGGGAGGCGGTGGATGGCAGGGAGGCCGTGGCCCGTGGAGCCAGGGACCATGGGGGCAGGGCCCCTCGGGACCGCCCGGACGCGGCGGCAACCAACCCCCTGACCTTGAAGAGCTGATCAGGAAGAGCCAGGAGAGGCTGCGCCAGATCCTGCCCGGCGGCGGCGGTTCGACCGGCAGTTTCGGCCGCGGCCAGTGGCTCGCCGTTATCGTTCTCGTGCTGCTCGGCTGGCTCTATATGAGCGCCAACACCATCAAGCCGGACGAGAACGGACTCGTCCTCCGTCTGGGAAGCTACAACCGCACCGTCGGCCCCGGCCTGCATTTTGTCTTTTGGCCGGTGGAGCGCATCGAGAAGCTTCCGGTGGAGGCGGAGAATCAGATCGATTTCGGCGGCGCCGGCAAGGGCGAAGGCCTGATGCTTGCCGGCGACCAGAACATCGTCGACATGCGCTTCACCGTTCTGTGGAAGATCAAGGACCCGCGCGACTTTCTGTTCAATGTTGCCGAGCAGGAGGAGCTGGTCACCCGGGTGGCCGAGAGCGCCATGCGCGAGGTTGTCGGCCGCACCCCCGCCGAGGAGATCCGCACCCGCGGCCGGCAGGCCGCCCAGGACCAGGTTCGCGAGCTCATCCAGAGGACGCTCGACGGCTACCGCTCCGGCGTCCTGATCACCGGCGTGCAGCTCGAGAAGGCGGATCCGCCGCCTCAGGTGGTGGACGCCTTCGAGGAGGTTCAGCGCGCCGAGCAGAACCAGAACAAGCTCATCCGCGAGGCCGAGCAGTATCGTAATCAGATTCTTGGCCAGGCTCGTGGCGATGCCGCCAGGCTCGTCGCCGATGCCAAGGCCTACAAATCGCGTGTCGTGGCCGAGGCGCAGGGTGAAGCGCAGCGCTTCCTGTCGGTCTACGCCGAATATGACAAGGCCAAGGACGTCACCCGTCAGCGCCTGTTCCTCGAGACGCTCGAGGACGTTCTTCAGAAGTCCAACAAGGTGATCATCGAGGAAGGCAAGGAAGGCACCGGTGTCGTGCCCTATCTGCCCTTGCCCGAGTTGCAGAAGCGCCAGAACGCTCCGGCACGCACCGCCACCACGGGAGCCCAGCAGTAATGGCCGGACTTCGCACCTTCATTATCGTTGCCGTCATCGCGCTGGTGATTGCCGCCTATTCGGCGCTCTTCATCGTCGACCAGCGCCAGGCGGCTCTCGTGACCCGTTTCGGCGAGATCCAGCGGGTGGTGACCGAGCCAGGTCTATACGTCAAGATTCCGGTGGTCGATGAGCTGATCCCGATCGAGAAGCGCGTGCTGAATTTTGAAAGCACCGATATGGCGGTGCAGGTCTCCGATGGCCGCCGCTATCTCGTCGATTCCGTCACCATGCTCCGCGTCGTCGATCCGAAGCGGTTCCGCGAGACGGTCGGTGCCTCGCTGCGGCTGGCCTGGGCCCGCATCAAGACCAGGCTCGACGCCGGCCTGCGGCAGACCTATGGACGGCGCAATTTCGACGCCGCGCTGTCGCAGGATCGTGCTGCCATGATGCGCGAGATCCGCGACCAGATCCGCCCCGAGGCGCTGGCGCTCGGCATCGAGGTGGTCGATGTCAGGATCCGGCGCACCGACCTGATGCCCGAGGTGCTGAACGATACTTATGAGCGCATGAATGCCGAGCGCTTCGCCGAGGCTGCCGAGCTCAGGGCGGTCGGCCAGGCCGAAGCGGCGCGGATCCGAGCCGAAGCCGACCGCGAAGCCGTCGAGCTCGTCGCCCAGTCGCGGCGCGAGGGTGAGATCCTGCGCGGCGAAGGCGATGGCGAGCGCAACAAGGTCTTTGCCGAGGCTTTCCAGAAGGATCCCGAGTTCTTCTCCTTCTACCGTTCGATGCAGGCCTATGCCAAAAGCCTGGCCGATGCCGGAACGACGCTGGTGTTGAGCCCGACTTCGGAGTTCTTCAAATATTTCGGCGGCAAGCCCATCGAGGCTCCGACCGGCCCCACGCCGTCGGCGCCGCCGGGGGAAAAGCCGCCGGCCGCGCCGCCCGCCCAATCCGGCTCGGCGCCGACCGCTCCGCTCAAGGAAGCACCGGCGGCAGCCAACCCGTGAACGGGCGGACGAGATGAATTGCGGCAGAACGGGTCGCATGAAACTGAGGAGGCCGTGCGATGATTGAATTGGGATGGTCCGGCATGCTCCGCACCTGTTCTCGGACAGCTTGGGCGTTGATCGTGCTGGTCGCTGCCAGCGCGCCAGCAGGCGCCGCCGCCGGCCCGGAATCGGTTGCCGACATCGCGGCGAAGCTGTCGCCCGCCGTCGTCAATATTTCGACGAGCCAGAAGGTCTCCGGCGGCCAGACGCCGGTGCCGATGCCGGATCTGCCGCCCGGCTCGCCCTTCCGGGACTTCTTCGAGGATCTGTTCAAGGACCAGCCGGGCGGCGGTGACGGGGACCCCAGCACCCCCACTCGCAAGGTCAACTCTCTCGGCTCGGGCTTCGTCGTCGATCCAGCGGGCATCATCATCACCAACAACCACGTGATCGAGGATGCCGACGAGATCGAGGTCAATCTTTCGGACGGTTCCAAGCTCAAGGCCGAGCTCAAGGGCCGCGACGGCAAGACCGATCTCGCAGTTCTGAAGGTTAAGCCGCCGCACCCGCTGACCGCCGTCACCTTCGGCAACTCCGACAGCATCCGGGTCGGTGACTGGGTGATGGCGATCGGCAACCCGTTCGGCCTGGGGGGCTCGGTGACCCTCGGCATCGTCTCGGCCCGCAACCGCAACATCAACTCCGGACCCTATGACGATTTCATCCAGACCGACGCCGCCATCAACCGCGGCAACTCGGGAGGCCCGCTGTTCAACATGGCCGGCGAGGTGGTCGGCATCAACACCGCCATCATCTCGCCCTCCGGTGGCTCGATCGGCATCGGTTTTTCGATCCCGTCCAACACCGCCAGGCGCGTCATCGACCAGCTCGTCGCCTTCGGCGAGACCCGCCGCGGCTGGCTCGGCGTCAAGATCCAGGAGGTCACCGACGATCTGGCGAAGTCATTGAAGCTCGATATGGCGCGCGGCGCCCTTGTTGCCGATGTGACGCCGACCGGCCCGGCCGAGAAGGCCGGCATCAAGCCTGGCGATGTGGTGGTGAAATTCGACAACAAGCCGGTCCATGAGATGCGCGACCTGCCGCGCATCGTTGCCGACACCGCGGTCGGCACCAAGGTCGCGATCGAGGTGCTCCGCAAGGGCAATCCGATGACCTTCACCGTTGAGCTGGGTCGTCTCGAGGAAGGCGAGAAGCTGCTCAACGCTGCCGCGACCCCGGATGTCACCGAGCCCGAGGCCCAGGTTCTCGGCATGAAGCTGACCCGTCTGACCGGCGACCTCAGGGCCCGCTTCAAGCTGCCCGACAATATCGATGGCGCAGTAGTGCTCGAGGTCGCGCCGTCGAGCCCCGCCGCCGACAAACGCATCGAGGTCGGCGACGTCATCGCCATGGCCAATGACGAGAAGATCGCCGGCCCGAAGGATGTCCAGAAGCAGATCGATCGGGTCAAGGCGGAAGGCCAGAAATCGATCCTCGTCGTCGTCAACAAGGCGGCACGCCGCGGCGACCCGCATTTCCTGTCACTCAAGGTCGAGTGAAGGCGCTCTGCGGATAGCCCTGCAGATAGAGCAGGGCGGTGAGATCGCCATGATCGATACGGATCGGCGCGGCGTGGCGGACCATCGGCTTGGCATGGAGTGCCACGCCGAGACCGGCTGCCTCGAGCATCGGGATGTCGTTCGCCCCATCGCCCACCGTGACAGCCTCCGAGCGCATGATGCCGCGCCGGGCGCACAGCTGATCGAGTGCCGCAAGCTTGGCGTTGCTGCCGAGGATCGGCCGCGCCACCACGCCGGCGATCATGTCGCCATGGATGATCAGCTCATTGGCCCGGTGCTCGTCGAAGCCGAGCGCCGCTGCCACGCCGGCGGTGAAGGCAGTGAACCCGCCCGATATCAGTGCCGTGTAGCAGCCATTGGCCTTGAGCGTGGCGATGAGCGTATGCGCGCCGGCCGCGAGATCGAGCCGCGCCGCCACCGCCGCGATGCCGCTTGCCGGCAAGCCCCTGAGCAATGCCACGCGCTTCTGGAGCGACTCCTCGAAGGGGATCTCTCCCCGCATCGCTTGCAGCGTCACCGCCTTCACCTGGTCGGAGACCCCGGCAAGCTGCGCCAGCTCGTCGATGCATTCCTGCCGGATGATCGTCGAGTCCATATCGGCCAGCAGCAGCCGCTTGCGACGACCGGCGGCCGCGACGAGCGCGACATCGACCGGTCGCGGCGCCAGTGCCCCCCTGAGCTCCTCCTCGAGGGTCGGCCGAGGCTCATGCTCGAGGGTGAGCTCGCAGGCTTCCGCCTCGGCCAGCCAGACCGGCTGAGCCAGGCCGCGGTCGCGGAGGATGGCGAGCGCCCCTTCGTCCAGGGCGCGTGAGCCGGGGCGGGCGATCAGGACGAGGATGGTGCCTGCCATGGTGGCGACGCGATCATTGAGCTGCGAAGAACGACGTGCCGTGCTTATTGCAGGGCCGACGGCAAGCGGCAAGTCGCGCGCGGCCCTGGCGATCGCGCGCGCCTTTGGTGGCGTCGTCATCAATGCCGACGCCATGCAATGCTATCGCGAGCTGAAGATCCTCACCGCCCGTCCCTCGGATGCCGACGCGGCGCAGGTGCCCCATCGCCTCTATGGCCATCGCCGCGCCGCCGAGCCCTGGTCGGCCGGGATCTTTGCCGATGAAGCCGCGGCCGAGATTGCCGCCGCGAGGGCGCGCCGGTCCCTACCGGTGATCGCCGGCGGGACCGGCCTCTATCTCCGGGCGCTGGAAAGAGGCCTCGCTCCGTTCCCGCCCATCCCCGACATGGTGCGCCGGCGCTGGCGCGAGGCGCTGCGGCGCGACGGGGTCGCCGCCCTGCATGCCCGCCTGACGCCGGAGGACCGCCTGGCCATCCGTCCGAGCGACCCGCAGCGGGTCTTGCGGGCGCTGGAGATCCACGAGGTCACCGGCGAGCCTTTTTCCGTTCACCATGGGCGCCACACGGCTAGCGGCATTTTGGCCGGCGCCGGCGTCATTCGCATCGCCATAATTCCCGATCGCGCGACCCTTTACGATCAGATCGACCGGCGGTCGGCGGCCATGATGGATGCCGGCGCGCTCTGCGAGGTGAAGGACCTGCTGGCCCTCGGCCTTGCCTCCTCGCTCCCGGCGATGCGGGCCATCGGGGTTGAAGCACTCGCCGCCCACCTTGCCGGCACCATCGATCAGGGCGACGCATTGGCCCGGTTTCAGCGCGAGAGCCGCAACCTTGCCAAGCGCCAGCTCACCTGGATCCGTGGCCAGATGACCGATTTCCTGACTGTCGCCACCGCCGAGCAGGCCGTCGCGCTGGCGAGCGACCTGCTCGGGCCGCATGGGCGTCCCCCGCTTGACGGCAGCCCCGCCAGAGGTTAAAGGTCGCCGATGATCAGGACTCTCCTTATTGTAGGATCGCGCACCGCTGGGGTGGCATAGGCCGCCCCGCCTGAGGTGGTGCGCGACAACAAGGCCCGTCAGCGGGCCTTTTTCATTTTCAAGGGTCGATCGGATAGTCTGACATGAAACACGAGAACGGGATAAGCGGCATGAGCGGCGAGGAAGAGTTGATGACCGGCGCGGAGATCGTGCTGAAGGCGCTTGCCGACCAGGGCGTGACCCATATTTTCGGCTATCCCGGCGGTGCGGTGCTGCCGATCTATGATGAGCTGTTCCAGCAGGACCAGCTGCGCCACATCCTGGTGCGCCACGAGCAGGGCGCCACCCATATGGCCGAGGGCTATGCCCGCTCGACCGGCAAATGCGGCGTCGTCCTCGTCACCTCGGGACCGGGCGCCACCAATGCCGTCACCGGTCTCACCGATGCGCTGATGGACTCGATCCCGATGGTCTGCATCACCGGCCAGGTGCCGACCCATCTCATCGGCAATGACGCCTTCCAGGAATGCGACACCGTCGGCATCACCCGGCCGTGCACCAAGCACAATTACCTGGTCAAGAATGTCAACGACCTGGCCCGCATCCTGCACGAGGCTTTCCATGTCGCGACTCATGGTCGCCCCGGCCCCGTGGTGGTCGACGTCCCGAAGGACGTCCAATTTGCCAAGGGGCGCTATATCGGCCCGGCCAATATCGAGCACAAGACCTACCGACCGCAGGTCAAGGGCGACCCCGTCGCCATCGAGGCGGCGGTCGCGCTGCTGCTCCAGGCCAGGCGGCCGCTGATCTATTCGGGAGGCGGCGTCATCAACTCCGGCCCCGAGGCATCGCACCGTCTGCGTGAGCTTGTCGAGAAGTCCGGCTTCCCGATCACCTCGACGCTCATGGGACTCGGCGCCTACCCGGCCTCCGGACCGAACTGGCTCGGCATGCTGGGCATGCACGGCACTTACGAGGCCAACCTCGCAATGCATGGCTGCGACGTCATGCTGTGTGTCGGCGCTCGCTTCGACGACCGCATTACCGGGCGGCTCGATGCCTTCTCGCCCGGCTCGAAGAAGATCCATATCGACATCGATCCCTCCTCGATCAACAAGAATGTCCGCATCGACATCCCGATCGTCGGGGACTGCGCCAATGTCCTCGGCGATATTCTGGGCCTGATGCACGAGCGCAAGGCCTGGCCCGATCCGGACAATCACCGGGATTGGTGGAGGGACATTGCCCGCTGGCGACGGCGCGACTGCCTGCGCTACCGGCCGAGCGACGACTTCATCATGCCGCAATATGCGCTGGAGCGGCTCTATGCCCTGACCCGCGGCCACGACACCTACATCACCACCGAGGTCGGCCAGCACCAGATGTGGGCTGCCCAGTTCTTCCGCTTCGAGGAGCCGAACCGCTGGATGACGTCGGGCGGGCTCGGCACCATGGGCTATGGCCTGCCGTCGGCGATCGGCGTCCAGGTTGCCCATCCCAAATCGCTGGTCATCGACATTGCCGGCGATGCCTCGGTGCAGATGACCATGCAGGAGATGTCGACGGCGGTGCAGTACCGCTTGCCCGTCAAGATCTTCATCCTCAACAATCAGTATATGGGCATGGTGCGCCAGTGGCAGCAGCTGCTCCATGGCAACCGCCTGTCGGAGAGCTACTCCGAGGCGCTGCCCGATTTCGTCAAGCTCGCTGAGGCCTTTGGCTGCCACGGCATCCGCTGCGCCAAGCCCGGCGATCTCGATCAGGCGATCCGCGAGATGATCGAGGTCAAGTCGCCGGTGCTGTTCGATTGCCGCGTCGCCAATCTCGCCAATTGCTTCCCGATGATCCCCTCCGGCAAGGCGCATCACGAGATGCTGCTCGGCGAGGACGTTCCGGATGACGAGATCGAGCAGGCGATCGGCGCCGAGGGCAAGGTCCTGGTGTAGAAGGGGAACGTCATGACCAAGCCAGCGATCGACCAGCCGGCATCGGCCTACTTCCTCGAGGACCGCAAGGATCCGATCGAGGCGCACACCCTGTCGATTGTCGTCGACAACGAGCCGGGCGTCCTCGCCCGGGTCATCGGCTTGTTCTCCGGGCGCGGCTACAACATCGAATCCCTGACCGTCTCGGAGACCGAGCACGAAGCCCATGTCTCGCGCATCACCATCGTCACCCGCGGCACCCCGATGGTGCTGCAGCAGATCAAGAGCCAGCTCGAGCGCCTGGTGCCGGTTCATTCGGTGGCGGATCTGACGGTCAGCGGCAATGCCATCGAGCGCGAGCTGGCGCTGGTCAAGGTGGCGGGCACCGGCGACCACCGAGTCGAGGCCCTGCGTCTTGCCGATGCCTTCCGGGCCCGCGTGGTCGATGCCACCAACGCGTCATTCGTCTTCGAACTCACCGGCAAGACCGGCAAGGTCGAGCAATTCATCTCGCTGATGCAGCCGCTCGGCCTTGTCGAGGTGGTGCGCACCGGCATCGCTGCCATTTCGCGCGGCGTCGACCGGCTGCGGGTGTGACATGGCCGCGGCCCTCTCGGTCAATGTCAACGCCATCGCCCTGCTGCGCAACCGCCGCAACCTGCCATGGCCGTCGGTGGAGGCCATCGCCCGCATCGCGCTCGAGGCGGGGGCTCATGGGATCACCGTGCATCCTCGCCCCGACGAGCGCCACATCCGCCGTTCCGACGTGCCGGTGCTTGCCCGGTTGGTGCGGCAGTTCCCCGGTGCCGAGTTCAACATCGAGGGCAACCCCGATGCCCGCTTCATCGAGCTGGTCGAGAGCGTCAGGCCCGATCAGGCAACGCTGGTGCCGGACGACGTCCGCCAGGCGACCTCGGACCATGGCTTCGATATCGCCGCCCACCGCACCTTTCTGGTCGATGTCATCGCCCGCCTGAAGTCAGGCGGCATCCGCGTTTCGGTGTTCGTCGAGGCCGAGCCCGAGCGGGCCGCCGAGGCCCGCGAGGTCGGTGCCGATCGCATCGAGATCTACACCGGTCCCTATGGCGGGACGGCCGATCCGGCGGTCAGGTCGCGCGAGCTCGAGCGGATCGTCGCGACCGGCAAGGCGGCCGGCGACGCCGGGATCGGGCTCAATGCCGGCCATGATCTCACCCTCGTCAATCTGCCGCCGCTTGTCGCCCGGCTGCCCAATCTTGCCGAGGTCTCGATCGGTCACGCGCTGACCGCCGATGCCCTGATCTACGGCATGGCCGAGACCGTCCGCCTTTATCGGGAGGCATGCGGCAACTGAACTTGCTAGGTGTTATCAAGCTCTTCGCCAAATGGGAGGTCGTCCTGCGATGCGCGTTTATTATGATCGAGATGCCGACGTCAATCTGATCAAGGGTCGGAACTTGTGCATCGTCGGCTATGGCAGCCAGGGCCGCGCCCATGCGCTGAACCTCAAGGATTCCGGCGTCAAGGATGTCGTGGTGGCGCTGCGCCCCGGCTCGCAATCCGCCAAGAAGGCCGAGGCCGACGGCTTCCGCGTGCTGGGCGTATCCGATGCCGCCAAATCCGCCGATCTCATGATGATGTGCACCCCTGACGAGCTTCAGGCCGACATCTGGAAGAACGAGATCCAAGGCCAGATCAGGGATGGTGCCGCCATTGCCTTCGCTCACGGCCTAAATATCCATTTCAATCTGATCGAGGCGCCCGCCAGCCTCGATGTGGTGATGATCGCTCCCAAGGGGCCGGGCCATACGGTACGCAGCGAGTATCAGCGCGGCGGCGGCGTGCCTTGCCTCATCGCCATCCACCAGGACGCCTCCGGCAACGCCCATGATCTGGCGCTCTCCTATGCCTCGGCCATCGGCGGCGGCCGCTCGGGCATCATCGAGACCACCTTCAAGGAGGAATGCGAGACCGATCTGTTCGGCGAGCAGACGGTGCTGTGCGGCGGTCTCGTCGAGCTCATCCGCGCCGGCTACGAGACTTTGGTCGAGGCCGGCTATGCGCCCGAGATGGCCTATTTCGAATGTCTTCACGAGGTCAAGCTGATCGTCGATCTGATCTATGAAGGCGGCATCGCCAATATGAATTACTCGATCTCCAACACCGCCGAGTTCGGCGAGTACACCATCGGCCCGCGCATCATCAACGCTGAGACCCGCGCCGAGATGCGCCGGGTTCTCAAGGAGATCCAGACCGGCAAGTTCACCAGCGACTGGATCCGCGAATGCAAGGCGGGCCAGCCGATGTTCAAGGCGACGCGGCGGGTGAACGACGCCCACCCGATCGAGGCGGTCGGCGCCCGCCTGCG
>Ga0209382_10008735_pt1 | contig 12747 bp, 8 predicted proteins | sample SoiMetdeltSBSDD5_FD_187599 | JGI IMG/M metagenome (GOLD analysis project Ga0209382, IMG submission 187599) | Bulk soil microbial communities from a Populus tree surrounding site in Tennessee, USA - Soil MetaG P. deltoides SBSDD5 (SPAdes) (version 2) | ecosystem: Environmental > Terrestrial >... | reverse complement strand
TACACATAGGCGCCAAGCGCGACCGGCGTGAAAGCCTGCGCCGGGCCCTTGACCACTTCCTTGTAGCGCCAGAGGAAGGCGCCCGTCTTCGCATCAACTCCGACGATGCCCTTGCTCAAAAACTGCACGTATTGTTTTCGCCCGCCCCCCTGCACGACAATCGCTGACGCATAACCCGAGGGATCGGCGCCCGGAACCGCCGATTTCCAGATAACCGCGCCCGTCTTTTTGTTAAGCGCCACCATCGTGGCTTGCGCGCCGCCGGGGGTTACGACAAGGACGTTGCCGTCCACCAACGGAGACTCTGCATAGGCCCATTCGTGAGGTTGGCCGCCGAACTCTTTACGGAGGTTCTTCTGCCATCGAACCTTGCCGCTCTTGGCTTCGAGGCAGGCGAGATCGCCGTCCGAGCCCAGCGCGTAGATGAAATCTCCGTCAACGGTCGGAGTGGACCGGGCTTTCGGGAAAGGCGGGTCCTGATCCGGGTTGCCGACGGCGCCGACGCGCGTTGTCCAGATCGGCTTTCCATCCTCAGTTGAGAGGGCCTGAACAAACTCATTCTCCATGCCACGGTTGCTCATCAGGTAGATTCGGGTTCCGACGACCGACGGCGTCGAATAACCGTCTCCGATGTTGTTCACCTGCCAGAGCAATTTGGGCCCCTCCTTCGGCCATTGTTTAAGAAGGCCACTCTCCTGCGAGATCCCGTTCCGTTCCGGCCCACGCCATTGAGGCCAGTCGGAAGTCGAAGCGCCCATGTCGGCAATCCTTGTAAAGGACATGGCCGAGAAGCACAAACAAAGCGCTGAAATGGTAGTTAGTAATCGTGAAATCATTGGCTTCTCCTTCTGATGCCTCAGGCCCGTTGAGGTCCACGACGAAGAGGTCGCGCCCGAATGCCGGGTCTGTTCCAACCGGCATTGCGCGGATGCGCTCAGCCGCGCTTCCGCAGCACCCACATGGTGTACGCAACGGTTCCGACGCACATGTAGAGGGTGACCACCAGCAGGACGACGACAGTTGCGAGCTGCATGTTCCTAGAGCGGCTGGCCCTGGCGCGCAGGTAGAGCTCGAGGATGCCGAGCGGCAGCAGGTACGAGGCGAACTCGAAGAAGTAGTCCATCCCCGGCATGCCGGCCCCGGAAGTCAGCATGTTCCATCCAAAACCGAGGAGCCGTTTGAAGAACACGCCGCTCACCACCATGAATGCACAGAGCGCCCACCGGCGGTGGCGATCGATGTCGCCCGCGCGCGCGGCGCGCCAAGCCATGGCGACGCACAGCAGGATGAGTACTCCGTTGGAGGTGACCGCGATCGAGTTGACCGGGCCGCTGTTCGCGTCGCGGACCCAGTTCATGTAGATCCCGACGAGGGCAGCCACCACCGACGCGAACATGAACGCACGTCCATTCCACCGGTGAACGATGATCGCGCGCTCTCGAATCTGCGGGATGAGCTGGAACGTTCCGCCCACTGCGACCACCGCGGCGAACATCACATGTGATGCGAAGAAGAGGTTACCGATGGGGTCGCCGGCGACATAGCCCCTGAAGAGCTCGTTGTTTCGCTCCCAGTCTTCGAAGCGCCCCGACAGGGTCGCGACTCCGTACTGCGAGACGATGCGGTACAGGAACACGCACTGGCCGAGGAAGGTCACGAAGAACCACAGTCCGGCCGCCTTGCGCAGCGCAGTGTACTGTCCGGATTCCTGTTTAAGGGTTTTCTCGTTCACGCTGGCAGCCTCCCCATTTTTTCATCTATTCCCTCGATGGATACTCCATCCAAAGTTGGAAAACTTCGACCACGTAAAATCTCAGAAGTTGTTCGAGAGCCGACTCTCGAATACCAGACGCTATCACTTTCGGGCATATCCCGGAGGTTGATGGGCCGCTACCGGATTCGCCTGAATCCAAGAGTCAACCGGCCCGAAGCAGTCCGTTCCCGGAAGTTTCTTGCGGGCGTGAATACGAAACTTGGAACTGCAAGTTCCATCTATAACGCGCTGGCGTTTAGATGGAGTAGTTGACTATTACCTCCTCCCCAGCGCTTATATCACCGCGCGGTCACTTTGTTTTGGCCGACTGGCTCTAGCGGCTGGCCACGCTCTTCGCGTCCCACCTCAAGTAAAACACCTTGGTCTTCTCACGCCCGCCCTTCCGGCTGACAAAGGCGAAGATCAGTTCGGCTTCCTCGACTAAAGGCGGCAGGATCAAACTGATTGCTGGCAAGTAGTAGCGGCGTTCAGGCAGACCCAGATCACGGCGTATGAGGTTGATGCGCTCATCGCATTCGCCCAACCGCCTTCTGGCAATATCGTCTTTCAGACCCAATACGCCGTGGGCCAATTCGTGAAGGATGGCGAAGCCGATGTCGAAAGCCCTCAGCGCCTCAGGCTCGCCGCGCAACATTGCGAAGTCCGCAAAATCGAGTTGTATAGCCAGCCCCACGATTCGCGCGCCGGCGCCGAATTTAGTATAGATGGTCGTTACGGTCAGACGCGCGAAAGCCACGCCCGGCGACGAGTCATGAGCCTCCAGCTCGAAAATCTTGTCGCCGTCAACGGCGGAGATGAGCAGTTCTCGCGCGGGGCCTGAGCCGCCCGCTACACGATTGCGATCTCCGAGCGTGAGATAGTCGGCTTCATCAAAACGCATATCCAGAAAACCTGTCTTGTGTCGCAAGCTTTCAAGCGCCGTTTGAAGCTGCTTTGCGCTCAGCCTTCGAGCGCCGTCGTTGTTGCGCAGACCAGTGTGGAAGCGAATTGAGGCGTCCGGAGCGGCGCCTGCGGGAGCCGACATGGCGCAGAGCGTCGCAAGCGCGAATAGGACGCGCCCGCAGAGTTTACAGATGAGCTTTGATTTCATATCAATTTGTCCTCGGCGCCTAACTTCCTCTTCCTTTGATCTGTCAGTACTCGCCTGGTAAGGCGTGAAATTTCTCCGAAAGCCGCCAGGCCGTCGAAAAAATATTCCACCTGGCCTCCGAGTCAGTACCGCGAGCGGTAGCGAGCGAGATTCCATCAATAAGTCTTTTTCGAAAGCGCCGCTCACTACCGCTCGCGGCGCTGACTCGGAGGTCATCCGCGCAGGTCGAAAAATATTCTGTCAATATTCTTTCAGGAGTTAGGGAGTCGCGGGAGAAATGTGATAATTTTGCCGCTCGCATAAGTCGTTTGAACTCAGCTTCTGAGGTAGTGGATGATGACGGCGCCTGCATCTCAAGAGATCACCCAACTGCTACTAGCCTGGAGCGACGGCGATCAAGCGGCTCTGGAGAAGCTAACCCCTCTGGTTTATGCCGAACTGCGCCGGTTGGCCAAGGGCTATATGTTCGGAGAACGGCCTGGCCATACGCTGCAGACCACGGCCCTGATCAACGAAGCCTACATGCGCCTGATCGATTGGAAGAATGTCCGCTGGCAGGGCCGCGCCCACTTCTTCGGGGTAGCGGCTCAAGTCATGCGGCGCATCCTTGTGGACTTCGCCCGCGCGCGCCACTACGCAAAGCGGGGCGGGGCGGCGCAACAGGTCTCGCTCGATGAAGCAGTTACTATCCACGAGGACCGCAGCGCAGAATTGATCGCGCTCGACGAAGCGCTCAAGAGCTTGGCCGAGATTGACCCGCGCAAGAGCCAGGTCGTCGAGTTGAGATTCTTCGGCGGGTTGAACGCGAAAGAGACGGCTGAGGCGCTCAAAGTGTCACAGCGGACAGTGGAGCGCGAATGGAACTCGGCGCGCGCCTGGCTTTATCGCGAGTTGCGGGGGAAAGATGAGACCTGAGCGGTGGCGACAAATCGACCGGTTGTATCAAGCCGCATTGGAGCGCGACGCCACTCGGCGCGGGGCTTTTCTCGACGAAGCCTGCGCGGGCGATGAGGAGTTGCGCCGCGAAGTCGAATCCCTGTTGGCGGCGAACGAAAAGGCGAAGGAAGCCGAGGACTTTCTGAATCAGCCCGCCCTGCAAGTCGCAGCCCAAGCCATAGCCGATGATCACGCGCAGTCTCTGGCGCCGCGGAAGCTTGGCCGCTACCGGATTCTTTCGCTGTTGGGTAGGGGCGGTATGGGAGAAGTTTACCTCGCCGAGGACCCTCGACTCGGACGCAAGCTGGCTCTCAAACTCCTGCCGCAAGAGTTCACTCTGGATCGAGAGCGGGTGCAACGCTTCAAGCAGGAGGCGCGCGCCGCCTCGGGGCTTAACCATCCGAACATCATTACCATTTTTGAGATCGATCAGGTCCAAACAGAAGCCGGTGGCGTCCATTTCATCGCCGCAGAATTTATTGACGGGCAGACTTTGCGCCAGTGTCTTGCAGGGGGCGCCATGAAATTGAGCGAGGCGCTAGATGTCGCCGTTCAAGTCGCCAGCGCTCTGGCCGAAGCGCACGCCGCCGGGATCGTGCATCGCGACGTCAAGCCTGAAAACATCATGCTGCGGCGTGACGGCTACGTCAAAGTTTTAGACTTCGGGCTGGCGAAGCTGACAGAAGTGGGGAGTGGGGAATGGGGAGCGGGGAGTGGGGAAAGAACTCAATCTCCCACTCCCGACTCCCCACTCCCGACTCCCTCGCTGCACTCCGATCCGGGAATAATGATGGGCACGCCGCGTTATATGTCGCCGGAGCAGATCAGAGGCAAGCGGGTTGACGCCAGGGCCGACATCTTCAGCCTCGGCGTTGTGCTTTACGAAATGGTGGCCGGGCAAGTCCCATTTGATGGCGGCGCAGCAGGGGAAGTGGTCGCGGCGATCCTCATTCACGAACCGGCTCCGCTCGGTCGCTACGCGCCCGATGCCCCTGGCGCCCTTGGGCGGATCGTGGACAAGGCGCTGGCCAAGGATCGTGAACAGCGTTATCAATCCGCCAAAGACCTGCTCGTCGAGTTGAAGGGCTTGAAGCTTGAGTTAGAACTGGCGGACAAGATCAAACAAACAGGGCAGCCTGGGCAGGCCGCCGCTTCTATTGAAGCCGTAGAGCGTCAGCCTATGGTCGCAGATGCGATCAGCACATTGCTGCTTTCCCATCCTGCGCCGGCCACGCATGCTCATACCAAGCTGGAACCGGTTGGCGGCGCCATGCCGTTGAATTCGAAGTTTTACATCGTGCGCGGCGCCGATGAGGAGTTCCGCGTGGCGATCGCGCGCCAGGACAGTATCGTGCTGATCAAGGGGGCGCGGCAGGTCGGCAAGACATCCTTGCTCGCTCGCGGGTTGCAACAGGCGCGAGCGGCGGGGGCCAAAGTGGTCTTAACCGATCTGCAAAAACTAAACGCCTCCGACCTGGCCTCAGCCGAGGCGTTTTATCTGGCGCTCGCCGATCTCATCGCCGATCAACTCGGTCTCGATGTCCTCCCCGATGCGGTCTGGAATGCGCGCCGCGGGCCGAGCATCAACTTTGAGCGTTACATCCGGCGCGAAGCGCTCGGCAAAATCTCGACGCCGCTGGTCTGGGGGTTAGACGAAGTAGACCGGCTCTTCACCTGCAGCTTCGGGAGTGAAGTCTTCGGGCTTTTCCGCTCGTGGCATAACGAGCGCTCGCTCGATCCGGCAGGGCCGTGGCAGAGGTTGACGATGGCAATCGCTTACGCGACGGAGGCGCATCTGTTTATCACCGACATGAATCAATCGCCGTTTAATGTCGGCACACGGCTCACGCTTGAAGATTTCACCTGCCCGCAGGTCGCCGATCTCAACGAGCGCTACGGCTCCCCACTCAAGGATGAGGCGGAAGTGGCGCGCTACTACAGTTTGGTGAGCGGACATCCTTACTTGGCGCGCTGCGGGCTGCAAGAGATGGTCGTGAGGCGCAGGGATCTGGCGGAGCTGGAGGCCATCGCCGACCAAGAAGACGGGCCGTTCGGTGATCACTTGCGCCGCGTCATCGCCTCGCTGGAACAGGACCCGGCGCTGTGCGAGGTGGCGCGCGGCGTTCTGCAAGGCCAGCCTTGCCCGACTCAGGAGATCTTCTACCGGCTGCGCAGCGCCGGGCTGTTCGCCGGAGATTCGGCGCGCTATGTCAGACCGCGGTGCCAGTTGTACGCGACTTACCTGGAAAAGAGGTTACTCTGAATGTTGGGCCGGACGCGGAGGTCGTCTGCATAGGTCGGAATTTTTTCTCTGAAGTGGCGGTTTTTGACCACTAATCCCGCCTTATCAATCGAAGACAGGTCTGCCTTGTTCCGTTCGCCCGAGCCGTTCCTCGCGTGACGGGCCAGGTCCGCAGGCGCACGTTCGATACGATCTCTCCCAAGGGGCAAGGCTACAATTATGAGCGCGACCGGAATAGCTACCGAGCACGGCTTTTACGTCACCGGCGGGACGCTGCGGCGGGACGCGCCTTCTTACGTCGAGCGAGAGGCCGACCGAATCCTCTATGAAAGTCTGCTGCAAGGCAAGTTCTGCTACGTGCTCACCTCGCGCCAGATGGGCAAATCCAGCTTGATGGTCCGCACCGCCGCGCGCTTGCGTGAGGACGGCGCCGGCGTCGCCGTCCTCGATCTGACGGCCACGGGGCAGAATCTCACCGCCGAGCAGTGGTACGACGGCTTGCTCGGCAGGATCGGGCAACGGCTCCAGCTCGAGGACGAGCTCGAAGAGTTCTGGTTCAATCACCCGCGCCTCGGCCCGCTGCAACGCTGGATGAGCGCGATCACAGAAGTCGTCTTGCCGCGTTATCCAGGCCGGTTGGTAATCTTCGTGGACGAGATTGACGCAGTGCGCAGCTTGCCGTTCTCTACCGATGAGTTTTTTGCGGCGATCCGCGAATTCTACAACCGGCGGACACAAGAGCCTGAGCTGGAGCGGCTGACATTCTGCTTGCTTGGCGTGGCCACGCCTTCGGATTTGATCAGCGACACGCGCACGACTCCATTCAACATCGGGCGCCGGGTTGAGTTGAACGATTTCACTGAAGCCGAAGCCGCGCCGCTCGCGCAGGGATTACAACGGCCGCCGGAGGTCGGGGCGAGACTGCTCAAGCGGGCGCTCTACTGGACAGGCGGGCATCCATATCTGACACAGCGGCTTTGCCAGGCGATGGCTGAAGAGGCGAGGGCGGACACTCCCGCCGAAGTTGACCGTCTATGTCAGGAGCTGTTTCTCTCACACCAGGCCCGGGAGCGGGACGATAACCTGTTGTTTGTGCGGGAACGGATGCTGCGGAGCGAGGTTGACCTGACCAGCCTGCTGAGCCTCTACGCGCAGGTACATCGAGGCAAGCGTGTGCTCGATGATGTAACCAGTCCCTTGATCGGCGTCCTGCGGTTGTCTGGCGTCGCGCGGGCGCCTGGCGGCTATTTGCGGGTGAGGAATCGCATTTACGAGCGGGTCTTCGACCAAGAATGGGTTAAGACGAATATGCCGGATGCTGAGCTGCGGCGGCAACGGGCGGCCTACCGTCGAGGTCTGTTACGCGCCACCGCCGTGGCGGCCTTAATCCTGATCTTCCTCTCCAGCTTATCAATCTACGCATTTAGGCAACGCAACCGCGCCGACCAATATGCGCGAGACCAAGGGCTAACGCTGGCCAGGCTAGAGAGCGCGCTGGCCGAAGCGAAGCGGCAGGAAGTGATAGCCGTCGAGCAACGCAAGTTGGCGGAAGAGCAAAACCGGCTTGCTGAGAAGCGACGAGCAGAGGCTGAGCAGCAACGGCAGGTGGCCGAAAAGCAGCGGGCCGAAGCCCAGACGCAGCGCGGCCGAGCCGCAACGCAAGAGCAAGCCAATCGCAGGTTACAATATGCGTCGAATATGAACTTGGCGCAGGAGGCCTGGGAGGACGCTAACGTTGGACGTGTCGAAGAGCTGCTGGAGTCGAGCCTCCCACATTCAGGGGAAGAGGATCTACGCGGTTTCGAGTGGTATTACCTGTGGCGTCTCTCGCACGGGTTTTCAGCTACCTTACGCCACAATGGCGGGGTCTATTCAGTGGCGTTCTCGCCCGACGGGAAGCGGCTGGCGACCGGGGGCGGTGAAGGCGCAGTCAAACTGTGGGACGCCGCGACCGGCCAGGAGATTGGCGCCCTCAAAGGACAATCATATCGTGTCTCGTCAGTGGCGTTCTCGCCCGACGGGAAGCTGCTGGCGACCGGGAGGTATGGTGGCGCAGTCAAGCTGTGGGACGTCGGCGCCGGTCAGGAGATTGTCGCCCTCAAAGGGCATTCAGAAAGCGTCTCGTCAGTGGCATTCTCGCCCGACGGGAAGCGGCTGGCGACCGGAAGCGATGATCGCACAGTCAAGCTGTGGGATGTCGCTACCGGCAAGGAGTTGCTCACCCTCAGAGGGCATTCAAACCACGTCCATTCAGTGGCTTTCTCGCCCGACGGGAAGCGGCTGGCGACCGGAAGTAGTGATCGCACAGTCAAGCTATGGGACGTCGCTACCGGCCAGGAGCTACTCACTCTCAAAGGGCATTCAGACGGCGTCTCGTCAGTGGCCTTCTCGCCCGACGGGAAGCGGCTGGCGACGGGGAGCGATGATCGCACAATCAAGCTGTGGGACGTTGGCGCCGGCCGGCCGCCGCTCACCCTCAAAGGACATACAGCCGCCATCTGGTCAGTGGCATTCTCGCCCGACGGGAAGCGGCTGGCGACCGCAAGCGATGATCGCACAGTCAAGCTGTGGGACGTTGGCGCCGGCCGGGAACTGGGCGTTCTCAAAGGACATTCAAATAATGTCTATTCAGTGGCATTCTCGCCCGACGGGAAGCGGCTGGCGACTGGAAGCGGTGATCGCACAGCCAAGCTGTGGGACGCCGGCGCCGGCCAGGAAACGCTCACTCACAAAGAACATTTCGTCTATTCAGTGGCCTTCTCGCCCGACGGGAAGCGGCTGGCGACTGGAAGCGGTGATCGCACGGCCAAGCTGTGGGACGCCGACGCTGGCCGGGAGACGCTGACCCTCAAAGGGCATTCGCGCGTTGTCTGTTCAGTGGCGTTCTCGCCCGACGGGAAGCTGCTGGCGACCGGGAGTTGGGATCGCACAGTCAAGCTGTGGGACGTCGGCGCCGGCCAGGAGCTGGGCGCCCTCAAAGGGCATTCAGAAAGCGTCTGGTCAGTGGCATTCTCGCCCGACGGGAAGCGGCTGGTGACCGGAAGCGAGGATCGCACGGCCAAGCTGTGGGACGTCGGCGCCGGCCAGGTGCTGCTTACCCTCAAAGGGCATTCAGGCGCCGTCCGTTCAGTGGCATTCTCGCCCGACGGGAAGCTGCTGGCGACCGGGAGCCCTGATGGCGCAGTCAAGCTGTGGGACGCCGGCGCCGGCCAGGAACTGCTCATTCTCAAAGGGCAATCGCATCGCGTCTTGTCAGTGGCGTTCTCGCCCGACGGGAAGCGGCTGGCGACCGGGGGCGGTGAAGGCACGGTCAAGCTATGGGACGTTGGCGCCGGCCAAGAGCTGCTTACCCTCAAAGGACGTTTGGAGAGTGTCTATTCAGTGGCGTTCTCGCCCGACGGGAAGCGGCTGGCGACCGGGGGCGGTGAAGGCACGGTCAAGCTGTGGGACGCCGCCACCGGCCAGGAGTTGCTCACTCTCAAAGGGCATTCACAGGGCGTCCATTCAGTGGTATTCTCGCCCGACGGGAAGCGGCTGGCGACCGGGAGCCTTGATGGCACAGCCAAGCTGTGGGACGCCGCAACGGAACAGGAAGTTTCGTCCCGAAGCAAGCCGTAAGACGGCTGCGATGATTTCACATCCCCCCATTTCGCAGGCGCGATGACGTGGAAGCGCCCATTCACTTTGCATTAAGAGGATCATTTCCAATAGCCTTCAGAGCATGACGCGCTGGTAAAGCTGGACAGGTTCCGATGAACCGAATACTGTTTGGAACGGGAATCAACTGATGGCGAAACAGCAAGCTTCCAAATCGCAAATCAAGACGAAGCCTCTGCGCGATGAGCGTCGTGGCGCGAAGCCTCCTCCTACGAGGTCACGCGGGAGAAAGCATTGGCTTTTGGCTGCCCTCCTCGCTATCGCCGGGTGGTGGATGCTCTCACCGGGGGCGGATACGCTCCGCGGGCGGCATTCCGACGTGATAAGCAAAGCCGAGGCTCTCCGCCTCCCCGTCAACACGAGTTCAGAGGAACTAGAGGCGCTTGAACGCATAGGCCCGCTCCTGGACTCCGTTGGACACGAATTGGGCGGGATGGATGAACTGACGGGGAAGATCCAAATCATTCTGAGAGGGTTGGAGCTCTTACACAATGATACCCTCCATTTGAAGCCGGGTCTGAAGGATTTCAGAGGCGCCTGGGATGCCATCACAACCTCTTGGGGTGGGGCCGAGCGAGTGCTTCCAGCCGACGCCGCCGTGGCGCTGGCTGCGGTCGAAACCTCTTTCAGAACCGCCAACAGCCCCCTGAGTTCGGCCAGTGGACTCTGGCAACTGGTCAATCCCAAGCCTCCGGCCGGAGCCCAGGAACGCTTTGAAAAGCCCGCCAATTACTGGCAACAGCAATACAATGATTGTTTCGATAAATTAGGTGGCGTAGGAAACCTGGAGTTGAGAAAGCACATCGCCGGGATGTTGGCTCACTGGCTCAATAACGCTCATCATGTTGACCAAGCGCCGGGAGCGCAAAAGTTGCAGGACATCAAAGTTCCCCTCATCATCGCACAATATTTAAACGGCCCGTCCTTGCTTAACAGCACCGCAGAGCGCTCCATCCGTATCGTCACCCAAGCCGGCGCAGTCGGCGAGAACCCGCCGCCGCGTATTTACGTGGCCCGATTTGCCGTGTATCTGGCGATCCTTCGTGCCTACAATGAGCGCAAGCTGATGGAGGGGATAGGAGCCTATGAAACAAATCCCCCGCTTGAAAAGCGGCCGGTCTTCCAGGAATCGGTGAGAAAGCACTTGTGGTGGGTCTTGACCACGCCAAATTTTGGAATCGTACTTAGCCCTCCTTCCGAGCCGACGATGTTTGAACGGGTAACGAAATACCTCACCGGATCCTAAAAGGCCGGCCGCTGCTATTGAGATTCAGAAAAGTAAGTTTAAAAATTGAGTTGATCAATAATGAGAGCCCATCTCACCGCAGAGGGCGCAGAGGGCGCAGAGAGCCTCTGCGCCCTCTGCGCCCTCTGCGGTGAGAGACAACGCGGCTTTGTGCTTTTAGGCGCCGAATGTCAAACGTCCGAGAGCGTGAACCTTCCTGACCAGCGCATGCGAATCGGAATCTCATAACCCTTTGGTTCGAGCGCAGGAACGTAGACGTAATCTTCCACCGGCTTCAAGCCCTGCAGCATTTTCATGCATTGCATTCCCGTAAACTTGGCGCATTGCTTCTGGAGTTGCTCCAGAAGGAACTCGGAAGCGGCGTTGAGATGCGCAAGTTGATCCACTTTATACTCCTCAGGGACTACAGGCGTCTCAGGAAAGCTCACAGTAGCGCTGTAGCGGAGTTCAAACTCGCCATCTTTAAAGCGAAGCTTGGAAATTTTGTCCTCTTCGGATTCCAGAAAATGCTCCAGCGCCGGCGTCTTCCAGCTCAAACCCGTTCGGTAAAGGGTGTACGGTTGTAGCACTTGGCCTGTGTACGCGACGTATACCCCTCGTGGGTCAGTCAAGTAAATGTATCGCCAGGACCTTGCGCAGCCCAGGGTCATAGGTATTAGCCCTACAATTACTAGCGACGCCACTATGGGCGTCAAAACCGGGTCGTCTTCGATCGGAGATACTTGCGCCACGCCCAAAATCGCCAGCGCGGAAGCCGATACAAAGAGTCCTAGCGCGCTCGCCACAAACAAGCGTCGTTGCTTCTTATTCCTGCCGCCCGGTCTATAAAAATATAGGACCTGGGGCACATTCGTAGCCCAGGCGACAATACAGCCCCACACTATCCCTATAGCTATCGCCGCCAAGCGGTAGGGGCCAAGGGATAGTTCGCCGCTCAACACGAATCGCAGCAAGTTGGCCGAAAGCAACCATGCGGTCGGGATGAGAGTCGCTATTACGAAGGCGGAGTAATTTATCGACCGATTGGCTAATTGCTTTGCTTCGCCTCCAATTCTAAATTGCATGCGCCTATCAGGGGGATCGCCTTCCTCTATAATTCCGCCCTCCGGGCTCGCCCTGTTTGTGTCTCGAGGGGTGATCGCGACGACTGGAGCAGCAGCCGTTCGCGCCTTGCCTCCGACGAATCCTCTTCGTTCGGCAAAGAACGATTTCGACATCTTCTCTTGATCCAGTTCGGTATCTAACTCGGTTAGAGTTGAGCGCTTAGTCACTGCTCTCATACAAATAAACCTCCCAGTATTTGCTTATTATGCCGTTGCTTTTATAGCACATTTGTGCAGTATATGAAACAGTAAATCGATGAGGGACCACATTTCACTCGACTCGATTTCGGTGAGGAGAGCGGAGAAACGTGCGGCGCTTTGGGAGAACCAAAGCTGGTCACAGCCGATGCAACGCGCTGGGGCTCCTACTCAAACGCAGGAATGCGCTGTGTGCAAACCCCTGGTGGAATGCAACTTCCGCTGATATATCATTCGCGGACCAATCCATCTGAACAGGCATGCGAAGGCGGGAGGATATTTTACCATGAGGTCTAAAGCTCTTAAGGGCAAGGCGGGGGCGCGCAAATCGGACGTCAGCGCCGATCCTGTGAGCGAGTTCTATACTCGTCACCCCTACCCACCGCCGGTAGAAAATCTGGATCGTCTTCGTGACGCGTGGCATGCCGAGAATCCCAATCGTGCCGAGTACCATTTGATATGGCCTGACAAGGAATACCGCTCCGATCTGGATGTCCTCGT
>Ga0209382_10008734_pt1 | contig 12748 bp, 10 predicted proteins | sample SoiMetdeltSBSDD5_FD_187599 | JGI IMG/M metagenome (GOLD analysis project Ga0209382, IMG submission 187599) | Bulk soil microbial communities from a Populus tree surrounding site in Tennessee, USA - Soil MetaG P. deltoides SBSDD5 (SPAdes) (version 2) | ecosystem: Environmental > Terrestrial >... | reverse complement strand
CGGCAGCTTGTCCGCCTGCGAGATGGAGGTCTTGAGCTTCTCCACGAGCGACTCGATGAGGTCCTCGTAGTAGATGCGCAGCGCCTTCTCGTACTTGTCCTTCGGCTGCTTGCTGAGGTCCAGCCCTTCTTCCTTGATGACCTTCACGCGGGTGGCCTGCTCGCCGGTGACGGAGCCGACGGAGTCGTCGATGAAGTCGCCGCCCTTGGGGATGCTGAACATCATGGAGGGGATCGACAGGTAGGCGAGGGTGACGTTGCACATCCCGCCCCCGCAGGAGATCCCGATGCCGGTGAAGTTGTTGTCTTCCAGCTCGGAGAAGATCACGGCCAGCCCTTCGTTGATCGCGACCGGCTTGTAGCCGAGCGACTCGAAGTAACGGCGCAGCGTGGCCTCGTGATAGGTGAGCTGCGCCTCATGCCCCTCGGTGGCGGCGGGGACGGAGAAGGCGAGGATCTCGCCCTGCGCGCGCGCCTTGGGCACCAGGGTCTGGAGGATGGCCTCCAGCACGGGCATGGCGAAGCGCTCCTTGGGGTTGATGAGCCCGTCCGCCATCGGCCGCCGCACGTTCGCGTTGAACATGTTCGCGAACTTCTCGGTGGCGCTGCCGTAGATGATCAGCTCGTCGTTCTCGCGGTAGTACGAGATCTCGTTCTGGCCGAGGATCGTCTCCGTGAATCGCGACCAGGGGACGGGGATGAAGGCGTTGAGCTGGGCGCCGGTGTCGATCTCCTTGCCCTTGCGCTTCGCCGCCACCACCTTGCTCGTGCCGACGTCGAGGCCGACGGGGTTCGAGCCGGCCTTCATGAGGTCTTCGATCCGCTCCTCGGCCTCCTGCGCGACCTTCCACAAATGGTCCTTGCGCTCGTCCATGCTCTTAACCCTCCTTCGGCACCGGCGTGATTCGTGGCCGCGTCATTGTAGACCCTCCGGGCGGGAAGTCGAGGCGGCAGCGCGGCCTAGGGCCCCCTGCGTGTCCCCCGACACCTCGCCGGCGGCCGCGGGTGGCTCCGTCTTTTCCCCGTCGTCCCCGGCCTGCTTCTCGATCCAGCGGTCGTAGGCGGTCTGGCGCTGGTAGCGCACGTCCTCCACGTCCCGGTGCGCGCGGGCGGCCTCGCGCGCCAGGTCCGCCTCCGCCGTCCGCACCCCCGGCCAGGGCTGGTCGAGCACCTTCAGGAAGTCGTCGTCGTAGTCGAACCCGAACAGGGCGACGCTGGGGGCAGGACGCTGGTACTGATCGGGCAGGCCGAAGACCGCGAACGGGAAGCCGCGCGCCCAGTCCATGTGGTGCCCGATGAGGTGCTTCTTTGGATTGACGCTGGTGAGGCCGTGGGTGACGCACATCTCCGGCGCGATCTGGTAGCGGTGGCGCAAGTAGTCGGAGATGTTGCGGCCGGCCGCGAGCTGGGCCTGGGTGATGGGCAGGGCCTTGCCGCCCTCCCAGCGCGTTTCGAAGGAGACGCCCAGGAACGCGTGATTGAGGTTCAGGTACACGCGGCCGGCATTCGCCCACACGGAGTTGCCCGCGTGGTTGGCCTTGCTGTCCTCGGCGACGATGCGGTACACGCGCCCGAAGCGGTCGATCACGTAGTGGTAGAGCCGGTTCTTCTGCACGTAGCGGAGCAGGCCCTGCGAGGTGCCGCGGAGGTTCTCGTTGTACGCGGCTTCCAGGGGCCAGACGTCGCTCTCCGACGTGTGGAAGAGGAGCCCGACGGGAGCCTTGTACACGTGCGCGTCCAGGTTGCCCTCGAGGTCGAAGACGCGGAAGGCCCGCGACGTGCCCTTGACGGTCAGGGCGGTGTCGATGCGCAGGCCGTTGCTATAGAGCTCCCACTGGGGTCCCTTCTCGACGAGCCAGATCGCGGCGGGGGCCACGCCGGCGGTGGTGAGGGACCCGGGCGCGGCCTTTTCCACGGCCGAGGATGCGGGGTCCGTGACCGGTGCCAGGGCCGCGGGCGCGGCCACGCGCCGGGGCGCGGCCATGAGCGGCTCCGCGGGCGGTCTCGTGTGGCGGTAGGCGGCGACACCCGCCCACACCCCCAGCGCCAGGCCCAGGCCGATGACGGCCGCCCGTCCGAAGGCGAGCGAAACGTGCGTGGCGACATCGACCGGCATCGGGGAGCCCGCCAGCACCTGCGTGTCGCGGAGATGCCGCAGGCCTTCGAGGCTCAGCCAGTGATAGAGGGCGCGGCGCAGCGGAGCCAGGGGGACGGAGCGGACGACGCGGTCCAGGGATTGGTACCGCCCGAGCGAGTTCCGGATGAACCGCAGCTTGGCCACGGGATCGCGGATGCCGTTGCTGACCGACTCGAGCGCGTGAAGGAATTCCTCGGGCTCCGAGCGCGTCGGAACCGGTCGCCGCCCCACGCTGCCGGTTCGCACGGTTCGCTTTGTGTCCGCGCCCATCACCGATCGAGCCTCCACGACCGCCAAGGTCAGGCATTATAGGGATTTGCGCGAAGGCTGGCAAACGGCGGCAGAGGGGAACCGGCCGCGGTCAGTCGGAGGGGCGCAGGGGCAGGCGAACCTCGAAGAGGGCGCCCCCGCCCGGACTGCTCTCGACGCGAATCGCGCCTCCGTGGATGGCCACCACCTCCTTGACCACGAAGAGGCCGATGCCGGCGCCGGCATGGGCCTTGGCCGGGCCGGCGTCCACCATGAAGAACTTCTCGAAGATGCGCTCGTGGAACTCCGGGGCGATGCCGATGCCGTCGTCCTGGACACGCAAAACGACCTCTTCGTGCGTCGCCTCCAAGGCGACGTCGACCTTCCCGCCCGGACGCGTGAACTTGACCGCGTTCTCCACGAGGTGGAACACGAGGCTCTGCAAGAGCCCCTCGTCGCCCGCGAGCACGGGGACCTCGCCCGCGATCGAGCTCGTGAGCTGCAGGCCCTTGGCGTAGGCCTCCTGCTTGTGCGCGCCGAGGACGCTGCGCACGGTCTCCGCGAGGGAGACGGGCGCCCAGGCGACGTGCCGCTGGGCCTTGCCCTGCTCGAGCTGCGAGACGTGCAGCACCTCGTCGATCATGCGGCCCAGCCGCTGCGTCTGCTCCTGGGCCACGCGCAGGTAGTGGGCGGCCTGGTCCCCCCCGCCCGCCTCCGCCAGGGCTTCCAGATATCCCTGGATCACGGTCAGGGGGCTGCGCAGCTCGTGGCTGACGTTCGAGAGGTATTCCTGGCGGTGGCGGTCCATCTCCACGATGCGGCGCAGTCGCAGCGCGTTGCCGATGGCGATGGCGGCCTGGGCGGCCAGGGTGGCCGCGAAGCGGAGGTCGTCGATCTCGAAATCGTCGGGGCCGGTGGTGCTCTCCAGGAGCAGGACCCCGAGCTTCTCCTGCGGCAGCGCGATGGGGACGCAGAGCGCGCTGCGCGGATCGACGTTGCCGGCCGCTTCCCGGAACGCGGGGTGCCGCACCGGGCGCCGGCGCTCCCCGGACCCGGAGCCGACGAGCCGGCCGTGCCCGCTGACGAACACGCCGCCGGGCAGGCCCTCGTGGAAGGCCAGCCGCACCGCGCCCAGGGCCTCCGGATGGAGGTATCCGAAGCTGGACCGGACGCGCAGCGACTCGCCGTCGTAGAGGAGCACCGCGCCCATCTGCGCGGGCCGCACCGCCTCGACGCTGCGGCGCGCGATGCGCTCGAGGAGCACGTCCAGCTCCAGCTCGCTGTTGAGGACGTTCGTGATCTCCTGGAGGATCTCCAGGTTGCGCAAGGCGCGCACCTTCTCGTCGAAGAGGCGGGCATTCTGGATGGCGGCCGCGACCTGGGCCGCGATGCCGTCGAGCGCGACCACGTCCCCTTCGTCGAACGCGTCCACGCGGTCGCTCTCGACGTTGAGCACGGCCACGACCTGGCCGGTCAGGCGCACGGGGACGGCCAGCTCCGAGAGCGTCGCGGTGAGAGCGGAGGGCAGGAAGCGCGCCTCGCGCCGCACGTCGCTGGCCAGGATGTGCTCGCCGTGCTCCGCCACCCAGCCGATGATGCCGTGGCCGAAGGACATGCGGTGCCCCTTGGGCATGGCGCTGGCGGCCCCGCCCGAGGCCCCCGCCAGGTGCGCCTCGCGGGCGTCGGGATTCACGAGGTACACGGACACGCTGTAGTAGCCGAACGAGCGCTGCACGTAACGGGCGATCGCTCCGAGCAGGGCGCTCACGTCGAGCGTGCTGGCCGCGATCTCGGACGCGCCGGCCAGGAGGGCGAGCTGCCCCGCGCGCCGGTCCTCCGCCTGCCGGGCATCGGCCTTGGTCAGGGCGACGGCGGCGCGTCGGCCCAGCGTCCCCAGCGTGGTGAGGTCCTCCTCCTCCCAGACCGTTTCCGACTCCACCACGACCAGGCCGCCCAGCGTCCGGCCGCCCGCGGCCAGGGGCACGACGATGGCACGCCGCCGCTCGTCCTCGCGCCCCAGGCGCACGGTGCTGGGCGCGGCCCGGGCCAGGTAGGCGGCCAGCGGCGTCCCCGCGAGCGTGGGCGGATCTCCCAGCAGCTCCAGGGCGCGCGAACGCTCGCTCCCCGGGGGTACCTGAACCTCCTCGCTGCCGTCGAGCAGCACGATCACCGCTTCGCCGCCCGAGAGCCGGGAGGCCGCGCGCGCGATCGTCCCGAAGACCTCGGTGAGCTCGCGGTCCTCGACGATGGCCTTGTCGATCTCCCAGAGCGCCTGCACCTGGGCCAGATGGCGGCGCGAGCGCTGCACGAGGCGCGCGTTGTCGATGGCCGCCCCCAGCATGCCCCCGACCGCGCCCAGGAGCTCGATCTCGTCCTCCGCGAATTCGCGGACGGCGTAGGCGCCCACCGGCATCATCCCCACCGCGCGGCCGCGCGCGTAGAGGGGCACGAACACCACGGAGCGGAGCCCGCTCTGTTTCGTGGCCTCGCGCGCGTCCGCGGTGGCCGCGATGTCCGGCACCACCACCGGACGCACCGCGTCGATGGCCCGGCCGATGACGGCCTCGCCCCGGCGGAAGCGGGCCACCGCCTCCGGATAGTCGGGGGGCAGGCCGAAGTGGTGCTCGGTCGCGCGCAGCTCACCGGAGCTCTCGTCGAGGATGTAGATACCCCCCGCTTCGAGATGGAGGGCGTCGAGGGTGGCCCGCAGGGCCTGGGAGAGACCGCGATCGAGGTCTTCCGAGTGCGCGAGGGAGGCGGCGACCGACGCAAAGGCGGCGAGGCGTCGCGCCTCGCGGTCCCGCTCCGAAGGCCCGATGCGCGTCATGTCTTATCAAGTCAGGGCGGGCACTCGCGCATCATTCGCGATGGGCGCTCGCGATCCCCCCCTGAAACCCCCCTCGCAAGGGCGCCGACGCTGCGCGGCGCCGCCTTGCTCTGCGGTCGGCTTGCCCGCGCGCGGGGATCGTAACACGGCGGCCGCGCGCGTCAGGGGCCGAACAGGGGGCGGGGGAACAGCGCGGATGCGGCGGGGGAGCGCAGGAACGGGAAGAGCAGGGCGCAGGACGGCACCTGGAAGAGGCTCTGGACGACGACGGAGGAGGGGAAGTGCAGGGGCGCGTGGGCCAGGGCCAACCCGACCGCGACGACGTAGGTGACGATCGCGGCCAGGCAGTAGACCATCGCCACCGACCGGCAGAGGGCGATGCGCTTCCAGAGGCCCCAGGCCAGCAGGAAGTGAAGGAGCCCCCCTCCCGTGGCTTGCCAGGCCATGGCGAACGACAGCGGGCGCGGGGCGTCGTGGATCGAGAGGGCGATCTCGAGGACTCCGCTCACGGCGAAGAAGGCCACGGAGAGCCAGACGCCCGGCGGCGTGGAGGTGGATTGCGTCACGCGGGAGCGGCCGCGACGGGGGCCGCGGGGATTATACGAGGGGGCGGCGGAGACGTGCGACTTGAGGGACCCCGCGCCGGGGCCTAGAATGGCCGGGAGCCGGGACTCTCCTGGTGTGTTTCCCATGACCGCATCCAAGCCGGCGTCGCGGCGACGCGCCCCGCGCCTCTCCGTGGAACGTCCCGGGCGCCTGAAGGGCCGCGTCCCTCACCCCATCACCGTCATCGACGTGAGCCTCACCGGCTGTCTGGTGCGTTGCGGCAACCTCCTGAAGCCGGGCGCCATCCTCGACTTCGAGATGGACCTCGACGACGGTCCCGTGACCACCAAGGTGCGCATCGCGGACGCCTCCGTCGACGGCGCCGCGAGCGGCGAGAGCGGCCAGGGATGCCTGGCCGGCCTGGAGTTCCTGGGGCTGCCCCCGCGGGAGGACGCCCGCCTGCGCCGTTTCCTGGACGAGGAGAGAAGGCGGCGGCGGAGTGCGGACGCGTCCCCTCGCTGAGATCTCCTCGCGCGAGCTCCGTCCCCTCCTGGACGAAGAGTCCGAGCACTGGGGACAGGAGCTCCTCTGGGACTACACCGACGTCTCGTCCGCGGTGGCGAGCGGGCTCGAGCGCCGCGCCCTCACCGGCTTCGTGCTCCAGGACGGGGTGCGCTCCGTCGCCTACTGCTACTACATGCTCGATGCCGGACGGGCGATCGTGGGCTCCCTCTTCGCCGCCGCCGGTTTCCGCGGCCAGGGCCTCGAGGAGTCGCTCCTCGACGCCGTCCTGGCCGACGCCCAGGCGCATCCGAGCAACGACCGCGTGGAGTGCCAGACCCTTTTCTCCACGGCGGCGGAAGCGGACGGCCGTTTCGCCCGCGCCGGGTTCCTGAGCCGCGTCCGTCACTACCTGGTGCGGCCGCTGGAGGAGCCGGTGACGCTGCCCGAGCACGGGTGGAAGCTGCGGGCGCTGCGCCGCGAAGACCTCGCTCCGGCCGCGCTGGTGATCCACGCCAGCCACCGCGGCAGCCTCGACGCCGCGCTGAACCTCACCTACGCGACCCCGGGCTACTGCCGCGGTTTCGTCGAGACGCTCGTCCTGCGCGCGGGCTGCGGGCGGTTCGATCCCGATGCCTCGTTCCTCGCCGATGGCCCGGCCGGACCGGCGGGAGTGATCCTCTCCAGCCATCTGTCGCGCACGAACGGCCACATCTGCCAGGTGTCGGTGGCCCCGGACGCGCAGGGCAGCGGGCTGGGTGAGGTGCTGATGGCCTCCGCGCTCGCCGCCTTCCACAAACAGGGGCTCGACACCGCCAGCCTGTCCGTCACCTTCGACAATCGCCGCGCCTATCGGCTCTACCAGCGGCTCGGCTTCCGCCTGCGCAAGCAGTTCGCCGCCCACGCGTGGGTGCGCCCTCCGGCGCGCATCGACTTGCCGGACTGACCGCGGCTTCTTCCCCGGGTTCCCGAAATGACCTTGACGACGCTCTTCCTCCTCTTGCTCGCGGGACCGGCGGCGCCCCCCGTCCTGCCGAGCCCGGCCGCGCCATCTCCCTCGCCCCGCCACACCCTGCTCGTCCTTCCCCTCGAGGCCACGGGAGGGTCGACGGAGCCGTGGATCGGCGAGGCCGTGGCCGATCAGCTCCCGCGCTCGCTCACCCAGCTCGGCGTGCCCGCGGTGAGCCGGGCCGAGCGCCTGCAGGCGCAGGCGGCGCTGGAGATCCCCGACGTGCCGCTCAGCCGTGCCACCTCGGTGCGGGTGGCGGAAGCGCTGGGGGCGACGCGCCTCGTGACCGGCACCTATGCCGTCGAGGGGCCGCGCATCACGCTGGCCCTGCGCCTCCTCGACGTGGAGCGCGCGACCCTGAGCGCGCCTCTCATCTCCAGCGGGCCCCTGGAGGGCCTGATGGACGTCATCGACCGCCTGGCCTGGGACGTCGCGCTGGCCGGTCCGACGCCGCCCGCCCAGAGCCGCGAGGTACTCCTGGCGCGCCGGCCGAAAGTCTCCTTCGACGTGTTCAAGGCCTACGCGCGCGGGCTGGCCGCCCGCGATCCGAAGGCGCGCGCGACCCTCCTGCGCAGTGCCCTCGCCGCCGCTCCCGGCTTCGACGCCGTGCGCGTGGCGCTGGGCCGGCTGCTGCTCGAGCAGCGCGAGTTCTCCGCGGCCAGCCAGGCCCTGGCCCGCGTGCCCCCCGCCTCCCCCCTGGCGCGGGAGGCCGCCTTCGTGCGCGGCGTGGCCCTGCTGGAGATGGGACGCTATCGCGAGGCGAGCCGCGTCTATTCCTCGCTGGCGCAGGTGGAGCCCACACCCGGCGCCCTCAACAACTACGCCCTGGCCGTGCTCCGCGATCCGGTCCCGAACTCACTCAAGGCCTCGGACATCCTGCGCCAGGCCCTCGCCCTCGATCCGGAATCGGTGGACCTCGGCTTCAACCTGGCCTGGGCCCTGCTCGCGGAGGACGATCCCGCGGGCGCGGCCTTCCATCTGAAGAACCTCACCCAGGTGGTGCCCCTCGACAAGCACACGCGCGTGGTGCTGGCCTGGGCCCTGCGCCGCGCCGGCCGCGAGCAGGAGGCGGATCGTCAGTGGCAGGCCGTCATCGCGCTGGCCCCGGTCTACGCGTCGCTGATGGCCCCCGACCTCTCACGGCGGTTCGAGCGTATCCAGCGCAGCGAGCGTCCCTTCGAGCTGGCCCGCGAAAGCCGCAGCGACACCGAGGTCGCGGCCGCGCTCTACATGAAGGCCCAGCGCCTGTTCGACGGAGGCGACGCCGCGACCGCCCTGGCCGAGGCCACGCGGGCCGGCTACCTCGATCCCTACAACCGCTCGATCCACCTCCTGCTGGCGCGGCTGCACCGGGCGCGCGGCGACGGCGAGAAGGCCCTCAACGAGTTCCGCATGGCCCTCTGGTCCGCGGACGACGCGGACGTGCGCGTCGAGGTGGCGGGACTCCTCCGGGAGATGGGGCGGCCGGCGGAGGCACGGTCGGAAGCGGCGCGGGCCCTGGCCCTGGCTCCCGGAAACGAAGCCGCGCGCAAGCTGGCCGAGACACCGCAGTAGGCTGCGCTATCATCGAAAGGTGACCTCGGTTCCTGCCGTACTCGGCCTGCTCCTCCTGCTGGGACTGGATTCCCCGGCGGTGAGACCCCACGCGACGACCCGCTCGACGCCCGCCCGGCCCGGCCTCTCCTGGGCGGAAGCCGACTCCCTCAGCCGCAAGCTCGCCCTCATCGAGGAGCGGCACAAGCAGCAGAAGGCGAAGAAGAGCCAGCCCGTGCAGGTGACGCAGGGTGAGCTCAACTCGTACCTCAACCTCAGCTACGCGGACGAGCTGCCCAAGGGGCTCAGCAACGTCGAGGTCCGCTTCGGCTCCGGCCGCATCGAGGCCAAGGGATACGTCGACGTCGACGAGGTGAAGGGCAGCGTGCCCGCCAGCTCGTCCTGGGGGGCCCTGTCGTTCCTGACCGGCCAGGTGCCGATCGAGCTGTCGGGGAAGCTCGTGAACCAGGGCGGCTTCGGCACCGTCGAGCTCGACTCCGCCTACGTGGCCTCCATCCGCGTGCCCGTCAGCGTCGTGGAGCAGATGGTCGCGTCCTCCACGAAGAGCGAGAAGCACCCGGAGGGCTACGACATCCACTCGCCGTTCCGCCTGCCCTATTCCGTGAGCCGCGTGCGCATCGAGCCGGGCAAGGCCACCCTCGAGTTCTGACCCCGCGCCGGCCGGCCCTCGTGGGATGATCCCGGCCATGGACCTCGCCTCGCCCGTGCAGTTCGTCAAGGGCGTGGGACCGCAGCGGGCGGAAGCGCTCGCGCGCGAAGGGGTGAAGACCCTCGAGGACCTCCTCTTCCACCTGCCCCTGCGCTACGAGGACCGCACCGCCCTCGCCCGCATCGCCGACCTGCGTGCGGGCATGAAGGTCTCCGTGGCGGGCACGATCGCGGTGGCCGGACTGCGGCGGGCCCGCCGCCTCACCCTGTACGAGGTCCGCCTCGAGGATGGGACGGGCCGGCTCAAGGCGGTCTGGTTCAACCAGCCCTTCCTGAAGGACACGCTGCCGCGGGGGGCGCAGGTCGTCCTCTACGGCACGGTCGAGCCGGACGCGTACGGATCACGCCAGCTCATGATGTCGTCGCCCCAGTACGAGAAGGTCGAGAGCGAAGACGCGGCCGTCCACACCGGCCGCATCGTCCCCGTGTACGAGAAGCTCGGTCCCCTCACCGGGAAGGCACTGCGCCGCATCCTCCTCCGCCTGGCGGAGCAGATCCCGGACGATCTCCCCGATCCGCTCCCCCCGGACCTGCGCGAGCGGCTCCAGGTCATCACGCGCGCGGAAGCGCTGCGCCGCATCCATCGCCCGCGCGAGGACGACGACCTCACGCAGCTCAACACGGCGCGCAGCCCGGCCCACCTCCGTCTCATCCTGGAGGAGTTCTTCCTCTTCCAGCTCGGCCACGCCTGGCAGCGTCAGGCCCGCCAGGAGCGCCCCAAGCGCGCCGCCTTCGCGATCACGGACGAGGCGCGGGAGGCGGTCAAGCGCATCCTGCCCTTCCACCTGACCGGGGCCCAGAAACGCGTGTTGCGCGAGATCGCGGACGATCTCCGATCGCCTCATCCCATGAACCGCCTGGTCCAGGGCGACGTGGGCTCGGGCAAGACGATGGTCGCGCTGCTCGCGATGGTGGTGGCGCTCGAGAACGGCTACCAGGCGGCCTTCATGGCCCCCACGGAGATCCTGGCCGAGCAGCACTACCTGACCTTCAAGCGCCTGCTCGCCCGCTGCCCGTACACGGTGGGCCTCTTCACGTCCGCGGTGAAGGGGAAGGAGCGCACGGCGGCGGGGGAGGCGCTGGCCGCGGGGACGGTGCAGATCGCGGTGGGCACGCACGCCCTCATCCAGCAGGACGTCGCCTTCCGCCGCCTGGGCCTGGCCGTGGTGGACGAGCAGCACCGCTTCGGCGTGCTGCAGCGCGAGGACCTGCGGCGGAAGGGCGGCGACGTGGACGTGCTGGTGATGACGGCCACCCCCATCCCGCGCACGCTCGCCCTCACCGCCTACGGCGACCTCGACGTCTCGGTGGTGGACGAGCGTCCGCCCGGACGCACGCCCATCCGGACCGTGCATCGCCCGGCCTCCGATCGGCGCGCGGTGGTCGAAGAAGTCCGGCGCGCCCTGGCCGCCGGCCGCCAGGCCTACGTCGTCTACCCGCTGGTCGAAGAATCGGACAAGCTCGAGGACGTGCGCGCGGCCACCCAGATGGCGGAGGAATGGCGCGCCGCCCTCCCGCAGGCGCGCATCGGCCTCCTGCACGGGCGCTTGAAGGGACCGGAGAAGGAGCAGGTGATGGGCGCGTTCTACCGGGCGGAGGTGGACGTGCTCGTGGCCACGACGGTGGTGGAGGTGGGGGTGGACGTGCCCAACGCCACCGTGATGGTGGTCGAGCACGCCGAGCGCTTCGGCCTCTCCCAGCTCCACCAGCTCCGGGGCCGCGTGGGCCGCGGCGCGGGCGCGTCCACCTGCCTGCTCGTCACCCACGGGCGGCTCTCCGACGAGGCGCGCGCGCGCGTGGACGTGCTGACGCGCAGCGACGACGGCTTCGTGATCGCGGAGAAGGACCTGGAGCTGCGGGGGCCCGGGGACTTCTTCGGCACCCGCCAGTCCGGCCTGCCCCAGCTCCGGGTGGGCGACCTCCTGCGTGACGCCGATCTCATGGCGCGGGCGCGCACGGAGGCGTTCCGCTACGTCGAGCAGGGTCGCGCCGCCGGCGCCACCGGCCCCCTCGAGGATCTGCTCGCGCGCGGGGAGTGGCAGCGCCGGTTCGGCCTGGCCCGCGTGGGCTGATCAGAGGACCGGAGGTCATCGTGAGCCCCGCCCCCATCAAGCCGCCCGTCGCCGTCGCGGACCTCGAGAAGCTCGACGTGCGCGTGGGGACGATCGTCTCCGTCGAGGACGTGCCCAGGTCCGCCAAGCTCGCGCGACTCGTCGTCGACTTCGGGGACCATCGGCGCACGATCCTGGCGGGCATCCGCAAGGAGAGGGTGGACCCGCGCGAGATCGAGGGCCGGCAGGCCCTGTTCGTCGTGAACCTGCCGCCGCGCGAGATGGCGGGCGAGACCTCGGAGGGCATGCTCTTCGACATCGGGTTCGCGGACGGCGTGGCTCCGGCGCTCGCCGTCCCCGAGCGGCCGGTTCCCAACGGGACGCGGGCGGGCTGAGGACGCCCGCCGGAGGCCGCGCGTGACCCGCATCATCGGAGGGACGGGCAAGGGCAGACGGCTGCGGACTCCCCGCGGCGATGCCACGCGTCCCACGGGCGCGCGCGTCCGCCAGACCCTGTTCGACATCCTGGCCCCGCGCGTCCCGGGGTGCCGCTTCCTCGACGCTTTCGCCGGCAATGGAGGGGTCGGGCTGGAAGCGCTCTCGCGCGGGGCGGCCCGGGTCGTGCTGGTCGATCAGAGCCGCGCCGCCGTCGAGGTCATCCGCGAGAACGCGCGCCTCGTGGCCGGGGCCGGGGGCGAGGTGCAGATCCACCAGCAGGACGCGCGCATCGCCCTCGCCGCCCTGGCCGACTCCGGAGTCCGCTTCGACGTGATCTACCTCGACCCCCCCTACGCGAGCCCCCTCTACGAGCCGCTGCTCGAGGACGCGGAGCGGCTGCTCACCCGGACGGGGCTGGTCGTGGCCGAGCACTTCCACAAACGCGCGCTCCCGGAGACAATAGGGGGCCTCGTGCGCATCCGCGCCGTGCGCATCGGGGACCACACGCTCACGTTCTACGAGGCCCGGCATGACTAGCGGCAAGACCATGGCCGTCTACCCGGGCTCGTTCGACCCGATCACGAACGGCCACCTCGACATCATCGCGCGCGGCCTCAGCGTGTTCGACGAGGTCACCATCGCCATCCTCCTCAACCCGGAGAAGCAGCCGCTCTTCACCGTGGACGAGCGGGTGGAGATCATCCGCGAGGCCTATGGGGGAGAGTCCCG
>Ga0209382_10008732_pt1 | contig 12750 bp, 8 predicted proteins | sample SoiMetdeltSBSDD5_FD_187599 | JGI IMG/M metagenome (GOLD analysis project Ga0209382, IMG submission 187599) | Bulk soil microbial communities from a Populus tree surrounding site in Tennessee, USA - Soil MetaG P. deltoides SBSDD5 (SPAdes) (version 2) | ecosystem: Environmental > Terrestrial >... | reverse complement strand
CTGACCAATCGGCACCGTCACAGACTTCCGCCCGCGGAAGGAGAGTTCGCGGATGCTGGTTTGGTCAAGGTCTGGAGTCGATGACGCCAACGGCTTTGCCACAGAGGCATGACCGATGACAAGATCGTTCTGGCCGTAGGCGTTGCTTACTCGGATTCGCAGATGATTGCCACCCACAGAAACCTGCACGATCTGGCGTATAGATTCGTTCTGAAAACCAGACAAAGAACGCCCAGTATCGTTCAAGCTGGCGGGGGTCAGGGCCGTCGCCCAGGTCCCCACCCAGTCGTCGCAATCTCGCCTGGAGGCGCAGCCACCTATGGCGGTCGAATCAAGCTGTCCAACCTCATCCGAAGCCTCGCCTATGGCGCTTGAGGCCGGGGTGATCTGGCGCGAAGACCCCGGCCAATCGGCATGGGCACGAGGTACTCCATGAGCGACGCCAAAGACGGCGAACGCCAACATGACGACGGCAGCCAGCGCCTGGTAGAAGCGAATAGGATGTTGATGGACCCACGATCTTTGCTGTGGTTGCTTTTCACGTCGCCGAAGTCCGAATTGCTGTAGTCTATGTCGTAGAATCACGGTAATGCCCTCCTAGCATATCAAAAAATCAAATTCGGGACCTTGCAATTGAATTGAGGTAGTGATTGTAATGGGTGTGCACTCAGCTGAGAATGTCCACTTTCGTGATCTCGAATAAGACCACTCAGATATTGTGTAAGTTTACCGGCGGGCGGAAAGCACACGATTGGGAGATTTCATCAGCCCAGTCACAATTTTTTCTCGAACGCACGCTGGATCACCGAAGGGACACACTTGATCCCACAATCGGTTATCTTCATACTTGCCGACCTGGGCGAGCGGCTCTAGTTTATGACCTAATGGAGCCGTTGAGGGCGAGGGTTGATTGTAATATTTGGGACTTCGTTCGCTCGCAAACGTTCACACCGCAAGATTTTTTGATGGTTGAGAATGGAGCGTGTCGACTACATCCGAGATTGACAAACACGGTGATTGAAAAAACAGTCGATCGAGAGTGCATATTTAGAGTGGTTGAATCGGCGAAGACCTATTTTTCTTTACAGATTCTCTCTGGCTCTGGGTGATTACCCCTACTGGAGTTTCGGCCTAACCAAGCGCTAATTAAAACTGTGGAGCCAAGGTTACAGCTTCTACTTTTCAAGTGAGGTGTTATATCATAATGCAAGACAGCTAATCCGGTTCACCTCTTCGCGTACTGGTCATAGACGCCTTTGAATGAATAGTTCCCTAATCTAGCAATTTGTTCAATGAGTAGAAGCGTTTCACTGCGTGACTCTATGTGACGAGCGCCAATTTCAATGATTTTGCGCGATACATCCCTGTAATAATAAGGCGATGACTTAATCTGATCATGCATCAAACGAAAAATCTGAATTGCCTTGACCGGATCACGTTCGACCTCAAGTAATAGATAATCTTCAAAATTCATCCATACATAATCCCTGCGATCTGAGCGTGCAATGTAATGCAGCATTCCTTCAATTAGTGGCCACAATGAAGCCGCACTTTCATGTCTGGCTGCGCTGCTTAGCAATCGGCTGAAAGCTTGCATCTCTCCATCGAAATCAGATGGGTAATCGCAACTGGCAGCTTCCTCCAATCGCCATTGCCAGAGCGCGCGAATACGTTGCCAAAACCGGCCACTATTCTCTTCATCTTTAGGAGTGTTGGTGAACACGTCTACAGCAGAATGAGCCGCAGTGGCGCGTGATTGTGCTGAAGTATCTTTGAAGAAGCGAGCGAGCAAGCTTGAAGCACTTTCTGGGGAAATCAAGTTCTCGTCAGCGTAAAGATAATCAACCGCCAGGTGCGCTGCGAGGTGCCCGACAGGGTCAAGATGTGTTTGTGTGTTGCCTCCCTTTTTGGTTAACTCAATTGCTCGCTTATATTTACGGCGAAGTAGGGAGAACACGGGCGAGTAAATTTGAGGGTTGAAAACCACGAATGAATCCCAAGAGGCGGTAAAGAATTCGAATGACATATCTCCACCACCTTCAGGAAACACCTCTTCCAAATGTTCATTTGCCCAATCCCAGTTGAGCCAGCAAAGTAGATTGAAGTATTTACCAAAGATCGAATGCACAGCCGTACTTCTATCAACGTGGTAATTGACCTTTCTCGTCAACGCTTGTTCGACTTCAAGTTCCATCCGTTTCAGGCCAAAGCCGCGATGATCTTCGGTCATATCAAGGCGCGCTTTATAGCTGGCATATCGAATCAATGTACTTAAAGCCTCTGGGCGAACGTGGTTGACGGCGATTGTCGCCGGGTCTTTGTGGCCAACCCATCCTTCAGCCGGTTGATCTACGTCAGGTGTGGGATCAGGATCATCAGTCAACAAGATAAGCAGGTCTCTTACACCAGGCAATTCATCAACAGGAATTGGCTGGTTATCTGTATCAAAGAGTTTCCCCAAATAATATACTATCGCAAACCGAAAACCGATCCAGCCGCCCTCACGGCCTCGATTACTATCAGTCCGAATGGCTTGGTCTTTCAATAGCTCCTCGCTCAATGACAATTTGATTCGTAGCATCTGATCAGAGGAAAAAGTGCTGCTTGGTGGGTGATTGATAAAACTCATTGCATATGCTGGATTGAGTCGTGCTATTGCGCTGATATAGTCACCGTATTTTTCATAATCGGAAAAGACAACTTGAGCGACGACCCGTCCCAATTCACTATATCTCTCCTCTTCAAAGCGGTGTAATCTATCGCCGGGCTTCCATTCACGCAGGTATTTTAGAAGTTCCTGAAGCGGCATGGCCCCTATTTCATCTGTGCTTGCTGGGCTGATAGTCGTCACTGCACGGACCCCTGTGAACCAACTTGTAAAGTCTGGGTGCTCAGGCTCTCCAAACTCTGCTAATAACTCGTGAAGTAGCGCTGCTCCCTCCTCGTGCAGATGTTCACGGATCATCCACAATCGGTCTCGCTTCCAAGTTTGTGAGTAAACACGCGTATACTCTACGGGGTCTTGATCGCGCGCCTCTGCGGCCCAGGATGCGACTTTTACTAGCTCTTCAGGGACTGGCCCTGCCAAAATCATTTGTTCGAGTTGAAGTTGGTCCTCTAATTCTAGGTGTGGAAAACCAGATTCTAGAAGCTTGAAGTACTCATGATGAATCCCAGTCTCATCCATATTTCCAACATTGAGCAAGATGTCACGTACTTGTTTTATATACTGCTTTGGAAATTGTCCTGATAGGTAAATTCCTAGCCGTCTCAGGATCTCATAATCACTAATTAGGTAACCATCAATAAACTCTAGCGCTTCATCAGGATCTTTCCCTGCAAGCCTTTTTAGAAAATCACGCAACCATTTGAGAAGGTAGTGCTTGTAGGCACTAGGAGTGTCCTGACCACTATCCTCAATAGCCTGACGCCAGAATGAATATCTTGGTTTTTCATTCTGCCTGCCGCCAGTCTCCGCTTCTACTCGAAGAGCTTGAATAAATTGCCTCTCCAACATAGTTATCAATCGTTTGAGATTGAGACCGGCAAGCACTTCCAAAGCCGGGGTCCAATATTGATTTTCGTATTGAACATCAGGTGGGAGAAAAGAAACGGCCTCGGCATTGAAAACATAACCACTGAGAATTTCGGCTTCTGCCGTTTTCGCTCGCGGTGACGGTTGAGGTTCAGGTAGTGTCTCGAACAAATCAAATGCCGAGTCTGCGAAATTAGCCTGCGCCAGTTTTTTCATCAACTCGAAAGTCGGCTCAGCAATAGTGTAAGCGATCACTGAGTCAGTAACGCATTCTAGCAAAATAGGGACCACTTGATTCGCCTGTTGAGGAGGGATCAAGCATAAAGCCTCCACCGCACGACGCAAATAGTGTTTATTCGTTCGGATACGCTCAAAGTGAGCTAAAACAACGTCTGGAACCTCACTTGCAATCGAAATCAAATAGTCTTGCGCATCCCAACGTGGAAGGAAGAACATACCGTCTGAGACTATTGGTTCAGGTGCTTTTTCGAGAAATCCATTTTCTAGAAGAATCTTTGCCCATTGTGGATGTGGGCGACTGACGAAAAACCATCGGCGCAGGTCGTCCCTTGTTCGCAATACTTCAATGACGACGGCTAATGCTTTAGGATTCTCTGTCGGATTTGACGAGCGGATGTAACGATCGAGAACAGCTGTTTGCGAGAAAAAAGGGACTTCATTTGACATTGAAAAATACCTCCTGCAAGAATTGCGGCAGGAAATCGGATTTTCTGCTAGAGTAGACGGATTCCATGAATGGAAGGATGTTACGCATTAGCTGAGATCCAATTTCTACACCAACGTCGTTCGGCATGCTGCCTTGATCACACATACTCCTAGCGTACAGATAATCTTGAAGCTTTTCATGACCGAAACGATAGAAGCGCCCTTCCTTGTGAACGATAATACCGCAGCTAATTAGACTCCTCTCAACTGGGCTTATTGTCGCTTCGAGGCGAAATGTCAGATCGCTAGCTTGCAAACTTATACGCGCTAATACAGCGGCTCTTGCAATAATCAACTCGGCATGATCAATACCGTTCGCTGCTGATTCACGGTCTTGCAAAATTTGAATGAACTGTTCCCATAATGCAGTCTCACTGCTAGTCGTTAAAAAATCGAAGTTGGACCATTGTTGTCGAACCATGCAGACGATTTCAAGGTTGAGCAAGTTTTGACCCAATTGTACTAATTCCAGTGTCGGCGAGTCGATCCCAAGTCTTTTTAGCACGTCAATGACAACTCCTTCTGGTATCTCATGACTTTCAATGGAAAAGAATCCCGCCTGTATTAGAGGACGAAGCAACCGCCCCTCGTTCGCTTCCTTATTTCTGGAGATAACGATAACTTCAACTACTTTTGACTCGGCGCATTCCAACGCAAGACGAGTGATTTGATTGGCGGCCCTTATTTTATCAATCAGATTATCAAATTGATCTATAACCAACCTGAATCCTTTGTCCCGAGCCAAGTTGATTATTGTCTCGCCCAGCGGTGCCGTTAAATTGAAATGGTGTCGTAAGGACGGTTCATCATTCAAATGCGAGACATCACGTGCATCGAGCAGTAACACGGGCTTAATCGATTCCCTTGCGAGGGCCTTCGCAATGCCGCTCTTCCCAGTGCCAGATTGGCCGGAAAGCAGAACTGGCTTGCCCAACTCCCATTGCTCTTCGATACGTGCGATTTCAAACCTAGGGAGGCTGATTTCAACCAAACTCAGTTTATCGCGAATCATCAGCATTGCTTTTGCAGTGTAGGTAGAGAACTCATCTTCAGGCGTGCGCTCGCTTTTCAGAATCGCGCCGAGCAGGGTTTCAGTTTGCTCACCTTGCGCCTTGATAATTCTTGTTGCTGATTCGTGTCCTTGCGGTGAAGCGTCGTGATCGGGAACCCCCATTCTCTTATCCTCCGTTGGTGTCACATATCTTTATCACGGAGGCTCTTTTTGGCCGAGTCGCGCACCTTCTCGACCAGGGCGACGGCCTCATCAATCGGAAGGGTTTGGCCCTCGTGGTGGTGAGGAATGCTCAGAAGGCGCTTGTCCGTGTCCTTGCGGCGCCGCGGTATAAGGATGAGATCAGATGCGCTGCCGCAACTCCGCAAGGACATGATTTTCTCAGCTTTGGATTGTGCAAGTAAGATCTTAATCTCAACCCTGCTATTGTCTTCCCATATAAGCTGTGCCATTATTCCTATAATTTCCCAATAGGAAGATTAAATAGCGGGAGGTTGCAACGATGAGTGAAAAGACAGATGTCTGGCAAGGGACGCTCGCGCTGATGGTTCTCAAGACGCTCGAAGCGCTGGGGCCGTTGCACGGCTACGGCATCGCGCGTCGCATCGAGCAGACCAGCGAGAATAAGCTGGCAATCAATTACGGAACGATCTATCCGGGTTTGCTGAAGCTCGAACAGGAAGGCTACATCGCTTCGGAGTGGGGCGTATCGGACAATAATCGCAAGGCCAAGTATTACAAGTTAACGCGCGCGGGCCGCAAACGGCTCGCCCAGGAAACTCAGAAATGGGAGACAACAACCGAGATCCTGGCGCGCTTCTTCGCTCCGCTGGAGGATTCGTGATGAACGTTCGACAAATACGCGGCTGGATGGCGCGGTGCTTCGGGATGTTGAATCGCGGGCGACGCGAGCGTGAATTCGCCGAAGAGTTGGAAAGCCATTTGGCGATGCACATCGAAGACAATTTGCGCGCGGGGATGTCGCCGGAAGAAGCGCGACGCCGGGCGCTCATCAAACTGGGCGGCGTCACGTTGGCAAAAGAATTGCGCCGCGAACAAGGAGGGTTACCGACGCTGGAAACATTTTGGCAGGACTTACGGTTTGGGCTGCGGATGCTGCGCAAGAATCCGGGCTTTTCGTCGATTGCGATTGCGACTTTGGCGCTGGGCATCGGCGCGAACACGGCGATTTTCACACTGTTAGATAAAGTGTTACTTCGTCCCCTGCCCGTCGAGCAGCCGCAGCGACTTGTCGTTATTGCCAAAGATGTTAGCGGGGCGCCCGTCAGTTTCTCTTATCCGATGTTTGCTGAATTGCGCGCGCGCAGTGAGCCGCTGTCGGGTTTGGCGGCCTACGTGCAACAACCCTTTAGCCTGAGCGATGGAAGCCAAACTGAACGCCTGACGGGGCAGATTGTCTCCGGTAATTACTTTGCTGTGCTTGGTGTGCGGCCTGCGCTGGGGCGCTTTTTTTCGCCCGACGAAGATCGCACGCCGGGCACGCATCCGGTTGTCGTCATCAGTCACGGGTTGTGGCAGCGGCGCTTTGGCGCGGACCCGGCATTGTTGGGCAAAACTGTCGGCCTGAATGCGTACCGTTATACCGTGGTGGGCGTTGCGCCGCGGGAGTTCAACGGAACGATGCGCGGCACGGTGAGTGATGTGTACGTGCCGATCATGATGCAGGTGCAGGCACAGCCCGGACGCAACAGCAAATTGGATGATCGCGGTTCCGGCTGGCTCTATTTGTTCGGCAGGCTTAACCCGGCAGCCAGTCGCGCACAGGCGCAGGCGGCGCTCTCGGTCGTGACGAGTGAAGCCAAGAAAGCTTTTCCCGGCGCGACTGATCCGGCCACGGTTTTTCTGCTGGATGGCAGCCGGGGCTTCACCGGTCGAGTCAGCGACCTCACGCTGCCGTTGCAACTGCTGATGGGCGCGGTCGGGTTTGTCTTACTGATTGCGTGTGCAAACGTCGCCAATCTGTTGCTGGCGCGGGGCGCAGCGCGGCGTAAGGAGTTGGCCATACGGCTGGCAATAGGCGCGAGTCGTCTAAGAGTCGTGCGGCAGTTGTTGACGGAAAGCCTGATCATGACGGCTCTGGGCGGCGGCGCGGGGCTGTTCGTCGCAGTCTGGCTGACCCGGTTGTTATTGGGTTTCCAGGAACAAACCAACTCCGTCCCGCGCACGCTGGATGGCAGTCTGGACGGGCGCGTATTGGTTTTCACGCTCGGCTTGTCGCTGTTGACCGGAGTGCTGTTTGGGCTGGCGCCCGCGCTTGCGGTTTCCAAACCGTATTTCGGCGCGGCGCTCAAAGAAAGCGCACCGCTGCTCGGCACAGGCAGGCGCTGGCTGGGCCTGCGCAATCTGCTAGTCGTGACGCAGGTGGCCTTGTCGCTCGTCGTGCTGATCGGCGCGGGGTTGTGTGTACAGAGCTTGCGCCGATTACAAGCGATTGATCCGGGTCTCGAACCGGCGAAAGTGCTGACTGCGTCGTTTGATCTGAGCCTGAGTGGTTACAACGAAGCGCGGGGGCGGCAGTTTTTCGCACAGCTTTCCGAACGCGTTGCGAAGCTGCCCGGCGTCGAGGCTGTCAGCTTAGCGCGAGGCGTAGCCTTCAGCGCCTTCTCGTGGATACGCAGTGCGACTATTGAAGGCTATCAACCACAGCCCAACGAACGGCTCGCGTTCAATTTCAACAGCATCAGTCCGAACTATTTTCAAACGCTCGGTGCCCCACTTGTGCGCGGCCGTGAATTTACGACGCAAGACGGGATGGGCGCGCCGCGCGCAGTCATCGTCAATGAAGCGGCGGCGCAACGTTATTGGCCCGGTGAGGACGCAGTCGGCAAACGGCTCAAGTACGGCAGCCTGGATCAGTTTGCTGAAGTGGTCGGCGTCGTCAGAAACACCAGAGAGAAAGGGCTGACCGCAGACCCGCGCCCGACGATCTACGTACCGCTGCAGCAGCAATACGCTGGCGACCTGACGCTGCACGTACGCACGGCGATGGAAGCGACCACGATGCTTGCCGCGTTGCGTCGCGAAGTTCAGGCGCTCGACCCGGCGCTGCCTGTTTACAACCTCATGACGTTGGCGGAACAAAAGAATGGTTCGCTTTACGCGGAGCGGATGGCGGCAGCTTTGCTGACGCTTTTCGGCTTGCTCGCGTTGTTGCTGGCTAGCATAGGACTCTACGGCGTGCTCTCGTATGCCGTGACCGAGCGGACGTGCGAAATGGGCATTCGTCTCGCGCTCGGCGCTCAGCCGCGCGACGTGCTCAAGTTGGTCGTCGGGCAAGGCTTGAGACTGACGTTGGTTGGCCTACTGCTCGGTCTGGCGGTAGCGGCTGCCTTGACGCGCTGGCTAGAGAAATTGCTGTTCGGCGTGAGCGCGACCGATCCGCTGACGTTTGCCGTGATCGCGCTCTTGCTGACGGCAGTAGCGTTCGTGGCCTGCTGGGCGCCTGCGCGACGAGCGGCGCTGGTAGACCCTCTTGTAGCCCTGCGGCAGGAATGAACCTGTTGATGGATTTGACACAAACAACGCTGATCACTGTTGGCGTTACCGGAAGCAAAGGAGCTCCCCTATGACTCAAAGAATCTTTTCAATCTTCTTGCTGGTCTGGCTTGCCTCGTGGCAAGTCTTCGCCCAGTCTGCCGCGGAATTGAGCAATCCAACGACACCTGACCGCATCATTGATCTCCTCCGTCATGAAGCCCAAACGAATTCGCAGGTGATGGATTATGCCTTCTACTTGACGGATGTGTACGGCCCACGTTTGACAGGCTCTCCGGCCTTCCGCGCGGCGGGGAGCTGGGCGCAAAACAAGCTCGTTGAGTTGGGATTGCAAAACGTTCGCCTACAGCCATTGAAACCGCTCGGCTTTTCTGAAGTGGGATGGTCACATACCCGATATGCCGTGAACCTGATTGAGCCACAGTTTGCCGCGCTCATCGCTGCGCCCGTGCCCTGGTCGCCTGGCACGAATGGGCGGGTCATCGGAGAGCCGATCTATTTTTCCTTGCCGGGACGGTCTGGTCTGCCGCTGGATGAGATCATTGCCAAATATCGCGGCAAGCTGAAAGGGAAAATATTGCTGCTCTCAGACCAGCCCATCGCAATCAACCCTCCGACCACAGCGCCTTTTCGCAGGATGAGCGACAGCGACTTGCAAGCCTTGCGTGAGCCGCCACCGCCGACTCCTGCTCCGGTCAGGCCGCCGACCTCGAATGCGCCCGCGCGCGCGCCCAGAACCCCGGAACAAGTAGCGGAAGAATATCGAAAACTATTCGGCTTCCTGCGTGACGAGGGAGTGGTGGGATACCTGGGAGACACCAGAGGCGAAGGGGGCGCACTGATGGCCAGAGGGCCTTTAGGGCCCGTCGGTATTCAGCCGCCACCACCGCCCGGATTCAATCTGCCCGCTGAGAGCTATAACCGGATCCTGCGCTTGATGCAGCGCGGCCTGCCCGTGCGGATTGAAGTGGAATTGGAGAGCACGTTTCATGATGACAACGGGCATTTTAATCTCCTCGGCGAAATCCCCGGCTCAGGCAAGAGCAATGAAATTGTGCTGGTCGGCGCGCATCTTGATTCATGGCATGTGGGCACAGGCGCTACGGATAATGCCGGTAGCTGTGCCGTTCTGATGGAGGCGATGGGGGTTCTGAAAAAGATGCAGGCGCCACTGGCACGAACTGTCCGCATCGCACTCTGGGGCGGACACGAACGAGGTATACAAGGATCGAAGGCGTATCTCAGCCAGCACCTGAAAGAAGGCCGTGAGGATTTGTATCTCTATCTTAACATGGATGCTGGCGCAGGGCGCATTCGTGGTATTCAATTACAACAACGACAAGATCTCCTCTCGGTAGTGGAGAAATGGCTTACGCCCTTCCGAGCAAGCGGCAGCGGATACGCTTCGGTGCGGAAATCGCTTGGCTCAGATCAGTACAATTTCGACCAGGCTGGCTTGCCCAATATGGTGTTCATGCAAGACCCAACATTCGATGCGCGGACATATCACAGCACGATGGACGTATACGATTACCTGATCCCCGACGATTTGAAGCAATCGGTGGCTCTCGTCGCAGCCATCCTGTATCAGGCAGCCAACGAACAAAAGTCACTGAAACCGGACGCGACAAACCGCTAGGCCGTGTGCAAACAATGCGCAGTAGGGCGGGAGCGTGAATGACAAAACTCTTTCGCGGTGTCGGGAACCACGATGCACATCCGACAACTACGCGGCTGGCTGATGCGCCTCTTCGGCCTATTCCATCGCGCGCGAAGCGAGTGTGAATTCGCCGACGAGTTGGAAAGTCACTTAGCCTTCCACATCGAAGACAGCTTGCGCGCCGGGATGTAGCCGGAAGAAGGTGTCCCTGCAGTGAGTCCTCGTGAAAAAAGAAAATGTTCGCGCTCCGGCCTTGGCGTTCGTTTTTGCCTGGCATAGGATCGGCGCGATCGCCGCCCATGAAAAACAATGATGACATCCACTCCACTGACGCGAACGAGATCAAGCATCTCATCAATCGCGTCAAACAGGGCGAACTCGATCAAGGCGACGCGCACTTAATCGAGAAGTTGCTGAACATTCTGCTAACGATCGTCTCTCTCCTTGAGCGAAAACACACATCTATTCGGCGAATGAAGGAGTTCCTGTTTGGAATGAAGGAGAAAAAGCGGGGCAAGGGCGAAACTGAAAACAGAGCCCAGGATGACTGGCCTGGGGCGGGTGGAAGTTCTCAAACCGATTCGCTGAATGAGACGGCCTCGAATTCAACATGCGAAGGTGATTCATCTATTCAAGAAGTAGGGAGACTGAAAAGGCCCGGACATGGTCGAATGGCGGCCTCGGATTATCCGGGAGCCAGGCTCGTGAGATTGAATCATCTGGAGATGGCGCCGGGCGATCCCTGCCCGGAGTCTGATTGCGAAGGACATCTACATCAGCTAGAGCAGCCGAATGTGAAGATCTATTTGACGGGTCAGCCTTTGATCAGCGCGACGAAATTCGAGCGCTCGGTGTTGCGCTGTTCGGATTGCTTCAAACGGTATGTGGCCGATCTTCCGGAAGGCGTCAAGGAGGATGAGAAGTTCGACGAGACGGCGGACGTAGCAATCGCGCTCAACAAATATTCGGGCGGAATACCTTTTTACCGACAAGCGAGGATGCAGGAGAATTACGGCGTGCCTCTTCCGGAGTCAGTCCAGTTTGAACGATGCGAGGCGGTGGCGAACGCTGTTTTCCCCGTCTACAGACATCTGGTTGAGTTGTCTGCGGACGGAAAGCTCTTTCACATCGACGACACGCGAGTGAGGATTCTGTCCTGTTACCGAGAAGACAAACATAGGAGTGAGAAAGAACGTCGGGCGACGCATACGAGCGGGTTCGTGGTCAAGGATGAGGGCGAGCATAAGATCGCGCTCTATTTCAGCAGTCGCCGGCATGCGGGTGAGAATCTCGATCATGTGTTGGAGAGGCGAAGCCCATCGCTGCCTGCGCCGATCAAGATGTCTGACGCGGCGGCGGTCAACGGGAAGAAGAGGGCTCAAACGATCGACGCCAACTGCCTGGCGCACGGTCGAGGGAAGTTCAAGGAACTCGAAGAGATCTTCCCTGTCGAGTGCAGGCAGGTAATGGAGGCGATTCGGAAAGTCTACCAGTATGACGACCAGACGGAGAGGATGGGCGATCAGGAGCGGCTCGAGTATCACCAGAAACATAGCGGCCCGGTGATGAGTGAGTTGCGTGAATGGATCGAGGGAGAGTTTCGGGACATGAGGGTCGAGCCCAATAGCAGCCTGGGAAAAGCGTTTCAGTACATGCTGAATCATTTTGGAAAACTGACCCGATTTTTAAGCGCGCCGGGAACCCCGATCGACAATAACGCCGCGGAGCGGGTGTTGAAGCGGTTCGTGTTGTTCCGAAAGAACTCGCTGTTCTATAAGACGGAGCACGGGGCGGCGGTCGGTGGAATCCTGATGAGTTTAATTGAGAGTTGCAGGCTCAATTGCGCAAATCCCTGGGAGTATTTGTTGACGCTGATGCGCAACAAGGAGGAGGCGCGACGGAACCCTGCGGCGTTTTTGCCCTGGAATTACCCTCGCGAGGAAGAGGAAGAAGAGGCGCCAGCGCGAGCCGCCTGAGTGAAAACGGCGGGATCGATGCTCCGCCATTCATCAGCGAAGTCGGCGCGATCAGGCAAACCATTGTAGAGCAGCACAGCCAGTTCCTGAGCCTGGAGCGCGTGGAGAGGTTTGTCCGCGTTCGGCCACCACCGAATGGTCCCCCTCGAAAAACGGCGCAAGCACAACCAGTAGCCTCTGCCGTCATAGGTGAGGAGTTTGAGGGCAGTCCCGGAACGATTGCGGAAAACGAACATAACGCCCGAGAGCGGATCCTGAGCGAACTGTCCTTTACACAATGCGGCGAGCGAATCGATGCCCTTTCTGAAATCGACCGGTTCGCAGG
>Ga0209382_10008729_pt1 | contig 12752 bp, 7 predicted proteins | sample SoiMetdeltSBSDD5_FD_187599 | JGI IMG/M metagenome (GOLD analysis project Ga0209382, IMG submission 187599) | Bulk soil microbial communities from a Populus tree surrounding site in Tennessee, USA - Soil MetaG P. deltoides SBSDD5 (SPAdes) (version 2) | ecosystem: Environmental > Terrestrial >... | reverse complement strand
CAACGTCTGATCAGCGCGATTCCTGACCTCGATCTCCTCCCGACGCTTCTTGTCCTCCTCGACATGCGACTCGGCATCCTTCATCATCCGGTCGACCTCGTCCTTGCTGAGGCCGCTGGATGCCGTAATGGTGATCTTCTGCTCCTTGCCAGTCCCCATGTCCTTCGCCGACACGTTCACGATGCCGTTCGCATCGATGTCGAAAGTCACCTCGATCTGCGGAACGCCCCTCGGGGCCGGTGGAATGCCGACGAGCTGAAATCGCCCGAGCGTGCGATTGTCGCGCGCCAGCGGACGCTCGCCCTGCAGCACGTGCACCTCGACGCTCGTCTGGCTGTCGGCAGCGGTGGAAAACACTTCGCTCTTCCGTGTCGGAATGGTGGTATTGCGCGGGATCAGGGTGGTCATCACGCCGCCGAGCGTCTCGATACCCAGCGAGAGCGGCGTCACGTCGAGGAGAAGAAGGTCCTTGACCTCGCCGGCCAGCACGCCTGCCTGAATCGCCGCGCCAACCGCCACCACTTCGTCGGGGTTGACGCCCTTGTGGGGATCCTTGCCGAACAAGTCCTTGACGATTTGCTGCACGCGTGGAATTCGCGTCGAACCGCCAACGAGGACGACTTCGTCGATCTTTGACGGATCGACCCCGGCGTCGGAGAGCGCCTGCTTCGTGGGTCCCACTGTCTTCTGCAGCAGGTCGTCGACGAGCTGCTCGAACCGGGCCCGCGTGAGCTTCTGCTGCAGATGCTTGGGTCCGGTCTGATCGGCAGTGATGAATGGCAGGTTGATGTCCGTCTCCATCACCGTGGAGAGCTCCATCTTGGCTTTCTCTCCGGCTTCCTTCAGCCGCTGGAGCGCCATCCGGTCCTTGCCGAGGTCGATGCCGTCGCTCTTCTTGAACTCGGCAATGATCCACTCGATGATGCGCTGATCGAGGTTGTCGCCGCCGAGGTGTGTGTCGCCGTTGGTGGCCTTTACCTCGACGACACCCTCGCCCACCTCGAGGATCGAGATGTCGAACGTGCCGCCGCCGAAATCGTAGACGGCGATCGTCTCGTCTTTCTTCTTGTCGAGCCCGTACGCCAGCGCCGCGGCGGTGGGTTCGTTGACGATTCGCATCACCTCGAGACCGGCAATCTGGCCCGCCTCCTTCGTCGCTTGCCTCTGCGCGTCGTTGAAATATGCGGGGACGGTGATGACGGCTTTCGTCACCGGCTGGCCGAGATACTCCTCGGCAGCCTGCTTCAGTTTCTGGAGCACCATCGCGGAGATCTGCGGCGGCGCATATTCCTGGTCGCCGATCTTGATGCGGACGTCGCCGTTGGGCACGGCCGCCACACGATACGGGACCATCTTCATTTCTTCGGTGACCTCATCGAAGCGGCGGCCCATGAAGCGTTTGATCGAGAAGACGGTGTTCTCAGGGTTGGTGACCGCCTGGCGCTTCGCGACCTGTCCGACAAGCCGCTCGCCCGCCTTCGTAAACGCCACCACGGAGGGGGTCAGTCGGCTGCCTTCCGGATTGGTGATGACGACCGGTTCGCCACCTTCCATCACCGCCACCACGGAATTGGTCGTGCCGAGATCGATACCGATGATTTTGCTCATGTCGTCGCGTCCCTTCGCGCGGGCCCAAGACTCTGAAAGTCGATCATTTAGCTGATTCTTATTATCAAAATTGAGTGTAGTATAGTCAACCTTCGGTAGATACGTCGATTGGAACACGGCCGTAAGAGGCTGGATCTCCAACGGTTATACTGAGCTGTCACGATCGATGATTGAGTCCGACCCGTCACGCGAGGCAAGCCGGCGCGTCGTCATCAAAGTGGCGCGCCAGGCGGGTGTCGTCGCACTCTTCCTGATCGCCGCGATTCTGGGCACCGTCAGCGGCGTGCTGTTCGCCTACGCCGACGACCTCCCTCAAATCAGCGCGCTCGACTCGTATCAGCCCAACACGATCACCCGGATCCTCGCCCGCGACGGCCGCGAAATCGGCGAGTTCGCCACAGAGCGTCGCGTCGTCATCGACTACGACGGCATGGCTCCCGTTCTGCGTCAGGCAATCATGGCGAGCGAGGACGCAGATTTCGAGCAGCACTTCGGTCTGAGCATCTCGCGGATCGTCATCACGGCGATCAACGACATCGTCTACGGCCAACGGTTCGGGGCCAGCACGATCACCCAGCAGGTCGCGAGAATGCTGTTCCTCCAGGATTACATGCAGGGCGGCGTGTTCCAGCGGTCAGGCGTCCGCGGGTTCGAGCGCAAGATCAAGGAAGCCATCGTCGCCATTCAGCTCGAGAAGCGGTACACGAAGCGCGAGATCTTCACCTTCTACGCCAACCACGTGACGATGGGACACGGCGCGTATGGCGTCGAATCGGGCGCACGCCTCTACTTCAACAAGGCCGCGAAGGATCTCACACTCGACGAGGCTGCGACGCTCGCCGCAATCGTGCAGACACCGGCCCGGCTGAGCCCGTTTGTGAATCCTGACCAGACGCTGGCGCGCCGTAACAATTACGTATTGGCGAGGATGGTGGACGAAGGCTTCATCTCGGAGCAGGACGCCAAGGATGCGGCCGCGCGTCCCCTGCAGCTGCCAGGACAGCCCACCCCCGATCGATCGATTGCACCGTACTTCGTCGAAGAAGTTCGAAAAACGCTCGAACAGAAGTACGGCGCCGATGCGCTGTACGAAGCGGGCTTGCGCGTGCAGACGACGCTCGATGCGGATCTGCAGATGGCGGCGAACACGGCGATTGATCGCGGGCTGCGGGCCGTAGATAAACGGCGCAGCGGGTATCGCCGCGCCACGCGGAACGTGGTCGCCGAAGGACACGACATCGCCAGCTTCACGATGCCCCGCTGGTCGCAGCCTCTGCATGCCGGAGACATCGTTCCCGCCGTGGTGACGGCGGTGCCAGCGCGCGGCGCGAAAGCGAGCGCGAAAGTCCGGATCGGCCCCTACACGCTCGACTTTCCACCGAGCTCGTGGTCGTGGTCGCGTCGATCGGCAGCAGACCTTTTCCGCATGGGGGATCTCATCGAAGTCCAGGTGCGCGACGTTCGTGACGGCGCGCCGCAAACGGTGACACTGGAGCAGGCGCCCCAGCTCGAAGGTGCGCTCGTCGCGATTGACAATCGTACGGGCGAGATTCTCGCGATGGTCGGTGGATTCAGCTTCGAACGGAGCAAGTTCAACCGCGCGACACAAGCGCGTCGCCAGCTCGGCTCGGTGTTCAAGCCGATCGTATACACGACGGCAATCGACAGGGGCTTCACGCCCGTGTCGATGTTCGTCGACGAGCCGTTGTCGCTAGAGCCTGGACCCAACCAGCCCCCGTACGAGCCGATGAACTACGACCGCAAGTTCGAAGGGCCAGTAACACTGCGCCATGCACTGGAGCAATCCCGCAACATACCGGCCGTGAAGGCGATGCTGGAAGTCGGTCCGCAGCAGGTGGTGAACTACGCGGAACGTTTTGGGTTCCCCGGCACGTTCTCGCCATTTCTGTCACTCGCTCTCGGCTCCGCCGAGGCGACGCTGATCGACGCAACCGCCGCGTACTCGGTCTTTCCAAATCAGGGCGTCAGGATGACGCCGTTCGGCGTGACGGCGATTGCAGATCGCGAGGGCAACGTACTCGAGCAGAACCGCCCGGAAGCGCACGAAGCCATCCGTGCCGACACATCGTTCGTCATGACGAGTTTGCTGCGGGGCGTTGTTCAGCGAGGTACCGCAGCCGCTGCGGCATCAATTGAGTGGCCGCTCGCGGGCAAGACTGGAACTGTCGACGATTACACGGATACCTGGTTCATCGGTTTCGATCCGAACATCACGGTTGGCGTGTGGGTCGGTTACGACGAGAAGAAGCCGATTGGCGGTACCAGCAACGGTGAGACGGGTGCCACGGCTGCGCTGCCCATCTGGATGGAATTCATGCAGGCGTATATCGAACTGCGCGGTGACCGCGAGAACCCACCGCAATTCGAGCCGCCGGGCAACATCGTGTTCGTGACGCTCGATTCGGGTATCACCGAGGCATTCATCAACGGCACCCAGCCGCAGGGCGTCGCGGCGATCCCGGCGTCGGAGTGATTTCGGACTTTGGGCTTTGGGCTTTGGGCGACCAATCAGCCTAGAGCCGAAAGCCTAAAGCCACAGCCCAGATCACGCATGCCGATGGCGCCGGCGAATCGTCCGACTCACGGCCAGCGCCGCGACGCTGGTGAGTAACAGCAGCACGGCAGCTCCGGTCAGAACCTCCCACGGATAGAAGAACACGGCAAAAATCCCGGGGATGAGGAGGATGGCGTTGAGTCCCAGGATCCACCATGCACCATCGCCTGAGACATGTTCCCCCATGTAATCGAGGAGCGCACGAATCATTCTGCCTACCTCCTCGAGGTCTGCGGGACCTCACTATTTGATTGGACGCCTGGACTGTCCGACGTGACAGGCGCGGGCATTATGCACGGCTCCCATCACAACCACAAGTCACAAATCACAAGTCACAAATCACAATCAAACGCCACGCCAGGTCGAAACCCGGGCTAGGACCGAACCGCCCCCTTACGGAAACAGCTGGGGCGCGACACGGCGCCGAGTGGCCTGCTCGAACGCGTAGGCAAGCGCGATGAGCCGGGGCTCGCTGCACGCTGTGCCGGTAAACGCGACGCCGAACGGCGCCGGGCTCGCGGCAAACCGGTCGGGAAACGGCGGCATCGGCGCATTCGCCACGAGCGCAAATGGCACGACTACTGTCGGGTATCCGGGCCTTGCGGCAATCGCTGCACCTGTGGCGCCCGGAAACAGCAATGCGTCGAGCTGGTGAGCCTTGAGCGCGGCGTCGATGCCCTGAGCGCCGCTCAGCAGAATGTCCTTCTTGCGGTCGCCCTCATAGCGGCCACGATCGCGCTCGACGTCCATCTCGTCCGCGACGTCGAGATTCTCCTGCGCGTACTTGAGTGCGCCGGCAGCGCTGTGGTCGAGATTCCACCGGCGAAGCCCCGACAGCGTTTTCACCGGCGCCGCATCGCCCAGCGATGCGAGCCACGCGTTGAAATCGCGCTTCATTCCGTACTTGAATGCGACCGAGCAGCCGGAATCCCGCCCTTTCCGGTTGTCGAAGCCACGACAGATGTCCCAGGCCAGAAAATTGCGATCGCGGTCCGCATCCACGATGCTCGGAATATCTGCGGGATCGACGACCACCGCGCCCTCGTGCTTCAAGACAGCGATGGCATCCTGCATCGCGGCATGCCGCTCGGGACTGAGGCCGCCACGGAGCGCCGTGGTACCCGGCAGCGCTACGCGGTCGTAGAAGAAGGCACGCGGCACGCCGATGCGGGCGCCCTTGAGCGCAGCGCGATCCAAAAATCGCGTGTAGTCGCGCTGCGGTGGCGCGTCGCAGCGGCCGGTCGCCGGATCGTTCGGATCGCGCGAATCGCTTTCAATCGCGCCGAGCACCAGCGCGGCGTCCGCGACCGTGCGTGCTATTGGACCGGCGGTGTCCTGGTCTGCCGTAATCGGAATGATGCCGTATCGGCTCACTCGGCCGACGGTCGGCTTGATGCCGACGAGCATCGTCTGGTTGGCAGGGTTCAGGATCGAGCCGGACGTCTCGGTGCCGACGTTGGCGGCCCAGAAGCTCACCGCAGTGCCCACGCCGGAGCTGGACCCGCCCGGGTCGAGTGCCGGACGTCCGTCGGCCGTGGCGCTGCGCGGATCGCGGCGCGGATCGTAGGGATTGAAGCCGTAGCCGGTGAGGCTGTTGTAGTTGCCAGGCATGCCGACGGTCACCCAGTTCGCCAACTCCGTCATCTGTGTCTTGGCAATCAGGATCGCGCCCGACTCTCGCAGCTGTTTGGTGATGGTCGCTTCGTACGGCGGGATCAGCCCGGCGAACGCCAACGCACCGCCGCTCGTCGGCATGTCACTGGTGTGCACGTTGTCCTTGAGCGCGATGGGAATGCCGTGCAGCGGGCCGCGGATCTTCCCGGCGGCGCGCTCACGATCGCGAGTCTCGGCCTCCTGCAGCGCCTGCCGGTTGACGGTAATCACGGCGTTCAGCTGATCTTCGTAGAGGGCGATGCGAGTGAGCGACTGCTGAACCAGCTCGCGCGAGGTAACGCGCCCTTCTGCCATCGCGTCCTGCATGTCGGCAATCGTCGCCTCGACCACGCTGAACGAATGCGACTGGGCGGCAGGGTTCAGAATGGCGAGGCCGACCACGCACACCGCGATCGCGAGCGCCCGTGTCACTGGCATCGAGCAAAGTACGTAGGGCGCGGCTTCAGGCCGCGCCAGGCGGGCCGTGAAGGCTCGCCCAACACGGCTAATACGCCATCGCATAGCAGTCGCGACGTGGATCGGCGCCGGCAATACGGTTCTGTGTTGCCGGATCGACGATCACCGCGGTCGCGCATCCCGACATCCCGTAGACAGGCAATCGTCCGACGTCGTGCCCGCGCCGCTTCAGCTCCTCGTACACCGCGTCGGGAACGTTGGCTTCGACATTCAGCTTGTTGAAGCCGGCATCATGCGGCCAGAACGATCCGTAGAAGTGCAGCGTCTGGACCCGAGGCCACTCGAACGCCTCGTGCAGGTTCGGGTACCACTCGGGCCAGAACTCGACCACATTGAGGAACGCCTGCAGGATGGTCTGATCCTGGTTGTCCCCGCCAGGGGTGCCGAGCGCCATGAACGGGGCACCGTCTTTCAGGACAATGCTCGGTGTCAGTGTGTAACGTGGTCTCGACCGCGGCCGAAGCTGTGCGGCGCGCGTGGTGTCGAGCCAGAACTGCTCGCCTCGCACGCTCATGCCGATACCGGTCTCGCCCAAAATCACGGCGCCGCCGATCCAGCCGCCGCTGGGCGTGCTGTCGAACACGTTGCCGTCCCTGTCGATAACCGCAATGTGCGTCGTGTCCTTGAACGTACCGCGAATAGGTTCGGCGTTTGGCGCTTTCGCACCGGGCTGCACCGCGTCGGCCATGTTCGCCACCCAGAACGGCCACGCCTTGACCTTCGAGTCGAAGGCCAGCGGGTTACCGGCAATGAAGCCTCTTGACGCGTGCGCTGGCGTAATCAGCGCCGCGCGGCCGCGCGCGTACGCCTTCGAGAGCAGCCCCTCACCTGGAACCTGAACGAATGCGGGATCTGCGTAGTACGTATCGCGGTCCGCGTACGCCAACTTCAGCGCTTCCACGACCGTGTGCAGGTAGTCGGCGCTGTTGTGCTTCATCGCGCGGAGATCGAACTGCTCCAGGATGTTGAGCGTCTGCAGAAGCACTGGACCCTGACTACCGAACGAATGCTTGTATACGTCGTAGCCGCGATACTTCGTCACTGCCGGTTCCTCGACTCGCGCGAAGAACTCGGCGAAGTCGGCCAGCTCGAACGGGGCGTGGTGCTGCTGCAGAAATGCCACCATCTCGCCGGCGATGTCGCCCTTGTAGAACAGGTCGCGCGCGGCGACGATGGCGGCCTGGCGTCCCTTCGATCGATTCGCGCGCTCGGCCTCGACCATCCTCCGCAGCGTGCGAGCAAGCGTCGGCAGTTTGATCGTGTCGCCTGGCACCGGCGGTGAGCCGTCAGGCCTGAGCCAATACTTCTGGTTGTGCGGCCAGCTCTTGAAGAACTCGAGGTTGCCGCGAATCGCCTGCGCCGTCAGCGGCCGCAATGCAAAGCCTTCTCCCGCGTACTCGATCGCACGAGCAGAAACCTGCTCGAAGCTCATGGTGCCCCAACGCTCCAGCACCGTCAGTGCCGCATGCAGTGCGCCTGGCACTACAGCAGGGTTGAGACCCGCACCGTCGAGCGTCTTTTTCTGTGCCACGTACGATTCGACGGTGGCGCCTTTCGGTGCCCACCCCTGGCCGACAATCGAGGTCACCTTGCGGGCGCTCGTCGGGTACACAAGTACGAGCGCCTCACCGCCGAGGCTATACAGGTCCTGCTCGACCACCCCGCCAACCAGCAACGCCGCTACACCGGCATCGAAGGCGTTCCCACCTTTCTGGAGGATTTCGATGGCGGCTGCTGTCGTCAATGGATGGCCCGCAGAGGCTCCCGCGGTCCGACCGATCACTGGAGGACGCTGGGTGGCGCGACCGGTCGCACTGAACCAGACGGCCACCGTCACCGACACGACTAACACGATGGCGGCACGCTTGTACGCTCGGGTGTTAAACACCTTCATGTGTTACCTCGCGCTCGCTGACGTGGTCGTCGACGCTGCGACGAGCTCCCAGTGGGCACTCGCACGCTCCAATGCCTTGTCGACATCCTCGGCGAGCATGTACCGGTCGCGAACGAGCGCGTCAGTAACGGCGCGCACCTTGGCGAGATAATCGCCCCGGCTCGGGTAGCGCTCTTCGATCGACGGCCGCGGATCGCGCCGTGCTTCGCGTTCCGCCTGCGTGCGCGCGAACGGAATATAAGAGCCCGTATTTCCGACCAGCCGGCTGGTTCCACCAATCTCGGCGTTGCGGAAATTCCAGCCCGTATAGGTTGCAAGCGGCACGGCGACTTCAGGCAGGCGAATTCCGCTGACCTCGTTGCCATCCGCATCGACCTGCGACACGAGAAGCGGCTGAACCGCGCCTTCACCGCCCAACGACGGCAGCAGCGCATTGGATGCGCGGCGACCGGGTGCGACCACGCGCGGCGACTGGACCCCCGGAATGGCCGGGAACGCGAGATCCTGTGCGCGTACGAGTGTCCGATCCGCCAGGCGCGGATGACGGCTCGGCGGTGGCGCGGTCCCCTCTCGCACCCAGCGATCGAGCGCGACGAGCAGCGCCCGCAGTGACATGGAGTAGTCGAGCGGGTTCGCGCGCTGCTGGCCGCGGCCGCCGGCTGGCGGTGGAAACTGCCCCGGCGTGTGCTGAGCCCCTGCGAAGAGATACGCACGGACGTTGTCACCAAGCGTCGCGTCGCGAGCGCCGTCGGGCGTGGTGTGGATGAGCGCCGCGGCGCGGCCGGTGTCGATCCAGTACTCGACGCTGCTGTTGACCAGAAAGAGCTTCGGCTGATGGCGTCGAGCACGGTCATTCTCGAGCAGCCCCTCGGTGGCGCCCGTCACTGGATCCCGTTGCGCACGATCCGAGTACGGAAACGTCCCGACCATGGCGTTGCCGGCGGTTGGGGTCGAGCCACGGCGGTTGATATCGATGCGCGCCGCGCCTGCAATTTGCGCGATCACGCCGTCGAACACGAGCCGCTCCCGCTCGTCGGCGTTGAACCCGAGATACAGAAACTCGCGGAGGAACCGACCCGTCTGCGACTGGCCGTGCGCGTAGACATACTTCGCGGGCGTCACGGCGTCGGCCGTGTGCTTGGCCCAACTGCCAATATCGCGCACGGCGGCGAGGCCGAGACCGGCGATCGGAGGATTGGCCACTCGATACGAGATTTCGTAAACCTTTCCGGGCTCGAACCCGCCGTCGAGTGAGACCACACCGTCGGCGAGCCGCCACTGGCTGCGCGCAACCATTTGCGGCGAGTCCGAGAGCCGGTCGCGCACGGTAAGCGCCGTGTCAGAACCGGCAGGATCCGCCGCCGGATACGCCGGCACATCTTCGGTCAGCTTGTAGGTGGGAGTACGACGGTCGACTTCAATCAAAGTACGGACGATTCCGGTTGCCCCTTCGGCCGACGGCACGCGGATGCGCAATCCATCGCCGCCCGCCGGCAGGTCGAATTCCCAGCCGACAGCAATCACCGTAAAGCCGCGACGAAGCAGGAACCCATCGCCCACATCAGGATCGGCCCCCGCCGTCACGCGATTGAACATGCGCGTGACGCGGTTGCCGCGGTTCACGACGTCCACAATCGCCACCCCATTGCCGCCGGTCTTCGGCCGAATCGCATAGAAATCGGCAGAGAACTCGACGCGGCTGTTTGCATTGCGTGGGGCCTTGTCGATATCCACGATGACGCGATTCCGCGGATTGGTGGGATCGACGGCGAAGAATACGCGCCCCACAATCTTTTCGTAGCCGGCATACGGGAGATCGGCGCGGCTAGCGATCTCGACGCGTGTGACCTCCGCCCGTGCCGATGTCGCCATGAATAGCAGCAGCGTTGCGAGCGCAGCGAGCATTCGAACTTGAACACGAACCGAGAACAGAGAACCGAGAAGTGTGAACGACATGTCCTTCATCTCCTGGCCGCCAGTTCCGTTACCACGTCCCATGTGAACCGCACGAACCGGTGAAGCTCACTTTCCAGAATCCGCTCCTGGTCGCTGTGCGAGCCGAAGCCTTTGGGCGCGTCCTCCGTGTCGATTGCCGGCCCAATGCCGTAGCACTCGACGCCCTTCGCCCGCAAAAATGCCATGTCGGTTGCGCCGGTACCCATGATGGGCAGCGTGGTCGTGCCGTACTGCCGGCCCACGGCTGCCTCAATCATTCGAAATGCGTCCGTGTCGAGTCGCGCCGCCGCGCCGGGCGGGCGGGCGGCTCGCGGCGCGAACGCGACGCTCACAGCCGGGTCGTCGATGGCGTCGCGAATACTCTGCAGGACCATATCAGGATCGTCATCCGGAAGCATACGCAAGTCGAGTTGCGCCTTCGCCTCGGACGGTATGACGTTCAGACGGTAGCCGCCGCTAACCATCGTCGGCGACGCGGTCGCATGCAGCACCGCAGCTTTCGCGGGATCGTTCGCATGGAAATAACGGTCGACGGACAACACCTTGTGCGGGTCCAGCACGTCCTGGTATCGCTGCGCCTCGGCCCCTGAGGAAGCCTCCGCGAGGCGCGTGAAATAGGCTCGAGTCGTCTCGTTGAGACGGATCGTCGAGTGCCAGTCGCCCAGTCGTTCAAGCGCTGCGCCGAGCCGCACGATCGGATTTGCAAGCAGCGGGACCGAACCGTGCCCCGAAATGCCGCGCGCCGTCAGCTCCACTGCGCGCGGGATCTTCTCGAGCGTCTGGACGGCGGCAAATCGCACCTTGCCACCTTCACGGATGCCCTGACCCGTCTCGGCGAGGCAGTACTCCGCGTCGATATCGGCCAGGTGCTGGTTCACCATGAACTGAATGCCGACGTGCGTCGAGCCCTCTTCACCCGACTCCGCGAGAAAGATTACGTCGCGATCGAGCGGCACGTTCAACCGCTTGAGCGTGAGCATCGTCATCAACGACGCGACAACGTTGTCTTTGTCGTCGAGCGTGCCGCGGCCGTACACGTAACCGTCAGCGCGGGTCGCGCTGTACGGAGGATGTGTCCACTTCGCCGCATCGACGCTCACGACGTCCGTGTGGCCCATCAGCAGCAACGGGCGTTTGCTGCCATTCCCTTTCAGCCGGGCAACCACGTTCGGTCGATTGGGCTCCAGTGCAAACGTCTGGACCGCGATGCCCTCCTTTTCCAGGACCTGTTGTAAGTAGTCAGCCGCAGGTTTCTCGTTGCCTGGTGGGTCACTCGTGTCGAGTCGAACCAGCGCCTGAAAATGACGCAGGGTTTCCTCCTCGACGCGGAGCCAGTCGGGACTGCCAAGCGTCTTGACCTGGGCAGGCTGCTGCGCTGAAAGGGCGGCCGATAGCAGGAGAACGACAGCCAGCCCGGCTGACCGAGTGCGCGAGTCCGTTCCTGGCTTCATTCCGAGGGAGTATAGCTCGCCCTAATATCTCGCATCCCCGCATTTCGTGTCAGAATCTGCACGGACTTGGAGGTGCGTATGCGCTCGCCAAACATGCGGGTTCAGTGGGTTATGTCGCTCGGCGCCCTCATCGTGACGGTCACCCTTTCGGCCGCTCAAACGCCTTCGCCAGCGCGGTTGCTGGTCCTGTTGCGCGACGCAAGCGCACTCGCCATCGTCGATCCAGTGACCCGCAACGTGCTGGGGCGCGTGCCGACGGTCAAGGACCCGCACGAGGTCACCGTGTCGGCTGACGGCACCACGGCGTTCGTCGCCAGCCCGAGCGAAGGCATTGCCGTCATCGATTTGGCGGCCCAGAAAGAGCTGCGACGCGTCAACCCAGGCGATCGCAGCGCCCCGCATGACGTGCTCTTCGCAGACGGGAAGGTGTACTTCACCGCCGAAGGGTTCAAGTCGATCGGCCGTTACGATCCGGCTGCCAACAAGGTCGAGTGGATGCTCGGCATCGGTCAGGATGGAACTCACATGCTGGTCCTCAGCAAAGACCGAAACACGATGTACGTGCCGAACCGGGGCTCGAACAGCGTGTCGGTTATCGAGGCGATCTCGACCGGTCCTCCCAAGTGGCGTGTCACCGCTATTCCAGTGCCAGGCAAGACACCCGAAGGCATCGACCTGTCACCGGATGGCCGGGAGTTGTGGACGGCCACCAGGGGCGACGGCGGGGTCTCGATAATCGACGTCGCGAGCAGGAAGGTGACACAGACGTTTAACCTCGGGCTGACCGACGCCAATCGCCTGAAGCTCACACCCGACGGCAGGCTGGCGTTGATTCTCGATGGCGGGACCGGTTCTCTCATCGTGGTGGACGCGCCGGGTCGCAAGGAGATCAAGCGGATCAAGCTGGCCCCCGGCGATACCGGCGACGGCGGCATGATGGTGATGCGCGACAGCTCGCGCGTGTACCTTGGTCTCCGAGACGCGCACAAAGTGTCAATCGTCGATCTCAAATCGCTCGAAGTGACGAACGAGATTGCGATGGGCGCCGGATCCGGTCCCGGCTGCATCGCGTGGGTGCCTTAACCAGCGTAGTTGGTAGCTGGTAGCTGGTAGCTGGTAGTTGGTAGCTGGTAGTTGG
>Ga0209382_10008727_pt1 | contig 12752 bp, 12 predicted proteins | sample SoiMetdeltSBSDD5_FD_187599 | JGI IMG/M metagenome (GOLD analysis project Ga0209382, IMG submission 187599) | Bulk soil microbial communities from a Populus tree surrounding site in Tennessee, USA - Soil MetaG P. deltoides SBSDD5 (SPAdes) (version 2) | ecosystem: Environmental > Terrestrial >... | reverse complement strand
CGGCCTTGACCCGATCTGCGCGCGCCGTCTCCAAAGCTCCACGCTCGGGACGAAGAGGTGCTCCTCGCTCGAACGAACAGGTATGACCAAGTGTGAGATCTTGACTCGGCAAATCCCCATGTGAGTGTGAGATCTTGACTCGGCAAATCCCCATGTGAGCAGTCCAGCAAAAGCGGTGCATGAGACAAAGACCCCGCTTTTCTGGATTGCTTCGCGTTCGGCTCGCAATGACGGCCTGCTAGCCGGCCGCGGCACGTTTGGCCGCCTTGGTAAATTTCTTGACGATGCGATCGCGCTTGAGCTTCGAGATGTGGTCGATGAACAGCACGCCGTCGAGGTGGTCGATCTCGTGCTGCAAGCAGGTCGCGAGCAAGCCTTCGGCATCGACCTCATGCGGCTTGCCGCCGCGGTCGAGGTAGCGCACGCGGACCTTGGACGGGCGTTCGACATCCTCGTGGATCTCGGGGATCGAGAGGCAGCCCTCCTCGTAAGTCGACAGCTCGTCGGAGCAGCTCAAGATCTCGGGATTGATGAAGACCTGAGGCGCGCGCGGCTCATCCTTCTTGGCGAGGTCGGCGGTGATCACTCGTTTCGGCACGCCGACCTGGATCGCCGCCAGCCCGATTCCGGGCGCGTCGTACATGGTCTCGAACATGTCGTCGATGAGCTGCCGAAGCTCGTCGTCGACCGCCTTAACCGGCTCGGAGACAAGACGTAATCGCGGATCGGGCAGGACAAGGATGGGACGGACGGCCATGCGCGCGATTTAGGAGTTTGGCCCAGAGGGGTCAAATCGCGCGCCTCGTTCCCTTTTCGTTCGCGCGCCACGCACGAATCAGGCTACACGTGCGGCATGGACCAGCCCCTGTTCGTGGTCGGCGACTTCGAGGTGACCCTCGGCCCGCTGCTCGCGGCGCTGACCGGCCTCATCCTCGTTGCGGTGATCGCGCTTGCGATGCAGTTCGCCCGCGCGACGCGGACGCGCGCGTTCGAGCAGGCGAGCCGCGAGGCGGCGGCGCAAGAGATCGAGGAGCGGATCGGCGAGCTCGTCCGCATCCAGGCCGAGACCGCGGGCCGCGTGCTCACGATGGGCGAGGTCCTGTCGGGCCGGCAGGCGGAACTCGCGCGCACGCTCGGCGATCGCCTCGACGCCGTGACCCATCGGGTCGGCCAGTCGATCGAGTCCACCACCCGCCACACCACCGAGAGCCTGCGGCACCTGCACGAACGCCTGGCGGTGATCGATGGCGCACAGAGGAACCTCTCCGAGCTCGCCTCGCAGGTGACCTCGCTGCGCGAGGTGCTCGCCAACAAGCAGGCGCGCGGCGCCTTCGGGCAGGGCCGCATGGAGGCAATCGTCCAGGACGGCCTGCCGAAGGGCAGCTACGCGTTCCAGTTCACTCTGTCGAACCGCACGCGCCCGGACTGCGCGATCTTTCTGCCGGGCGACGAGCGGCGGCCGCTCATCATCGACGCCAAGTTTCCACTCGAGGCGCTGTCCGCGCTGCGCGACGCCAAGAGCGACGACCTGCGCGGCAAGGCCGCCCAACGGCTGCGCCAGGATGTGCTCAGGCACGTCGCCAACATCGCCGAGCGCTACCTCATTCCCGGCGAGACCCAGGATCTCGCGCTCATGTTCGTGCCTTCGGAATCGGTCTATGCCGAGTTGCACGACGGTTTCGACGACGTGATTCAGAAGGCCTACCGCGCGCAGGTGGTCTTGGTCTCGCCGTCGCTGCTGATGCTCGCCATCCAGGTGATGCAGCAGATCCTCAAGGACGCGCGCATGCGCGACGCCGCCGATCAGATCCGCACCGAGGTCGGCCATCTCACCGACGACCTCGAACGGTTGCGCGAGCGCGTACTCAAGCTGCAGGCCCACTTCGGACAGGCGTCGGCCGATGTCGAGCAGGTCCTGATCTCCGCCGACAAGATCGCCAAGCGCGGCGCGCGGATCGAGGCGCTCGATTTCGACGAGCCGTTGCCGGCGCCGCAAACCGGCGTCGTCATCCAGGCGCCGATGCGCCTGCAAGCGGGGGAGTAGGCATTTTTCCGGGCAAGACAAAACCGTGATTGCGAGCCGAAGGCGAAGCAATCCCGGAGGGCGCGGCCGTATCTGGACTGCGCTTCGTCGCCCGCGCTCCTCGCTATGACGGACTGGCCGGTAGCGACTCGGCGCCATGTCTGCTAGGCCGCTTCCGATGACCGCCACCCGCGAGAGCGCGCCGGCGCGCGCGAGCCTGAGCGACACGTTCGCGGTGTACCTGCAGCCGCGCGTGCTGATCGTGATGTTCCTCGGCTTCGCGTCGGGGCTGCCGCTGGCGCTGTCGGGCTCGACGCTCTTGATCTGGATGCGCGAAGCCGGCGTCAACCTCGAGACGATCGGCTTGTTCGCCCTGGTCGGCACGCCCTACACCATCAAGTTCCTGTGGGCCCCGGTCGTCGACGCCCTCGACGTGCCGATCCTTTCGCGGCTGCTCGGCCGCCGCCGCGGCTGGCTGGTGCTCTCGCAGCTGCTGCTGTTCGCCGCGATCGTGTTCCTGGGTACGCGCGATCCCGCAAGCTCCCCTTGGCTGGTCGCGGTCGGCGCCCTCCTGGTTGCAACCGCTTCGGCGACCCAGGACATCGTCATCGATGCTTTCCGCGTGGAGAGCCTGGACGAGCGCGAGCAGGCCGCCGGCATGGCGTCGTTCGTGGCCGCCTACCGTGTCGGCATGCTGGCCTCGACCGCCGGCGCGCTGTTCCTGGTAACCGGGTTCGAAGCCTGGGGCCTCGGCAAGCAAGCGTCTTGGACCTGGGGCTACATCGCCATGGCCGGCCTCGTAGTGGTCGGCGTCTTGACGACGCTCCTCGCGCGCGAACCGGCGCGCAGCGCCGTAACTGCCGCGCACGCGGCGCCAACATCGGCGACGCTCGGCCACAACCCCGTCGCCCGCGTGCTCAATGCCGCGGTCGGCGCCTTCTCCGAGTTCCTGACGCGCGAGGCGGCGGTGGTCGTGCTCGCCTTCGTGGTGCTCTACAAATTCTGCGACGCCTTCGCCGGCACCATGACGGCGCCGTTCGTCATCGATCTCGGCTTCTCGCGCAACGACTATGCGGCGATCGTCAAGGGCGTCGGCCTCGCCGCCACGCTGATCGGCGGCTTTGCCGGCGGCTTCGTGGCGCGGGCGCTGCCGCTGACCACCAGTCTGTGGCTCGGAGCGCTGCTGCAGCTCGCCTCCAACCTGGTATTCACCTGGCAGGCGCTGGTCGGCGTCAACCACGTCGCGCTCACGATCACGATCATCGTCGAGAACTTCACCGGCGCGATCGGCACCGTGATCTTCGTCGCCTACCTTTCGGCGCTGTGCAAAAGCCCGCTGCACACCGCGACGCAGTTCGCGCTCTTGACCGCGCTTTCGGCGGTCGGGCGCACCTACCTGTCCGCCGGCGCCGGCTACGTCGCCGCGGCGGCCGGCTGGCCGTTGTTCTTCGTGATCAGCGCCTTGGTGGCGCTGCCGAGTCTCGTACTGCTGGCTTGGCTGCAGGCGCGCGGGCATTTCGACCGGCTCGGACCGGCTAGGATCGGCGCCGCCGACGATTGATGAGATCGATTGGTATGGCTTCGGGCCGATCCCTCCTCGGCGCGCAGCGGGGCGGGACGGGGCATTCGACTCCGCTCGATCAGAACGGCGTGCGCTGGCGGATCGCCGCGGCGAGCGTGCCCTCGTCGAGGTAGTCGAGCTCGCCGCCGACCGGCACCCCGTGCGCAAGCCGCGTCACCTTCACGCCGGCGCCGTGCAACAGGTCGGTGATGTAGTGCGCCGTGGTCTGGCCGTCGACGGTGGCGTTGAGCGCCAGGATGATCTCGTTGACCTGCGGCTCGTGCGCGCGCGTGATTAGGGCCTCGATGGTAAGGTCCTGCGGGCCGATGCCGTCGAGCGGCGAGAGCGTGCCGCCGAGCACGTGGTAACGCGCGTCGAGCGCGCCGGCGCGCTCGAGCGCCCACAGGTCGGCGACGTCGGCGACGACCACGATCACGGAAGCGTCGCGGCGCGGGTCGGTGCATACCGTGCAGGGGTTCTGGCTGTCGATGTTGCCGCATGTGCGGCACACGGTGATCGTGTCGAGCGCGCCTTGCAGCGCCGCGGTGAGCGGCACCATCAGCGGCTCGCGCTTCTTGATCAGGAACAGCGCCGCGCGCCGCGCCGAGCGCGGCCCGAGCCCCGGCAGCCGGGCGAGCAACTGGATCAGCCGCTCGATCTCCGCACCCGCCACCGCCTTCGGCATCAGAATTCGGCCCCATAGCCGCCGGCCGGATCGATCAGCGACTGCAGGCGCAACGCGGCCGCGCGCCCGAAGCGGAGCAGCATGCTCCGCCGCGTGGCGCCGGAGATACGGTGCGCCGGCGCCTCGCAGACGATCGAGGCGGCGAAGGCGTCGGCGACGATCAGCCCGGTATCGGGCGGAAAAATCTCGCAGGGAACGTCCACCGAGGTGGCGAAGAACAGCCGGTCGCAATGCCGCCGGTAATCCATCCATTTGTGGTCGGCGCGGAAGTCGGCGATCGAGGATTTGATCTCGACGATCCAGATCTCGTCGTCGCCGCCGAGTGCCACCAGGTCGGCGCGCCGGCCGGACGCGAGCGCAAGCTCGCTGACGCAGGAAAACCCCAGCGACAGCAGCAACCGCATCGTGCCGCGCGCGATCGCGAGCGCGCCCGGCGATTGCCGGCCATCCGCCACCGCGATGTCGGTGCGCAGCGACTCCAAGGTCATGCCTGGATCATAGCATGGGCGGCCGCGCGCTCCGGAAACGCAGTCCGCAGCGCCACGCGGCTTGCCTCGAGCACTCCCCGTTCGGTGATCAGGCCGGTAACCAGGCGCGCCGGCGTGACGTCGAAGCCGTAGTTTGCGACCGGCGACCCGGGCGCGACGATTTCGACCGTTTCGATGCGACCGTCGGCGGTCCGGCCCGTCATGCGCGCGACTTCCTCAGGCCCGCGCTGCTCGATCGGGATCTCGCTGACGCCGTCGCTCACCGCGAAATCGATGCTCGGCGACGGCAGCGCGACATAGAACGGCACGCCGTTGTCGCGCGCGGCAAGCGCCTTCAGGTAGGTGCCGATCTTGTTGCAGACGTCGCCCTGGGACGTGACCCGGTCGGTGCCGACGATCACCAGATCGACATGGCCGTGCTGCATCAGATGCCCGCCGGTATTGTCCGGGATGACGGTGTGGGCGAGCCCGTTGTGCCCGAGCTCCCACGCCGTCAGCGCGGCGCCCTGATTGCGCGGGCGCGTCTCGTCGACCCAGACATGCAGCGGCACGCCTTTGTCGTGCGCCGCATAGATCGGCGCCGTGGCCGTGCCCCGGTCGACGGTCGCGAGCCAGCCGGCATTGCAGTGGGTCAGCACATTCACGGGCTCGCCTCGGGGCTTGCGCGCCGCGGCCTGTTCGATCAACGCAAGGCCATGCCGTCCGATCGCCGCATTGATGGCGACGTCCTCGTCGCAGATCTCGGCGGCGCGCCGATAGGCGGCGGCGAGGCGCTCCGCGCGCGGCCGATTGCGCACGACCGCCAGCATCTCGTCGATCGCCCATTTGAGATTGATCGCGGTCGGGCGCGTGGCCATGAGCTGCGCGCACGCATGCTCGAGCGCTGCATCGGAAGCATCCTCGCGCAATGCCAGGCAGACACCGTAGGCCGCCGTGGCGCCGATCAGCGGTGCGCCGCGCACCTGCATGCTGCGGATCGCATGCGCGGCGTCTTGCAGGCTCGCCAGCCGGATGGTCTCGAACCGATACGGCAGCCTCGTCTGGTCGATGGTGCCGACGGTCCAGCCGTCGGGCTCGAGCCAGATGGTGCGCGTGTGCTTGCCGTCGACCTTCATCGCCGTTCACACATCATTCTCGGGTGCCACACATAGGCGGCTTTTAGGCTCCCGGCAAAGCCTCATCACCGGCATTGCGAGCCGACGGCGAAGCAATCCGGGATCGAAGCCGAATCTGGATTGCTGACGCTGCTCGCAATGGCGGCCTTGCCACCGCTTGATCGGTTCCGCAATGTCGCGTTTCAGCGGAGGACGACATGGCTGCGATCGACTACGAGGCCGAATACAACAACCGCGCGCGCGTGCCCGAGCATCCCGAGATCTTCGCGCGCTGGACGCGCGCGGCGGCCGACTATCGCGCGGCGGCCCGGCGGGCGCGGCGCGCCGAGCTCGGCCTCTCCTACGGGTCGACCGAGCGGCAGACCATCGATCTGTTCCGGCCGGAGGGCGAGGCGAGCGCGCTCGCGCTGTTCGTCCACGGCGGCTACTGGCGCTCGCTCGATCCCTCCCTGTTCAGCCACATGGCGGCCGGCCTGAACGCGCGCGGGGTGACGGTCGGGGTCGCCGGCTACGACCTCTGTCCGCAGGTGTCGATCGCCGAGATCATCCGGCAGACGCGGGAGGCCTGCCGGTTCCTGTGGTCGCGCTTCGGACAGCGGATGCTGGTCTATGGGCACTCGGCCGGCGGCCATCTCGCCGCCTGCATGGTCGCCACCGATTGGACCGAGATCGACAGCACACTGCCGGCCGATCTCACCCCGGTCGCGATGGCGATCTCCGGCCTGTTCGACCTCGATCCCCTGATCGGCGTCTCGATGAACGCGGATCTCCGATTGGATGCGGCGGAGGCCCGCCGCCTCTCGCCGCTGTTCTGGCCGATCGGCGCCGACCGCACCCTCGATGCCGTCGTCGGCGGGCTCGAGAGCAGCGAGTTCCTGCGCCAGAGCAAGATCATCACCGAGACCTGGGGCGAGAAGGGCGCCGGCACGTTCTACACGGAAGTTACGGGCGCCAACCACTTCACCGTCATCGATCCGCTCGCGGACCCGGCGAGCCCGATGGTCGACCGGCTGGCAACGCTCGCCACGCGGGTGAGCTACTAACCAACGCGCCATCGCAATAACAGCGTCGTCAGCTTGATCCCGCGGCAGCCGGCTCGGCCATCAGCCGCGCGAGGTCGAAGCGAGCGACCTCGACGAGGAGCTCGACGAACGCGCACGCGCCGTGGTCGAGCGCGGCCTCGCCTTTGGCGGCCGACGCCGCCGATGCATCGCCGACCGCGCCGGCGGGGTTGAGGTCCTGCGTCATCCAGCCGAAGCCGGCCGGCTCGTCCAGCCGCAGGTGCCGGAATTCCCGCTCCAGGCCGGCCGCGGCCGAGGCGAAATTGTGCGCTCGCTCATGCCGCACCGTATCGGGCCATGCCGCCGCCATCAGCGAGGTTTCGATCTCACCGGCATGAATGCCATGCACGTGCTCGTCGCGGCTGAACAAACCGTCGGGATAGCCCAGGCGATGCCAGGAGGTGGTGACCGCAAGCATGCTTAAGCGCACGCGCAGATCGCGGGCGACGAGCCCCATGACCTCGGTATTGCCGCCGTGGCTGCTGACGATGACGAGCTTGCGCACGCCCGCCCGGTGAACGCTCGTGCCGATTTCGCCGAGCGCGCGCAGCCAGGTCTCGGTCGACAGCGTCAGCGTGCCCGCGAACGCGCAGTGCTCTCCCGACGTGCCGATCCTCTGCACCGGCAGGAACGTCGCCGGCAACTCGGGCGGCAGCTCCTTTCGCACGCGCGCCAAATAGGCGTCCGCGATCGCGGCGTCGGTGCCGAGCGCAAGGTGCGGTCCGTGCTGCTCCACCGCGGCAATCGGCAGCACGGCGACCCAGCGCGCGGGATTGCCGTGCGCGAAATCCTCGGAGGTCATTTCCAGCCAGTCGCGTTTGGGAAGCATACCGTCAACTCGCAAATCGTGCCTGCGACCATCCTTCGAGACGCGCCGCTGACGCGACGCTCCTCTGGATGAGGCCTTCGAGACGCGCCGCTGACGCGACGCTCCTTAAGGATGAGGCCCGAAACTGCCGCTCGCTCAGGCCCTCATCCTTGAGGAGCCGCCGAAGGCGGCGTCTCGAAGGATGCCGCGTGTAGTGACTCAAATCCACCGAAGCAGGAACAGCGCGATGCCGGCGGCCGAGCATGCCGCCAGCGTAGCCAGCATCCCGGCCTTGAAGCGAAAGATCGCGACCGCAGCCGCCACGCTGAGCGCGAGCGCCCAGCCGTTGGCGCTCGCCGGCACCGGCGCGTCGAACGCCAGGCCATAGCCGCGCACCGGCCATACCTCGCGGAAGATCGTGTGGATGGCAAACCAGACCGCCAGGTTGAGGATCACGCCGACGACCGCCGCGGTGATCGCCGACAGCGCCGCGCTCAATGCCTTGTTGCCGCGCAGCTGCTCGATGAACGGCGCGCCGAGAAAGATCCACAGGAAGCACGGCGCGAACGTCACCCACGTGGCGAGCAAGCCGCCGAGCGTGCCGGCCAGCATCGGCGGCAACGTGCCGGCTTCGCGGAACGCCGCCATGAAGCCCACGAACTGCAACACCATGATCAGCGGGCCGGGCGTGGTCTCGGCCATGCCGAGGCCGTCCAGCATCTCGCCCGGTTCGAGCCAGCGATACTGCTCGACCGCCTCCTGGGCGACATAGGCCAGCACCGCGTAGGCGCCGCCGAACGTCACCATCGCCATCTTGCTGAAGAACACGGCGATCAGGCTGAAGACGTTGCTGGGCCCGAGCGTCAACAGCAACGCGAACACCGGGATGAGCCACAGCGCCAGCCAGATCGCCGCGACCCGCAACGCGCGCGCGAGCGTGGGGCGCACGTGGTCGGGCAACGCGTCCCCGAGCAGGCTGTCGACCAGCCCGGTGTCCTGTGGGTTGCCATGGCCGGCCTGCAGCTGGAACGCCTGCATCCCGAGCCAGCCGCCCACAAAGCCGAGCAGCGCGGCACCGAACACGATGATCGGGAATGCCACCCCGAAGAAAAAGATGGCGACGAAGGCGAGCGCGGCGAGCGCGACCATCACGCCGTTCTTGAGCGCGCGCTTGCCGACGCGCACGACCGCTTCCAGCACGATCGCGAGCACCGCCGCTTTGAGCCCGAAGAACAGCGCCGCAACGATGCCGACCTTGCCATAGGCCGCATAGACGTAGCTCAGCGCCATGATGGAGATGACGCCCGGCAGGATGAACAGCCCCCCGGCCATGAGCCCGCCGCGGGTGCGGTGCATCAGCCAGCCCACATAGGTCGCGAGCTGCTGCGCCTCCGGCCCCGGCAGCAGCATGCAGTAGTTGAGCGCATGCAGGAACCGGCTCTCGGAGATCCAGCGCTTCTCCTCGACCAGGATGCGGTGCATCACGGCAATCTGGCCGGCCGGACCGCCGAAGCTCAACAGCGCGATCCGCAGCCAGACGCGCAGCGCCTCGGCCAGCGATACCCCGTGCGCAGGACGAGCAGGCATCGCCCGCGCCGCCGTCTCGATGGTCATGGCGCCATCCTCACGCCGCCTTGGCCGGCCAGTTGTGGCGCTCCTCGGCCGCGAACTGCAGCCAAGCGTAGAGGCCATCGTAGACTATGAAGCCGCGCTGCAGCAGGCCGTGGTCGTCGTCACCGGCGAGCGCCGACAGACCGAGCGAGACCGCGAGCAGGCCCGCCGCTTCCGGCGCCAGATCCGGCCGCGCGGTGTCGGCCCCGCGCACGAGCAGCGCCAGCCGCGCCAGCGCCGGCACGCCTTCCAGGCCGAACAGCCGCAGCATGGTGTCGAAGCTGCAGCGTTCGCCCTCGTGGCTGAGCTCCACGCCCTCGATGTCGAATGGAACCGCGCCGGCGTCGGCTGCGACGCTGGGCACTTCGGGCGGGTCGACGAACAGGATGCGCGCCTGCGGATCGATGAAGCGGCGGATCAGCCACGGGCAAGCGATGCGGTCGATCTTCGGTCGCCGCCTGGTGACCCACCGGCTCGGGCGCGCCGGCGCCAGGCGCTCCATCGCGGCGCGGCTCACCATCGGCAGGCCTGCCTCCAGCCAGCCGGTGCGGCCGCCTTCGAGCACGCGGGCATCGAAGCCTTCCGCGCGCAGCTCGGCGGCCGCCCCTTGGCTGAGGTTGTGGCCGGCCTTGCAGGTCACCACCACCGGGCGGCTGCGATCGATGCCGGCCGACCATTGCGACGCCGGCACCGGGCCCTGCCAGACGGCCGTCGGCAGCACGCCCGGCGACGCCTCGTAGACTTCGCGCCGACAGACGTCGATCAGCTGCGGCGCCTTGGCGCCGCCGATCGAGCTCCACAGATCTTGCGGTGAGATGAAAAAGCCTGCGGCAAGCATAGGTCTCCTCCATGCAGAGGAGACGGTGCTTGGGCTCTCGAGCCTTGGCAAGCGGGGCGACCGTCGCAGGCCCCACGTGCCGCATCGTGCCGCAAGTCGAGCTCCGGCACAAGCCATTTAGCGAATAGCGAATAGCGAATAGCGAATAACGAGTAGTGAGTAGTGAGTGGTGAGTGGTGAGTGGCCTTCTCTATTCACTATTCACTATTCGCTATTCGCTCACTTGATCGGAGAGAACGGCGCCGGCAGGTAGATGTCGTTTTGCATGGTGACGAGCCGATCGGGGCCGCCCGGCGGCGGCCATATCTTGCTCTCGACCGCCTGCGAGCGGATGCGGTGGCGCTCGTCCAGGCTCTGGTACGGCCAGATGTGCATGAAGCGCGGCATCAGGCCGGTCACCGAGTACATCGCGGCCAGCACCGGCGACAGCTTGCGCCGCGCCGGCAACGCGCTGCGCCACGCCTCCAGGGTTCCGGTGAGGCCATTCGGCTTCATGAGATAGGTGCGGACCTCGAAGAACGGGCCCTGCGCGCCCGGCTGCATCGGATCGATGAACGGGAACGGCACATAGGTGTCGCTCGCGATCGATACCGTGAACTCGGCGACGCCGAACGGATTGGGATCGTGCGCCTGCGCGTCGCGCTGCGCGGCGGCCTCAGCTTCGGAGTCAAATTCGCGCACGACGAAAATCTGGTTGAGCGCGCCGATGTCCGACGACCAGCATGCCAACAGCTTGCCGGGCGATCCCGACAGCGCGCTCTGCAGACCCGCCATGGCGCGCGGCGTGGTTCCCGGTCGCAGCGTCACGATCGTGACCTCGTATGGCATCACGGCTTCCTTTTATTGCATGCGGATGGGATCGCGATTGACAGCGCCCGAAGGCGCTTCCTAACCTGTCGGACAAACGGCCAGAAAGGCTAGCGGACCGGGTTGGGCGGCGCAATGACGGTGCCGGCGCGGCTCCGCTTTTGCTTGCAAAGGAGGAACCTCATGTCGAAGTCATCGCTGCTCGCGACCGTGGTCGCCGCCGGCGTGATCGCCGCCGCCGGCTCGTGCGTGCCGGAGGCCGCGCACGCGCAGACCAAGGTCGTGCGCGTGTGGCATACCGAGACCGAGCCGCAGACGATCAAGGCGTTCAACGACATCGCCCGCCGGTTCGAGGCCAAGAACCCCGGCGTCAAGATCGAGGCGGAAGGGCTCGCCTGGGGCGACCTCGAGGGCAAGATCATGGCGGGGCTGGCGGCCGGCAATCCGCCGGAGCTGTCGCACGGCCAGCCGATCACCTGCACGGCGCTGCAATCGAAGGGGTTGCTGCTGCCGCTCGACGACGTGGTCAAGGCGATCGGCGAGAACAACATCTGGGAGCAGGTGCGGCGCGTCTGCAATGTCGGCGGCAAGCAGTACGGGCTCGTGCATGCGGCCGGAACGTCGCTCCTGATCTATCGCAAGGACATGGCCGAGAAGGCCGGCCTCAAGCCGCCCAAGACCTGGGCGGACCTGCTCGCCAACGCCAAGGCGCTGACGCAGGCAACCAAGGGCGACGGCAAGATCGACATCTACGGCATCACCGTCCCGGGCGACAACCTGTTCGTCAACATCATGCTCGGCGAGCTGATCAAGGCGAACGGCGGCGCGCTGTTCGACAAGAGCAACAAGCCGCAGCTCACCGACAAGAAGATGATCGAGGTGTTGGAGTTCTGGCGCGAGCTGGTGAAGTACGCGCCGCCCGGCTGGGAGGGCCACGGCTACCTGCAGACGTTCCAGAACCTCTACGGCCAGAAGGCCGCGATGATGTTCCAGGGTTACGGCCGCGGCGCCGGCATGATCGAGAAGTTCGCGCCCAAGGAAATGGCCAACGACAGGACCTTCGACGTGTGGGTGAAGCCGCACGGCCCGAGCGGCAGCGAGCCGGCCGCGCAGGTCGACGAAGAGCCGTGGATGCTGTTCAAGGACGCCAAGAACACCAAGGAGGCGGTCGAGTTCCTAAAGTTCTTCTATCAGGACGACAATTATCTCGAATACATCCGCACGGTGCCGATCCACTTCTTCCCGATCACCAAGTCGCTGCGGCAGTCGGCGGACTACAAGAACACCGAGATGATCCAGCGCTGGAAAGGCTGGCTCGACGCGCAGGAGCAGTACCTCGAGAAGGACCAGGGCAAGCCGACGCTGGTCGTCGACTGGGCCGACATGACCGAGCAGCCCTACCTGATGGAAGTGCTCGGCTCCGGCATCCTGCGCGACATGGTGATGGACGTGGTGCTGGAAAAAGTCGAGCCCGCGAAGGCCGCCGAGAAGGCGCAGAAGCGGCTCGAAGAGCTGATGCGCAGCAAGGGCTACTGGAAGGGGTGACGCACCTGTTCACCTCTCCCCAGCGGCCCCCGGCGGAGAGAGGTTGGATTGCGCGCGTTTATCATTGCTAGGAGCGTCAGCGACGAAGACCGTATGTCCCTTTTCTTGCGGAGGCGACTCGCCCTCGATGCGAGTGCGAGGGTTGCCCGGATGGCCGGGCAGAGCCTCAAGCAAGGAGGGCGAGTCATGGAGCATGATAGCGAAGCTTTT
>Ga0209382_10008726_pt1 | contig 12754 bp, 23 predicted proteins | sample SoiMetdeltSBSDD5_FD_187599 | JGI IMG/M metagenome (GOLD analysis project Ga0209382, IMG submission 187599) | Bulk soil microbial communities from a Populus tree surrounding site in Tennessee, USA - Soil MetaG P. deltoides SBSDD5 (SPAdes) (version 2) | ecosystem: Environmental > Terrestrial >... | reverse complement strand
GCACAAGGTGAACCGCAAGATGATGCGCGCGGGGATGATGTCGATCCTGTCGCAGCTGGCGCGCGAGGACCGCCTCCGCGTGGTGGAGGAGTTCACGCTGGCCGCGCCCAAGACGAAGCTGCTGGCGCAGAAGGTCAAATCCTTGGGCTTCGACGAGGTGCTGCTGATCACCGACGAGGTGGACCAGAACCTGGAGCTGTCGTCGCGCAACCTGCCGAACGTCGCGGTGATCGCGGCGCGCCAGACCAATCCGCTCGCCCTGGTGCGCTTCCCGCACGTGCTGCTGACCCGCAAGGCGCTGGCGCGCTTCGAGGAGATGTTCAAATGAGCGCGCCGAAAAAGTACGCCGCCGAGCGCCTGATGAACGTGGTGCTGGCGCCGGTGGTCTCGGAGAAAAGCACGCTGGTCGCGGACAAGAACCGGCAGTACGTGTTCCGCGTCGCCGACGACGCCACCAAGCCGGAAGTGAAGGCCGCCGTGGAATTGCTGTTCAAGACCAAGGTGCAGTCGGTGACGGTGTCCAACGTCAAGGGCAAGCAGAAGCGCTTCGGGCGCTTCATGGGGCGCCGGCGCAACTGGAAGAAGGCCTACGTGCGGCTGGCGGCCGGCCAGGAAATCAATTTTGCGGCAACGGAATAACGGGAAAGGTCCGCCATGCCACTGATCAAGGTCAAACCCACCTCTCCCGGGCGTCGCGCGCTGGTGAAAGTGGTCACGCCTGAACTGCACAAGGGCGAGCCGCATTGGCCGCTGACCGCCGATAAATCGAGATCCAGCGGGCGCAACAACCACGGCCGCATCACCGTGCGGCACCAGGGCGGCGGGCACAAGCAGCACTACCGCATGGTGGATTTCCGCCGCAACAAGGACGGCATCGCGGCCACGGTGGAGCGCCTGGAGTACGACCCGAACCGCAGTTCGCATCTGGCGCTGCTGCTGTACGCCGACGGCGAGCGGCGCTACGTGCTCGCGCCCAAGGGCGTGAGCGCCGGGACGCAGCTGCTCTCCGGCACCGAGGCGCCGATCAAGGCGGGCAACTCGCTGCCCCTGCGCAACATTCCGGTCGGCACCACGGTGCACTGCATCGAGATGCTGCCGGGCAAGGGCGCGCAGCTGGCGCGCTCCGCCGGAGCCTCGGCGCAGCTGCTGGCGCGCGAGGGCTCGTACGCCCAGTTGCGCCTGCGTTCGGGAGAAATCCGCAAGGTGCACGTCGACTGCCGGGCCACCATTGGCGAGGTCGGCAACGAAGAACACAACCTCGAATCCATCGGCAAGGCGGGCCGCAAGCGCTGGCGCGGCATCCGGCCGACGGTGCGCGGCGTGGCGATGAACCCGATCGATCACCCGCACGGCGGCGGCGAAGGCCGCACCTCGTCGGGGCAGCCCCCGGTGTCACCCTGGGGACAGCAGTCCAAGGGATTCAAGACCCGCCACAACAAGCGCACGCAGGTGATGATTGTGCGCGACCGGCGCACGAAATAGGGGCCCGACATGGCACGCTCAATCAAGAAAGGTCCCTTCGTGGACCAGCATCTGCTGGACAAGGTAGCCGCCGCACGCGCGGCCAACGACAAGCGGCCGATCAAGACCTGGTCGCGCCGTTCGACCGTGATGCCCGAGTTCATCGGGCTGACGGTCGCGGTGCACAACGGCAAGCAGCACATGCCGGTCTACATCACCGAGAACATGGTCGGCCACAAGCTGGGCGAATTCGCGCTCACCCGCATCTTCAAGAGCCACTCCGCGGTGGGCAAGCGCACCGCGGAGGCGGTCGGCGGCGGCAGGCCGCCCGCCGGCGCGCCGGGCGCAGCGGCCCCCGCCGCGGCGGCACCCGCGGCCGCCCCGGCGGCTGCGCCGGCGGCGAAGAAGTAAGGAGCCAACATGGAAACGCGAGCGATCCTGCGCAGCGCGAAGATCTCCGCCCAGAAGGGGCGCCTGGTCGCCGACATGATCCGCGGCCAGCCGGTGGACAAGGCGCTCAATATCCTCGCCTTCACGCCGAAGAAGGGCGCGGCGATCATCAAGAAGGTGCTGGAGTCGGCCATCGCCAACGCCGAGCACAACGACGGCGCGGACGTCGACGCGCTGAAGGTGAAGAGCGTGCTGGTGGAGCGCGGCACCTTCCTCAGGCGCTTCCAGGCCCGCGCCAAGGGCCGCGGCAACCGGGTCCTCAAGCATTCCTGCAACATCTATGTCACGGTCGGAGACTGAAGAGGGCATATGGGACAGAAAATAAATCCGATCGGCTTCCGGCTCGCGGTGAACCGCAACTGGAGCTCGCGCTGGTACGCCAACAGCCGCCAGTTCGCGGGCATGCTGGCCGAGGACCTCAAGGTGCGCAATTTCCTCAAGAGGAAGCTGGCGCACGCCTCCGTCGGCCGTGTGCTGATCGAGCGGCCCGCCAAGGACGCGCGCATCACCATCTTCTCGGCGCGCCCCGGCGTGGTGATCGGCAAGAAAGGCGAGGAGATCGAGGCGCTCAAGGCGGAATTGCGCCGCCTGATGGGCGTGCAGCAGGTGCACGTCAACATCGAGGAAATCCGCAAGCCCGAGATCGACGCGCAGCTGATCGCCGACTCGATCGCGCAGCAGCTGGAGAAGCGCATCATGTTCCGCCGCGCGATGAAGCGCGCCATGCAGAACGCGATGCGCCTGGGCGCGCAGGGCATCAAGATCATGAGCGCGGGGCGCCTGAACGGCATCGAGATCGCCCGCACCGAGTGGTACCGCGAGGGCCGCGTGCCCCTGCATACCCTGCGCGCCGACATCGACTACGGCACCGGCGAGGCGAAGACCAACTACGGCGTGATCGGCATCAAGGTCTGGGTCTACAAGGGCGAGGTCCTGTCCAAGGCCGAAGCGCTGGCGGCGATGCCGGCGGCGGCCGCGGCGGTGCCGGCAGCGGCCCCGGCGGACGCGCCGGCGGAGCCGCGCAGGGCCAAGAAGCCTGCGCCGAAGACCGGCGCGCGCCGCGCGCCGGCCCGCGCCAGGCCGGAAGGCGACAAGAAGGCAGCGCCGAGGAAGCCCGAGGCTGCTGCGCCCAAGACCGCCGTCAAGCGCGCCAAGAAGGTGATCAAGGACGAGGGCGACAAGAAGCAATGAAAAGGATCTGAGCGATGCTCCAACCCGCACGTACCAAGTACCGCAAGCAGCAAAAGGGCCGCAACACCGGGGTCGCCACGCGCGGCAACAAGGTGGCCTTCGGCGAGTACGGCCTGAAGGCCATCGGCCGCGGCCGCCTCACCGCGCGCCAGCTGGAGGCTGCACGCCGCGCCCTGTCGCGCCACATCAAGCGCGGCGGGCGCATCTGGATCCGCGTGTTCCCCGACAAGCCGGTGTCCACCAAGCCGGCCGAGGTGCGCATGGGCAACGGCAAGGGCAACCCGGAGTATTTCGTCTGCGAGATCCAGCCGGGCAAGATCATCTACGAGATGGACGGAGTGGATGCCGCGATCGCCAAGCAGGCCTTCGCCCTCGCCTCGGCCAAGCTGCCGTTCAAGACCATCGTCGTGCACCGGATGCTGGGGTAGGCCATGAAGCCAAGCGAACTGCGCGCCAAGAGCGGCGACGAACTCAACAAGGAACTGCTCGAGCTGCTCAAGGCGCAATTCGGCCTGCGCATGCAGCTCGCCACCCAGCAGTTGGGCAACACCAGCCAGATCAAAAAGGTGCGGCGCGACATCGCGCGCGTGCGCACCGTGCTGAAGGAGAAAGCGGGCAAATGAACCAGCCAGCGACGCAGGCCCCGGCCCATACCCGCACCCTGGTGGGACGGGTGGTCAGCGACAAGATGCAAAAGACCGTGACCGTGCTGGTCGAGCGCCGGGTGAGGCACCCGGTGATCGGCAAGACCGTCACGCGCTCGAAGAAGTACCACGCGCATGTCGAGGAAGGCGGCATCGCGGCAGGCGATCTGGTGGAAATCGCCGAGTGCCGCCCGATCTCCAGGACCAAGTCCTGGAAAGTGACCCGCCTGATCGAGAAGTCGAAGGCGGTCTGAAGTTGCCCAGGACGCGGATTTCACGATAGAATTCGCGTCCTTTTTGACGCTCCGGCCGCCGGCCGGCGCGTAACCAGCCCCCGACGGGGTCCAAAACTGCCCGCCAGGCACGCAGCCGGCGAAGCAAGTTGGATGGAGAGTTGCCGATGATTCAGATGCAGTCCATCTTGGACGTTGCCGACAATACCGGCGCGCGCTCCGTCATGTGCATCAAGGTGCTGGGCGGCTCCAAGCGCCGCTACGCCAGCATCGGGGACGTGATCAAGGTGAGCGTCAAGGACGCCGCGCCGCGCGGCCGCGTGAAGAAGGGCGAGATCTATGACGCCGTGGTGGTGCGCACCGCCAAGGGGGTGCGCCGCGCCGACGGTTCCCTGATCCGCTTCGACAGCAACGCCGCGGTGCTGCTCACTCCCAAGCTGGAGCCGATCGGCACGCGCATCTTCGGGCCGGTGACGCGCGAGCTGCGCACCGAGCGCTTCATGAAGATCGTCTCGCTGGCGCCGGAAGTTCTCTGAGGAAATCCGTCATGCAACGCATTCGCAAGGGCGACGAGGTCGTCGTCACCACCGGGCGCGACAAGGGCAAGCGCGGCACCGTGCTGCGCCGGGTCGACGCCGAGTTCGTCGTCGTGGAGGGCATCAACCGGGTGAAGAAACACACGCGCCCCAACCCGATGAAGGGGGTGACCGGCGGCATCGTCGACAAGGACATGCCGATCCACGTGTCGAACATCGCCCTGTTCAACCCTGCGACGCAGAAGGCCGACCGGGTCGGCTTCAAGCAGCTCGACGACGGCCGCAAGGTGCGCATTTTCAAGTCGAACGGCGAGCAGGTCGACGCATAAGGTGAACCGGATGGCCAAGGACAAAGCTCCGCAAGCAGACAAGGCCGACAAGGCCGCCAGCGCGGCGAAGGCAGAGAAGGCCGGCCGCGCCGCCGACAAGGCCGCCAAGGCGAAGGCGGCCGAGCAGGCCGCGGACAAGCCCGCCAAGTCCGCGCAACCCGCGCTGCCGGTGCCGCCGGCGCGCCTCGCGGCGCACTACCGCGAGAAGGTGGTGCCGGAGCTGGTGCAGAAGTTCGGCTACAAGTCCGCCATGCAGGTGCCGCGCATCCGCAAGATCACTCTCAACATGGGGGTGGGCGAAACGGTGGGCGACAAGAAGACGCTGGACAACGCGGTCGCCGACATGACCAAGATCGCCGGCCAGAAGCCGGTGGTGACCAAGGCGCGGCGCTCGATCGCCAACTTCAAGCTGCGCGCCGGCTTCCCGATCGGCTGCATGGTGACGCTGCGCGGCGCGCGCATGTACGAGTTCCTGGACCGCCTGGTGAATATCGCGATGCCGCGCATCCGCGACTTTCGCGGCGTGTCGAACCGCGCCTTCGACGGCCGCGGCAATTACAGCCTGGGCGTCAAGGAACAGATCATCTTCCCGGAGATCGAGTACGACAAGATCGACGCGCTCCGGGGCATGAACATTGCCATCACCACGACGGCGAAGACGGACGACGAGGCCAAGGCCCTGCTCGCCGCGTTCCGCTTCCCGTTCAAGCACTGAGGAACCCGCACATGGCCAAACTTGCCGTAGTCCTGCGTGAGAAGAAGCGCCGCCTGACGGTCGCGAAATTCAAGGTCAAGCGCGCCGCGCTGCTCGAGGTGCTGCGCAGCACCAAGACCTCCGACGAGGACCGCGACGCCGCGCGCGCCAAGCTGCAGAAGCTGCCGCGCGATGCCTCGCCCTCCCGCCTGCGCAACCGCTGCGCCATCACCGGCCGGCCGCGCGGCGTGTACCGCAAGTTCGGGCTCGGGCGCAGCAAGCTGCGCGACCTGGCGATGCGCGGCGAGGTGCCGGGCGTGATCAAGGCGAGCTGGTAAGGAGACGCAGGCATGAGCATGACCGATCCGATCGCCGACATGCTGACCCGCATCCGCAATGCCCAGATGGTGGGGCATACGGAAGTCAGCATGCCCAGTTCCAAGCTCAAGTTGTCCATCGCCCAGGTGCTGAAGGACGAGGGCTACATCGAGGAGTTCGCGGTGCGCGAGGAGAGCGCCATGCGGCAGCTGCGCATCGGCCTCAAGTACTACGCCGGCAAGCCGGTGATCGAGCGCATCGAGCGCGTGTCCAAGCCGGGCCTGCGCGTGTACAAGGGCCGCGACGACATTCCGCGCGTGATGAACGGCCTGGGCGTGGCGATCCTGTCGACCTCGCGCGGCGTGATGACCGACCGCAAGGCGCGCGCCGACGGCATCGGCGGCGAAGTGCTCTGCATCGTGGCGTAAGGAGCTGCCCATGTCCCGCATCGCCAAGAATCCGATCGTCGTGCCCAAGGGCGTGGAAGTCACGCTTGCCGCGGGCAGCATCTCGGTGAAGGGGCCGCTCGGCACCCTGGCGCGACCGACCGACCCGAATGTCGGCATCCAGAAGGAGGGCGACGCGCTGGTGTGCAAGGCGCTCGGCAACTCGCGTCATGCCATCGCCATGTCGGGCACGCTGCGCGCGCTGGTGGCCAACATGGTCACCGGGGTGACCAAAGGCTTCGAGAAGCGCCTCGCGCTGGTGGGCGTCGGCTACCGCGCGCAGGCGCAGGGCGACAAGCTCAACCTGTCGGTGGGCTTCTCGCACCCCGTGCTGCGCCAGATGCCCAAGGGCATCAAGGTGGCGACGCCGACGCAGACCGAGATCGTGATCAGCGGCGTCGACCGGCAACTCGTCGGCCAGGTGGCCGCGGAGATCCGCGACACCAAGCCCCCCGAGCCCTACAAGGGCAAGGGCGTGCGCTATGCCAACGAACAGATCGTCTTGAAAGAGACGAAGAAGAAGTAACGGAGCCCCCATGCTCGACAAGAACCAGGCCCGGCTGCGCCGCGCGCAGCAGACGCGACTCAAGATCCGCGAGCTCGGCGCGGTGCGCCTCACCGTGCACCGCACCAACAGCCATATCTATGCGCAGATCACCTCCGGCGCCGGCGACAAGGTGCTGGCGACGGCGTCGACCGCCGAGAAGGAAGTGCGCGCGCAGCTCAAGAACGGCGGCAACCGCAAGGCCGCCGAAGCGGTGGGTGTGCGCATCGCGCAGAAGGCCAAGCAGGCGGGCATCGAGGCGGTCGCTTTCGACCGCGCCGGCTACCGCTACCACGGGCGCGTGAAGGCGCTCGCCGAGGCCGCCCGTGCGGGCGGCCTGAAGTTCTGAGGACCCAGCCATGGCAAGAATGCAGCCCAGGATGCAGCAGAACGAAGAGCGCTCGGACGGACTGCGCGAGAAGATGATCGCGGTCAATCGCGTGACCAAGGTGGTGAAAGGCGGCCGCGTGCTCGGCTTCGCCGCGCTCACCGTGGTCGGCGACGGCGACGGCGGCATCGGCATGGGCAAGGGCAAGGCGCGCGAGGTGCCGGTGGCCGTGCAAAAGGCGATGGAAGAGGCGCGCCGCAAGCTGTTCAAGGTCAAGCTGAAGAACGGCACCCTGCACCACACCGTCATCGGCCACCACGGGGCGGCCACCGTGCTGATGCAACCGGCGCACGAAGGCACCGGCATCATCGCCGGCGGCCCGATGCGCGCGGTGTTCGAGGTGATGGGCGTGACCAACGTGCTCGCCAAGTGCTTCGGCTCGACCAATCCCTACAACGTGGTGCGCGCCACGCTGCAGGGGCTGCAGGCGATGAATACGCCGGCCGAGATCGCCGCCAAGCGCGGCAAGAAGGTCGAAGAGATCCTTTCGTGAAGGCAGGCCATGGCTGAGAAGAAAATCAAGGTGATGCTGGTGAAGAGCCCCAACGGCTGCAAGACGGGCCACCGCGCGACGGTGCGCGGGCTCGGGCTGCGGCGGCTGCGGCAGACGGTCGAGTTGATCGACACGCCGGCGGTGCGCGGCATGATCGAGCGGGTTTCCTACCTCGTACGCATCGAAGGCTGAGAACATGCGCCTGAACACACTGAAACCCGCAGCGGGATCGAAGAAGTCCCGCCACCGCGTCGGCCGCGGCGTCGGCTCCGGCTGGGGCAAGACCGCGGGGCGCGGTCACAAGGGACAGCGCGCGCGATCCGGCGGCTACCACAAGGTCGGCTTCGAGGGCGGCCAGATGCCGCTGCACCGGCGCCTGCCCAAGCGCGGCTTCGCCTCGCCGACACGCACGCAGTATGCCGAGGTGCGGCTGTCGGAGCTGCAGGGCCTGAAGGCCGCCGAGATCGACCTGGGCATGCTGATGGCCGAAGGCATCGTCCCGCGCGACGTGCTGGTCGCCAAGGTGATCCTGTCGGGCAAGCTGTCGCGCAAGGTGGTGCTCAAGGGCATCAAGGCGAGCAAGGGCGCGCGCGCGGCGATCGAGGCAGCCGGCGGCAGCATCGTGGACGCCCCGCAGGCCGCCCCGGCGGCAAAGGAATAAGCCCGCTTGGCGACTGCGCTTCCCTCCGCAGGCAGGACCGGACGCTACGGCGACCTGAAAAGGCGCCTGCTGTTCCTGCTCGGCGCGCTGGTGGTGTTCCGCATCGGTGCCCACATCCCGGTGCCCGGCATCGACCCGAAGGTGCTCGCCGACCTGTTCCAGAGCCAGCAGGGCGGGATCCTGGGCATGTTCAACATGTTCTCGGGCGGGGCGCTGTCGCGCTTCACCATCTTCGCGCTGGGCATCATGCCGTACATCTCCGCCTCGATCATCATGCAGCTGATGACCGCGGTCAGCCCGCAGCTGGAGCAGCTGCGCAAGGAAGGAGAGTCGGGCCGGCGCAAGATCACGCAGTACACGCGCTATGGCACGCTGGTGCTGGCCCTGTTCCAGGCCACCGGAATCTCGATTGCGCTCGAGTCGCAGCCGGGCCTGGTGCTCGACCCCGGACTGATGTTCCGCATCACCACCGTCACCACGCTGGTCACCGGCACCATGTTCCTGATGTGGCTCGGCGAGCAGATCACCGAGCGCGGCCTGGGCAACGGCATCTCGATCATCATCTTCGCCGGCATCGCCGCCGGCCTGCCGCAGGCGATCGCGGGAACCCTGGAACTGGTGCGCACCGGCGCCATGCACCCGCTTACCGCGCTGCTCATCGCGGTGTCGGTGTTTGCCGTCACCGCGGTGGTGTGCTTCGTGGAGCGCGGCCAGCGCAAGATCCTGGTGAACTACGCCAAGCGCCAGGTCGGCAACCGGGTGTACGGCGGCCAGAGCTCGCACCTGCCGTTCAAGCTCAACATGGCCGGCGTGATCCCGCCGATCTTCGCCTCGTCGCTGATCCTGTTCCCGGCCACGCTGCTGGGCTGGTTCGGCTCGGCCGAGGGCATGCTGTGGCTGCGCGACGTCGCCGCGACGCTGACCCCGGGTCAGCCGATCTACGTGCTGCTGTACGCCGGGCTGATCGTGTTCTTCTGCTTCTTCTACACGGCGCTGCAGTACAACCCGAAGGAGACGGCGGACAACCTGAAGAAATCCGGCGCCTTCGTGCCCGGCATCCGCCCGGGCGAGCAGACGGCGCGCTACGTGGAGAAGATCCTGACGCGCCTGACGCTGGCGGGAGCGATCTACGTCACGCTGGTGTGCCTGCTGCCCGAATTCCTGATCCTGCGCTGGAACGTGCCGTTCTACTTCGGCGGCACCTCGCTGCTGATCATCGTCGTGGTGACCATGGACTTCATGGCGCAGGTGCAGGCCTACGTGATGACGCACCAGTACGAGAGCCTGCTGAAGAAGGCGAGCTTCAAGGGCGGCCTGCCCGCCCGCTGATCGAGAACCGGGAGCACCAGATGAAAGTATCGGCTTCAGTGAAGAGAATCTGCCGCAAGTGCAAGATCGTGCGGCGCAAGGGCGTGGTCCGCGTGATTTGCTCGGACCCGCGCCACAAGCAACGCCAAGGTTGATAACGCCTTGAGCGAACAGGTATAATTGCAGGTTTCCCCAGGACCGCCATGGCACGCATCGCAGGCATCAACATCCCGAACCACCAGCACGCGGAAATTGCGCTCACCGCGATCTACGGCATCGGGCGCGCGCGGGCGCGCGCGCTGTGCGCCGCCGCCGCGGTGGAGCGCACGCGCAAGATCAAGGACCTGAGCGACGCCGAGATGGAGCGGCTGCGCGAGCAGGTGACGCGCCTGACGCTCGAAGGCGACCTGCGGCGCGAAGTGTCGATGTCGATCAAGCGCCTGATGGACCTGGGCTGCTACCGCGGCGTGCGCCATCGCAAGGGTCTGCCGGTGCGCGGGCAGCGCACGCGCACCAATGCGCGCACGCGCAAGGGTCCGCGCAAGGCCGCGATCAAGCTGAACGTGCCGGCCGGCAAGGCCGCTTAATCCGGGAACCCAGGACATGGCCACCAAGACCGCCCCCAGCACGCAGCAGCTGCAGCAGACCGCCTCGGCGCGCGCGCGCAAGAAGGTGAAGAAGAACGTGGCCGAGGGCATCGCCCACGTGCACGCCTCGTTCAACAACACCATCGTGACGATCACCGACCGCCAGGGCAACACCCTGGCCTGGGCCACCGCCGGCAACGCCGGGTTCAAGGGCTCGCGCAAGTCCACGCCGTTCGCGGCGCAGGTGGCCGCCGAGCGCGCCGGCCGCGCCGCGCAGGAATGCGGCGTGAAGAACATCGAAGTGCGCATCAAGGGCCCGGGGCCCGGCCGCGAGTCGGCGGTGCGCGCGCTCAATGCGATCGGCCTGAAGATCGCCAGCATCGCGGACGTCACCCCGGTCCCGCACAACGGCTGCCGCGCGCCCAAGCGCCGGCGGGTCTGAAGGAGCCAAGGAGAACGCATGGCCAGAAATCTCGATGCCAAGTGCCGCCAGTGCCGCCGCGAGGGCGAGAAGCTGTTCCTCAAGGGGGAGAAATGCTTCACCGACCGCTGCGCCGTGGAGCGGCGCAGCTACGCGCCGGGCCAGCACGGCCAGAAGAGCGGCAGCCGCATGTCGGACTTCGGCAAGCAGCTGCGCGAAAAGCAGAAGCTGCGCCGCACCTACGGCGTGCTGGAGCGCCAGTTCCGCAACACCTACGCCCAGGCCGCCCGCTCCAAGGGCGTCACCGGCGAGCGGCTGCTGCAGCTGCTGGAGACGCGCCTCGACAACATGGCCTACCGCATGGGCTTCGGCGCCTCGCGCACCGAGGCGCGCCAGGTGGTGCGCCACAACGGCATCCTGGTCAACGGCAAGCGCGTCAATATCCCGTCCTACCAAGTGCGCCCGGGGGACGTGATCGAGGTCGCCAACAAGGCCAAGGCGCAGCTGCGCATCAAGGCGGCGAGCGAAGCCGCCGAAAGCCGGGGCTTTCCGGAATGGCTGGAAGTGGACATCAAGTCGCTCAAGGGCACCTTCAAGACGATGCCCGCGCGCGCCGACCTGCCGTCCAATGTGAACGAGAGCCTGATCATCGAGTTGTATTCGAAGTAACGGGAAAAAACGAACATGCCGCAATCCGCATTCCTCAAGCCGCGCATCGTCGACGTGCAGAACCTGTCGCCGGCGCACGCCAAGGTCACCATGGAGCCCTTCGAGCGCGGCTACGGCCACACTCTGGGCAACGCCCTGCGCCGCGTGCTGCTGTCCTCGATGCCGGGCTACGCCCCGACCGAGGTGCAGATCGCCGGCGTGGTGCATGAGTACTCCACGATGGACGGCGTGCGCGAAGACGTCGTCGACATCCTGCTCAATCTCAAGGGCATCGTGTTCCTGCTGCACAACCGGCAGGAGGCGATCCTCAGCCTGAAGAAGAAGGGCGAAGGTCCGGTGACCGCCGCCGACATCGAGCCCTCGCACGACGTCGAGATCATCAACCCGGAACACGTGATCGCCCACCTGTCGGCCTCCGGCAAGCTGGAGATGCAGATCAAGGTGGAGTCCGGGCGCGGCTACGTCCCGGGCAACATGCGCTTCCTGCCCGAGGAGACCAAGGGCATCGGCCGCATCATCCTCGACGCCTCGTTCAGCCCGGTGCGCCGCGTGTCCTACGCGGTGGAATCGGCGCGCGTCGAGCAGCGCACCGACCTGGACAAGCTGATCATGGACATCGAGACCAACGGCTCGATCGAGCCCGAGGAAGCGATCCGCTATGCCGCACGGGTGCTCGTCGACCAGTTGTCGGTGTTCGCGCAGCTCGAGGGCACGTCGATGCCGCTGGAGACGCCGAAGTCGCCGACCGTGGATCCGATCCTGTTGCGCCCGGTGGACGACCTGGAGCTCACCGTGCGCTCGGCCAACTGCCTGAAGGCCGAGAACATCTATTACATTGGCGACCTGATCCAGCGCAGCGAGACCGAGCTGCTGAAGACGCCCAACCTGGGCCGCAAGTCGCTCAACGAAATCAAGGAAGTGCTCGCCTCGCGCGGGCTCACCCTGGGCATGAAGCTGGAGAACTGGCCGCCGGCCGGTCTCGAGCATCACCGCGCGTGAGGGGCTTATGCGCCACGGACTAGGCCTGCGCAAGCTGAACCGCACCACGAGCCACCGGCTCGCGATGCTGCGCAACATGATGGTGTCGCTGCTGCGGCACGAGGAAATCAACACCACGCTGCCCAAGGCGAAGGAACTGCGCCGCGTCGTCGAGCCGATGATCACGCTGGGCAAGGCGCCGTCGCTCGCCAACCGGCGCCTGGCGTTCGACCGCCTGCGCGACCGCGAAATCGTGGGAAAGCTGTTTGAGGAGCTCGGCCCGCGTTACGCCAAGCGCAAGGGCGGCTACCTGCGCATCCTGAAGAACGGCATGCGCAAGGGCGACAATGCGCCGATGGCGCTGGTGACGCTGCTGGACCGGCCGGAGATCCAGCCTGAGGCG
>Ga0209382_10008724_pt1 | contig 12756 bp, 9 predicted proteins | sample SoiMetdeltSBSDD5_FD_187599 | JGI IMG/M metagenome (GOLD analysis project Ga0209382, IMG submission 187599) | Bulk soil microbial communities from a Populus tree surrounding site in Tennessee, USA - Soil MetaG P. deltoides SBSDD5 (SPAdes) (version 2) | ecosystem: Environmental > Terrestrial >... | reverse complement strand
GTCCTTCGTGTAGGCAAAAGACAGTGTCGCATTGGCGGCCAGGACCACCGCGAAAACAACGATGAAACGCGCCGTGTCCCCCAGCGGCTGCCGCCGCGCGATATGGAGGACGGCCGTCCACGCGATGATTCCTGTGGTCACGACCGACGTCGCGACAAGCAGCAGTTCGCGCCTCAGCGGCCTGTCGTTTAGCCAGGCACTCACGGTCTCGAAGACACCGCTTCGCGGCTCGGCAAAGAGAACGGACCCGGCCGACGCTAGTACGTTGTACGCATAGAACCACAGAGGCTGCGATCCAAACCGACGCTGTAGCTCATCGGGACTGAGAACCTCGAGTAGATAGCCCGAACCGCGTTCGGTCAGCGAGGGTACACCCGTGGCCAGATGGACAAAGCGCAGATATCCATAGCCAATGAGGAGCACCGTCATTATGGACAAGCCGCGTGCCGAAATTCCGCGCCAGCCGACGGCCCACGCCGCGACGGCGACAACCCACACCAAGAGGCCGGACTCGAGTGTCAACGCCCCGACCGCGAACGACAATGCGGCCCCGACGTCCACCCAGATTCCACCTCGCGATTGCGCGAGGTTGAGTACGACCAGACACAGGACCACGATCTCGAGGAAATGGTTGATGGGAAACGCTTCCTGTACCGTGCCGCGGAACGTGTGCAGTCCGATGAGTACGACCAACGCGACTGCCGCCGCAGCGAAGTCCATCGCCGTTCTCACGCGCAGGGCGCGCGTGAAAAGCAGAATCGCGGCGACGATCAGAAGCGCGTGAAAGCCGCGATAAACGGCCCAGTAATGACGGCCCTCTGCGAGGTCGAACAGAGCTTTGATTTGAGCGATCCGCAGCGGGCGGAGATACGCCTCGCTGCCGAAGCTATCAATGAACGACGTCGCCACCGAGGGTGATTGTCGTGCCTCGAGAATCTCACCGAGGCTGTCCGACACCTGGATCGGCATCCATAGCAGATCACAAGCGAGTGCAAGCGCGAACAGGGCGGCAAGCGCGTACGTCGCGCCGCGCGGACCCATATGTGACATGAAGAAGCCGGCCTGATTATATTCTGCGCAGATCGCTGAGGCTACGACTCACGGAATGCGTTTGTAAGCGGATACCGGCGATCACGGCCAAAGCTCTTGCGCGTGATCTTGACGCCGGGCGGCGCCTGCCGCCGTTTGTACTCGGCGGAATAGAGCATGTGCTGGATTCGTGCAATGAGATGGCGGGGGAAGCCGCGGGACACGATCTGATCGATGCTCTGCTCCTCTTCGATCAGACCGTGAAGGATCGCATCCAGCACCTCATAAGGCGGTAACGTATCCTGGTCGGTCTGGTTCGGGCGTAGCTCGGCCGTCGGAGCCTTGGTGAGAGATGACTCCGGCACAACCCGGCCGGTTGGGCCAAGACCACCTTCCGGAATTTGCTCATTTCTCCAACGCGCCAGCGCATAGACTTCGGTCTTGTAGATATCCTTGAGCACAGAATAGCCGCCACACATGTCTCCGTAGAGCGTGGCATAACCGACCGACATCTCTGATTTGTTGCCGGTTGTGACCAGCATTTCGCCGAATTTGTTGGAGATGGCCATCAGGAGAACGCCGCGGACACGCGCCTGAAGATTCTCCTCCGTTATGTCGCGAGGGCGTCCCGTGAACAGCGGTTCGAGCACCGATTCGAGCGCGGTGACGGGTGGATCGATCGACACGGTCTCCAGCCGGATGCCCAGCAGCGTCGCCGTCTCCATGGCGTCGTCCTGGCTCGCGTGACTGGTGAAGCGGGATGGCAGCCGAACGCCGCGGACCTGGGCAGCGCCAAGGGCATCGACGGCAACCGCCGCCGTCAGCGCTGAGTCGATTCCGCCGGAAAGCCCGAGGACAACGCCGGGAAAGCGATTCTTCTGCACGTAATCGCGCAGTCCCAGGACCATTGCACTGTAGATCGACGCGAGCCGCGGTTCCTCGACCCAGTCGACCTGACCCTCACACACATAGCGACCATCACGGCAGCTCCACTGCGAGATTGTCAGCGCCTCACGCCAGAATGGAAGCAAATGCGCGAGCGAGCCGTCGGCATTCATCACGAATGATCCGCCGTCGAACACGAGCTCGTCCTGTCCGCCGACCTGATTGACGTATGCAATCGGCAGCTTGGATTCGAAGACTCGATTCCGTACCAGGTCGAGGCGCTGGCCGAACTTGTCGACCTCGAACGGCGACCCGTTCGGAACGAGCAGCAGCCGAGCACCCGCCTCGGAAAGATGCGCAACGCAGTCGGGGTACCAAACGTCCTCACAGACCGGCAATCCAACCCGCACGTTGCGGAAGACGACCGGTTCGGGGAGCGGCCCCGGGGTGAAGACGCGCTTTTCGTCGAAGACACCGTAGTTCGGCAGATCGCGCTTGAACCGCAGTTCCGTTCGGCCGTCTGCGATGAGCGCCACTGCGTTGTACACGCGACCGTCAACGGCCCAAGGGAGTCCGATGACGATCCCGGGCAGGCCGGCCCCGCTCTCGGATTCGAGGCCGCGAAGTGCGGCCCCCGCTGCCTGGACAAATGCCGGCCGCACAACGAGGTCTTCCGGAGGGTATCCAACCAGCACCAGCTCCGAAAAGACGACCAGATCGGCGCCGAGCGACGCGGCGCTGTCGCGCACGCGGCGAATCAGACCGGCGTTGCCCGACACGTCGCCGACGGTCGGATTGGTCTGTGCGAACGCGATAGTGAGTGCCACGGCCGAAGGATAACCCGATCGGGTACGATTCCCACGTGGCCGAGAAGACCGAGCGCGAACGAGCGCATCGGGTAATCGCAGAAAACCGCAAGGCGCGTCACGACTATCACGTCCTCGAGACATGGGAGGTCGGGATCGTGCTGCTCGGCACCGAGGTCAAAGCGATTCGCGAAGGCCGTGTCAACCTGCGCGACAGCTATGCGCGCGTCGAGAATGGAGAGGTCTGGCTCCTCAACGTGCACATCAGCCCGTACAGCCATCGCGGTTATGCGCAGCACGCGGAGCTACGTCAGCGCAAACTGCTTCTCCATCGTCATGAGATTCGTAAGCTGGTTGGACGAACGGCGGAGAAAGGGTTGACGCTGGTGCCGCTCGAGCTGTACTTCAACAAAGGACGCGTCAAAGTTCTGCTGGCGCTCGCGAAAGGGAAACAGCTGCACGACAAGCGCGAAACCATAAGACGGAGGGAAGTCGACCGCGAGACCCGCTCTGCCGTCAAAGCCCGGAGAGCCTAGCCACCCGCACCGGACGCGTCACCTTGCGGGTTCACGTGGGAGCCTGAGAGCCGTAATGTGACCGGTGGCCAAGCTCCCGATCGATCGCCTTGTCGATCTCATTGGCGTTTCGGCTTTGGGCCGCCAGCTCAATCGCGATGGCGGCCGCCAGTCCGGCGTCCGAACCAAGCCCGCGCGGCCGGGCATATGTCGCGGCGAAACGCCGCCGCGCAGATGCCGATCGTTGGTCCCCGGCCATTATCCGACTCAGCATCTCGATGGCAACACGAACTGATCCGGCCGTCAGCAGAGCCTTCGATTCCTGCATGCGTTGAAAGTGTGGCGTGTCCGCCTGGGTTTGCCGGTACTTCTTTGCGGCGAGTGCGATACACGGCCGATCGCAAAGCACCGCGTCCAACATACCGGTCGTGTTGACGCCCATCACCGCGACCGCGTGGTGCAATATGTCGCGGAACTCCGCGATCGCATCCGCCGTGTCAGGCCGACCGCGCTCGCGCTGATAGACCGCTATCCCGGCCTCATCGAGCCGCGGTATTGGGCGCAGGTTGGCCGGATGGGGCTTGAAAACGATCTGTAGCCCATCGAGCGCGGGGTCCTCCGACCGACGAATCGCCTGGAGCACTGCGATGACAAGCCATGACTCGTCGCGCGCAATGTTCGCGGACGATCCGAGATAAAGGAGATACGGCTTGTCAGGATCGATCCCGATTCGACTGCAAGTCGTCCCACGAGCGCTGACGGGACGCTTGATTCCGAACCACTTGTCGAAAAAGGGCGAACCGGTAATAACGACGCGATCGGCCGGGACCCGGTGGATGGCTTGTGCTTCTTCGCAATGGCCGTGGTGCCATGCCAGAACCAGATCAGGCTGCACGTGAAAAAGCCCTTTGGTCGTCAAGTTGTCCCAACTGAGTACCGGGACGACCGCGGGCACTCCCAGCTTCTTGGCGGCTTTGACGTACTCGACTTCTTCGTCGAATCGCAAGTTGATGGGCGACACCACGACGCACTCCCGTCTATCCCGACGCAACGCGGCGACAATGTCGGGGCTTGCCGGGGAGATGCGCTCAACCGCACCGAGGAGTTGTTGGGTGAACGGGACGCGAAACACCGCCCGCACCAACCGATTGTCTTCCGACTGTCGATGCAGCCACGGAGGGAGGTACTGCCGCCAACGCTCCCGATAAAACTTCGCGTCCGGACCGCGCCGGCAATAGCTTGCATACGAGCGCGCTTCGCGTGTGGCAAACAGAACGCGGCGCCAGACACCACCTCGTCGCAAGGTTTTGCCCACAGTAACCTGATGCCCGGCGGCCAACCACTCCTGAAATCCGCGTTCGTCGATCGGTCCTGAGTCGTGGTCGAAGAGAAGGGTGACCTGATGTCCGCGTTGGAGTAGATGCTCAATCGTGGTCCGGTGATAGGGAAAATACCCGGCCGTGCGCATGACGAACAGAATGTTCACCAGCGTGACGTCGCGTAACAGCCACGGCGGAAACCGGAGAGTCCGACGCGCGGCAACCGACGCTCAATAATCAACCAGCGTTTTTCCCGACCACAATGCCTGCCGCTCTTCCGGAAGCATCGACTTCAACATCGAAACCGCCTCGACGCTTGGGCCGACGCGGAACTGGTAGATGTAGCGCTCGAGATTTTCCGGTTGCGCATCTTCAGGGATGTGGGCGCCGTGAGCGCCCCCAGAATTCAGAAAGACGAGCAACCGATTAGGCCGGAAACTGACGTCCTCGACAAGCCGGCACCGATTGTCGTCGATCCAGAATGGCGCGGCGTCCTTCGCTTCGTCATCGTTGTCGACGGCATAGAGCTGCGTTCCCCACGTTTCATCGTCGCCGGATCGGGCGATGTACAGGATGCAGGTGACGAACGACCACTTCGGATCGCGGTGCGGCCTGATGCGATAACCGCGACGGCGCAACATGATACGGCCACGACTCCCGTGCAGCTCGACGGAACGCGGATCCACCTCCGGCCAGTTGCGCAGAATCCATTCGTCGATGCGCGCACGAAATTTCTCGATGATGGAAGGTGCAATGAGCGTAGGAATTACGTCCTCCACGAAATAGGTCCACACACGTTGTGAATAGGTCGGTGCCAGGGAAAAAGGCACCGCAAGCTGCTGCTTGCCGTCCGCCTTGGTCGGGAACAGTTCGGGGGGTGGAAGACCGCGCAGCAACGCGTCATAAAGGTACCCTGGCAACACACGATCGATAACTGTGTACGGAAAAGGCTCGACCTGAAGAGACGCTCCAGCAATCGCCGCGACGATCCAGTCCGAAGTGGCTTTCTTGCCAATCACCTTGTCGAGTCGACCCAGCTGGCCTTCGTATTCCGTATTGCGCTTGAGAATGACTCGCAATTCCGATTCGCGCGCGGCGAGCTGCGACAGCTCTTCACGCATCGCGTCGAGCCGGTTCAGGATCTCCTCGCATTGACGCTGGATGAGCGAGACACTCTGCGCGAGCGATGCGGTGCTGGCTTCGTCAGAGCACGCGATATTGGAGTCGGTACCGGAAGGGGCCATGATCGCGCAATTATACCTTCGTCGTCTCCCTGCCCATCGCGCGCAGGCGTGCTACTGAGGTTTATCGGAAATGAACAACGTGCTGTGAGGCGTCAGGTCCTCGGGGTACGGGTAGTCGACGGAGTAGTAGTACAACGCCAGCGATCGGCGCGACTGTCCCTCGGGGCAATTCAGCGGGTGCGGATGTCCATGATAGCTGCGGCTCGACGTGTCGAAGATGACCGCTCGATTAAAGGTTGGGGCGATCCGTTTCACACACGTCTTTGCTTCCCCATCCCACAGCTCCAGGTGACCGCCCCACTCCTCATTCCACTCAGCATTCAAGTAGATCAGGACGTTGAGACGCCTCCACAAATGCATTCGTTTGTAGAAATTGAAGTCCGCATGAACTCCCAGCAGTCCTCCACGCTCGATTTCGTGCAGTCCGCCGCCGCGAAGATGCGGGTCGGCAATCAGACCTTCAATGCCCGTGAGCTCCTCGAGAAACGTGACGAAAAGGCTGGAATTCAGCGCAGCGAATATGCGCCGCGTGAACGGTCCGAACACAGATTCGTCTTCGGTTGACAACTTTCGCTCGCGTGGAGTCGTCGTCCGGTGCCATCCCGTGCGGTCCATCGCCGCGACCTCATTCGCGACCCGTCGCAGAATGCCGGCGTGCACGAAATTATCGAGAACGATATTCGGAAACGGAGCCGCCTCCCTGTAGTTCTGTCGCTCGTGTTTCACGATCCGGTTGAGATCCTTGGCAGATACCACCGGCGTTTTGTGCGTCTCGAGTAGTTTGGTACTTTTTTCGAACGCCCTTTTCAACGCCGTCATTTCGGAGAGCTGCTCGCGGAGTCCCTTCATCTCGGCTGACATAGCCTCGAGCTGCTCGACCTTCTGTCGCAGCGCCGCACGGGTCCGAATGATCGGGAGCTTGTCCAGCATGACGTTGGGTTCGTGAACGAATGCCGCGGGCGAACCGGCGCCCACGATTATAGCTGCTGCCGTTGAGGCGGGGTCAGGGCGCGAGCGCAATGCGTCCAGGCGAGCCCGGCGCTTCGCTCTTCCGTCCTGCTTTGTTACGATGCGGATGGCTTGAAGATTCTCTTCATCATGCGGCATTCCGGGTTCGTCCGGAACTTCGAATCGACGTTGCGCATGCTGTGCGAGCGCGGTCACCGCGTGCACGTGGCCTTTCTGAACGACGATCGCCACTGGCTTGTTGACACGACGAATATCGCTCAACAGCTTTGCGGCGAATACCCGCTGTTCTCGCGGGGAACCGCTCCAGTCCGTGATGACGCCTGGGGTGTGCTGGGGCGCGAGCTGCGCAGCACGCTCGATTACCTGCGTTACCTCACACCTCTGTACCGAAATGCGCCCAAGTTGCGAGCACGCGCCGCTAAGGACGTTTCCCCGGCAGTCTTGCAAATGACTCAGCGTGGCCCGTTCGCCAGTCGTGCCGGTCTGGCGGTCCTCGCCGCCTGGTATCGCCTGCTAGAGCGATCTATTCCCGTCAGCGATGAGATCGACGCGTTTGTCGCCGAACACGAGCCCGACCTGCTCCTGCTCTCACCTCTCATCGAACCTGGCTCGCCACAACGCGAATACGTCCGGGCTGCACGAGCGCGCCGAATCAGGACTGTCTTGTGCGTAGGGAGCTGGGACAACCTGACGAACAAGGGATTGATTCATGGCCGCTTCGACCTGGTGACGGTGTGGAACGACCATATGAAGAAGGAAGCCGTTGAACTGCATGGTATTCGAGCGGACCGCGTGGCGGTGACCGGGGCACAGCAGTTCGATCACTGGTTTACGTGGCAGCCTTCCACGTCCCGCGAAGCGTTCTGCGAACGCGTCGGCCTCGACGCGACTGAGCCGTACCTGCTTTATCTCTGCTCGTCGAAGTTTGTTGCGCCGGACGAGACGCGATTCGTTCGCCAGTGGATCAGAGAGCTGCGCGAGTCGTCATCGTCCAGGTTGCACAGTGTGGGAGTACTTGTTCGCCCGCATCCGCAGAATGAGGAGCAGTGGTCTCAGTTTGACGCGAGCGATCTCGCAAACTGTGCGATCTATCCGAGGGCTGGCGCCATCCCAATCGATACCGCGAGCAAGGCCGACTACTTCGATTCGATCTATCACAGCGCTGCGGTCGTGGGGATCAACACCACGGCAGAGATCGAAAGCGCAATCGTGGGCCGTCACGTGTATACGTTGCTCGCGGCCGAGTTCCATGAAACGCAAGTGGGAACGGTTCATTTTCACTATCTGCGCGAGGCGGGCGGCGGCCTGGTGCATGTGGCCCGCAATTTTCGGGAGCATCTGCTCCAGCTTGACGCCGCGCTTCATGCCAGCGTCGAAGACGACCCGCGATGCCGACGATTCGTGGAAGCGTTTATTCGCCCTCAGGGGATCGCCGCTCCGTCAACACCAAGGCTCGCGGATGCCATCGAAACTGCGGCAACGCGTCCAGCGATTGATGGACGCCCGTCATGGCTCGCGGCTCGTATGCTGCAACCCCTACTGAGGCGCCGCGCCGCTCGTGCCGAGCGCGACGCGGCCCTCAAACTCGCAGCGAAGGCTGCCGAGCGAAAGGTGAAAAGCGAACTGGCGAAACAGCAAAAAAAGAGGCAAAAGAAGGAGCGGAAACGCGGGCGGGCCGAAGCCGGAGAACCAGCCTGACGATCGCCCTACACCGTCGCACGGTCCGCGACGCGAGCCGGCAACACAATCCGCCGCAGCTCCACGAGCGGTGGTACCGCTTTCCAGTCGAAATCCAGGAACTCGATATCGTCCGGACGCTGGCGCGAGGGTGCCAGCCCCAGCCCCCAACCGTCGGAGTTGTTGTACGTCACATGCTCTGAGTGCCAGTCGAGATCGCCCCAGGGAGAGTCGGAACGATTGTCGCGATGCAGGGCTTTCGAGACGCGCAGACTTCCCACGTGGTCGACGTGGTAGACGCTCCCCCCGATTTCCACGATAGGGATCCCGGCTCCATGTACTTTGACCATGAAGTTCGTGTCTATCCCGGCCCTGGCGGCACGATAGACCTCGTTGAACCCTCGGAGCCGATGGAAGGTGTCCCGATCACTCAGCAGGAAATCCCCCGCCGCGCTCGAGAAAAGCGGGGGTTTCAGATCCGGTTGGCGAACCTGGTTTGCACGATCCTCCAAAGCGGACCACGAGAGCCCGACCTGATCGATGCCGAGCTTGATGTCGCACCGCGGCGCCCGGTACACGGTGCCCGGTTCGAGCCGCCGCTCCGCGATGACAGTCACAGGGTCGCGTCCCAACAAGATGTCGGCGTTCGTGACGAGCACGAACGGGGCTGTCGCACGACGGATGCCCACGTTCTTGGCGACGTACTCCAGGTATGGCACACGCGGATTCTGCGTCATCGCCAATTGGTACTGCGGTGCAACGACAATGGGCCGCAGGATCCTTTCGGTAACGTCGGGCCGCTCCTTCGCGAGCATCTCGCAGAGCAGCGGACGACCAGGAATCGGATCCCATTCGACGAGAATCAATTCATATGGCACACCCTGCTCCGACAACCGTTCGTAATTGAAGAGCAAGGGCGTAGCGATGCGCTCGCGGAAGTCTCCTCCGTAGTTGTCGTGGCGGGCTGTGATGACGACGCTGACGAACGGAGAGGCCGATGCTGTCATCGCGCGCTCGACACGGCTTGGTCCCGTGTCCGCATGTCGAGAACCTGAATCGCCGCTTCGATGAGATCCAGCTTGACTTCCATCGCCATCAACTGTTCGTTGGCTGAATCGGTGACGTCGTGCGCGTTTTCGACACGCGCGCGTATGCCCAGGAGCTCCGCCTTCAATGCTTCTGCGCGGCGCCTCTCCTCCACCGTTCGCGGCTGCTCCCGCGCGAGATCGGCTTTGACGCGCTCGAGGTCCGCTTTGAGGCGCTCGGCGTCCCGCTTCGCCAGCTCGGTCTCAGCCTGGGCGCGCTGCGTCGCCTGTTTCCAGCCGGCTACCGCCTCGGTGCTTTCTTCGTACCGGCGTTTCCAGCTCGACGCCTCTCCGCGCCCTTCCTCGGCCTTTTGCTCGAGCTGCGCGATCTTCGTTTTCGCCTGCCGCACGTCGCTGCTCAACTGCTCGACCTGCGAGGCCGGCGCGAGCCCGATGGCTGCGAGAAGGCTCGTGATGGTCTTGTTCATGAGGGGATTCTCCCATAGACGTCCGTCAACCCTCACGCTAATGCAGGTGCCTTGCCGTCCATCACAGATGCGGACAGCAAAAGATCATTACGGCACGCTCGCCCGCGCTTGCCGCCGGGGCATTGGACGCAGGGACTAGCATGCACGTTGATCAATCGTGGCGGGGTACCGTCTGTTCAGGATCAATCCCTCATGACCTGACCGTTACCTCGTACAGCGCCCAGGCGCCGTTGTCATAGCGCGGCACGAAGAGGTCGACATCGCGTGCGAGCGCAGCTTTCATCTCGCGATACAGTCGCGGAGTGACGAGAACGTGCGTGACCCGGAGATCGCGAATAAAGGCGAGACGTTGTGCTCGGGTCTCGTGATCGTTGAAGAACGGCTGATCAAGCGACGCCGCCTTCGCACGAGCGAGGTGGCCGAAATAGCCCGCGAACAACTGTCCAGAATTAATGAGCTGGAACCCGCCAGACCAGATGACGATCTGTTGGGGCATGAACAGCGTGGACGCGTATTTCTCGTGGGCGTCGGCAGCGAGCACGGCATCTATGGGGACTTCTGCACGCATAAACTCGACGAGCGCAAACGGCGGCGGGCAGAACTCTCCGTTCTCACGACATTCCATGTGTTCCACAAGCGCTGCGGGCGTAGGCTCCCGGTTGGACCAGGAGGCCTTCACGAGGCCGCCGCTCGGTACGCGTGTGACGGCCATTACAGGCAGCAGAAGCAGCGCGAAGGCGAGCCACCACCGCGGGCGCGCCTCGTCGATCCAGTGCGGCTCGCCAACGGGAAGGGGCCTGCGAAGCATACCCGTCAACGCGAACGCATACCCGATCAAGACAGGCACGAACAACGCGTCCGGACGATGGCTGGCCACCGTGCCGAAACGCCTGAAGAGCTCGATGATCGCCCAGGATCCGCTCAGGGCGAGGATACTGAGCACAACGTACCGGCAGCGCGCGAGTTGCGCAGCGACGAGCGCCAAGGCGACGCCTGCCAGCATATGCACGAAAAGAATGACGTTTCGAACAGGCGTGTAGAGGATCTCGAAATAGGTGGCGTAGGCGTACGGAATCGCGAGCACCGGAAACCGTAGGATCAGGAGATATGTGGCCGTGCTCGCGGCAACCAGCCAGACGAGGGGACGGCTCCGGAGCGAATAGAGGACCACGGGACTCGCCAGAAGCACCACCGGGGTCCACCACTGGAAGATCAACGCGAAGAATGGCACGTACTTGTCGAGTAACGGCAGCGGCGCTGCCACAAGCTCTCGCACGCTGCTCTCCATGAAGAGGCGCCCCAGATCCTCGCGTCGGTCGCGCACCAGCGACTCGACGTCGGGAGCCAACTTCTGATACGCGAGGCGATACACGATTAGTAAACCCGCCACCAGCACCAGAAGGACGACCGCGCGGCGCAGCAGCGTCCGTTCTCCGCGGCCCACGACGAGGACGGCGGCAAACGCGGCGAGATATACAAGGAACTGTACGATCTCCCGCGGATGCACGGCGATCAGCATGAAGGCCATGCCGAGAGTGGCAGCCAAGAAGAAACGGGATTCGCGCGGCGCCGGTGAGCGCAGGAACCAGAATGCCGGCAAAAGGAGCGCTGGCAGCAGTACTCCCATGGCCACGTCCGACGCGTGGCTATACGGGGCCATCTGGGCCCATTGCAAACCAGGCACGTTGGCAAAGGTTCCGTTGGCAACGAAGGCGGCAGCCACGAGCGTCGATGCGAGCGCAATGCGTGAGCTCTCGAACACGGCCCGTGCGCATCCGTACAGCAGGACGATCGCGGCTACACCCCAAAATGCGCGCAGCTTGTGGTAAAGGAACAACGGCTCGATGCCGCCAATCCGTGACATTAGCGCCAGCATGTAGTGAGTGCCAGGAAACAGATAGGTATATGTGATGCCTGGCGACAAGTAGATGTTCCCAATCGTTGGCGTCGGCAAGTACGCCAGTCGCTGCACGACGGAAACGTGGATCACGTCTTCCTGGTCCTCGAAGGGCGAACCGGCGGCGTATAAGAAGATGGCAAGCCCTGCAACCACAAGCGCGACAGCGATCTCGTCGGGAGCGATGCGCACGGTGACGCCGCGACCCGTTCGTTGAAGGGCCATGGCCGCGTGCGCCACGCCAAAAACAGCCAGCGCGGAGATCGTCTGCATCGGAGAGCAGTGCAGCGTCAAGGCTGCTACCGTGAAGACCTGCACAACGGCGAAGCTGATTCCTAGGCTAAGCCCGAGCAGTTCCAGCAGCCCTATTGACTCACGCGGGCGCCAGGCGAGAAGAACGAGCGCACCGGGAATCACCCCGACGAGCGTGCTCACGCTTGCCACGCGGATCATCCAGGCCACTGTCGAGGCATCCGGAAGCATCCGGGTGCCGATCGCGCCCACACTGGCGAGCGTCAGGATAGCGACTGCGCTTCGCGGGGGCACCACAATCTCGCGCAGTCGCGTCCAAACAGGAGTCATGGCATGCGCTTCACTCTCGCGGGTACGGTCGCAGGCCATCGGTCGGCGCCTGATCGCCGCAGTCGCCCAGGCGATCGATGGCCGGCAGATGGCGCACCACGACCCGCGGAGTCGAGACAAAACATGTGGGTGTACCGACAACCGCGGGCAAGCTCGTCGAAGAGCTTGGCCAACGGGGCTTCCCCGGCCGCAGCATAAAGGGAAGGGTTGACGACGGACGAAAGCGCGTTCAAGGGCGCAGATCCACGCTGGACGCGGGGTATGCTAGCACTTTCGGCTTTCCTCATCGCCTCCGTTCTGGTGGCTTCGCATCGCACGGT
>Ga0209382_10008721_pt1 | contig 12758 bp, 9 predicted proteins | sample SoiMetdeltSBSDD5_FD_187599 | JGI IMG/M metagenome (GOLD analysis project Ga0209382, IMG submission 187599) | Bulk soil microbial communities from a Populus tree surrounding site in Tennessee, USA - Soil MetaG P. deltoides SBSDD5 (SPAdes) (version 2) | ecosystem: Environmental > Terrestrial >... | reverse complement strand
CTGCTCCCACACCTGCTTGCCCGTCTTCGCGTCCAGCGCGAGGAGCTTGGCGTCGAGCGTGCCCATGTAGAGCTTGTCGCCGTAAGCGAATACGCCGCGATTGTTCGGGCCGCAACAGAATGTCGTGATCGGGCCCATGTTGTGCTTGAAGTGCCACAGCTGCGCGCCGCTCTGGGCATCGAGCGCATACACATGATTGAACGAGGTGGTGACATACATTACGCCGTTGGACACGATCGGCGTCGTTTCCATCGACTCGATGATCTCCGTCTGGAAGATCCAGGCGGGACGCAGCTGCTTCACGTTGGCGCGGGTGATCTGCGCGGCGGGGTAGTAGCGCGTCTGATCGTAGTTGCCGTTCGTGTGCAGAAAGTTCTGCGAGTCGCGCGCGGCCGCGTCGATCATCGCCTGGCTGACGGGAGCGGAGGGAGCTTCCGCCGCATCGACGCTCGCTGCGGCGAGCCACAACAGGCTCAGGCCTGAGATGACAGCGCGGGTTCGGATCGTTGCGAGTGAACGCTTCATGGGATCACCCCTTTGTCTTCGAACGTTCAGAGCTCGGACAGCAGCTCCTGCATCTTCGCGCGGTAAGCCTCTTCGCTGATCAGGTTCTTGTCCCGGAGCTCCTTGAGTGTCTTCAGGCGTTGCTCGAGATCCACGCCGGACTTCGTCGCAACGGGTCCTTCCGGCGTCGCTGCCGCCGGCGCCTGCGACACAGCCGCTGCGCTCGATGCGACAGCTGCGGCGTCAATCTCGACCCAGTCCTTGCGTACGCCGTCGGCATTCGAATGAAGCTCGACGCCAGGACGTGCAGCGAGGGCCCACTCATATTCAGCAGCCTTGGTGCGCGACCCTTGCTGACGCGGAGTGAAGTCTTCAGTGCGTTGACCGAAGACGTTCCGCTTCCGGTACCCCGATTGCAACTCACCAAAGATCACGTTGATCTTGCCGTCGTCATAGAACACGCGGCCCGCGTTGACGCCGAGGTCCTTCACCAGCCCGCCAGCGGATCGCGGATGGCTCCCGATCGTACTGAACGTCACGTCCTGCCGAGGCCCGGCTTTGGCAAGTCCCGAAGCGATTCGGGGAGCGAGGTTGCGGAGTTCCTCAGCGGTGAAAACCGAGCGCTGCGCTTCAGCGGCGGTATCCTCGTCCACGATGCGAATTCTCAGCGCCGCGAGCGCGTTGCTGATGGCTTCGCTCGCAAGCTGGGTCGGATGATCGTTCGGCGAGGCCGCTGCATCATCCTGCGGCTCAATTTTCACCCATTGATCATTGGTCGACCAGAGCACGATTACATCGCGCGGCGCGTCCGCGGCGCAGGTGATCGCTGCAACCAGCGCCAGCGCACCGCTCGCTATCGCAAGTTGGCGTCGACAGGATCGACGACGGTTCTCCATCTTCATGCTCGCCATACTCCTGGAGAGGGTCGTCTGGGTTCTGAAAAAAGTGGCGGCGCCGCAGCGCCGCCGCAGAGGGGGATCTCAATAGAAAAGAATCGCACCGATTGCAATGGCGGTCTCTTTCGCTTCGGCGCCATTGTGCGCCGTGGCTTTCGTTTGCGTGTACTCGGCGACCAGATTCAAGAAGGAAGTCAGCGGATGATAGATGCCGACCACGATCGACTCGTTCTTCGAGACCAGCGCCGTACCGGGTAGATCGGCGGGGCCGCGATCGAGATTGCTCTCACCGGCGCTCGCACCAATCTTGGTGCCTATGCCGGGGATCTTGAACGTGGCCTGCACGTAAAAGCCGTCCGAGTCACGCGCGTTTCCCGCCAGATCTACTGCATCGAACAGAAAGCCTGTGGTGCCAATGCCTTCGCCTTGGTAGTAGTAGGCGACGGCCTCAAAGCCGGCAAGACCGAGTTTGGCGCCGACGTCATACCCGAGGGCGTCCTCGCTGCCGAAGGCGCCGGCGCTCTTGATTTCCTGGCTGATGGCGCTTACCCAGACCTTGCCGTTGAAGTTCTTCGGATCTCCAAACGTGAAGGACGCCTTGCCCTCCAAGCCGTAGGTGCTGCCTTCCTGATCGAACGTGCCGGCATCCAGGCTCTGGCCGGACAAATTGACGAGGCCCCAGGGGTCGACGAGCGCCACGTTGATCTGGAATCCGCCGAACTTCGGCGAGGAGTATTGGATCTGACCTTTCCAGTCGGCGTACACGTAACCGACGCCGATCCGGCCCAGCGAAGTGTTACCGCCACCTTGCGTAATGTCGGAAACCGTGCCGACGCCGAGCAGCGTCATGTCGGACAGGATAGCGTCCGAGCCGAACAGGCCAAGGTCGCGACCGATCCTGATGCCGCCCCAATTGCCGGACCACTCGAGGTACACCTGACGCAAGTTCTCCGAGTTCAGGCCGAGGCCGCCGTCGATCGGGCCGCCGGAAATCCCGTTCTGGTTCCCGCCGTCGATACCCGGCTGAAAACCGATCATGACGCCGTACTTGTTGTCTCCGTCGGTTTTCTCCGCATGGAAGCCGAGCCACGAAGGCAGCAAGCCGGTGCGGATGTTGTTGTCGTTGTAGTCGCGCCCCGAGAGCGAGCCGCAGGCGAGCCCGCCGTCGACGGTGACGCCGCCCGCTGGGGCTTCGCACTTCACATCGCTGGCGAATCCGTTGATGTTGCCGCTGAAGTCGATCTTCCATTCACCCACTTCGATCGCGTCCAGCGCAGCCGCGCCGTGGGACGCCAGCAGGAGCGCCAATGCGCTGGTCGACGCAACGAGCCTTTTGTCAACTTTCATGGTGAGTCCCCCTGCTGCTCGAACGAAGGAGTCGCTGATCGCGCCGCACACTCCGTCACGCCCCACTGCGCGTCGCCGACGTCAGCGAGCCAGTCAGCTGCAACGACCATGCCAAGCGTGACGACAACGCCACGCAGGATTTACAGCCTGTAGCGAGCGCTAGTTGCGCTCGCAACAACCGTCGTGCGACATCCGGGGGGTGCGGCATCGCATGTCGCGGGCGTGTGTGTCACTGCATGACACACTGTCACGCACGACACGTCGCACGCTCGACAGGAATATATGGTTGGATGTTGTCGAGGACGCCGGCTCTACCACTTGACCCTGGCGCCCACCCAGGCACCACGCGGCGGACCCGCGCCGAGAAAGCGCGGGTTCGAGAAATCCTCGAAGACTTCACTCGGTTCGCCAAGCAACCCGAAGGTTTCGTAGTCCTCGTCGAATACGTTCTCCACGCGGGCGAACAGCATCACGTTGTCGCTGACATGCCAGGCAGCGCGCAGGTTCAGGATCGCGTAGCCGTCGGTCCGGTCGAGCAGGTTGGCCTCGTCGCCGCGCAGATAGACACCCGAGCGCACGACCACGTCGGCGCCAAACTCGAGACGATCGTTCAACGAGAAGTCGATGCCGACATTGGCCTGGTGCCGCGGAATGCCCGGAATGTCCGAGCCGGAGGTCACCAGCAGCTTCTCCGCGCCGACGATGGCCGGCGAGTCCGGCTCGTCGTCGAAGATCGGGTGATTCGGGCTGTTCACGACGAAGGCATCGTCGAACGTAGCCTCGATGTAGCTGTACTCGAAGAACCAGCTCAGGCGCTGCAGACGCTGCGACAGGCTCAGCTCGATGCCAGTGCGCAACGTATCGCCGACATTGTCGAAGAAGCCGACATTCGCCTGCGGTCCGCCGGTCGTCTGGAACAGGATGTCGTCGTGATTGACGGTGTAGAAGCCGCCGACGTGCCACTGCAGACCTTCCCGACCCACGCTGCGTAGGCCGAGCTCGGCGCTCTTGGCTACGACTTGCTCGAGCGGCGGATCGGCCAGGAATGCATTGGGCAGGTTGCACGGCGCATCCTCGCTGGCGCATGCCAGTTCTACGGGTGAGGGCGCGCGCGTCGATTCGCCGTAACTTCCGTAGAGACTCACGGCCCGGGCGAGGCGCCACGTAACGCCGACGGCAGGGTTGAAGCGACCGAAGTTGTGACTGCCATCGAGCTCCGGACTCTCGCCGCTGCGATCCGCCAGCTCGATGCGCGTGTCGTCGTAACGGCCGGAAACCGTCACGGCCACGTCATCGGACAAGTGCAGCGTATCGAGAACATACGCGCTCGCGCTGGTCACCTCACTGCCCAGCGCCGTTGCAAACTCTTGCGCGAAGACGCCGGTTCTGCTGGTGGCACGATCCTCCAGCAGGCTGGCCACTTCGACGACGGAATCGAAGCCGGTCTTGCCGATGCTGTACGCGACACCGAACGTGAGATTGTTGGCGGTGCCGAACAGATTCGATTGCAGGCCTAGCTGTGCCGAGCCGCCGTAGCTTTCCTGCTCGCGCCGGCCGATGTTGTTGATCGCATTCAGCTCGTTGTCGTCCAGCTCGGCAGGAATGGGTTCGCCGTCGAGATCGCGCACCAGCTCCATGTCGTCGTCTGTCGCCGAGCACAGGAATTCCTCACCACCGAGCTCGCATTCATCGAACACCGTGGCGTCGCCGTTGAAGGTGTCGGTGTCGAGGCGTCGATAGAACGCGTTGCCGCTGATTTGCACAGCATCGGCGAGCGTATGCGTGACCTCCAGGATGAGCTGCGCGTGCTCATTCGCTGTGATGTCCGGATGCGTGAACACCGCTGAGCGATCGATCGCCAGCAGCTCGACGGGCGAGGTGCCGTTGCCGCGCAATTCCGTGTCGGCGTACGCAGCGCTCAGATCCGCGGTCCAGTCGGACTCGTGCAGGCTCACCACGCCGTAAAGGCGCAGCGCGTCCGAGCGCGAATCGTCGCGCCAGCCATTCTCCTGCAGATAGTCGGCGTCGCCGTAAAACCCCCAGCGTCCGTTGTCGCCGCCGGCCTGGACCGATCCGCCGAAGCGGTCGAAGGATCCGTCGTAGAGATCGGCCTGCGTGCCCTGGTAGCGGAAGCCATTCTTCATCTGCATGGACAGCGCGCCGCCGAGCGTGTTGAGACCGAACACCGGCTGAACCCCGGCCAGCATCTGCACGTTGTCGATGGCCGATAAAGGAATCAGATCCCAGTTGATCGTGTCGCCGAACGGGTCGTTGATGCGCACGCCGTTCTGGTACACCGACAACCCCTGCGGCAGTCCCAACAGCGGTGACGCGGTGAAACCGCGAAAGTTGAAGTCAGGTTGCAGCGGGTTGCTCTGCGCGTGGTTGATGCTGACGCTGCTGAATTGGCGGTTCAGGAAGTCGCTCAAGTCGAGCGCTTGCGAGCGCTGCAACTGTTCCGCGACAGCGCGCTGCACATTCGCTGGCACCAGCGACGGGTCGATGGCTGTGCCGTAAGGCGCCACGACCACGACTTCCTCGAGTGGAGGCGATGCAGCCATCGAGCAGGTGGCGGCGCTGCCGATGTACAAGCCGCAACTGGTCGCCACGATCGTGCTCAGACGAGTGTGGACGCAGTTCTTCACGTTTCGTCGATCCAGCCGCGAGCGCGTGCCACGTCCAAGAACTCCATGATTTCCACGGCGCGCGTGCGTGGGTGCGAACCGCGCACGACTTCCGCCACGACATCTGCGCGGTCACGAGATCCGTCGCAGAGTCGCAGGATCGTGGCTGCCATTCGATTGAGCTGGACCTTACCAGTCGGACAAACGAGCACGACGACTCCGTCCTTCTCCTTGCCGCCGTCGAGACGACAGCCCGGTGCGAGTCTGACGCCGCGGCGCGCTCTCGACATGACTGGTCCTAATACGAAGGCATTGGTGCCCTCCGCCGAACCAGCAGAGAAGCAGATACCGTGCCAGCAGTCAGGGTTTGCCGGGCGGGCGCTGTGGCGCGATATCGAGTCGCCTGCAGCGGCGATACAAGGTGTTGCGGCTGACGCCGAGCTGCTCGGCAGCCCGTGACATGTTGCCGTCGCACTCGCGTATGGTGCGCAGCAGCTTCTCTCGCTCGCTGGAGTCGGATTGGCCGGTGACGACGGGCGCACTGGAGCTCGCGTCGCTGTCGCGGACCTCGCTGGGCAAGTCCCTGAGCCGCACGACGCCGCCGTCGCAGATCGCAAGGGCAGTGCGGATCACATTGCGTAGCTCGCGAACGTTGCCCGGCCAGCGATAGGCCAGCAGTTGCTGGAACGCATCCACCTCGATAGCTGCGGGCCGGCTGTCGCTGGTTTCCGCAGCGAGAAACTCCCGGATCAGCCGCTCCTTGTCCGTGCGCAATGCGAGCGGCGGCAGCTCGAGCGTGATGCCGTTGAGGCGATAGTAGAGATCTTCGCGGAATTCACCGCGCGCGATCATCGCCCTGAGATTCTGATGCGAGGCGCAGATGACCCGCAGGTCGACCTTGAGCGCAGTTTCCGTGCCGAGCGGTATGACCTCCTGCTCCTCCAGCACGCGCAACAGGCGCGTTTGCAGTTCCACGGGCATGTCGCCAATCTCATCGAGGAACAACGTGCCACCCGAGGACTGCAGGATCTTGCCCTTCATGCCTTCCTTGCGCGCGCCGGTGAATGCACCCGAGCGGTAGCCGAACAGCTCGCTCTCGATCAGCGATTCGGGAATCGCCGCGCAATTGAGCGCAACGAAAGGCATTCCTGCGCGGTCGCTGGCGGCGTGCAGGGCGCGAGCGAACATCTCTTTGCCGGCCCCAGTGGGCCCCTGGATCATGACCGGCACGCGCAACGTGGCGATCCGGTGCGCGCTGCGCACATTCCGCAGCATCAGCGGATCCTCGCCGGCGAGCTCCTCGAGCGTCAGCGGCGATTTCGGTGCCTCGGCAGCGGCGAAGCGGATGACCCGTGACGACCCTGACGCCGACGAGTACGCCGATGTTGCGACCGGCGCACGGTAATCGAGGCTCGCAAAGAAACGCCGGCCCAGCTGTGCATGCCGAACCGGCTGCAGCTCAGTGCGCGCGCCCCGCAACGGCTCGACCAGTTCCTCCGCGCGAATGTCGAAGACCTGGTCGATCCGGCGTCCGACCAGCTCGGTGCGACTCGCGGCCCCGAGCAGGTGCACGGCGGTCTCATCGACTGCGATGATCGTAGCGTCTTTGGCGAGAGCGATCGCGCCGTCGTGCTGCAGATTGACGAACTCGGGTCGCGCATGGAAGCGAAACACGATGTCGCGCTTGAAGTGATGCAGGAACAGGCACTTCTCGATCAGCCGCGCGGACATGTTGACGAGCGCCATCGTGTGCCCGAAGCCGCCGCGCGGGTCGCGCGCGCTGAGCGTCGAAGCGTCGAGCACGGCGACCAGAGCTCCGGCCGGATCGCGGATCGGCGAGCCGAAGCACGTCAGACCGATGTGACTGCTGCGAAAGTGCTCCTCGCGATGGACGATGATCGGTCGGCTCTCGGCGATGCAGGTGCCGATGCCATTCGTGCCTTCCCGGCGCTCGCTCCAGTCGGCGCCGGTCACCAATCCGGACGACCGAAAGGTATTCGCGAGCGTCGCGTCGGTCTTCTCGTAGAGGACGATGCCAGTGGCATCCGTGAGGATGAGGGCGTAACCGGATTCGGCAATATATTCGTACAGCCAGTCGATTTCTGCCGAAGCAACCTGCAGCAGCTCGAGATGCTGATCGCGGCGTTCCGCGAGGGCCGCCGCGTCGATGATCGTCGGTGAATAGTGGCGCGCTGGATCCAGTGCGTAATCCAGAGCACAACGACGCCATGAACCGCCGATCGCCGGGCTAACTCGTGTGCTTCCCGGGATCCGGTCACTGCTCGCGTTATTCACGAACTGCAACACCGTCGCAGCGTGATTGGTGGCCGCCGTATCGCTCACGGTCGTGCTCCTCTGCTACGCGCCGCTGACTGTAACACCGGTGTCACCTGTCACGTATCAGTGTCACGGCCAAGGGCACAATTGGGACACTGCACTGGGCCGCGACGCCCCCACCCGCTCGCCAGCCTGTAATGGATCCACTGATCGCCAGGCAGGCCCATGTTCAGGGCAAGCGTTTGGGCCTCTGCTTGCATCAAGAAGTACACTGCGGGCGTTCATCACTCCCCGACGGCAGCACCTCAATGTCGGCGAATACATGTCGTTCTGAGACCCTGTGGTTGGGCATCGTTTTGGCCGCCCTGGCGGGCCCGGCCGACGCCTCGCGGCTGTACGTCTCCAACGAAGACGGTCAAAGCGTGACGGTGCTGGATGCCGATAGCGCCGCCGTGATCGAGACCATTGCCATCGGCAAGCGGCCGCGCGGATTGAAGCTCACTGCCGACGGCTCGCGGCTGTACGTTGCAGTCAGCGGGCTGCCCAAGTGCCCGCCGTCGGTGCCGGACGAGGAGTGCGCAAAGCTGGAGCGGGACCTGAAGGCCGACGGCATTGCGGTCGTTGATACGGCAACGCACAAAGTCGTGCAAGTGTTACACGCCGGCTCGGACCCGGAGCAGTTCGCCCTGAGTCGCGACGGCAAAAGGTTGTTCGTGGCCAATGAGGACGCAGCGACGATGTCCGTCGTCGACGTTGCGAGCGGCGCAATCGTGGAGCGTGTGCCCGTAGGGCGCGAGCCTGAAGGCGTTGCCGTCACGCCGGATGGGCGCTGGGTACTGATTACCAACGAATCCGACAACTCCGTGTCGATCATCGATACGGGCACGCTGAAGATCGTCAAGTCGGTGCAGGTCGGCAAGCGTCCGCGCGATGTCGCATTCACGCCGGACGGTCGTACGGCGTATGTCACGGGTGAATTCGATGCCTCCGTGTATCGCATGAGCGTGCCACAAGGCGCGGCCGTCGAGCGGGTGATCGAGCTGCGCAAGGAAGCGCGCCCGATGGGAATCCTGCTCGATTCGAGCCGTAATCGGCTCTACGTGAGCACGGGCCGCGGCGGGAGCGTTGCGATCATCGACAGCGCGAGCCACAAGCTTCTCGCCGAAGTGCCGGCCGGAACGCGGCCGTGGGGCATCGCGTTGTCTCAGGACGGTCGCTGGCTCTATACGGCCAACGGCCCATCGGACGACATCAGTGTGATCGATACTTCGACGCTACGCGCGGTGCGGCACATTCGCGTGGGCCGCTCGCCGTGGGGAGTCGCGGTCGGGCCGGAGCCGCCGGCGAGCCGGCGCGAGCGCTCGGGCGAAGCCGAGAGCTCAGGAACCCAGCCCGCAGCTACGGTACGCCTCGGCCTCAGTTTCCCGATAGCGCTTCGCCATCTGCCGGGCCGCGTCGGAGTCGCGGAAGATCCCGCCGCCTTCGCCGGGGAGGCTCGAGTATCTGGCGTAGGTGCCGGCCTCCACGAACTCGTCGTAGCTCAGGCTATTGGCGATGCGATCGATGGCACATGAGCATTGGTAGAGGTTCTCGAGCTTACCGCCGTGCTTGCTGATGCATTCCTGCACATATTCCACGCGCGCAACCGTCGGGTAATCGTGGACGGGCGAATCGGCGCCTGTGGCGGTGCTGGCGAACAGACAGGTTGTGCCAAGCAGAACCGGCAGGGTGCGCAGCTGGCATACGCGTTGCATCGTCATCATGAGGTGTCACTCGGTTCGTAGCGGCTGACGGGGGATTGAACATGAAACAGCAACGTCTCTCCATTCTAATCGGTGCGGCGGCCGCCGCGACGATGGGTTGGTGCGGCATGGCGTCTGCACAGACTGGGCCAGGGCTCGACCAGCTCATCGCCAAGTCTTCCAACTGGGCGGCGCAAGCGGGCGACTACGCCAACCATCGCTACAGCGATCTGAAGGAGATCAACAGCAACAATGTCGGACAGCTGCAGGTGGCGTGGACCATGTCGACTGGAGTGCTGCGCGGCCACGAAGGCTCGCCGCTCGTGATCGGCGAGACGCTCTATCTGCATACGCCGTTTCCGAACAATGTTTACGCAGTCAATCTGAAGGACCAGTCCTTCAAGTGGAAGTACGAGCCCAAGCAGAATACCGATGTCGTGCCGGTGATGTGTTGCGACACGGTCAATCGTGGCCTCGCGTATGGCGCCGGCAAGATCCTGCTGCAGCAGGCCGACACCACGCTGGTGGCGCTGGACGCCAACACCGGCAAGGTCGTCTGGACGGCCAAGAACGGCGATCCGAAGATCGGCGAGACAAACACGAATGCGCCGCACGTCTTCAAGGACAAGGTGATCACCGGTATCTCCGGCGGCGAATTCGGCGTGCGCGGCCGACTGATCGCATACGACCTCAACTCGGGCAAGAAGGTTTGGACGGCCTGGAGCACCGGACCGGACAAAGAGCTGCTGGTCGATCCGCAGAAGACGATGACCTGGACCAACGGCAAGCTCGCGCCGGTCGGAGTCGACTCTTCCATCAAGACGTGGAAAGGCGATCAATGGAAGCTCGGCGGCGGCACGACCTGGGGCTGGTATGCCTACGACCCCAAGCTGAACCTCGTGTACTACGGCACGGGTAATCCGGGCACGTGGAATCCTGCGCAGAGGCCGGGCGACAACCGCTGGTCGATGACGATATTCGCGCGCGATCTGGATACCGGCATGGCGAAGTGGGCGTACCAGATGACGCCGCACGACGAGTGGGACTTCGACGGTGTCAACGAGATGCTGCTGGTCGATTTGCAGATCAAGGGCAAGCAGACGCCGTCGATCGTGCACTTCGATCGCAACGGCTTCGGTTACACGCTGAACCGCGAGACCGGCGAGCTGCTGGTCGCGCAGAAGTACGATCCGAAGGTGAATTGGGCCAGCTCGGTCGACATGAAGACCGGCCGGCCGATCGTCGACAAGAAGTACTCGCCGGCCACGACCGGTCCGGACGTGAACGTGAAGGACATCTGCCCGGCCGCGCTCGGTTCGAAGGACCAGCAGCCGGCGAGCTATGACCGCAAGTCCGGCCTGATCATGGTGCCGACGAATCACGTGTGCATGACGTACGAGCCGTTCCAGGTCGAGTACACCGCGGGTCAGCCGTACGTCGGCGCGACGTTGACCATGTATCCGACGCCGGGCAGTCACGGCGGCATGGGCAACTTCATCGCGTGGGACGCAGCGCAGGGCAAGATCGTCTGGTCGAAGCCGGAGCGCTTCTCGGTGTGGTCCGGCGCGCTCACGACGGCGGGCGATATCGTCTTCTACGGAACGCTAGAGGGTTACATCAAGGCAGTCAGCACCAAGGACGGCAAAGAGCTTTGGAAATTCAAGACGCCCTCCGGAATCATCGGCAACGTGTTCACGTACGAGTACGGCGGCAAGCAGTACGTCGGCACGTACTCGGGCATCGGCGGCTGGGCAGGCATCGGCATGGCGGCCGGTCTGACCGGCAACACCGAAGGCCTGGGCGCCGTCGGCGGTTATAAGGATCTTGCCAAGTACACGACGCTCGGTGGATCGCTGTTCGTATTTGCCTTGCCGGACTCTGGGCGCACTGCGAATCGGTGAGGGGCTGGCTGATGAAGCGATTCCTCATGGTGCTCGCGCTCGCTTTGTCGAGCGCGAGCATGGCGGGCGACGGCGCGTTGTACAAAGTGCAGGACGGCAACAAGGTCGATCCCAAGACGCTGATGGGTTGGAAGACGTGGCGCGCCCTGGCGTGCGAGCGCTGTCACGGGGCAGAGCAGGAAGGCCTTGTCGGACCGCCGTTGGTGGAGTCGCTCAAGACATTGTCGAAGGATGATTTCCATACGGTGATCATGAACGGACGTGCCGAGAAGGGCATGCCGCCGTTCAACACCAGCCAGATGGTGAACGAGAACTGGGAAGGTCTGTACGCCTATCTGAAGGGGCGCTCCGACGGCAAGATCGCCGCCGGCAGATTGTCAGCCATTGGCTCGCCGTAGCTGGATAGAGCCATGTGCAAGATGACTTGGGCGTTGCCTGGCGTGTGCGCGGTGCTGTTCGCGCCCGCAGTCCTCGGCCAAGAAGCGCCGCAGACTTCCCGTGCCGACACCACCTTGCGCGTATGCGCGGACCCCGACAATCTGCCGCTTTCCAACACGCACGGCGAAGGCTACGAGAACAAGATCGCGGAGCAATTGGCGCGCGACCTCGGACGGAAGCTGGAATACACCTATTTTCCGCAGCGCATGGGCTTCGTGCGCAACACGCTGCGACAGAAGGATGAACAAACGCAGCAGTTCAAGTGCGACGTGATCATCGGCGTGCCGAAAGGCTATGAGCTGACGGCGACGACACGGCCCTACATGCGGTCGACGTACGCGCTGGTGTTCCGGCATCGTCCAGAATTCGAGAATCTCGACACCGCTGACGATTTGCTGAAGCTGCCGCGAGAGCGCTTGAGCGCACTGCGAGTCGGCGTGTTCGGACGCTCGCCCGGAGCGGACTGGCTGCTGCGTAACAATCTGCTCGAGCGCGCAGTGATGTACTCACCGCAGAGCGGCGATCCTGCCGAGAATCCCGCGCATACCATCGAGCGCGACCTCGCCGCCGAAAAGATCGACCTGGCGATTCTGTGGGGACCGATGGCGGGTTTCCTGGTGAACAAGCACTCCGACTTTCCCGCCTGGCGCGCGGTACCGTTCGCGCCGGAGCGCGAGATCAAGTTCGACTACGAGATCTCGATGGGCGTGCGTTTCGGCGAGAAGGAATGGAAAGACACGCTCGACCAGTGGATCGGCAGCCACGAAGAGAACGTGCGCGGCATTCTCACGAGTTTTCTAGTGCCGCTGGTCGACGCCAACGGCAATGTCACTGCGGACTTCCGCTCGGCCGAACGTCTGCGCGCCGAGGGAGTCCCGAAGCGGATCCCTTTGCAGTAGAAGCTCAGCCCCGCGAGATCGAACCATGAAAACCCAGGCCGCAGTCGCATACGCCGCCGGTAAACCGCTCGAAGTCACCACGGTCGATCTGGAGGGTCCGCGTGACGGCGAGGTGCTGGTCGAGATCAAG
>Ga0209382_10008720_pt1 | contig 12758 bp, 8 predicted proteins | sample SoiMetdeltSBSDD5_FD_187599 | JGI IMG/M metagenome (GOLD analysis project Ga0209382, IMG submission 187599) | Bulk soil microbial communities from a Populus tree surrounding site in Tennessee, USA - Soil MetaG P. deltoides SBSDD5 (SPAdes) (version 2) | ecosystem: Environmental > Terrestrial >... | reverse complement strand
CGCGGTCTGTCTTAGCGCAGTTATCTCTCAGTTTCGTGTTCAGGTTGGTGTGTGAATCCCAGGAGGCGTCCATCAGCATGATGAAGCGCACGCCGCGCTCAACCAATCTACGGGCGAGCAGGCAATTGGTGCCGAACTGCTTGGTCTTTTCGTCGTTGATGCCGTACATTTCGAGTGTTTCGGGCGACTCTTTGGCGAAGTCGGTCAGCTCCGGGCCCGCGGTCTGCATGCGGAACGCAAGTTCGTAAGAGGCCATACGCGCCGCGATTTCGAGATCGCCCGTCTCGTCGAGTTTCTGTTGATTCAGGTCGCGCACGGCGTCGAGCACCGCGCGTTGGCCATGCGGCGTCACGCCCTTCGGGTTCGACAGATAGAGAATTGGATCGCCCGCGCTGCGCAGCGGCGTCCCTTGATAAGTCGAAGGCAGGAAGCCGCTCGAGAAGTTTGTTGCGCCGCCCGAGGTGCCGACACCGGAAGAGAGCACGACGAAGCCTGGTAGATTTTCGCTTTCGCTGCCGAGTCCGTAAATCGTCCAGGCACCCATCGTCGGCCGCCCGAACTGCTGCGTGCCTGTGAACAACATCAACTGCGCCGGGTGATGATTGAATGCCTCGGAATACATCGAACGCACGACGCACATATCGTCTGCGTTCTGCGCCATATTGGGCAGCCAGTCGCTGAACTCGAGGCCCGACTTGCCGTGCTTCTTGAACTCGCGCGAGCTGGCGAGAATGGCCGCGTTCGGCTTGGTGAAGGCGAGCTGCAGTTGCGAGGTGATCGACGCGGGAGCAGCCTGCCCGTGATACTTCTGCAACTCCGGCTTCGGATCGAGCAGGTCCATTTGGCTCGGCCCGCCTTCCATGAAGAGGAAGATGACGCTCTTTGCCTTGCCAGGGAAATGCGGCGCTTTTGGCGCGAGCGGATCGGTTCGCTTGGCGCTGGAAGCGGCATAGCCGTTGCGCGCGAACAGATCGCCCAACGCCAGCGCGCCGACGCCGCCGGCCATCTCGCCGAGGAGCTTCCGTCTGGATTTCAGAATTTGAAAGTCGCGCAGGTCCATAGTTACTGCCTCACAATAAACTCGTCCGTGTTCAAGAGCGCGCGGCAGACGGCCACAAGCGGCTTCTCGTTTGCCAACTCATCCATCAGCTTCGACAGCCGCGCCCTTTCTGCATCGGTAGCCTCGCGCCCCCAGGTCAGGCTCGCCGCGTACGCCACGCGCTCGCCCGCCGGCGCTTCCTTTTCCACGCGCCAAGCCAATGCATTCGCCGCCTCATAAAACACTTCGTCGTTCAACAGGTTCAACGCCTGCAGCGAGGTATTCGACCGCATGCAGCGCGAACAGGCCACGGTCGAATCGGGCGAATCGAAGTTCATCAGCATCGGATAGGGCGCAGTGCGCTGAAAGTGAATATATAGGCCGCGGCGATAGCGGTCCGGTCCAGTGCTCACGACCCACTTGTTGTTGTTCGCATAGGTTAATTGCTCGACACCGGCCGGCTGCGGCGGTTTCACGCTCGGGCCGCCCACGCTCGAATTCAATAGACCACTTACTCGCAGCGCCGCGTCGCGAATCGATTCGGCCGAGAGGCGCATCCTTTGTTGGCGCGCGAGGAGCGCGTTCTCCGGATCGCGTTCGCGCAACTCGTGGCGCGCCTTCGACGATTGCCGGTAAGTGGCGCTCGTCACAATGGCGCGGTGCAGCGCCTTCATGTTCCATCCGGAGTCGCGGAAGTCGGCCGCCAACCAATCGAGTAGCTCCGGATGCGTCGGCTTCTCGCCCATCTTGCCGAAGTCCTCGCTCGTTCGCACGAGACCGCGTCCGAAATATTCCTGCCATATGCGATTGACGATCACTCGAGGCGTCATCGGATTGTCAGCACGGACCAACCATTGCGCCAGGGCTAATCGAGTGGGCTCGGGTACCCCAAGGGCAGGCAACACGCCTGGCACATCGGCATCAACCGGTATGCCCGGCTTGTTCCATTGGCCTTTCACGCGGAGGCGCGTCTTCTCCGACTCGCGATCCCATACCATCACCATCGCCTGCGCCGGCCTAGGCAAGGTTTTATCCAGCTCCGCCAACTCTTTGCGCAGTTCCTTCACGCGCTCCATCTTGGCCTTGTCGAGGCCGGGCGCCAGGCTCACGCTCTTCACGAAGTAGTCTTCCAAGCGCTCGCGGTCGCGCTCGCTCCGTTCCTCCCGCTTGCGGAGAAGGATCTTCTGCGCACCGTCCACCATCGCCTTCATCGATGTCAGTTGGAAGTCGTACTCAGCTTGCGAGCCAGGGTTGCTGATGGCTTTGAGCATGTGGCCTTCCCACTGGGCCTGCAGCGCGGGGACTTCGTACTTCTTCATCAGCTCGGCGCGCTTGGCTTTGTACTCCGGCAGAGCCGCCAGATATGGCCCCAACTGCCCGGGCACGGGCGCATCGATCATCTCCTCGTCGGAACGGTCGAAGAACGACAGGAGCTGATAGTAATCCTTCTGCGAAATGGGGTCGTACTTGTGGTCGTGGCATTGCGCGCAGCCCGTGGTCAATCCGAGCCACGTCGTGGAAACGGTATTCGCGCGGTTCACCAGTTGCTCGAATCGCGCCTCGTTGCGGTCCACTCCCGCCTCGCGATTGGTGAGCACCTGGCGCAGGAAGCCCGTGGCGATCAGCGTCGAAGTCGTACGATCCGGCAGCAGATCGCCCGCAACTTGTTCCAGCGTGAAGCGGTCGAACGGCATGTTCGCGTTCAACGCGCGAATCACCCAATCGCGATATTGCCAGGCATAGGGGCGGCTGAGATCTTTCTCGTAACCGTCGGAGTCGGCATAGTGAGCGAGGTCCAGCCAGTGCCGCGCCCATCGCTCGCCGTAATGCGGCGAAGCGAGGAGGCGGTCCACCAGCCGTTCATAGGCGTCAGGCCGCGTGTCGGCCAGAAACTCGCGTGTCTCGACGTCACTCGGCGGCAGCCCAGTCAAATCGAGCGACACGCGCCGAAGCAACGTGGCCTTCGAAGCTTCGGGCGATGGTGTGACGCTTTCCTTCTGCAAACGCGCCAGGACAAACGCATCGATAGGCGACTTTGCGCCCGCCACCACCGGCAGTGCCGGCTTCTTTACAGGCTGAAACGCCCAGTGATCGGATTGCCTTCTCGGTAGCGGCTGCGCCAGGAGGTTTGATGGGATCTTCGCGCCGGCCGTGATCCACGACTTCAGCGCTTCCACCTCGGCCGACGTCAGTCGAGGCCCGCTGGGCGGCATCTGAAACTCTTTCTTATCTGAGGTGACGCGCTTGACCAGCAGCGAATCGCCCGCTTTGCCCGGCTCGATTGCCTTGCCCGAATAGCCGCCCTTCAGCAGCGAAGCCGCATGGTCCACGCGGAATCCGTTGTTCTGCATCGCCGCGCCGTGGCACCCCGAGCAACGCTTGCGCAGCAAGGGCTGCACGTCCGTCACAAAATCGGCCGCCGCGACGGGCAAAAACATCAGGAACAAGACTGCAAACGCTCGCATGGATGAACTCGACTCTAGTATATTGCCTCCATGCTCTCGCGTCGTTCGCTTCTGCAATCCGCTCTGTTGGGGTCCGGTACTCTGTTGAGCCGCGCCAATGCCGCGCTCAAGAAGATGAAGATCACCAAAATCACCTACTGGGAATCTCCGGTGAACCGGCCTATTTTCAACCAGAACATGGACGTGGTGATGATCGAAACCGACGCGGGCCTCACGGGCATCGGCGAGGGCGGCTCGAAGCAGATGATCGAACAGTGCGCCGGGCTGCTGATCGGCGAAGACCCGTCGCGCATTCAGCACCTCTGGCAATGGATGTACCGCAACTTCTTCTACCCGCCGGGCCGCGAGAAGCTGCACGCCATCGGCGCGCTCGATCTTGCGCTGTGGGACCTCAAGGGCAAAGCGCTCGATGTACCCGTTTACGAACTCCTCGGCGGACTCACGCGAGAATACGTCGAATGCTATTCGACCGGCTTCCCGCACAAAGGAACGATTCGCGAAGCCGGTGCGGCCTGCATCAAAGCAGGCTACCGCGCCTATCGCACCGGCACCACCGGCCCCGGCGATAACGGCGTCTTCCATTCGCGCAAGGAGGTCACTCGCACATTCGAGCACTGCAAGGAGCTCAACGAGGGCGTTAAATCCGCCGGTGGTGAGTGGGCCATCGACTATCACACTCGCCTCGACTTCGCCGACGCCGTTCGCCTCTCCACGCTGCTCGAACCGCTCGAGCCGTTCTTCTGCGAGGACCTGGTGCGTAGCGAAAACCCCGGCGTCTATCGCGAGCTGCGCAAACTCGTGAAAGTGCCCATCGCCGTCGGTGAACAATTCGGCGATCGCTGGGACATCAACGAACTGATCGAAGGCAGGCTGATCGACTACAACCGCATCACCCTGCCCAACTCCGGCGGCATCACCGAACTTGTGAAGCAAGCCGCGCTGTGCGAGACACACTACGTCGGCCTCGTACCGCACTTCACCGGCCCCATCGCCGAGGCCTCGCTCGTGCACGTCTGCGGTTCCTTCGGCGGTCCCGCAGTGATGGAGATGTCGAACCTCTTCGCCGCAGGCCTGCCTCACTTGAAGCGCCACTTCGACCACCGCGACGGCAAGATGTACCCCGTCAACCGCCCGGGCCTCGGAGTCGAAGTCGACATGAGCAAGATGAAGCTCATCACAGAAGTGACCAAGTTCAACAAGCCAATCCCGATCTTCAAAAGGCCGGATGGGAGTATTACGAACTGGTAGGCGGCTCAGCCGCCTTTCCATTCCAGAGCTTCCCACGCTCGGGTGAGCGGGCGGTACGGGCCACCGTGCTAGCATCACGCTGGGGAAAACCGAGGAACCATCGCGTTCTCCGCGCTTTCCGCTTACTGTTTTACAAGAAATTTTATTGTCAAGTATTGCAATGACTTACTTGGAAACGCGGCTAGAATTTTTCCTGTACAACTAGACTGATTTTCGAGGCTGTGTAATACTAGCAACTTGCCTGGGCAACCCTGCGGGCGGCGTGTGCCCCGCAGATTTTAAATTCCGCTGTAAATGATTGTTGAGATTTGACTTATCGGAGTTCCCAGGACTATCGGCAGGGGGTGAGGCGTGTCCCAGTTATTCCGCCCGGGAGCCAACACATTTGCCAAGGCCAGCGTCATCGCGGGTCTCGGCATCGCGCTCGGTTTGGGCGGTATTGTCAACAATATCGAGCGCACTTCCTATGTGACCAACGTGAACGTGCCGCGCGACCAGCCGGTGATGTTCACGCACAAGCATCACGTCAGCGGCGTGGGTATGGACTGCCGCTACTGTCACACCTCGGTCGAAGTTTCCTCGTCGGCTGGAATCCCGCCAACTGAAACCTGCATGGGCTGCCACTCCCAAATCTGGAGCGAAGCCCCGATTCTCGAACCAGTCCGCGAAAGCTGGCGGTCCGGCAAATCCATTCAATGGACTCGCGTGCATGATCTGCCCGCATTCGTTTATTTCAATCACAGCATCCACGTGAATAAAGGTGTGGGCTGCGCCACCTGCCACGGCCGCGTGGATCTGATGCCCATGGTTTGGAAAGAGAACACGCTGCTCATGGAGTGGTGTCTGGATTGCCACCGGGCGCCGGAAAAATACATACGTCCCAAAGACCAGGTGTTCAATATGGAATACAAACCCGAGGGCGATCAAGCCGCCCTGGGCGCGAAACTTGTGGCCGAATATAAGGTCCGCAAGCTCACCGACTGCTCGGTCTGTCACCGGTAAACGCGATGTCGACATCACAGCATTCCCCACTCGTTCAAATCGGCCCGCCCCCCACCGCGGCCCGGCCCGCGCCTGCCCCGATCGAGATGGACCCGCAAGCGGCACTGGAGGTCATGCGCGATCACGTAGCCGGGCAGACCGGCAAGCGTTTCTGGCGCAGCCTGGAGGAGTTGGCCGGCACGCCGGTGTTTCAGCAGTGGGCTTCGAACGAATTTCCCGATGGCGCATCGACTTGGTCCGATCCTGTAGGCCGCCGCCGTATGTTGCAACTGTTGGGCGCGTCGCTTGGCCTTGCGGGGTTGACAGCCTGCACGAAGCAGCCGGACGAGAAGATCGTCCCCTATGTGAGCCAGCCGGAAGATTACGTTCCGGGCAAGTCGCTTAAATACGCTTCGGCATTAAGCCTGAACGGATATGCGCAGGGCGTGTTGGTCGAAAGCCATCTTGGACGTCCGACCAAAATCGAAGGCAACGAACTGCACCCGGCAAGTCTCGGCGCAACCGATGTGTTCGCGCAGGCGGCGACTTACGTTCTGTACGATCCCGACCGTTCGCAATCGGTCCTTCATAACGGGCGGATCGCCACATGGCCGGCCTTTGTCCAAGCGATGGGCCTGCTACGGGAGGAGGCGCTTGGCGCCAAGGGCGCGGGTCTGCGGATCCTTTCCGAGAACACCACGTCGCCGACATTTGCGGCGCAGATGAAGAAGATGTTGGCCGAGTTGCCGCAGGCCAAGTGGCATCAATATGACTCGGTGGGCACCGACAACGCCCGCGTGGGCGCGCAGCTTGCCTTCGGTCAGCCCGCAAGCGTCCAGTACAATCTGGCGGCTGCCGACGTGATCCTTGCGCTCGATTCCGATTTCCTTACGCAAGGGCCTGGCTCGGTTCGCTATTCGAAGGATTGCGGCCGCCGCCGCAAGCTGGTGAAGGAAGCCGCGCATGACAGCGCTGCCGCGGGTCAAGCTCCGGCGGCAACGGAAACGCACTCCGCGCCGGCCACTCACGAAGTAGCTCCGAAGCTGAACCGGCTGTACGCAGTTGAATCTTGTCCGACCGCCACCGGCTCCATCGCCGATCACCGTTTGCCGCTTGCCTCCGCCGAAATCGAAAACTACGCTCGCGCGCTGGCCGCCGAGCTTGGCGTGAATGTGGGCGCGGCCACCACGAAGGCTCCCGCGGACTGGGTGAAGAAGGTCGCCGCCGATCTGAAGGCGCACTCGGGCTCGTCAGTTGTGATTGCTGGCGATTACCAACCTCCCGCTGTCCACGCGATCGCCCACGCAATCAATGCAGCCCTCGGCAACGTGGGCAAGACCGTCAATTACACCGAGCCGGTCGAGGCCAGCACCGCCGATGGCTTCCAGAGTCTAAAGCAATTGACCGACGATATGAACGCGGGCGCGGTGAAATCGCTCATCATTCTCGGCGGCAATCCCGTATACACCGCTCCGGCCGACCTGGACTTCGCCAACGCGATCAAGAAGGTGGCAATGCGCGTCCACCTTGGCCTATACGACGACGAGACAGCGGCCCTTTGCCACTGGCACGTGCCCGACACGCACGCGCTCGAGACCTGGACCGATCTGCGCGCCTTTGACGGCACGGCCACCATCGCGCAGCCGCTCATCGCGCCGATTTACGGAAGCCATTCAGCGATCGAAGTGATGTCCGTGCTGATCGGCCGGCCCGAACTCACCGCCTATCAGGCTGTTCGCGAATACTGGCAGACCAACAAGCTGCTTGCCGAGCCGTTCGAAGACAACTGGCGCAAAGCGCTACACGATGGCATTGTCGCCGGTTCGGCGCTGCTCGCCAAAACCACCGCCATCCGCGCCGATCTTGCCACTGCGCTGCCCGCCGCCAAGGCAGGCTCGGGTTTGGAGATCAACTTCCGGCCTGACGGCAGCATTTGGGATGGCCGCTTCGCAAACAACGGCTGGCTGCAGGAGTTGCCCAAACCGATCTCTCGTCTTACATGGGACAACGCAGCATACATCGGCTCATCGACGGCCGCCAAGCTGGGCCTCGGTAACGGAGACCTGGTCGAACTGAAACACGCCGGACGGCGCGTGCAGGCTCCCATGTGGATCATGCCCGGTCACGCCGCCGACAGCATCACCGTGACGCTGGGGTATGGCCGGACCCGCGTGGGACGCATCGGCAATCGCATCGGCTACAACGCCGGAACGATTCGCACGGTGGCCGCGCCGTATATCAGTTCCGGGCTTGAGATCGCCAAGACCGGCGACACCTTCAAGCTCGCCGCCACGCAAGAGCACCACAGCATGGAAGGCCGCGACATCATTCGCGTGGCCAACGCCGCTGATTTCGAGAAAAACCCGCAGATGTGGGGCCATGAGCATCCGCCGATGACGCTCTACGAGGATTACGAGTACAACGGCTACAAGTGGGGCATGGCGATCGATTTGAGCGCCTGCACCGGCTGCAACGCTTGCACCATCGCTTGCCGCTCGGAAAATAACATCGCCGTCGTGGGCAAGAGCGAAGTCCTCCGCGGCCGCGAAATGGACTGGATTCGCATCGACCGGTATTACGAGGGCGATTCCGACAACCCCGGCATTTATCATCAGCCGCTGGCCTGCCAGCACTGCGAAAACGCGCCCTGCGAAGGCGTCTGTCCGGTGGCGGCGACGATGCACTCGGACGAAGGCCTCAACCAGATGGTCTACAACCGTTGCATCGGGACACGCTATTGCTCGAACAACTGTCCCTACAAGGTGCGCCGCTTCAACTTCTTCCTCTATAGCGATTGGGACACGCAATCGCTCGAGGCGTTGCGCAATCCCAACGTCAGCGTGCGCAGCCGCGGCGTGATGGAAAAGTGCACCTTCTGCGTGCAGCGCATCAACTACGCCCGCATCGAGAGCGAAAAAGAAGGCCGCAAGATCCACGACGGCGAAGTGATCACGGCCTGCCAGTCGGTCTGCCCGACAGAAGCCATCACGTTCGGCGACCTGAACGACCCGAACTCAAAAATTGCCAAGTCCCGCCGCAACGCTCGCAACTACAAACTGCTGGCCGACTTGAACACGCGTCCGCGCACGGAATTTCTGGCACGGGTGCGCAACCCAAATCCGGAGCTGGAAGCGCCGCAGGCGCCCGCTCCTGCGCACGGATAAACCGGCTACGGATCACCACATGGAACAGGAACTGGTACAAAAAACAACCAATGGCGGGATCCTGCAGGACCCGGTGCTCGGGCCCGGCGAGAACTACGCCACGGTCACCGATAGAATTTCCGCGCTGGTCCTGACGACGAAGATCCACAAAGAGTGGCTCATCGGCTTCATGTTTTCGGCTTCGCTCGCCAGTTTGCTGGGCGTGGCGATGTATTTCTTATTCTTTAAGGGCATCGGCGTATGGGCTCCCAACGTGCCCGTAGGCTGGGGATTCGACATCATCAACTTCGTCTGGTGGATCGGCATCGGCCACGCCGGAACGCTGATCTCGGCCATTCTCCTGTTACTGAAGCAGGAATGGCGGACGTCGATCAACCGTTTCGCCGAAGCCATGACGCTGTTCGCGGTGGCCTGCGCCGGTATGTATCCGCTGATGCACACCGGTCGCCCGTGGCTTGCTTACTGGATGCTGCCTTATCCCAACACCATGGGCATGTGGCCGCAGCCGCGCAGTCCGCTGATCTGGGACGTGTTTGCGGTTTCCACATACGCCACGGTCTCCGCGCTGTTCTGGTTCGTCGGGCTGATCCCCGATCTGGCGACGCTTCGTGACAAAGCGAAGAGCAACGTTACCCGTTACATTTTCGGCGCCCTATCGATGGGTTGGCGTGGTTCAGCCGAGCACTGGCAGCGCTACGAGATGGCCTATCTGCTGCTCGCGGGTCTTTCAACACCGCTTGTGGTCAGCGTCCACACCATCGTGTCCTTCGACTTCGCAATCGGCATCGTTCCCGGCTGGCACACGACGATTTTCCCGCCCTACTTCGTCGCGGGCGCCATCTTTGCCGGTTTCGCCATGGTGCTCACTTTGGCGATCCCGATGCGGGCTTTCTATCACCTGGAAGACTACATCACCATGCGGCACATCGAAAACATGTGCAAGGTGATGCTCGCCACCGGCATCATTGTCGTCTATGGCTACTTCCTGGAGGTCTTCTTCGGATGGTATAGCGCCAACGAATTCGAGAAGTCGATGATCATGAATCGCATGACCGGACCTTACTCGTGGAGCTACTGGGCGCTCATTTTCTGTAACGGACTGGCTCCGCAAATCCTGTGGTGGAAGAAGTACCGCCGCAACCTGCTTCTTGTGTGGATCATTTCCAATATCATCAGCGTCGGGATGTGGCTCGAGCGCTGGGTGATTATTGTCGTCAGCCTGCACCGCGACTTCATTCCCGCAAGCTGGGGCTACTATCATCCGACGATCTTCGACGAAGCCTTTTTTGCCGGAACCATTGGCCTGTTTCTGACGCTGATGTTCCTGTTCGTGCGGTTGTTGCCTTCCATTGCGATGTTCGAAGTGAAGCTGTTGGTGCCCGCCGCCAAGGCGGCGCCAGAAGCGAAAGGAGGCCATTAACCCATGTCTCATGGTCCCGTGGAAGCTCCCAAGACGTTTGGGATGATGGCCGAATTTGACGACCATCAGCGCCTCCTCAAAGCAGCGAGCGCGGCGCATGCGGCGGGCTACCGCAAGATGGACGCCTACACTCCTTATCCGATTCACGGCCTCAGCGAGGCCCTCGGGCAGGCGCCGACGAAAATCTCCGCGCTTGTGCTTTGCGGCGGCGTCGCCGGTTGCATCGGCGGTTTCGCGCTGATGTCCTGGATCACCTTGATCGCCTATCCGATGAACGTTGCCGGCAAGCCGATGTATTCCTGGCCTGCCTATATCCCCATCACATTTGAAACGACGGTGCTCTCCGCGGCGCTTACGGCCGTGGTCGGCATGATCGCGCTGAACGGCCTGCCGCAGCCTTACCATCCGGTATTCAACGTCGAACGTTTTAAGCGCGCCTCGCAGGATCGCTTTTTCCTTTGCATCGAGGCCGCCGATCCGAAGTACGACACGGTGGCGACGCGCGAGTTCCTCGGCAAGCATTCCGCGGAGGTGATGGAAGTCGATGCATAAACGATTCCAATTCCTGACGGCCGCGGCTCTGTTCGGTATAGCCATCTTCGCTACCGGTTGCCGCCAGGACATGCACGACCAGCCGAAGTATCGCCCGCTGGCCGCCAGCAGTTTTTTCCCCGACGGCCGCTCGGCCCGCCCCGTGGTCGAGGGCACGGTCGCCCGCGGCTACCTGAAAAACGACATTCCACTCTATTTCGGCAAGCCCGCGCGCGATAGCAAGGATTTCGTCACCGAGTTGCCCGTGAAGCTCGACAAAGCACTGCTCGAACGAGGCCAACAGCGCTTCAACATCTTCTGCTCTCCCTGTCACGGCCAGTCCGGCGACGGCGAGGGCATGGTGGTCCAGCGAGGCTTGAAACATCCGCCGACATATCACTCCGACAGGTTGCACAAACAACCGGTCGGCTATTTTTTCGATGTCATGTCGAACGGCTTTGGCGTCATGCCGAGCTATGCATCGCGCATTCCAGTGAACGACCGCTGGGCCATTGTGGCCTATGTTCGCGCGCTGCAATACAGCCGGGCCGCCACTCTTGACGACGTCCCGCCCGCCGAACGGGCGCGCCTGGAGGCTGCTGGACAATGAGTTCCCACGCTGCTGCACAACCGAATCTCGATCGCGTTCAACAGATCGGCCTTGGCGCCTTTGGCGTCGGCCTGCTGTTGTGCATCTTCGGCCTGATGTCGAATCCCGATCAGTTCATCCGCAGCTACCTTACCGGTTATTTGCTCACGGTCGGACTGCCGCTCGGATCGCTCGCTCTGCTGATGATCCACCATCTCGTGGGCGGCCAATGGGGCATGGTGATGCGCCGCCTGCTGGAGGCCTCCACGCGCACATTGCCTTTACTGGCGATCATGCTGCTGCCCGTGTTCTACTTCATGCCCACGCTGTACGAATGGGCGCGGCCTGAAGCGGTGGCTCACGATAAGATTCTGCAGGCGAAGGCACCTTACCTGAACGTGCCCTTCTTCATCGGCCGCTCAATCTTCTACTTCGTCGTTTGGGGCACCTTCATCTTCGTGTTGAACCGGCTCACCGCAAGGCAGGACGCGGGCGATCCCGACGCCAAGCGCAAGCTGAACAACATCAGTGGCCCCGGCGTGGTGGTCTTCGCGCTGACGGTCACCTTCGCCGTGATTGATTGGGCGATGTCGCTCGATCCGCACTGGTTCTCCACCATCTTTGGCGTAATTTTCATGGTCGGCCAGGTGCTGTCGACCTTGTCGCTCGCGGTTGTGTGCTTGCGGCTCCTGATGGAATACGCGCCGATGAAGGACCTGGTGCGGCCCAATCACTTCCACGACATCGGCAACCTGATGCTTGCCTTCACGATGCTGTGGGCTTATACGAGCTTCTCGCAATTTCTCATCATCTGGTCGGGCAACCTGCCCGAAGAGATCCCGTGGTTCATCCACCGCCTAAAGGGCGGCTGGGGCGTGATTGCCGCCGGTCTGATCGTGTGCCATTGGGCACTGCCGTTCGTGCTCCTGCTGATGCGCTTCAACAAGCGCAAGGCCAGCATGCTGGCGAAGATCGCGGTCTTCATTCTGATCATCCGGCTGATCGATCTGACCTGGATCGTGCAACCCAATTTCAGTCCCGGCAACCTTACTGTGCATTGGCTCAATATTGCCGCGCCGATGGCGCTGCTAGGTTTGTGGCTGGCCTTCTTCGCGCGCCAATTGAAGGCGCGGCCGCTGGAGCCGACGGAAATACACCGCCTGGCCGCCGCGGCGGAGCATCACTAAAGGGGATTATATGGCTGAGTATCATCCACCCACTCACCCCGGATACGAAGTAAGCGACGTCAACACGCAGCCGATCTGGAAATTCCTTGGCTATCTGTTCCTCATCACCTTTGCCTCAATGGGCTTGATGTATG
>Ga0209382_10008717_pt1 | contig 12761 bp, 9 predicted proteins | sample SoiMetdeltSBSDD5_FD_187599 | JGI IMG/M metagenome (GOLD analysis project Ga0209382, IMG submission 187599) | Bulk soil microbial communities from a Populus tree surrounding site in Tennessee, USA - Soil MetaG P. deltoides SBSDD5 (SPAdes) (version 2) | ecosystem: Environmental > Terrestrial >... | reverse complement strand
CAGACCGCTCAGGAAGAAGGGCAGTGACTGTTCCTCGATCTGGGTCTCGACCGCCGTCCGCATCGCGCTGTCGGCGGCGGCGTCGTACTCCTCCCCCTTCGCCTCGGCAGCCGCCCGCGCGACGATAGACAAGACGCCCGCGAGCTGCTGCGGCCCCATCACGGCCGACTTCGCCGTGGGCCACGTGAAGAGGAAGCGCGGGTCGTACGCCCGGCCGCACATGCCGTAGTTGCCGGCGCCGTACGATGCGCCGATCAGCACCGACAGGTGCGGCACGGTCGAGTTCGACACGGCGTTGATCATCAGCGCGCCGTGCTTGATGATGCCGCGCTGCTCGTACTCCGTGCCGACCATGTAGCCGGTCGTGTTGTGCAGGAAGAGCAGCGGCGTGTCGGCCTGGTTGGCGAGCTGGATGAACTGCGCGGCCTTCTGCGACTCCTCGCTGAAGAGCACGCCCTGCGCGTTGGCCAGGATGCCGATCGGGTAGCCGTGCAGCTGCGCCCAGCCGGTGACGAGCGACGTGCCGTAGGCCGGTTTGAACTCGTCGAACTCCGACCCGTCGACGATCCGCCCGATCACCTCGAGAGGGTCGAACGGCGTCGTGAGGTCGGTCGGCACGATGCCGAGCAGTTCGTCCGGGTCGAGAAGCGGATCGGAGTACGACGTCGCCGGCGCCGGACCGTGCTTCCGCCAGTTGAGCCGGGCCACGATGCGGCGGCCGATCCGGATCGCGTCAGCCTCGTCGTCGGCCATGTAGTCGGCGAGTCCGCTGGTCCGGGCATGCATCTCAGCACCGCCGAGCGACTCGTCGTCGGACTCCTCACCGGTCGCCATCTTGACCAGCGGCGGCCCGCCGAGGAACACCTTGGCCCGCTGCTTGACCATGACGGTGTAGTCGCTCATGCCCGGCACGTACGCCCCACCGGCCGTCGAGTTGCCGAACACCAGCGCGATCGTCGGGACGCCGGCGGCGCTCGACCGGGTGAGGTTGCGGAACAGCTCGCCACCCGGGATGAAGATGTCCTTCTGGCTCGGCAGGTCGGCGCCGCCGGACTCGACGAGGTTGATCGTCGGCAGCCGGTTCTCGCGGGCGATCTGGCCGGCGCGGAACGCCTTCTTGAGCGTGTACGGATTGGACGCGCCGCCGCGTACGGTCGGGTCGTTGGCGATGACCATGCACTCGACGCCCTCGACGACGCCGATGCCGGTGACCATGCTGGCGCCGACGGCGTAGTCGCTGCCCCATCCCATCAGCGGCTGCAGCTCCAGGAACGCGGAGTCCTCGTCGATCAGCAGCTCGATCCGCGCGCGGGGCAGCAGCTTGCCGCGCTGACGATGGCGTTCGACCCGGCTCGGTCCGCCGCCCTCGAGCGCCTGGGCGTTCTGCTCGGCGAGGTCGGTGAGCTTCGCCTCGAGTGCCTGCCGGTCCGCCGCGTACTCCTCGGACGCCGGATCGACCCGGCTCGCGATCGTCGGCGTACTCATGTCGCGTCACCTTCCGAGTTGTCAGCATCTACTCGGCCCGGGGCCCGAATAGTTGCTGACAACTTCTCCGGGGTGTAGCCGAGGAGCCGGGCGGCGAGCTCGTCGAGCACCTCGGTGGCGCCGCCGCCGATGCCGAGGATCCGGGCGTCGCGATAGTGCCGCTCGATCTCCGACTCCCGCATATAGCCCGCGCCGCCGAAGATCTGCACCGCCGCGTCGACGACGACGTCGCACGCCTTGACAGCGGTCTTCTTCGCGAGCACGGCATCGGCCGCGACATCCTGACCGTCGACGGCGCGCTCGATGACCGACCGGGTGTAGGTCCTCGCCACCGCGACCCGCCGATGCATGTCGACCAGCTTGTGCCGAATCACCTGGCGGGTCGCCAGTGGCCGGCCGAACGTCTGACGCTGCCCCGCGTAGGCCGCCGCGAGATCCAGGCTCCGCTGCGCGACGGAGTACGCATGCGCCGCGAGGCTCAACCGCTCGGTCACGAAGTGCCGCATCAACAGCGCGAATCCGGCGCCCGGCGCACCGACGATGTTGGCCCGAGGCACTCGGACGCCGGCGAACGACAGCTCGGCCGTGTCGCTGCAATGCCAGCCGAGCTTGCGCAGCGGCCGCGATGCCGTGAAGCCCGGCCGATCCGTGTCGATGACGACGAGGCTGATCCCGTCGTGACCGGCACCCCCGGTCCGGACCGCCGTCGTCACGAAGTCGGCGCGTACTCCCGAGGTGATGAACGTCTTCGCCCCGTCGATGATCAGGTCGTCGCCGTGGGCGCGGGCCCGAGTACGGATCGCGGCGACGTCGGAGCCGCCGTCGGGTTCGGTGACAGCCAGGGAGCCGATGCGTTCGCCGGCGAGCGTCGGGCGTACGTAGGCGTCGATCAGCTCGGAGTCGCCGGCCGTGATGATGTGGGGGCAGGCGATGCCGTGGGTGAACAACGCCGCGAGGAGGCCCGACGAGGCTCCGGCGCCGACCATCGCCTCCTTCGTCGCCGTCATGTCGATCAGATCGCCGCCGCTGCCGCCGACCGACTCGGCGAACCCGACACCGAGCAGGCCCAGAGCCGCCGCCTGGCGATGCAACTCGCGCGGCACCTCGCCGGCGTCCTCCCACCCGGCCAGGTGCGGCGCGATCTCGGACTGCGTGAACTTCGCGGCCGTCTCGCGCAACGCGGTCCGCTCGGGTGTCGTCCAAGAGTCGGTCACAGCAGCTCCTCCGGAACATCGACGTGCCTGGCACGCAACCACTCGCCGAGCGCCTTGGCCTGCGGATCGATCCGAGTCGAGGCGGCGACGCCATCGCCGAGCAGGCCACGGATGACGACGTTGACCGCGTACAGATTCGGCAGCGGGTACGTCTCGACGTCGAGGTCCTTCGCCTCCGGGAGCAGCTCGCGTACCCGATCCGGCGTCAGCAGCCTGACGAGCCAGCCGTACGCCGCGTCCCGCCGCGGATGATTGGCCCCGATCCAGACGCCGACGTTGGCATCCCCGCCCTTGTCGCCGCTGCGCGCCAGCGCCAGGGTGCCGAGTGGTACCCGACTCTGGCGCCGAGATTGCGCGTCTTCGCCACCTCCTCGCGTCGACCTTGCGCGTCTTCCCGGCGGCGGTGGGGAAGACGCGCAATCTCGGCGCGAGAGGGGTCCGTCAACCTCGACCCGCGCGCCGTCATCGAGAACGACGGCCTGCCGAATCTCTGACTGGTCGACATAGGCGGCGCGGTAGACGCCGTAGGGGGTGGCGTCGCCGGGCGGCGCGGTCAGGGTGAACCCGGCGTACGACGACAGGGCGAGCTCGACCGCGGCGCCACTGAACCGGCGGCCGACCCGCTTCGGATCGGTGTCCTTCACGTGGCAGCGTAGCCGGGCCGTCGCTACCTCCTGGGTCGTCGGATCGGACTCCGTGAGGTCGACCAACTGCCACTCGATCGAAGCCGGCTCGCGACCGGCCAGGACCGACTCCAACTGGCGCCGCACGGCGGCGGCCTTGGCGTCGACGTCCAACCCGGTCAGCAGGAACTCGACGCTGTTGCGATAGCCACCGACTCGGTTAAGGCAGACCTTCAAGGCGGCCGGCGGCGGGCTGCCGCGGACGCCAGACAGCCGTACTCGATCGGATCCGTCGGCCGCGACGCCGACCGTGTCGAGATGCGTGACGACGTCGGGCCCGAGATAGGCCGGAGCATCGATCTCGTAGACCAGCTGCGCCGTCACCGAGTCGACCGTGATCGCGCCACCGGTGCCCCGATGCTTCGTGATCACGGCCGAGCCGTCCGAGGCGATCTCGGCAATCGGAAAGCCCGGCAGGCCGGCGCTCAAGGCACCGACCCCACCGGCGAGGTTGCCCCCGGTCGCCTGAGCGCCGCACTCGATCACGTGCCCGGCAGCAGTCGCGCCGGCGAGCGCGTCATAGTCGTCGCGGGCCCAGCCGTGCCGCCAGATCGCCGGCCCCACGGTCAGTGACGCGTCGGTGACCCGGCCGGTGATCACGACATCCGCACCGGACTCGAGCGCGGCCGCGATCCCGAACCCGCCGAGATAGGCGTTGGCCGTCAGCGCGTCGCCGCTGTCGTCATCGGTGAGGGCGAGCTCGTCCGAACGGTCCAGCAGGTCGTCGCCCTCGACGTACGCCACCCGCACGGAGATGCCTTGCGCCGCGGCGATCTCGCGTACTCGCTCGGCCAGCCCACCAGGGTTGAGCCCACCCGCGTTCGACACGATGCGCACGCCGCGCTCCGCCGCGAGACCGAGCCAGTCCTCGAGCTGCCGGGCGAAAGTCCTGGCGTAGCCGAGGGACGGGTCCTTCATCCGGTCGCGGCCGAGGATGAGCATCGTCAGCTCTGCGAGGTAGTCGCCGGTCAGCACGTCGAGCTCGCCGCCTTCGAGCAGCTCGCGCATCGCGCCGAACCGATCGCCGTAGAAGCCGGAGCAGTTGCCGACCCGGAGCACCGCACTCACGATCGTCGCTCCGGATCGGCGCCGGGCGGACCGGCGAAGGCCTGGATGATGTCGAGCCACCGCTCGGCGTCGGCGCCCTTCGCCCGGACGTCGACGTCGTCGCGATGCCGCCGACGCGTCGCGAGCAGCGCGAAGTCGTAGCCCGCACCGGACACCCACTGTGTGGCGTCGACCGGGCCCCACGTCCATCGGTCGCCGCTCGGCCCGGTCAGCTCGACACGGAACGGCTCGGCCGGCGGCGAGAGGCCGCGCTGGGCGTACGAGAAGTCGCGGGTTCGGACGCCGAGATGGCAGACATGCCGGATCCGATCGGTCGGCTCCGGCCGGTCGCCGAGCGCCTCCGCGACGTCGAGGCCATGCGCCCAGGTCTCCATGAACCGTGCGGTCGCCATGCTGGCCGGACTCATCGGGGGTCCGAACCACCGAATCCGCTCGCCGGCCGGCACGGCGATCAACGCCTCACGCAGCGCGCGGCGGCCAGCTCGCCAGGCGTCCAGCAGTTCGTCGGGCGGCCGCCGCGCACCCTCGTCGGCGGGCGCGTCGACCTGGCTCGACTCCGCGCTCCACAGTTCGGCGATCTGACGGGCGAACTCGTCGGGCTGGGCGATCGCGAGCAGCGCTGCCTGGTCGGTCCACGCGAGGTGCGCGATCTGATGGGCGACGGTCCAGCCGACCGCGGGCGTCGGAGTCTGCCACTCCGCGGCGGCCAGCCCCGCCACCCGGGTGTCGAGCTCAGCGGTCTCGTCGCCCAGGTCGGCCAGCACCACGCCGAGTACGCCGCCGCTCATGCCGACCTCCCCAGCTCGCGATCCAGTGCAGCTGCCCACGCGTCGAGGATCCGCTCGCGTCGTCGTCGATCGTCGGTGAGTGTGCTGGCCAGCGCGAGTCCGCGTACCAGGTCGAGCGTGGCCTGCACCAGCTTGCGTACGCCGGGCTCCGACTCGTCGACGCCGAACATCCGGACGGCGAGCCGGTGGGTCTCACGTCCGACCCGCTGCTCGAGCGGAGCCACGGTGGCGCGCAGATCGGCGTCGGTACGGGCGGCGACCCACAACTCCAACGCGGCCTGGAAGACCTCGCCGGTCATGTGGTCTGCCAGCAGGGCGAGCGCACGGCGCGAACGGCCGGTGCCCGGCATCGACTCGGCCGCGGCCAGCAGGTCCTCCCGCCGCAGCCGGGCCAGATGCTCGACCGCGCCGATGACGAGGTCGGCCTTGGTCGGGAAGTGGTGCAGCATCGCGCCGCGCGAGACCTCGGCCCGCTTGGCGACCATCGCGGTGCTCGTGCCGGACCAGCCGCGCTCGACCAGGCACGCCACCGTCGCCTCCATCAATCGCTGCCGCATAGCACGCGTGCGCTCGGCCTGCGGCGTCCGGGTCGACGTGGTCACTCCGGCAGGATGCCCCGCCCGGTCACTTACCGTCAACCCTGACGGTTTCTGACTCGGGCCGAAAGTGTTGGCGCAACATCGCACCAATTTCCGTGGTGCGTTTGCAGTCTCACGCCAACTTTCGGGCCGGCGACGGGAACACCACCCCAGGGCGATGCGGTTCACTTAGAGCGTGACGACGCCGGCGACCCATGATTCGCGCGACCGGACCGTCAGTCCCTGCGGCCAGCAGCCGCAATGCGACGATCCGGTCGAACTCACCTCGGCCCGGGGCCGTTGGCTACTGGCGGCCGCGGTCCTCGGCACCGGCATGGCGTTCCTCGACGGCACGGTGGTCAACGTCGCGGTACGGGACATCGGCACCGACCTCAACGCGTCGCTGGCCGATCTCCAGTGGGTCATCAACTCCTACCTGCTCGCGCTCGCGTCGCTGATCCTGGTCGGCGGCTCGCTCGGAGACCGACTCGGGCGGCGCCGGATGTTCACGATCGGGACGGTGTGGTTCGCGATCGCCAGCGCCGCCTGTGCATTGGCGCCGAGCGCCGAGATGCTGATCGCCGGCCGGGCGGTGCAAGGCATCGGCGCCGCCTTGCTGACACCCGGCAGCCTGGCGATGATGCAAGGCTCGTACCGCCGAGAGGATCGAGCCCGGGCGATCGGACTGTGGTCCGGCATGGCCGGCGTCACCACGCTGCTCGGCCCGTTCCTCGGCGGCGGCCTCGTCCAGACGGTCGGCTGGCGCTATGTCTTCTGGATCAACGTGCCGATCGCGGTCGCCGTCGTCGCCATCACGATCCGGCACGTCCCCGAGAGCCGCGACCCGCAGGCGGGCAGGCGCTTCGATCTGCTCGGCGCGACGCTCGGTGCGGTCGGGCTCGGTGCGATCACGTACGCCCTGATCGAGGCCGGCAGCCAGTCGGCGGCCATGATCGGGACCGCCGCCGTCATCGGGGTCGCCGCCCTGGTCGCGTTCGCCCTCAGCCAGCGCCGACCCAACCCGATGGTGCCGCCGGCGCTGTTCCAGTCGCGCGTGTTCAGCGCGAGCAACCTGCTGACCTTCGTGGTCTACGGCGCGCTGGGCGCTTTGACCTTCCTGCTGGTGCTGCAGTTGCAGGTCGTCGCCGGCTACGAGCCGTTGGCCGCCGGGCTCGCGACTTTGCCGATCACGGTCGTCATGCTGCTGTTCTCCGGCCGTTCGGCCGCGCTCGCCGCCCGGATCGGTCCGCAGCTGCAGATGACCGTGGGTCCGATCCTGTGTGCCCTCGGGGCGTTGCTGCTGATGGGCGTCGGCGCCGACTCGTCGTACTGGATCGACGTCTTGCCGGGCATGGTGCTGTTCTCGATCGGCCTGACCTGCTTGGTGGCGCCGCTGACCGCCACCGTCCTCGCCGCCGCACCGGACCGCTGGGCGGGCATCGCGAGTGGGGTCAACAACGCGGTGGCGCGGGCGGGCAGTCTGCTCGCGGTGGCCGCGCTCCCCGTCGCTGTCGGCCTCACCGGCGACGACTACGAGGATCCGGTCGCCTTCAACGAGGGCTACCAGTCCGCCATGCTCATCTGCGCGGTGCTGCTCGCACTGGGTGGCTTGTTCGGCTGGTACGGCCTGCGCGGCTCGTCCCGCGAACTCGCGACGACCTCGCCGTCCTGATCCGGCTCACCCCGTCTTGCGCCGGAACTCCTTGCGCTGCACATCAGCGGCGGCCGGTCCGGTCCCGTCGCTGTGTCCCGGCTCCGACTCCGGCGTCCGGTGCGGGGACCGCTGCTTGCGGCGCAGCGCCTCGCGGAACTTCCGGTGCAGGTCGTCGTCTGACGATGCCGGCTTCGACTTCTTGTCCGTCATCATGACCTCGACACGGTCGTGGGCTGGACTCCCCACTTAAGCAAGTCCGGACCGCTTTGCGCTACCCCTCGACGGCCGGCGTCGCTCAGGCCGCGGCGATGGCCTCGATCTCCAGCAGCCAGGCGGGGTCGAAGATCTCGGCGACGACGACCGTAAGCGCCGGTCGATGGTCGCCGAGGACCTCTCGCCGGACGGCCGAGTTGGTCGCCGCGTACTCGCGGCTGGACAAGTACGTCGTCACCTTCACCAGCTGCCCGACGTCGAGCGCGGCGGCCTCGAGCGTCGCAACGATGTTGCGCCAGACCATCCGACACTGGTCCTCGAACCCCGGTGGCACCTGGCCGACTCGATCCTGCGGGATCTGGCCGCTGATGAACAGCAGCTCGGACGCGCCCCGCACGGACAGGCCCTGGCAGTAGCCGCCAAGTGCCCCGGGCGCATCGTACGGATCGCGAGGGATGAGCTGCAGCACGTCTTCGGTCACGGCCTCAGCCTAGGTGGGCAGATCCACCGAGCGAGGTCGCGTCGACCGCTGCCGTCGCGCGTATGCCGCCACCTTGGCGCGATTCCCGCACGCGCTCATGCTGCACCAGCGCCGCCGGCCGCTGCGGTCGAGGAACAACCAGCCGCAGTCGTCACCAGGGCAAGCCTTGACGGTCGCCAGCCGCTCGGAGGTCAGCAGCTCACCGGCGGACCACGCCACCGCGTGCAGCGGCAGCTCGAGCCCGGTGGAGGACGGGAATTCCCAGCGGGGCGGCTCACCTGGCCGGATGCTCACCTGCCCGGCCGCCTTGCGGATGAACCCGGTGACCCCACCCAGCGCACGGGCGTCGTCGGGCCGAAGCACGGCGGTGTGCAGCGTCGTACGCAGTCTCCGGGCGTCGACCAGGAGTCCCGCCGCCGGACCGGCCGACTGGGCCGCGGCCCGACGCAGCCGTCGCGCGTCCGATTCGCCGATCAGGCCGGCGTGCCAGGCCCAGACCGCCACGTGGTCGTAGCTCTTCAGCCACTCGCGACGCGAATCAGGCGGCTCGTCCCATCCCGCCCAGGTGTTGCAGAAGTCCAGGGCCGGATGCCCGCCGATGCACTTCGGCATCGCCAGGTCGTCGACCATCACCCAATGCATGAACCCAATTGTGTCTTGAATCGTTACCTGGAGTCATGCAGAGGAAGTAACCGTTCGATTGTCAATTATCGGTTAGGCGCGGACATGCGTCGCATTGCGGGAGTCGCACTCAGTCGTCGAGCAGCCCGCGCCGGCGCGCCAAGGCGACCGCCTCGGTCCGGCCGCCTGCGCCCAGCTTGGACAGGATGTTCGAGATGTGGACGCTGACGGTCTTCGCGCTGATGTAGAGCTGATTGGCAATCTCGCGGTTGGTCCGGCCCTGGGCCACCAAGGCGAGGATCTCCTGCTCTCGTGGCGTCAGCGCCTCCTCGCGCTCGGCGACCGTGGCGCGGCGGCCGGATCGGGCCGGGCCGAGGGTGCGCAGCTCGGTCAGCAGCGGAGTGGCACCGAGCCGGCGGGCTGTCTCGCGGGCCGGATCGCTGACTGCCCTGGCGTCGTCGGATCGACCCACGGCGCGCAGCACGGCGGCCAGCCGCGCCTGGGAACGCGCCGTTTCGAAGACGTGTCCGAACCGCTCGAAATCGGCGACAGCGCGCTCCCAGGCCGCGACAAGGTCGGCCTCCGGCGGAGCGTCGACGCCGGTCAGCCACCGCAGGCGGGCGTGTTCGGCGGTGATTCGAGACAGCCAGGCGTCACCCTCGGGGCCACGCCGGCGACCGAGTCGCGACGTGCGCTCGATCGCCCGGTCGGAGGCCGCGAGGAGGGCCTCGCCACGACGGGCCAGATCGGCATGGTCGGCGTGACCACTGCGGGCGGCCTCGGTGGCGAGCTGTCCGATGAGGGTGGCGCCGATCCGGGTGCGGGCCGGGAAGTCCTCCTGCCACAGCTCCACGACGCTGGCGACGACCTGGTCGTGGACGGCGACCGCGTCGTCGATCCGTCCGGCGTCGCCGTAGAGGTCGATCGCGGCGCCGACCGCCTGGACGCCGATCACCGCCTCGCGGGTCCACCAGGTATCCAGGTGCGGCAGCAGCTCGAGGGCGTCCTGATCGCCGCGACCGGCCGAGACCAGCATCCCGACGGCTGCGAGCATCGCCTCGGCGAGGCCCGGCGGCGATTGGCCGGTGACGTCGACGATCCGGTTGACGGTGTCCCATTCGCCGCGTACGTGGGCCACGATGCCGGCCATCACCCGGGAGTCGACGCCGAAGGGCGCCCACGGCCGGCTCAGCTCCTCGGAGCGGGCGGCCGCGGTCTGGAAGACCTCGAAGGCCTCGGCCAGGTGACCGTGCTCGAAATGCAGATTGCCCAGGAAGTAGAGGCCGCGAATCTCGCCGAGGTACTCTCCGGCCGCCCTGGCCTCGGCGATGTTCTTCTCGAGGACGCGCTGCGAGGAGTCGGGGTCGCCCGCCCGCTCCTCGAGCTTGGCCAGTGTGGTCGTGGCGTTGGCGATCACGTCCGGCAGCCCGAGCTCGCGGCCGAGCCGAACCGCCTCGTTGGCGAACCGCACCGCTTCTTCAGTGCGCTGGCGGTGGAAGTTCGCCCGGGCATGTACGTCGAGGACCTGCGCGAGCAACGGCGACGGCGGCTCGGCCGGCACCAGCTTCAAGGCGTCGGTCGTCAGCTCCAGGGAGTTGACGGTGTTGTCGCTCAGGCCGGCGGCAGTGACGACGGCATGCAGCAGACGGGCCCGGTCGAGCGGCGGCGTGCTGTCGGGCAGGGCCTGCAGCTGGTCCTGGACCAGGGCCAGTGCCCGGATCGGGTGCCCGGCGGCGGCGGCCGCCTCACTGGCCTTGATGGCGAGGTCGATCAGGTCGATGCACTTGTCGTCGGCGATGCCGGTGGTGTCCTCGGTCAGTAGTTCCAGCGCCAGCTCGTAGTGCCGGGCGGCCTCGTCGGGCCCGGCGACGGTCATGGCCTCGTCGCCCGCGTCGACACTGGCGACCGCGGCCGTCGTCAGATCGTGGGCCGCCCGCGCATGCCGCGCCAGCTCCGCGGCGGTGCCGCCGACCTCGCGAGTACGCAACGCCGCCACATAGGCGGCGTGCAGTCGTACCCGCTCACCAGGAAGCAGGTCGTCGTAGACCGCCTCGGCGAGCAGCGCGTGGCGGAACGCGTAGCTGTCGGCGCTCACCGCGACCAACACGTTCCGCTCCACGGCTGCCCGCAGCGCCTCGTCCAGCGCACCGGCGTCGATCTCGACGACGCGGGCGAGCAACTCGTGCGACACCCGCCGGCCAGCGACCCCGGCGGCCCTGACCACGGTCCGAGTGTCGTCGTCGAGCTGGTCGAGCCGGACGAGAAGCAGATCGGCGAGGTTTGTGGGCAACGACCGCGCACCGCCCTCGGTGGCGGCGACGAGCTCCTCGGTGAAGAACGCGTTGCCCTCTGCCCGCTCGACAATCGTGTGTACGTCGCGCTCCCGCATCGGCGCCGAGTGCAACGTCCGGACCAGGCTCCGCACATCGGCGTCCTCGAGCGGATCCAGCTGGAGCCGGGCGACACCGGGCAGCCGGGACCATTCCGCGACGGTCGCGCGGAGCGGGTGGCGGCGATGGAGGTCGTCGCTGCGATAGGACGCCACGATCGCGACCCGGCCGTTGAAGGGCCGGGTGAACAGGAAGCTCAGCATCTCGCGGGTCGACTCGTCGGCCCAGTGCAGGTCCTCGACGACGAGGAGCAGCGGACCGGAGTTGGCGAGGTGGTCGATCGCCCGGTGGATCGCGTCGAAGAGCTCGGCACGCTCGACGCGTTCGACGGCGGCGTGCTCGGCGTCGGAGAGGATGCGGCGGCCCGGCATCAGCCGGGCGACGGCGGGACTCGCCTTGACCAGGGTGTCGGCCAACGCCGGGGAGTCCGAGGCCAGCCGGCCGAAGGCCTCGCTGAAGGGCAGGTACGGCAGCGCGCTGTCGCCGAAGTCCAGGCAGTGGCCGAGGACCGTGCGCCAGCCTGCTGCCCGTGCCTGATCGCGTAGCTCAGAGAGCAGCCGGGTCTTGCCGACACCGGCATCACCGGCGACGACGACAGAGCCGGCACCGTTGTCTGCGTCGATGCCGGCCAAAGTGGTGAGTTGCTGGAGCTCCTCAGAGCGACCGATAAGCGGGCCGGCTGCGGGCGAATCTGGTGGCACATCCACCATCATCGCCGGTCGAGACGACAGTTCGTACTCGATTACCGCAGCCGACCCGCTATCCGGGCTCAACTTCCCGTCGCAAGTCGGCCGGACAGGATGCCGGCCGCGCGGCGTGCCGCGGGGAGCCGACGAGCCCTGCGGGCCTTCCGCTGCGCGCTGGCAGCGAACTGATCGCGGATCTGGTTGCGACGGAACTCGAGTTCGGAGCTGAGGAAGGGTTCCTGTGTCGATAGCATCGTGGTCTCCTGGGTGAGCGCTTGTTCTGACACGTTCAGACTCGTTCGCTAAGGAGCCCCGGCACATCGGGACAATGCCTTATCCAGGCGGCTGGCCTGGTCTTATGTCCGCCGGGCCAGTCGGCTGAGGGCCTCAGAGAACGCCGTACGGCGGCTGGCGACGCCGAGGACCAATGCCGCGAATCGGCCGGATGTACGCAGACTCGCGGCTCAGCGCTCGGCGATGCCGACCAGGACCCGATCGTCGCCGCTCTGCCAGACCGCTCCCGCCTCGGCGAAGCCGGCTGCCCGCAGCATCGCGACGTGCTCGGCGTAGCTGGGCGCGTCCGACTTGGCGTGCTCGACGGCGGCCGTCGCCCGGGCCGCGACCAACTCGGCGAGGTCCGGAGCGCTCTCGACGGCGTTCCACCAGGCCTGCCAGTCCTCGTCGCCGCCGGCAGCGGCCCGGCGTACCCGGCCCGCCCGAACAGCGCGGGTCAGCTCGTCGAGCCGCGGCTGCAGGTCGCCGTCCTCGATGTGGTCGCCGTTGACGTAGACACCGCCCCGGTGGATCAACTCGGCACATTCACGCACCAAGCGGGCGAGCTCGCGGCGGTTCATCCAATGCAGGGCGGTCGTGCTGACGAACGCGTCCGGCTCCCGGTCG
>Ga0209382_10008716_pt1 | contig 12761 bp, 10 predicted proteins | sample SoiMetdeltSBSDD5_FD_187599 | JGI IMG/M metagenome (GOLD analysis project Ga0209382, IMG submission 187599) | Bulk soil microbial communities from a Populus tree surrounding site in Tennessee, USA - Soil MetaG P. deltoides SBSDD5 (SPAdes) (version 2) | ecosystem: Environmental > Terrestrial >... | reverse complement strand
GACGAAGGGACGTATGACGCCGTGACCGGCCTGCCGAAACCTGGGGGGACTTCGAACGGCGAGCCCGTCGCGAATTTGAGCTGGAAAGACATCACGCCGCGGCTCGGCTTCACATGGGACATCTTCAGAAATGGACGAACCGCCTTCAAGGCCAGCGTCAATAAGTACCTCGTCGGGCTCGGTACGTTTTCGTTTGCCGAGACCAACTCTGTGACCTCGTCGAACAATCCGATCAACCGCCTGGTAAACAACGTGACGCGCGATTGGCTGGATCCCAATGGCGACTTCATTCCGCAGTGCAACCTGTCGGTCCTGACGGCCAACGGCGAGTGCGGACCGGTGTCGAACCCGAACTTCGGTCTGGTCACGGCGCCAACCACGACGTACGACCCTGACTATTTGAAGGGCTGGGGCAAGCGCAACTACAACTGGGAGTTCTCGGCCGGCATTCAGCACGAGATTGCGCCGCGCGTCTCGGCCGAGGTCAGCTACTTCCGTCGCATCTACGGCAACTACACGGTGGCCGACAACCGGGCCTATTCCGCCAGCGATTTCATCGTGACGTCGCTTGCGGTCCCCCAGGATTCACGACTCCCCGATGGCGGCGGCGGCACCCTGCAGAACGTGTACTACTACGCTGGCGCCCCGCGCGCGGACGACTTTCGCATCACCCTGGCCGACGACTTTGGCAAGCGGACCGAGCACTGGGACGGCATCGACATTACCGGCAACGCACGCATCCGCAACGGCCTCACGGTGCAGGGCGGTATCAGCACGGGCCGTACGGTGCTCGACAACTGCGATCTGGCAACCAATCCCCAGCTCGCAGAGTTGAACGTCGCGCCTGGTGGTTTTTCGCCACTCTTCTTCTTCGCGGCAACACCGCTGGAGTTCTGTCATCAGAACCAGGGGTTCATCACGCAGGTGAAGGCATTTGCCACCTACACCTTCCCCCGCGTCGACGTGCAGCTCTCGGGTGGGTATCAGGGCCTGCCTGGTCCGCTGCTCGCTGCGAACTACAACGCGCCGCTGGGCATTCCGTTCAAGGTCGTGCAGATCATCGACCCCGGCTCTGCTTACGGCGATCGGATGAACCAGTTCGACTTCCGCATCTCGAAGCTGTTTCGGTTTGGCGGCACGCGGACGATGGTCGGAATGGACATGTACAATCTGTTCAACTCGACACCCGTGCTGACCGAGAACCAGACATTCGGTCCGGCGTACCGGTCGCCGATCACGATGCTGCAGGCGCGGTTCTTCAAGTTCAGCGCCCAGTTCGATTGGTAAGAAGAACGAGGAATCGGGTTTCAGGGATCAGGAATCAGGACTGATTCCTGATTCTCGATTCCTGATTCCTGCCATGAAGACACTCGTCTTCACATGCGCGCTCGCCGCCGCAGCGTCAGTCGTGGTGGCACAGCGCACTCCCTCAGATCCAGGCCACCAGAAAATGATGCGGCTGCTGGCCGATGTGGCCCGGCAGTCCGATGAGACGAACTTCTTTGTTGGCGAGGGCCCGGCTCGACACGCACGGAACACGCTCGCCGCGCTTCCGCCGAACGCGTCGGACGCGAACCGATGGACCGCACAGATGCTCGTCGCGGAGGAAGAACTGCGTCTTGGCAACTACTCCGCCGCGATCGCGCAGCTGACCAAGGCCCGCGAACTGATCAGACGCACGCGCGAGAAGATCGACCCGGCCTCGCTGGCGGTCACCGGCTTCCGTCTCGGCGTGACCTCCATGCGGATGGGCGAAACGGAGAACTGCCTGCTCAACCCGGCGGCAACCAGCTGCATCCTGCCGATTCGCGGCGAGGCCATTCACACTCGACAAACCGGATCGCGTCAGGCGATCGCCGCATTCTCCGACGTGCTGAAGATGCGCACCCAGATCCCGGCGCTCGATCTGGCGACACGCTGGCTGCTCAACATCGCTTACATGACGATCGGCGAGTATCCGGACAAGGTGTCAGCGCAGTACCTGATTCCGCCGAAGGCGTTCGAGTCAGAGGAGGAGATCCCGCGTTTCCGCAACATCGCTGGCGAGCTCGGCCTCGACACGTTCAACGTCGCCGGCAGCGCCGTCGCTGAGGACTTCGATGGTGATGGCGCGCTCGACCTGCTCGTCACGACGGCCGATCCCCGAGGGCAGTTGCGTTTCTATCGCAACATGCAGGATGGCACGTTCGTCGAGCGCACCAAACAGGCGGGACTGCTCGGCCTGCCCGGCGGCTTGAATCTGATACAGGCCGATTACGACAACGACGGCGATGTGGACGTGCTGGTCCTGCGCGGCGGATGGCTCGAAAAGTACGGCCGCTATCCCAAGTCGCTGTTGCGCAACAACGGCAATGGCACCTTCATCGACGTGACGTTCGACGCCGGACTGGCTCGCGCGCACTTCCCGACGCAAACCGCATCGTGGGGTGATTACGACAATGACGGCGACCTGGATCTGTACGTCGGCAACGAGTCGTCTGAATCGATCGCGCCGCAATCGTCGGCGATTGCGGCGCCGAGCCAGCTCTTTCGCAACGACAAAGGCGTGTTCACCGACGTCGCGGCCGCGGCCGGCGTCCCGAACAATCGTTACGCGAAAGCCGTCGTCTGGGGCGATTACAACAACGACCGCTGGCCCGACATCTACGTCTCGAACTACAAAGGCGCCAATCGCCTGTATCGTAACAACGCCAACGGCACGTTCACCGACGTCGCCCCCATGCTTGGTGTCACCCAGCCGATCGCCAGCTTCCCCGCCTGGTTCTGGGATGTGGACAACGACGGAGTCCTCGACATCTACGTCGCGGCGTACTCGGCCGAGATCGCCGATCTCGCCGCGAGCGCGCTGGGGCTGCCGGTGACGACCGAGCTCGCCAGGCTGTATCGAGGCACGGGCAAGGGCGGCTTCGAAGAAGTTTCAGCGCGCTTCAATCTGAAGCGACCGAACGCGCCAATGGGATCGAACTTTGGCGATCTCGACAACGACGGCTATCTGGATTTCTATCTCGGCACCGGGTATCCACGCATCCAGAACCTCATGCCGAACGTGATGTATCGAAACCGCCGCGGCACGAGCTTCGCCGATGTCTCCACGTCCGGCGGATTCGCTCACCTTCAGAAAGGACACGGCGTCGTCTTCGCCGACGTCGATCACGACGGCGATCAGGACATCTTCGAGGAGATGGGCGGAGCGTTCAGTGGTGACAAGGCCCACAACGTCTTCTACGAAAACCCGGGGTTCGGCAACCACTGGCTGACGATGAAGCTGGTCGGCGTGCGCTCGAACCGCTCGGCGATCGGCGCGCGGATCCGCGCCGAGATTGACGAGAACGGCGTGCGGCGATCGGTCTACAAGCACGTGAACAGCGGCGGGACGTTCGGCGCCAATCCGCTGCGCCAGACAATCGGCCTCGGCAAGGCGTCACGCGTCGAGGTGCTCGAGGTGTTCTGGCCGACGACCGGCGAAACGCAGACGTGGACGAATGTCCGAGCGGATCAGGCGATTCAGATCGTGGAAAACCAAACGTCGTACGCGACGATGACGCTCAAGCCGGTTCGCCTCGGGCGCGGCGCGGAACACGGCCACGCCCATTAGGTCCGCCTGAAGGCGGACACTAGTAGTGTCCGGCTTTAGCCGGACCCGAACCTTACGGACGACATGTACTCCCGGCGTATCGCGGCGCCTCGGCGCGCAGCCGCGCCGCGGTCGTGATATCGCCCTCACGATCGGCCTCGGCCGTCGCGCGCTGCATCCACGCCGCCGCTTCTTGACAGCGCCCCAGCTCCGCCAGCGCGATGGCCATGCTCTCTCCATGCACCGGCGATCGTTGCGCCTCGTACACGCGCGTCGCCAGCGTCAAGGCACGTTGGCCGTCACGAAGCGTACGGTCGGGAGTCGCGGCCAGCAAGCGCGCCAGTGTCGTCGCGGTGCGCACGCGTTCGGGAAACTGACGGTGCGCCGAATCGACCAGCTCGATGGCGTCGCGAAATCGCCCGCGATCGGCGAGCAGGATCGACAGGCCCAGCACCGTGCCCTCGTCATCGACACTGAACGAACGGGCTCGCGAGAACGCGTCGAGCGCCTCGTCACTGCGCGAGAGCTTCAGCAGCAGACGAATCAACGGGCCGGCCGTCTCCTCGGCGGGCTCACGGCGAAACGATACCCGGAGGTGCTCCAACGCCTCGGCTTCGCGTCCGAGCCGCAAGAAAATCACGCCGAGCGTCGTATGGGCGGTGGTGTTATCGGGGTCGATACGAAGCGCCGCCTGGAGCTGTTCGATTGCGGGGGCGGCATTGCCGATCTGCGCCAGCGCCATGCCGAGACCAACGCGCGCCTCGGCACTCGACGGCGCCGCTTCGACGGCTTTGCTGAATGCGGCTCTCGCGTCCTCGAACTCACCGGCTTCGTACGCTCGTCGTCCGAGAACCACATGCGCCCGCTCGCCACGGACCAGCGTGGTCAGCGAATCGACGAGCGGATCGGCCGGGTGATAGCTGCCGGCGGCGCGATGGGCGAGATGCGAACGCGCCTGCTCGAGCCGACCGAGACCGCGATACGCCATTCCCAGCGAGTAGTGCACCGAGGCAGCGTTCGGCGCCCGAGCGACTGCCGCCTCGAGATGCTCCACGGCCTCGCTGAATCGTCCATTCCGCAGGGCGACTTCACCCAGCCCCGCCCGCGCGACGACCGGAAAGACGTCGACGAGGTCTTGAAAGATGTCGCGAGCATCGGCGAGCCGGTTCACATGCAGATACACCTCGCCGAGATGCGCACGGACGACCGGATCGTTTGGCTTCGCCCGCCGGGCCGCGCTGTAGCGCTCGAGGGCCTCGTCGTAGCGCCCCGTCTGCTGATAGAGATAGCCGAGCAGATGCAGCGCCGCGCCGTCCTGCGGCGTCAGCCGAAGCGCGTTGACATACGACGCTTCGGCGGCGTCGAAGAATTCGTAGGCGTGACAGATGCGGCCGAGCGCGTAATACGCGGCCGCGAGATCCTTATCCGAGACCTTCACCTGTGTGGCGACGCGCTCGAACGCCGTCCGTTGTTCACGAAACTGGTTCGCGACGATTGACTCGAGCTCGTCGAATGAGGGCATGGGGACGGCGAGCAGTTCCGGCCGGACGGGGGCGATCGCGCCGACATCCTGGGCGTGGGACGTCGCCCCGCCAATAGCCAACACCACCAGGAACACAAGAGCGCGGGTCATTGCACCCGGGGCGCCTTGCCCGCTTCGAGGATCCAGTAGCGATCGGGCGCGAGGTCGCGAAACTCCTCGACCCGACCGTCGGCCCATCGCACGCGAACCGACTGCGTTGCCGCGTCGGCGGCCAGTCCGAACAGCAGACGCGGATCACTTACCGCGCAATAGCTACCGTCGATCTGCACGCGCCGCATCAGCGGCACACCGGTGCGCCGTACCAAGGCGACAGTTGCCTGCACGGCGTCGCCGCCACGGTCCAGAACACGCACGCCAAGCCAGTGCTGGCGGTTGCCAACATCGTTGCGCAGCACTCGTGCTGGACCGCTGTTGTTGAAGATCACGACGTCGGAGTCGCCGTCGTTGTCGAGATCGCCCACCGACAAGCCGCGTGCCACGTCGAGCCGATCGAAGGCCGGCCCGGCGGCGGCAGTGACATCGACGAACCGCCGTCCCGACTCGTTGCGCAACACGTGATTGCGCTGCTTGAGCGGATAGGGATCGCCCTTGCGGACCTGGGCTGGCAGATGCCTCACCGCACCATTGACTACCATCAGATCGAGCCAGCCATCGTTGTCGTAATCGAAGAACCGGGCGCCGAAACCGGTAAACCCGAGACGAAACAGCCCAAACTCGCTCGTCCGATCCTCGAAGAGTCCCTTCCCGGTGTTCACGTAGAACGTGTTCGACTCGTTGTCGAGATTGGTGACGAACAGATCCTCGTCGCCGTCGCGATCGATGTCCGCGAGATCGATGCCCATGCTGCCCTGCGCCTGGCCGGTTCTGTTCACCGCCACTCCGGCGAGCAGTGCGTCATCGCGGAACACGCCGGAGCCACGCTCGTTGATCCACAACTGGTTGCCGTCACCGTCGTTGGCGACGTAGAGGTCCGTCCAGCCGTCCTCGTTGAAATCGGCGGCGAGTACCCCGAGTCCTCTCCCGGTCGCGCGCGTGATGCCAGCCTTGGCCGAGACGTCGGTGAATGTCCCGTCGCCGTTGTTGTGGAACAGCCGATCGGGCGTTGGCGTGTAGACCACGGGGTTGCAGTAATCGCGCGCGCCTCCACTCGAAAAGCACTCCCGCTTCATCGCCACCGCGAAGTCGACGTAATTGACGACAAACAGATCGAGCCGGCCGTCACGATCGTAGTCAAAGAACGTCGCGCTGGTGCTCCATCGGGGATCGTCGGTTTTCGAGGCGGCGGTCATGTCCACGAAGGTGCCGTCGCCGCGGTTGCGAAACAGCTGGTTCGAGCCCAGGCTCGTGACATACAGGTCGATCCAGCCGTCATTGTCGATGTCGCCGGCCGCCGCGCCCATGCCGTAACCGGTGGTGACAATGCCGCTGCGCTCGGTCACGTCGGTGAAGCGAATCCGGCGGGTCGCCGGATCGAGGTCGTTGCGATACAGTCGCGAGCGCGACACAAATGGCGTCGTTCCGGGAATCGCGCCGCTGTCGACCGCGAAGAGATCGAGATCCCCATCGTTATCGTAGTCGAAGAGCGCTCCGCCGGCGCCGATGACCTCGGGGAGCAGCAGGTTCCCGGTCGCGCCGTTGTGGTGGTGAAAGTCGATGCCGCTCTCGGCGGTCACGTCGGAGAAGGGCGAAGACGGCTGGCCTTGCATCACCACAAGCCGGCAACACATTGCCAACATGATCACGCCGAGCCATAGGCACCGGTGCACCAGGCAATCCTATCGCGTCGTCGGCCCGAGGACGGGCCTGCCTCGCAGTAGCCGAAGGCGAAGGCGGGCCTGCCTCGCCGTAGCCGAAGGCGAAGGCGGGCCCTACCGGCGCAACAGCTCGATCGCGTTGAGCACCGTCCGCGTCATGCGCGATACGTGATACGACACGAGCACCGCGCACACGCCGACGAACGCCATTTCGGCTGCGGTCGTTACCAGCTGCAGCTTCCATCGCCCGTCATCGTCCACGCGGGCATGGGCCAGCAGCGATCCGAACGTGAAGAGGATCGCGATGAAGACAAAGACAATGGTCGTCAGGATGAAGCGCTTCGAGAGATCGACGCGCTTGAGCGCAAGCTGAATGTCTTCAGGTTCCCGTGCCATCGGTATCCTCCGCGCACGCTGAAGCGTGCGCTCTACGAGCGCCAAGGTGCCGGCGCAACGTCTTCAAGCCGAATGCGAGCCTCGACTTCACGGTGCCGAGGGGTATTTCCAGGACCGCCGCGACGTGCGCGAGCGGCATCTCTTCACGAAAGTGCAGGACCAACACCGCCCGGCTCGCCGGGCTGAGCGCGGGGCTGTCCAGCAGCGCGAGCAGCGTGCTGTCCGGTGTGGCAATGTCCGGGGCGGCGATGTCATCGAGCGCGGACTCGTCGACCGTCGCCTCCGACCAGCGCCTCCGCTTCTTCAGATGCCGGAACGCCGCTCGACTGGCGACGCGGAACGCCCAGGCGCGAAACGCCTCGGGCTGCTCGAGCCAGTAGAGCTTCCGCGAAATCACCAACAGCACGTCCTGCAGGATGTCGTCGGCGTCACCGGCGCCCACCAGGCCGACGACGTAACGGCGAAGCGGGAGCTGGATGCTGCGCAGTAGCAGCTCGAGCGCCTCGCGATCGCCACATTGCGCGCGAAGCACCCATTTCACTAACTCGATCGAGGTAGGCAACACTTTCTAAGAGGCCCGGATCCACGAAAGGGTTCGATCGGCTACACTCTGCGACGCCAATCCGAGCCGAAACGGGGGACCAACCGACAGGAGCCCATTATGAAGAGTCTGTCGTGGACGTGCGTCATCACCGCCTCAGTGGCCATCGCAGGAGTTGCGGCCTGCAGTAGTCCGACACCGTCAGCCTCAACCGGCACAGCTGCCCCGGCGGCAGCGGCCGCAACGGACGCCGACAAGCAGTGGACGATGCCGAACAAGAACACGTCGGCGACGCGCTACAGCGCCGTGAGCGAGATCAATACCGAGAACGTCAAGAACCTGAAGGTCGCGTGGTCGTTCTCGACCGGTGTGCTCCGAGGACACGAGGGTGAGCCGCTGGTCGTGGGAAACACCATGTACGTCCACACGCCGTTTCCGAACATCGTGTACGCCCTGGATCTGAGCAAAGAAGGCGCGCCGGTGAAATGGAAGTACACACCCGTTCAGGACCCGGCAGTCATTCCAATCGCGTGCTGCGACACCGTGAATCGTGGAGTGACCTACTCGAACGGAAAGATTTTCTTCAATCAGCTGGACACGAACACCGTGGCGCTCGATGCCGAAACCGGCAAGGAGGTCTGGAAAGTCAAACAGGGAGACTACAAACAGGGCCAGACCGTCACCTCGGCGCCGATGGTGATCAAAGACAAAGTGATCTCCGGGATCTCCGGAGGCGAGTTCGGCGTGCGCGGCTTCGTCACCGCCAACGACATCAACACCGGCAAGCAGATCTGGCGGATGTACAGCACCGGGCCGGAGGCCGAGGTCGGGTTCCCGGGGTCGGTCGAAACCTGGAAGGGCGATGAGTGGAAACGCGGCGGCGGCACGACCTGGGGCTGGTACAGCTATGACCCCGAGCTCGATCTCTTCTACTACGGCACGGGAAACCCTGGCTCGTGGAATCCGGATCAGCGTCCGGGCGACAACAAGTACTCGATGACGATCTTCGCGCGCAATCCCGACACCGGGAAGGCGGTGTGGGCGTATCAGAAGACGCCGCACGATGCGTGGGACTACGACGGCATCAACGAGAACGTACTGGTTGACGTGAATATCAACGGCCAAATGCGCAAGGTGCTCGTCAACTTCGATCGCAACGGCTTCTCGTACGTCCTCGATCGCAAGACTGGCGAGTTGCTCCAGGCGAACCCGTTCGTTCACGTCAACTGGGCCAAAGGTGTGGACCTCAAGACAGGCAAGCCGATTGAAGATCCCGAAAAGCGAACGTCAGCGACGAAGAACACGAAAGACATCTGTCCGTCGGCGATGGGCGGCAAAAACCAGCAGCCGGTCTCGTACTCGCCGCGAACCGGGCTGTTCTACGTGCCAAGCAACAATTTGTGCATGGACTACGAAGGCGTCGAGGTGAAGTACCAGGCTGGCCAGCCGTACGTCGGCGCGATCGTCGTCAGCAAGCCGGGACCGGGCGGCAATCGTGGTGAGTTCATGGCGTGGGATCCGTCGGCCGGCAAGAAGGTGTGGGGCATCAAGGAGAACCTGGCGGCGTGGGGCGGTGCGCTCTCGACCGGCGGCGACGTCGTCTTCTACGGAACGATGGAGGGCTGGTTGAAGGCTGTCCACGCCAAGACGGGTGACGTGCTCTGGAAGTTCAAGACGCCATCCGGCATCATCGGCAACCCGATGACCTATGTCGGCCCCGACGGGAAGCAGTACGTCGCGGTGCTGTCCGGTGTCGGAGGGTGGTCGGGCATCGGCGTGGCCGCCGCGGACGCCATCAAGCCGAACGATCCCACTGAGGGCTTGGGAGCTCTTGGCGCGTTTGGTGACCTGGCGAACTTCAGCAACCAGGGCGGCGTGCTGACGGTGTTCTCGCTGCCGTAAGGCTTGGGCTCTAGGCTCTGGGCTCTCGGCAAAAGCCGAAAGCCCAAGCCTAAAGACAAGAGCCTGCGATCAACGCATGCGTGTGTTTCAGGTCGTCCTCTGTCTCGTCTGCGTGGGGATACTCGGAGTGTCCGGCTTTAGCCGGACCATCCTCGCGCAGAGCAAGCCACTCCGCGTGTGCTCCGATCCCGAGAACATGCCGTTCTCGAACCAGAAGCTCGAAGGGTTCGAGAACCGGATCGCGTCGCTCATCGCCAAGGAGATGGGGACGACGGTTACCTACATCTGGTGGGGACAGCGGCGAGGGTTCATCAGGAACACGATGAACGCGACGCTTCAGGAGGGGCGCTGCGACGTCGTGATTGGCGTGCCCGAGGGGTATGACCTCGTCAGCACGACACCCCCCTACTACCGTTCGACGTATGTCTTCGTCTATCCGAAGGGCAAGGGCCTGTCGGTCAAGTCCCTCGACGATCCGGTCCTGAAGAAAATGAAGATCGGCGTGCATCTCCTTGGCGACGACTACACCAACCCGCCTCCGGTGCACGAGCTGTCCAAACGCGGCGTGGTCGACAACGTCGTCGGCTTCAGCACGTTCTACTCCGCTGACAATCCACCCAGCACGATCATCGATGCCGTGGCCAGCGGCAAGGTGAACCTTGCCATCGTGTGGGGACCGATTGCCGGATACTACGCCGCTCGCCAGCGGGTGCCGCTCGAACTGGTGCCCGTACCGTCAGCAAAGGGTGACCTGCCATTCGCCTTCAACATCTCGATGGGCGTCAAGAAGGGCGACGATGGGCTCAAGGGGCGCGTGGACAAAGTGCGCCGCGAGCGCAGCGCCGAAATCACGGCTATCTTGAAGGAGTACGGAGTGCCGTTGCTGGACGTCGAACGGAATCGCGCCAAATGACCAATTACCTGAGGCTCCTGAGTGTGGGCGGACTCTTGTTCCTCGCGGCGATGATCGGTGCCGTAATGAACGGCGGTCCTTTCGGAAATGTGCCACTCGCCGCCGCGCAGGCGACATCGGACACGTACAAGAGCGTCTACGACGGGTGGAAGTGGTGGCACGTGTACTGTTATCGATGCCACGGCGTCGACGCGGTTGGAACGACCAATGCGCCGAACCTGATCGATCCCAACCGGAAGCTGTCCTCCGCCGCATTCCTCAAGATCGTGATGAGTGGAATCCCGGACAAAGGGATGCAGGCGTGGGACAAGCTGCTCGATAAGAAGCAGGTGTCAGAGATCCATCTCTACGTTCGTGCACGGGCGGACAAGGTGCTGCCGCCCGGGCGGCCGGACGAAATCGGTCCGAACGGCAAGGAGTGGGTGCCGCCTGCTGGTTGGCCCAAGAACTAAAAGCGGGCTGAAGACTAGAAGACCAATCGCAGAGTCCGCAGAGGTGCGGAGGACCGCAGAGGCTGATGCGCGTGGTCCGCGCTTCGCGCGGCATGGAACGAGAGACGGCGCCAATCACAAGCGCCACTCGGACCATGAGGCGTTTGTGATTTGGCCGTCTCTCGCTCCATGTGGGCGGCCGAAAGCCGCCCACCACGCGCAGCAGCCTACTCTGCGACTCTCTGCCCCTCCGCTATCTCTGCGATAGGCTTATCTTGTATCCCTGGTTGCCCTGCGCCCCAGATCGCAATTCCTTCGATTGTTCCCAATTGCTATCCGATCGGTCTTTGCAACGTTCTCGATGTGAATTTGAAGGAGCACGAGCAAAGACGCAGACAACTACGTCGGCACGTCGGCTGCACTTTAGACAGCATGCCTACAGCAACCGCCGAGACACTGAACAAGATCACGTCGCGCATCATCAAAGCCGGTATCGATATTCACCGCGCTCTGGGTCCCGGGCTGCTCGAGAACGCGTATCTCACCTGTCTGACGCGTGACCTGATGGATGCGCAGCTTCATATCCAAACGCAGTACGCTATCCCGCTGCGGTACAAGACCGTGAATGTCGAATGTGCGTACCGGGCCGACCTCGTCGTGGAGGGAACTGTGCTGATCGAAGTCAAGGCGCTCGATGAGCTCGCCCCGATTCACAGCCGACAAGTCTCCACGTACCTTCGGCTTGGAAATTACCCCCTGGGACTCCTGATGAACTTTGGCGCGCCCACAATGAAAGCCGGCATCAAGAGGATCGTGAATCAATTCCCGGATGAGTAAGCCCGGGGGCAGCAGCGACGCCGGAGAAGCCAATCGCGGAGATCGCAGAGGTGCGGAGGAACGCAGAGGCTGCTGCCGAGGGCCGCCGGCTACGCGCAGCAGCTGACTCCGCGGCCCTCTGCCCCTCGGCGATCTCTGCGATGGGTTTTTCTCCGAGGTCTCCGCGCTCGTGTCAGTGCAGCGTTTCGCGCGTTGGCACGTCCTTCAGCAGCGCGGCGACCTTCCCGTGTGCGACGACCGCGTCAGGCACTTCCTGTAGCGCCGTCAGGTAGCGCTCCGAATACGGCTTCTCGGTCTGATCGGGCGCCACAAGCCGGCGTGCCTGCGTGATGATCGCGTCTACGTCCACCGTCGTATCGGGGGCTTCATCGTCGAGTGCCTGATCGATGCGAACGATCAGCTCCGAGATGGGATGGAGCCAGGCAAACTGCGGAGCCGTCATGATGACCTGAAGCAACTCGCCGGCGCCCATCTTTCGACCGTGGACGCGCTCGTAGCTCTTGCGCTCCCATTCGAGCAGCGTCTTGTGCAGCGGCAGCAGCGCGCGGCGGAGTTCGGTCAGCAGCTGTCGCTCCGAGTCTTTCATGATGTCTTCCAGCGAATCAGCATGACGCCCAGCAGCAGCAATGCGACGATGAATTGCGCGGCGTCGGCCCAAATCGGACCTCCAAGCAGCAGCCGCCCCGAGTGTTGATGACCGACTGCGCAGCCACGCCCGCGCCTGTAACGAACGCGAGCAGCAGATTGGAGTTGTTCACCGGCGCTCCGCGAAATGGAGCCTGAAGATACCTCACTCGAGCGGGCTGGTGGAATCGAGCCGGCCGAAGGCGGCGTCGAACAACTGACGCGGCACGCGCAGCACGTGGCTGC
>Ga0209382_10008713_pt1 | contig 12763 bp, 11 predicted proteins | sample SoiMetdeltSBSDD5_FD_187599 | JGI IMG/M metagenome (GOLD analysis project Ga0209382, IMG submission 187599) | Bulk soil microbial communities from a Populus tree surrounding site in Tennessee, USA - Soil MetaG P. deltoides SBSDD5 (SPAdes) (version 2) | ecosystem: Environmental > Terrestrial >... | reverse complement strand
TGGCCTGCATGCCCACGTAGCCGGCCAGCGCCGCCCACGGGCCCCGGCGGGCGGAGCGGAAGGCCTGGCCCGCGGCGGCCGCCTCGGCCGCGGCCCGATCGAGGTCGCCCGCGGCCAGGCACGCCTGAGCCAGCAGCAGGCGGGCCTCGGCCAGGTGCGCGGCATCCACGCCGTCGAGCGCGGCCACCGCGCCTGCGGCCGCGGCGCGGGCGTCGTCGGCCAGCCCCACCTGCAGCAGCACGTCGCACCGGTCCGACGCCAGGACCGCCACCAGCCGGGGCGGATCGCCCAGCTCGCGGTAGGCGGCCTCGGCGCGGTCGAAGGCGCCCAGCGCGTCGCCCACCGCCCCCCGCCGGCCCAGGGCGAAGCCGGCGTTGTGGGCCGCCATGGCCACCAGCACCGGCAGCCCCAGCCGGCCGGCCAGCGCCTCGACCTCGGCGAAGTCCGCGAGGGCGCCCTCGGTGTCGCCCCGGTAGGCGCGCAGGGTGCCCTGGTTGAGCAGGGCCCGGGCCAGGCTGCGCTCGTCGCCGTCGCGGCGCAGGCGGGGCAGGGCTCGGCGGTAGCGCTCCAGGGCGTGGTCCAGCTCTCCGACCCGCTGGAGGACCAGCGCGTGCAGGAAGTCGACCCGCCCCCGGGCGGCCTGCGGCGCGCGCTGGTCAGCCCGCGCGATCTCACGGCGCGCCGCGGGCGTCCGGCCCAGGCTGAGCAGCGAGATGGCCAGCCCGGCGCGGGCCAGCGCCTCGGTCTCCGCGTCCCCGCCCTGGACGGCCGAGCGGGCCGCCCGGCGGAGGTGGCGGGCGGCCTCCTCGGGCTCACCCAGCTCGTGCAACGCCAGGCCCAGCACCCACTCGGCCACCGGCGCCACCGTGGGCGGCTGGCCGGGGTCGTCGAGCAGCTCGACCGCCCGACGGCGGACCGCGGCGGGATCGCGATGGCGATCCTCGGCGAGTGCCCGCAGCTCGATGGTCGCCTGATCGTCCGCCACGCTCCGGGATGGTAGAAGACGGCTCCGTACCGGTATCGCCGTGTATGCGGCGGTCTCTGTACACGAGCGACCAGGAGGCACACCGGGATGACCGACGAGGGCAAGCACGGACAGGAACCCGACCCCAAGTCGGGCAAGGAGGGCGAGGACGGGGAGGAGCGCGGCTGGGCGGGTCGGGTCACCATCGACCCGACCGAGGGCGTCGCGTATGTGCCGCGCCAGGTGATCACCAGCGACATCGAGCGCGCCCTGGACATCGCCCGCAAGCTGTACCCCCGGGCTCCCCTCGAGCCCGAGCGCCTGGCGCTGATGGACGGGCGGTTCTTCCGCATCGCCGGCGTGCCCGACGTGCCCCGGCTGGTCCGTCAGCTGCGCTCGTTCGGCGTCCAGGCCCAGCCCAACCACGTGTTCTTCGCCCACTGCACCACCGCGTGCTGCTGCGGTCCCCACCCCGCAGTGCGCGGCGGGTGCGGCGGTGGGCCGGGCGCATCCCCGGTCTATGCGTCGCCGGTCTACGCGTCCCCGGTGTACGCGTCCCCGGTGTACGCCTCGCCTGTGTACGCGTCGCCCGTCTATGCGTCGCCGGTCTACGCGTCTCCCGTGTACGCCTCACCGGTGTACGCGTCGCCCGTCTACGCGTCCCCGGTGTATGCCTCACCGGTGTACGCCAGCCAGTACCTGGCGACCGGTCGCCGCCGCAGCAGCGCCGTGCCGGTCACGGCCGAGGACGCCGCCACGGTGGCCGACCTGCTGGGCAAGATCTCCGGCCAGCCGAGCGCCCAGCCGGACGTGATCGTGCTCGACACCGGCCTGGCCACGGCCCCGACGCTGATCCCGCACGCGCTGGAGCAGATCCAGGCCTTCGTCGTGCCCGGTGGGAGCGCGGCTGCGGCGGCCGAGGTGCCCGACTCGGTCCCGGCCGACAACCTGCTCGACCCGGCCGCGGGGCACGGCACGTTCATCGCGGGCCTGGTCGAGCAGGTGGCCCCGGGCGCCAAGGTCGAGGTCTGGCACGTGCTGGAGCCCGAGGGCGACGGCAACGAGGTCGACATCGCCACCCGCATCGACGCCCTGCCCGCCCGCACGGCGCCGGGCGATCGGGGCTGCGTCCTCAACCTGTCGTTCGGCGGCTACGTCATGGAGCACGGCGAGGTCCTCGCCAGCGCCATCCGCGAGGCCCAGGCCCGGGGCTACGTCGTCGTCTCGTCGGCGGGCAACGACGGCGTCTGCACCCCGACGATCCCGGCCTCGCTGCCCGACGTGGTCGGCGTGGGCGCCATCGGCCCCGACGGCCCCGCCCTGTTCAGCAACTACGGCCCGTGGGTCCGCGCCTGCGCCCCCGGTGTCGACGTGGTCAGCACGTTCTTCCGCCAGTTCCTGGGCGCGGAGACCCCCGCCACCCCGCTGGACCCCGACCCCGACGACTTCGAGGACTGGGCCCGCTGGTCGGGCACGTCGTTCTCCGCCCCCATCGTCGCCGGCGCCCTCGCCCAGCACGCCCGGGTCCACCAGGTCTCCATGGCCGAGGCGGTCACCCAGGTCATCGACAACCCCCTCCTCCTCCGCATCGCCGACCTGGGCACCGTGGTCAACGTCCTGTAACGCTGGACGCGCTTCCGGATCGGTCGGATAGGCTGATCGATCCCGGACACGGGATGTGCCCCTCTAGCTCAACTGGCAGAGCAACGGACTCTTAATCCGCAGGTTCTGGGTTCGAGTCCCAGGGGGGGTACTTCGCAAGGCCCGAGCCACCCCGGCTCGGGCCTTCTGCATGACCAGGTCTTTCCTGGTAGAGACGGTGCGGCCAGCCGGATCTTGGGTGGGATCGACGAGCCGAGGAACTCGTCTTCCACCGATGACTCGCGCACCTCAGGTGCCAAAGGTCTGGTGGTAGACCAACTGGTAGACGAATTCGCTGTTGGCAGCGCGATGCCGCCGGACGAACTGTCAACCGATCGGTGAACACCACCTCTGGCCCGGCGCCGAAAGGCCTGTCGATGGCACCGATGGCCATCACGCCGACAACGACCACCTGAGAGCGAATGATTCCCGGCCGGCGGCGAACCCAGGTGTCTCCATACGGGCCGCCGTCGCGGTCGCCGTGGCATCGCCATGGCCGACCATCACGGCGGGTGGGCACCCGACCTGCATCGAATCATCGTCAACGCGATCGGCCAGACGTCCAGCCGACGACCCGGTGACCGACCGCCATCACCCTCGCCGCTTCTGGTACTGGGGGCGCCACCTCGGAGGAGGTGGTGGAGTAGTGGTGCTCCTGAGGTGCCGCCGGCGACCGCGAGTTAGTCCTGCTGGTCTCGGCTCAGACCGGTGTCGAGCTGGTCGATGTCGTAGCGGATGACTTCACGGATGGCGGCGAGCTGGCGGTCCCGGGCCAGGCCGGTGTCGAGCTGGTCGATGTCGTCGCGGATGGCTTCACCGATGGCGGCGAGCTGGCGTTCGGCGACGCTGAGGGTCTCGATGAGGGTGCTCATCCACACCTGCCGTCGCCGGGACTTCTCCATCTCGGCCGAGTACTGGTCGCCGGCGGCCGCCCGGTAGCTTTGGGCTGCCTGGTCGGCGGCCCGGGCGGCGTGCTGCTCGGCTTGAGCGATGAGGTCGTCGGCGAGCCCGTGGAGTGTTGGTCCTCCTGTAGGTGCCGTCGGTGGCTGGGAGTTAGGCATGCTCGTGGTCTCGGTTCAGGCAGGTGTCGAGCTGGTCGATGTCGTCGCGGATGGCTTCACGGATGGCGGCGAGCTGGCGTTCGGCGACGCTGAGGGTTTCGATGAAGGTGCGCATCCAGGCCAGCCGTCGCTGGAAGTCTGCTCTCTCGGGCGAGTACTGGTCGCCGGCGGCCGCCCGGTAGCTGCGGGCTTCCTGCTAGGCGGTGCGGGCCGCTTACTGCTGGGCCTGGGTGAGGAGGCTGTCGGCGTCCCGCTCGGCCTCTTGGGCGGAAGTGTTCGAGGGCGGCGAGCAGCGCCTCGCCCACTGCCGGGTAGTGATCCCGGACCACCACGAATCTCCGGTGGTCGCGTCCGAGCTGCTCGGGCGGCGACGGCCCAGCTGATCTGGAGGCGCGTGGTGCCGATGGTCATGGGAGCCGACGTGCTCACTCGCCCGTCGGGGACTCGACAACGTCGGGCTTGGCGTGGGCCAGCGCGTCCGTGATCGCAGTGACGATGTCGTCGGGAGCGCCGGCGTCGGCGAGTGTGGCCCGAAGGTGGGCGACCACCCGATCGTAGTCCGCAGAGGTGATGCCGAGTCCGCGATGCGTCTCCGCCAGGGGCCGCCCCGGGTAGGTGTATGGGCCACCGAGCATCCAGGCGAGGAATAGGACCTCGTGGCGTTTGATCCGGTCGACGTCGTAGCCGACGAAGTGGGGGGCGAGCTCGGGGTCGGCCAGGACCCGGGCGTAGAGTTCGTCCACGACCGGGCGGATGGCGTCGATACCGCCGAGGCGCTCATAAGGGCCCGTCGGGTAACGGGTCGGCGCGTCGGGTTGGGGCTGGTCGGTCTCGGTCATGTGCGTTACCACCCTTCGGGGCTGGGTCGGGGGCGGTCGCCGCCGGCGGGCCACACAGACGTCCGGGCCACACCGCAGTAGAAGGAGGGCACCCATGCACCGTCGCTGGGCCGCGGCGCGAGGCGCCCCGGCCGCCACTGGTCGACCTGCACCACCCCGGGCAGGATGAGGTCGAGTCCTTCGAAGAACTGGCTCACATGCAGGTGGTCCCGCATCGCGAGTTCCCGGGCCGAGGCACCGGGCGCGTCGACGAGGGCCCGCATGGCCGCCGGGCCGATGTCGGCGGTCAGATGTGACAGGGCCAGGTAGCTGGCAGGCGCGAGAGCGTCGACCAACCGATGCACCATCCCGTGCGGATCATCTTCGTCCTCGATCAGGTGCAGGACCGAGATCAGCAGCAACGCCACCGGCTGGGTCAGGTCAAGGGTGCGAGCCGCGGCGTCCAGGACGTGATCGGGGTCCCGGAGGTCACCGGCCACAAACGCAGTGACGCCACGGCCGTCCGACAGCCGCATCTCGTGGGCGTGGGCCAAGACGACGGGGTCGTTGTCCACGCACACCAGCCGCACACCGGCGGCAGCCTCATGCACGACATCGGCCACACTGCCCGGGCCCGGGACCCCGGTCCCTATGTCGAGGAACTGACGGATGCCGCACGGTCCCGCCAGCCATTGCACCACCCGTCCCAGGAAGGCTCGATTCGCGCGCACATCCGCCCGCGCGTTCTCTAGGCCGCCCACTGTCGTGGACGCCCGCGCGACGGCTTGGCGATCGACCTCGAAGTGGGTGGTGCCGCCGGCCAGGTAGTCGTACATGCGAGCCGCCTGGGCCACCGCGTGGTTGTTTGTTGACACCGCGCGCCTCCCCAGGGGCGGTGGCGTTCGCTCTTCCAACCTGTGAGACCGCGGCCGGCGCCCCAGATCTCACTATAGATCAGCGTAGTTACCTGAGCACCTAGCGTGCCGACGGGTTGGGCCACGTCTCGTCCCGCCTGGCGGACATGGCCCAGGGCGTCGCAGGGCTGCGTGGTGCGGCTGCGCAAGGAGCTCGGCGCGGGCGCGATCGAGACTCGCCCGCAGGCAACCCTCGCCGCTGTTGAAAAGGACGAAGGGCCAGTTTGGTGGGTCGCCCGCTTCCGGTTGGGTAGGGCACCGACGAGGCGGGCCTCGCTCGCGCGCTGGCTCTGGAGGATCCCGACCGGCCCCGTCGCATGAACTTCTGCCCGACGTTTGTCGCCAAGCTGATCCACCGGTGGTCACATAGGGTCCTTCCCGGCGGCGTCGGTCGCGGCGCCGCCAGCCGCGCCGCCGTCCCCTGTCCTGGCTCCCACCGGCCGCGGTCCTCCAGCGCCCGGCCCCGCCACAGGCCCCAACGCCTCGTCGACCACGTAGCCGCCCGATCCGGCTCTCCCAACATCAACAGTTCATGTGCGCGCGCCACGAGCCGCTCGAACCGGCAGGCGTCCACCTCGTCCGCCGGCACCACCAGGCACTACCTGTGCAACCTCGAAGCGGGTCGTGCCCAACCGCGCGAGCGCGTCCGGCCGCAGTTCGCTGATGGTCCTTACCAGGGCCGCTATCAGCGCCAACCGCCGTCGCGGCGGTGGGGTGCCACCACCGTTCGGAGTGGCGTTAGGGTGCGCGGTGAAGCCGGACCTTGGCTTCCCGGACGAGGGCTGCCCGTACCCGGTGTGCGACAAGACGGGCGGTGGAGGTCAGGGTGACTGATACCCACAGCCACGGTCCTGGGCCGGGCGACAGCCACAGTCATGCGCCGGTGAACCAGCAGGGACGCTGGGCCCAGGAGGCTGAGGCGCGCCTGTCGCTGTTTCGGCACGACGAGGAGATCGAGCGATCTGTCGCCTTCGGGTTGGCCGGGTCTCCCACGCTGGTGGATCGCACCATCCCTACCTTCGCCCGGGGCGAGCTCCCACATTTCGCCGGGGACCGGGGGACGTTCCTGAACTGCCCCTACGTCGAGGACGTGCACGACGTTGGCGACGCCGAAGTGGCGATATTCGGTGCGCCGCTGGATGCCGGCACGACGTATCGACCTGGCACCCGGTTCGGACCCACGGGGATCCGGCGCTCGACCAACCTCTTCGGCACCTACTGCTACGAGCTGGGCGTCGATCTGCGCGAGCAGCTCAATCTGGTGGACATCGGCGATGTCTTCACGATCCCAGGCAACCTCGAGAAGTCGTTCGACCAGATCAGCCAGGCCATGGCCCATGTGGTGCAAAGCGGCGTTGTGCCGGTGGTGCTGGGCGGAGATCACTCGATCGGGTTTCCCACTATCCGTGGCATGGCCCCCCATGTCGACGGCAACATCGGCATCATCCACTTCGACCGCCACGTCGACACTCAGGAGACCGACCTGGACGAGCGGATGCACACAACCCCGTGGTTCCACGCCACGAACATCCCCAACGCTCCGGCCACGAACCTGGTGCAGATCGGCATCGGCGGGTGGCAGGCACCACGGGCCGGGGTCAAGGTTGGTCGGGAGCGAGGCACGACGATCGTCACGGTCGGTGACGTAGAGCGGGTCGGGATCGAGAAGGTGGCCGAGGTCGCCCTCGAGACGGCTTGGAGCAACGCCAAAGCGGTCTACCTCTCCTTCGACATCGACGTCATCGACGCGGGTTTCGTCCCCGGCACCGGCTGGCCCGAGCCGGGTGGGCTGCTACCCCGGGAGGCCCTCAACCTGGTCCGGCTGGTGTCCGAGCCAGGGCTTGCGGGCATCGAGGTCGTCGAATGCTCACCGCCCTACGACTGGGCTGAGCAGACCGCCCTCCTGAGCAGTCGAGTGATTCTCGACAGCCTCGCGGTCCAAGTTGCCGCGGGAAAGCTGGGCCAAAAGGCCGCGACCAGCAGCCGCCACGCATGGGGACCACCCCGATCGGGCTGAGAACGTCTGATCAGCGGTGGAGGCAATGCTTTCGGCGCCGAGAAGGAGCGCTGGCAGGCGACGGCGAGCCTTAGCACCGAGGTTCGCCCTCCCGAGCGTCCTTTCTTTCCGAAGTGGATTACGCACGGGTCGTGCTCCTGTTACCGTCTCCGCCCATGGGGACGCGGAGCTCTCGACTGGTGGGGATCTTGGCCACGCTGGCGCTCGTCGTCGTGGGCTGTGGCGGCCAAGATGGCGACGATGAGGGGGCATCGGACGAGGACAATTCCGCGTCCGATGACGGAGCCATACAGGGCACCGGCGAGCCGCTCACGTTGGGGTATTCGGCCTGGCCCGGCTGGTTTCCCCTCGCCGTCGCAGAAGAAGTGGGGATCTTCGAGGATTACGGGCTCGACGTCGAGCTGCGATTCTTCGCCGACTACCTGGGCTCTCTCGACGCCATGGCGGGAGGACAGCTCGACGCCAACACACAGACCCTGAACGACACGATGTTCGCGGTGGCCGCAGGCGACGAGCAGGTGGTCGTGGTCACCAACGACAACTCCACCGGAAACGACGCCATCATCTGCGACCAGTCGGTGACCTCGATCGAGGACCTCGCCGGGCGAACCGTCGCAGCCGAGCAGGGCGTGGTCGACCACTTCCTGCTGCTCCAGGGCTTGGATTCGGTCGGGCTGACCGAGGACGACATCGACTTCCGTGGAGTGCTCACCGACGCGGCGGCCGCCGGGTTCGCCGACGGCGAGTTCGACTGCGTCGGCGTGTTCGCACCCTTCACGCTCACCGCCCTCGAACGGCCCGGCTCGCACGTGCTGTTCGACAGCTCCGACTACCCCGGCACCATCTCCGACCACATCGTGGTGACGCCCGAACTGATCGAGGACCGTCCCGAGGATGTCCAGGCGCTCGTCGACGCCTGGTACGCCACCCTGGACTACATCGACGCCCACCCCGAGGAGTCGCTCGAGATCTTGGCGGCGGCGGCGGACATCACGACCGACGAGTACGAGAGCCTCGCCGAAGGGACGACGATCTTCTCGGCCGAGGAGGCGCTGGCGTCGTTCGAGGACGGCGACGACACGACGTCGCTCCTCTACACGGCTCGTCTCATCAACCCCTTCCTGGTGGACGCCGGCCTGACCGAGGAGGAGGCCAGCCTCGACGGGCTGTTCGACGCCAGCTTCACCCAGGACTACATCGATCGGAACGGAGGGTGAGCATCGTCCCCCAGGACGATCCCGAGCCGGTGGCGATCGAGAGCACCGCCCCGCCCAACCGACAGCCGACGGTCTCGTCCGCGCCATCCGCGACCACCACCGGGACACGGGGCCGACGGCACCAGGCTCTCATGCGACTGCGCGGGGACATCCCCCGCTCGGTGCACCTGGGTTTGGCTGCTCTAGGCGTCCTCGTGCTGCTCGGTGGTTGGGCGCTGCTCGCCACGTCGATGGGCAGCGAGTCGTTCCTGCTGCCCACACCAGCCGAGGCGTGGGCAGCAGGCGTGGACCTGTACCGGTCGGGAGACCTCATGGCCGATCTGTCGGCCAGCGGCCGGCGCATCGCCATCGGCTACGGCATCAGCATCGTCATCGGTGTTGCGTTCGGCGTGCTGATCGGCAGCTTCCGCTCGGCCGCGGCCTTCGTCGAGCCCCAGGTCGCGCTGCTGCGCTACATCCCAGCGAGCGCCCTCACACCGCTGTTCCTGCTGTGGCTCGGCATCGACGAGGCCCCGAAGATCGCCCTCATCGTCGTCGGCACGGTCTTCTACAACATCCTCATGGTCGCCGATGTGGCCCGCGCTGTTCCCAAGGAGCTCGTCAATGCGTCGTATACGCTCGGCGCCGGCCGGCTCACGATCCTGCGCCGGGTGCTCCTGCCGTACAGCTGGCCGGGGATCATCGACGTGGCGCGGGTGAACCTGGCCGCGGCATGGCTGATGCTGGTCGTCGCCGAGTTGCTGGCGGCCCAGCAGGGGCTGGCGTTCCGCGTCGTGCGCGCCCAGCGTTTCCGCCAGGTCGACACGATGTTCGCGCTGCTCATCGTGTTCGCCGCCATCGGCCTGGTGAGCGACCTGGCCCTGCGAGCGTTGCGCAACCGCACCGCGCCGTGGTCGGAGGGAAGCCGATGACAGGGGTCATCGTGGAGGCCGTGACCAAGTCCTTCCGGGCCGGGCGGGGCGTCGACCCCCTCGTCGCCCTCGATGAAGTCGACATGCACATCGACGCCGGTGAGCTCGTCTCCATCGTCGGTGTCTCGGGATGCGGGAAGACCACGTTGCTGAACATCGTCGGGGGACTGGAGACAGCGACAGCCGGCCAGATCCGCATCGACGGCGACCTCATCGTCGGGCCCGGTCCTGACCGGGGCATGGTGTTCCAGGGCTACTCACTGTTCCCCTGGAAGTCGGTCACCCAGAACATCGCGTTCGGTCTCGAGTGCGCCCGCTGGCCGAAGGCTCGCCGCCAGGGCCGGATCGACGAGCTTCTCGGCGTCACCGGTCTCACCGAGTTCGCGGGCCATCGTCCGGATCAGCTCTCGGGCGGCATGCGACAGCGCGTCGCTATCGCTCGGGCGCTCGCCCCGGAGCCGGACGTGCTGCTGCTCGACGAGCCGTTCGGATCGCTCGACGCCCAGACCAAGCGCGTCATGCAGGACTTCCTGTTGTCGGTCCAGGCGCGGACGAGCGCCACGATCCTCCTGGTGACCCACGACGTCAGCGAGGCGATCTACCTGTCGCAACGGGTTTATGTGATGGCGTCACGACCCGGCCGCGTGCTCGAGGAGATCGCCGTCCCGTTCGGGAGCGTCCGTGGTCCCGCCGTCCTGCGCGACGCTCGGTTCCTCGACCTCCGCGAGGAGATCGAGGAGCTCCTGCATGCGCCTTCCCCCCTGGCATCTTCTTCCTCGGAGCAGGCAATCCCGGCACAGGCGGCGCCGCCTCTGCCGCCGCCGGTACCGCTCTGACCCGCGCGGCCCAGCCCCTCGGCGTCCGCCGTGTCCGACATGTGACGCCTGCCCCGTTGTCGCATCGGTCAGGCTTCCCTCACCGCGACGAGCGCAGCTCCAGGGTGATGCGGGTCCAGGCACCTACGTAGATCCGATCGCCGAGACGAATTGCGCGCGGGACGTTGGCGGTCAAGGGTTCAGGCGACTCGTTGAGGTAGGTCCCGTTGGTCGAGCCGTGGTCGACCACCGTCCAGGTGCCGTCGTCGCTGGGGAGCAGCGACGCGTGGATGTGTGACACGGCCGGGTCTTCGGGCGGGACGGCCAGATCGATGGCGGGCTCAGTGCCGAGCGTGCGGCTCCGACGGCCGATGGTGGCCGGCCCGGCCGGCAGCTCGATGGTGCGCGGCGGCGCCCCCACCGGGAACAGCACCTCACCCACCTGCTGGCTGTCGTAGTAGGCGCGGTCGGCGGCGACGACCGCGATCAATCGGCCGGCGGCCCCAGCCCTCGGGGTCGCTGTCGGCGACGACGGCGACGGGGGCACCGACGCCGGGTGGGACGGCTTCGGTGCCGCAGTTGGCACGGCGGGCAGCGGGGCCGGAGGCAGCAGGACGGGTTGGGGCACCGGGGCAGCCGGCATGCTGCCCGTTGCGGGGTCGTAGCCACATACCTCGCAGAAGTGAGCACCGGTGTCGAGCTCGGACGAGCAGTACGGGCACTCGCTCGCGCCGGCCACCGGCGCGACGCCGTCGGAACCGGCCCCGGCAGGCACCGACGGTCCCGAGGGCTCTGGTGCCTCGAACGAAGCGGCGGATGCCGTCCGCGGCGATGGCGCTGGCGGTGCCGAGTTGGGCACGGTCGGCCTCGAGGCGGTCTTGACGCCGCTGTCCGGTACGCGGGGAGAGAAGGGGATCGTCGCACCGCAGACCGAACAGAGGTCCCGGTCGTCCGAGATGTGACCGTTCGGGCAGACGACGTTCGATCCCAGCTCCTTCATCCTGCTTCTCCCCCGGTGCCTGTGCCGGCGCCGTCGCTCTCGGGAGGCCTCGCCGGCTTGGTACCCCCCACCCGAACCGTCCTTCTGGAGCGGGTGTCGAGCTCCGCGCCCCGGTCCTTGTGCACCCGAACCGTCCGGGTAGACCGGGTGTCGAGCTCCATCTGGTCCGCTTTGGCGACGCTCCTGCGGATGCGCACGGTCCCGGTCCGCTCGTCCTCCACGTCCACCACCTTCCTCAGCAGTCTGATGGTTCCGGTGTGTCCCGAGCTGGCGGCCAGGCGGGTGGCCTGACCGAGCCGCACTGTGGCGGTCCTCTCGTCGCCGGCCTCCAGTGCCCGCAGCCCCTGATGGATGGCCGACGACAGCTCGGCCTGCCGGCTGTAGTGCGCCACCTCAGGGCTGACCTGCGTGCCGATGCCGTCGTCGGTCCACACCATCCGCACCAGGCCCGGGCCGACGACGGCGCCGTCGACGACCAAGCTGAGCCGGGCGGCCAGCATCTCGATCCCCGTCCCGTAGGCCGGGACGGTTACCGACAGGTGGTAGTCGCGCGCTTCGGAACCCCAGGACCCGAGCGGGTACTCCCGGAAGTGGAGGTCGACCTGCTTTCCCCAGCCGGTCAGATCTTCGACCTCCGGGGCAACCTGGCGGAAGAAGCTCACCGCCGCTCCCCCCGGGCACCACACCCGCAACGACGCCTGCGCGGCACGGCCCATCGACGCCTGCATCAGCCCCTGGAGCTCGGCTTCCAACCCGTCCGAATCGCGGATGATGTCGACGGACCCGAGCAGAGCGGAGGCGACAGTACGCAGCTCCTCGACGACCCAGTCGGTGCCGACGCCCCGGCAGTCCGCCTGGAACAGGCCTCGGCACTGCGAAAGGGCCGCCTCGAGGACCCCTGGCACCTCGTTGTTCTCGCCGTCGGTGAGCAGGATGGCATGCCGCCGGGGCGTGGGGCTGGCCACGAACAGCTCACGCGCCGCCAGCAGCCATTTCGAGATCGCCGTCCCGCCGCAGGGCTCCAGGTGACGAACCGCCTCCCGGGCCGCGGCCCGGGTCGAGGGATCGGCGACCACCAGCCCGGTGCCCCACGGTGGGAAGACGACGGAGGCGTCGTGGTTGCCCGCCACGATCCCGAAGCGCACACCGTCGCGGATGCGGTCGACGGCGAGCCCGGCGGCTCGGACGGCCGCGTGGATGCGCCGGGGCGGCGTGTACATCGAGCCCGAGACGTCGATGATGAGGACCTCGGCTGCCTCCCCGGCCACCACGGGGGCAGGCCCGTGGGCCGTCACGGTGACGATGGCGTCCATCGTCGTGGCCTGCGGCGGGACGTACTCGTTCTGGAAGACGTCGAGCGAGAAGTCGGTCATCGCCGCTCCTGTCCGTCTAAGTCGTGGGGGCC
>Ga0209382_10008711_pt1 | contig 12764 bp, 13 predicted proteins | sample SoiMetdeltSBSDD5_FD_187599 | JGI IMG/M metagenome (GOLD analysis project Ga0209382, IMG submission 187599) | Bulk soil microbial communities from a Populus tree surrounding site in Tennessee, USA - Soil MetaG P. deltoides SBSDD5 (SPAdes) (version 2) | ecosystem: Environmental > Terrestrial >... | reverse complement strand
ATCGCGACCCGATGGGAGTAGCGGCCGAGGTAGTCAAGCACCCGCTTTGGGGAGCCGAACGGCGGCTTCGCGTAGACCACCCATGACTTGTCGCCGAGTGTCCGGAGCCAGTCGTTGAACGCCTCCGGCTCGGCCAGAGCCGCGCAGCGGCCGTGGAACGCGAGCCGGCCCCTAACTTGAGCCTGCCGCAGCGAGGCGAGGAACTTCCCGCGGAAGACCGAGCTGGAGCGCACGGACCGGGAAGAGGAAGTTGGCGCGCGAGGCAATCCACCGCGAGTGGTCAGGGGCGAGCGCCCCGGCTGGCACCAGGCAGTGGAGGTGAAAATGGTCGAGCAGCGTCTGGTCCCAGGTATGGAGCACCGCGGTCACGCCGAGTTTACCGCCGAGGCGCGTCCGGCCGAACTCCAGCAAGGTGTCGGCCACCGCCCTGAAGAGGAGGTCACAGATCACCTGCTTGTTGCTCAGGGCCATGGGGTTGAGCTCGTGCGGCAGGGTGAAGACCACATGAAAGTAGGCGACCGGCAGGAGTTCGGCCCGCCGATCCTCAAGCCACCGGGCTCTGGCCAGCGATTGGCATTTCGGGCAGTGACGATTCCGGCAGGAGTTGTAGGCCGGGCGCTGGAAACCGCAGGCGTCGCATTGCTCGAGGTGACCGCCGAGCGCGGCGGTCCGGCAGACCTCGACGGCGCGCATGACTCTCAGTTGCGCGCGGGGCAGCGGATGAGCGCGGCGGTAAGCTTCACCGTATTGGCGAAAGACATCGGCCAGTTCAAACTTCGGCCGCGGCCGTGAGGCGATCGCTTCCGCCGGTAGTTGCAGCGCGGGTGGCATGCTCGGGGGCTCCGACGAAGCCCGGGACTCCACTCTCGGGGGAGGCGAGCAAGTCCATCAATTGCCGACGGGAGTCGAGGGGCTGACGCCTGACCTGCAGGTAGCGCATGGTGGTGGTGATCGAGGTGTGTCCCATCAGCGATTGAATGGTGCGAAGGTCAACCCCGGCCTCGAGCAGATGGGTGGCGAAGCAATGGCGCAGCGTGTGGATGCCCCCGCCCTTGGTGATCCCGGCGCGCGCTTTGGCCTGGTAGTAAACCTTCTGGGCGCGGCCGATGTGCAATTGACGCTCTGGGTCCGTGCTCGGGAAGAGCCAGAGCGGCGGGCGGTAGAGTCGCCAGTAAAGGCGGAGTTCCTCGAGCAGTTGCGGGGAGAGCAGGGTGTAGCGGTCTTTCATGCCTTTGCCCTGCTCGACGCGGATGAGCATGCGCTCGGAGTCGAGGTCAGAGACTCTGAGGCGGACGACTTCGCTGACGCGCAGGCCGGCAGCGTAGGTGGTCCGCAGCAAGGCCCGGTGTTTGGGCGCCGGGGCACAGGCGAAGAGGCGCTCGAGTTCCTGGCGGGAGAGAATCTCTGGAAGTTTAGAAGGCTTCTGACGCGGCGGGATCGGCAGTTCGGCGCGGTCGCGGCCGAGCACCTCGACATAGAAGAAGCGGAAGGCGGAGACGGCGACGTTACACGAACTCCAGGAAAGGCCGCGCTCGACAGTGAGGTGGAGCAGGTAATCCCGGACTTGGGCGGGGGTGAGGTGGTCGGGGGACTGGCGATAATGTTTGGCGAGGCCGGCGACGGCCGAGAGGTAAGCTTGTTGCGTTTTGGACGAGAAGCGGCGCAGTTGCATGGCGTCGCTCATCAAAGTGCGAAGGGTTCCCATCGAGCCTCCTTGTGGTCAGATGAAATGGGCGGCAGGCTCGCGCGGCGCGAGCCTGCCGCAGGCATGCTATGGGATGTAAAGAGGAAAGAGAGAGAAGGAAGAGAGGGGTTAGCGGCAGAAGCTATGGCTTCGGCGTCACGAATCGCGCGGCCACCGCGAAGCGGTTTAGTTCAACTTGAAGTAGGCGGCCCAACCGCTGCCTACAAATCCGGCGATTAGGTCAGATAAAAAGCGGCGGCGGCATCCAACCTGCACGCCGGACGCCGCTTCGGGATTCAACCGCCGGATTACGCTGTACCCGAGGCCGAGGGGCAGCACCCCGCACGCCCCGCAATATACGCCTGGAATGGCGCGGCGAAAAACCAAAAACCATACCTAAATTTGCCGCCAATTAGCGCGGGCTGAGTCAGACCGACTGGTCCACCCGCTTTATTTTCGCCCGAATGAGCGGCTCATTTTTCCTGTCTTTTCAACCCAGTCAGGACAGGAGGAATGAAACCGTGAAAAAGCAGCCGCCGAAATCCACCGCTCACTTCTCCCCGCGCGCCTCGCTCGCCGCCATCGGCCTCAAACTCCGGGCGCTCGACCTGCTCGCCCCCGTCAGACGCAAAGTCTGCATCATCCAGAAAACCGTCAGGCAGACGCCCTTTCAAAAGCTGGAGGACGCCCTCATCACGATCCTCGCCGGGGGGCACGGCTTCTCAGAGATCAACACCCGGTTGCGCGCCGACCCGGCTCTCCAGAAAGCCTTCGGCAGGGCCGGCTGTGCCGACCAGTCAGTCGTTCAGTCGACACTCAATGCCGCGACCTCGACCAACGTCGCGCAGCTGATGCAGGCGCTCGACGCCATCCTTGAGCAGCACGGCCGCGCCATCCGCCACGACTTGAATACGTTCGAACGTCCCCTCGCGCCCCTCATGCCGCCTGGACCCAGAGCGACTGCGGTCCGCGGAACGAGATGTTCGGATGGAAGGAGAGCCCCTTGCCCTCAACGAGTCGCAGACGCGGGAAGCGGCGCGTCAGGGCTTCGAGCGCAAGCTGCGCCTCCAGCTTGCCGAGCGCGGCGCCAAGGCAATAGTGTATGCCCTTGCCAAAGGCGAGAGTCTTGGACGCGTTCGGGCGGCGGAGATCGAACCTCTCAGGCTCCGGGAAGATGGAGGCGTCGCGGCCGGAGGCGGCGAGCCAGAGGAAGAGCTTAGCGCCTGCCGGCAAGTCCACGCCCCCGAGCGTGACGGGACGCTTGGTCATGCGCCGCCACACGGGGACGGGGGGGTCGTAACGCAGGGTCTCGTCTACCGCATCGGGAATTAACGCCGGGTCTGCGACTACCGCGTTCCAGCGCGCGGGCTCTTCGAGCAACCGGCGGACGAGGTTGCCGATGAGATTATTCGTCGTCTCATGCCCGGCAAAGCTCAGCGAAAAGAGGATCGAGGAAATCTCCTCCTGCGTGAGCGCCCCGGGATCTTCGTCATGGATCACCAATAGTGCACTGGTAAACGTATCGTCGCTCGCAGCCGCCTTGCGCGCCACGAAGGCGCGCAGGTAGCCACGATACGCCGCCATGTTCTTGGCGTGATGCACCTGTTCCGTGGGCGTCGGTCGCCCCCAGGCAAGACTGGCGCGGTGACCGCACCACTCCTTGAGCTGAGGCCAGTCAGTCTCAGGGATACCCATAAAGCTAAAGATGGTCGTGGCGGGCAGTGGGAAGGTCAGCGTGGCGACGAGATCGAACGGCGCGGACGGGTTAACGGCGTCCAGCAGATGGTCTACGGTGGCGCGAATCTGCGGCCCCATCTCGGCCACGCGTCGCGGCGTGAAGGCGCGCACCGTGGGCAAACGGAGTCGCGGGTGCGCTGGCGGGTCAAGGCTCACCATGGACGGCTGCGGCTTGTGTCCGCCGGCGAGCAGGATCTGCGCCGCCTCCGGCACAAGTGGCACGAGCGGGAGCTGGGCGGGCGCGGCTGAGTAAGTCTCAGGGTCGAGGAAGACCGCCTCAATGTCGGCGTAGCGCGTGACGACGAAATAATCAAGAGACGTCGCGTAAAACACCGGCGTCTCGCGCGGCAGCGAGGCCAACACGGCGAATGGATCGGCGAGGAACGCCGGCGAGAGCGGATCGAAGTCGGCATGCGCCGGGCATGCGGCGTGTTCGCTGGTCGTCATCGGGTAATGCCCCATTGAGTGTGTAAATCGCGGCCGTTGACGGCATCGACCATCGTGTCGTCCTCATCCGTGTAGATCCGATCACCGAACTGGAGGACTACGACGAGGACCGATGATCTTAGGATGGGCCTGGAGCGCCTCTTACGCAAGGCCGAAATCGTGACGGACATTGTCTTCCTGCGCTAGGGCGTCAAATTGCTCTGCAGACCCTGACGTAGATTGAATTCGAGCAGAGGGCCGATCCAAGTTTGTCAAACTTTTACCTCATGCGATTGCCCTGCAACCCGGGATAGGTTCCTCAATGTGATGCGAGCATACGCTTGACATCATCAGGCATCTGGCCCGTCAGTTCCCATCGAAGCAATGATGCAGGCACAAGCCCGGCCGCATCAAACGAGTCCATAAATTGCTTCATCCGGAAATTCTCGCCGAGCTGCATCTTGCGCGCCGCCAGCAACATCTCGATCTGCTTCTTCCCCACCAGATAGCTCGTCCCGTAGCCCGGTTGCTGCAGGTAAAGGTGCTGTTCGCTTCGTACTAAATTCCCCTTCAAACTTAGCCAGCCGCGCGGTGTATGGTGCGAGGTGAACTCCGCCGCCTGTTCGAGCGTGAATTCGCCACTCACCATCCGAAGCTCGCCTAACGCTCGCGCCGCCCGTTCAGCGATGAGGATATAAATCAACTCCCGCGACCGCGGCCTCGCCTCGAACATGCCCGCCTGCATCATCAGCTCTTCCCAGCCTGTGGCGTGTCCCTCGGTGCGTGTGTTGAAGATATTGTAGAGCAGCGGGCCCCGGCGGATCGGGTCCGCGTGCGGTTCATGTTCCATCCGCGCCAGGTCGAACCAGTGATAGCCGTGTGTGCGCATCACTTCCGGGTCGCGGTAATCAATCTCGCCGAAGAATTCGCGGGGGCCCGGATTGAACTTGCCGATCTGGGCGCGCAACTCAGGGTCCATGTACTCTTTTATAGTCAGAATCTCCCGCTCCTTCAGGAATGACATGTATTCGGTGACTCCGGCGTTGAACCGGTGCGTATATTCCGTATCGCTCGCGACTGCGGCCGGTTGCGGAAGGTCTCTGTTCTTTTCTTCTTCGAGCGCGAGAAAAGCATGCGCTCGCGCCAACTCACTCTCCATCAGAGCGACCTCTTCTTGCCACGTGTAGGGGACAAGCTGCACGTTCTTCAAGTACCAATCATAATTCTCGATGCCGATCCCGGACGGAGCCGTTTTGGAAAGGGCCTGCGCTTCCAGCCACTCAATAAACCGGTCGGTGGCTTCCTTCGCCCGCGCGATGCCAGAATTGAGTTCCCCCGGCCCGTCGGCGATCAGCGTTGCCAGACGAGTCAAAGAGGAGCTTTGTTCTCTGACATCCTTCGTTCCGTAAATCCAGAGGTCTCTGCCCTTACCGACGAGATTCTTGCGCGCTTGTTCAAGGAGTTTCGGGATCATGCGAATAGCCGCGCCCATCTCTGCGGCGCGTTCGGCGCTCAAGGGGAATGTATACCTCCAGATCTCGACTGCGCCGTATGCGTGCGGCCCCTCCCGCGCCGGTTGGTCGCTCCGGTCGAAGAAGACGGTCACATAGAAGCCGGGATTGTTTGCCCAGGGTCTGAGCACGCGGTGGTCGAAATCGAGTCCGTTCATCTCTGCCCGGACGATGTGCCAGTCAACTTGCTCCCTGATGGGCCAACCGCTGGTGGCGACGGCGGCGAGGCGGCGTTGGAATGCGGGAAGTTCCCCCTGCTGAGCGGACATCGCACGGGCGGTATAATCCGGAACGCCGACGCCGAGATCAGGCCGCTGAAATGCTCGCCATTCGGCAAAGAGTTGCGTCAAATCCGCAAACGAGGATTTCTTCTGTTGAGCCGTGGCAGTAAAGGTGGTAATGAGAAGCGTAAGGGCGAAGAGAAAAGCCAATGGTCGTGTTTGACTTGAGCGCGGCTGCGCTCTCCTCCGGGCCAAGTGGTTGAGGTTGGGGTGCCTCTTAGGTTTCATAAAGCCTCACACCTGTGAAAAACATGATCTTGCTTGCTTAAAGTCCTGTAGGGCTCGCTTCAGGAGAAACGAACTCTCTCCATATATTTTCCATCCACTAAAACTACTGACGTCTCAACTTGCCGATCTGGAATCACCCAATATTTCTTCAGCAGGCGATTCCTCTCCTCATCCTCCACTGGGCGAAAACCATGTTTCTCATAGAAACGGATCGCCCAATCGGCATCCTTCCAGGTTCCGATCAAAATCGGCTTCTTTGCATCCTTTATCAGTTCCTGAAGGAGGAGGGAGCCAATGCCTTTTTTTCTTTGTTTCGTTCTTACATACGCATGGCGAATCAGTTCCACATCCCCCTTATCCTGAATCCCCATGACGCCGATGATTTCATTGTTATCAACATAACAGGAGAATCGCACGCCATCTTCGATTTCCGCTAGTAGCTCTTCTTTTGCTATATACGGCTCATGCCACCGATCCGGTGGAATCACTCCTTTGTATGCAACCGCCGCATCATTGATGATGCTGAAGATTTCCTCGAAGTCTTCATCAGTGCCTTTTCGGATCATAGAATCCTCCATTTCTCAGCAGAACATCGTTTCTGTCAGTGGCAGGAATGGAGCCGCCATGTTCCGCCTTCACAGCGTTATCTATGTATCTCATTTTTTCCATGACTTCTAGGGGATATCTACAACCCCAACTGCCCTCGGGCGCGGAGGTGTTCATGGCCCTACAGTGACGTCGTTTTACGTTCAGCCGAAACCCGTAGCTGATAAGATGTCTTTAGTCGGCGCAAAGAGATTCCGAGTCTGATGTCGGGAGGCGAGCAGATGCGAAGGGTAACCCCGCTTGAAAACATCGAATTCTATTGCGCGGGCCGCTACGGGAAAGAGCGGTTCGACGCCAGTTACATGCCGCTCGAACTGGCCGAAGAGATTATTCGGCGTTGCGTCAGGCTTCGGAGGGCGGCGCATCAAGATGCGTCAACGATGAAATCCAAATAACAGGAGGTGGAAAAACCAATGATCGATCAGACTCTTGTCCGCATCGTTCTGGCGAGCCGCCCGGAAGGCCCGCCGGTTCCTGAAAACTTCCGCATCGAGCGAGCGGCCATCCCGACCCCCGGGGACGGCGAGGTGTTGCTCAGGATCCGCTATCTTTCATTGGACCCCTACATGCGCGGGCGGATGAGCGCGGCAAAATCCTACGCGGCGCCGGTCGAGATCGGCGCGGTGATGGTAGGCGGCACGGTGGCGGAGGTAGACAAGAGCCGTCGCCCTGATTTCGCGGTGGGGGACATCGTCCTATCCCACTCGGGTTGGCAGACCCACGCGCTGTCGAACGGCGAAGGGCTGAAAAAGCTCGATCCGGCCGCCGCGCCTGTCTCGACAGCTTTGGGCGTGCTGGGCATGCCCGGATTCACCGCCTGGGCCGGTTTGCTCAACATCGGCAAGCCGCGCCCGGGCGAGACCGTCGTGGTGGCCGCCGCCAGCGGGCCGGTCGGCTCTGCCGTAGGCCAGATTGCCATGATCAAGGACGCGCGGGCCGTGGGGATCGCTGGCGGCGCGAGTAAGTGCGCATACGTGCGCGACGAGTTGGGCTTTGACCAGGTTGTTGACCATCGGGCGCTGGACTTCGCCAAACAGCTGGCCGACGCCTGCCCGAACGGCGTTGACGTCTATTTCGAAAATGTCGGCGGCGCGGTGTGGGACGCGGTCTTTCCGCTGCTCAACCCCTTTGCGCGCATCCCCGTCTGCGGCCTGATCGCGCACTACAACAGCGCCGGCCCGTTCGAGGGACCCGATCGTCTGCCTGTTGTCATGCGAGATGTCCTGACGAAGAGCCTCACGATCCGCGGCTTCATCCAGCGCGAATTCGCCGATCAGCTCCCGGCTTTTTACCGCGAGATGGCCGGCTGGATCGAAAGCGGCCAGGTCAAATACCTTGAGGACGTGGTCGAGGGCCTGGAGAACGCCCCGCAGGCGCTGATCGGATTGTTGGAAGGGCGTAACTTCGGCAAGCTGCTGATCAAGGTTTCATAAGGAGTGTTCTCGTATGCGTGCGCTTCTTTACAAGTCTTTTGGCGCCCCGCCGCGGGTAGCGGATGTTCCGGACCCTGTCGTCCCGCGGGACGGCAGAGCTTGCCGCCTGAGCGGGAGTGCTAGTCCGCTTTGAGAGAACTCAGGCTAATGAATTCACCCAGCGCTCAACCTCGGAGGAGATGCGCCGCGCTTATCAACGGGTGGTGCGGGAGTTCTTCGCCGCGGCGGGTAATCGCCACCCTACGACGAGCGAGCCGCACACGTCAGAGAGTGGTGTGACCGCTTGTTGCGCTGGTGACAGAAGGCGGCCACCGTCTCCAGCAATCTTGCAGAGGATTACCGCCGTTTGCTCAAACAAGGCATAGCTACTGCTCGCAACGGTATTCGCTGGCACCACATTGAGCAGGCGCCCGGCCAGAATGACTTCGCCAGCGTGTGCCGAAGTCCGAGCGCGATCATTCTGCGCGTCCTGAACCGGCTGCCTAGCCATCCCGCCGCCAGGATGAAGAGGCCGTAGGCCAGCACTCCCGCACCGTTGAGGGCGCCAATAAACTGTACTCCGTACCTAAGACGCAACAGGTAAAGATTGAGGACGACCGCGTAAATGCCGCCGTCCACAGTGAAGCCGCTCAAACCATCGGCCAACAGGTACATCCGCATATCCCGATTCAACCCCCGCAACAGTTGCCAATAATTATTCATGCCGCCGCCCACATTTGCCGGCCTACCGGGTGCGTTTGAAAATGTGCTTTGAAGCCACGAATCCACGCCCGCGCGCGTTCATTCAACTGATAGTCGTCCGTCATCGAACGCCCGCGCAGAAGGATGCGACCGAGGCCCCAGCCTTGGTTTAGCGGCAGCCCCGGATTGACCGTGCGCAGGAACAGAGCCTCGTTTTCGTCCGCGATTGCACTCGGCTGGTAGGCGCTGCGGACAAATTGCATGGTGCCGTCAGACCGCATTTGCCAGATGCCAGTCCGGGGCGCGCCGGAGACAACAACTGGTTCGCCGCTCGTATGTTCTAGGATCATCTGGCTCCAGCTTGCGAGCCCTTCCGCGCGCAGCCACTCTCGATTGAAGGCCGCCACATCCAGCTCGTAATCCGCGCCGAACCATTCCAGCAAATGAAACAGCAACAGTGGAGCGCTCCCGGCTTCGAGCATCGCCTGGCTGGTCATCGGGCTGGCTCCGGTGATGCGCGGATTCATTTCGCCCAGATAGAGCGCGCCCGTGTCCTGGTCGAGCAGAAGGTCAAGGCCGAAACAACCTCGATAGCCGGTTTGCTTGAGTTGTTCGCCCATCGCCAGTACCGCCTGTTGAGCTTGTTGCCGGATCTTTGCGGAAAGGACGGCGGATTCACGGGCGGCGAAGACTTCATTGCCGCACCAGCCCCCGCCGAAAGGCGTCAACTCTGCAAAGCCGACCAATTCGGTCTGCAACGGCCCGACCAGCGTGCCGTGCCGCGTGACACAGCCCTCGATGGTCAGTTGCCGGCAGCGAATGCGTCGCATCACCTTGACCACCGGTTGCGCGGCAATGTGTTCGGCGTGCCTCGCGAAATCGTCTTCGCCGGAGATGAAGAACGTAGTGTTGCCTGAATCTCCGTGCGGCAACTGCACCACAAGATCGTCGCCCAGCACAGACGCAGCGCGGCGCAACGCGGCATAGCTTTCGACTCTGGCGAGGACGTTGGAAACTGAGGCGACGCCCGCCCGATTCGCGAGTTCAGTTGTGGTGACTTTGCTGTCGAGGTGATGACGCAGCGCGACGGGCGGAAGGCAGACTTGCAGCCCGAGGCGTTGTGCCAGCGATTCCGCTTGTTCGTCAAAAATCAATAATAATGCCTTGCCGTCGGGCGCGACGAACTGAGTGACAGCCGGATGTTTAAGCAAGTAGCTGTTCGCGTCGGCCAAGCCCGTCAGGTGATGTGTAGTCGCGCCGGGCGGGACGAAAACGCGCGGGTGCTGCCCCGCAAAGCTGTCAACCGTGTTAATGAATTGCAACCCGCCGATCCACTCTTCCGCACCAATCAAATTGAACGGCGTCGCGTTGATGTAATAAATCGGCGTCTCGTTTTCGGTGAAAAAGCGGAGAATCTCCTGTAGCGTGTTCATGATAACACCCCCATCTCCGGCATTGAGCAGCGCCGACCTAACGCATCAACGAACTGGTTGACGGCGCTGGGGTGCGGCGCAGCGGTTAATTCCTCAACGGTCGCGAGCAAATCGTGCAGGAAGGATTTGGCCTCGGCGCGCGTGAATTCGGGCTTGACGACGATGCGCATGATTTCAATTTCTTCAACATTCGCGGGCAGGTGATAGACCGGGACGATCCAACCTCTGCGTTTGAGGCATTCGGCGAGCGCGCTCAAGGTATGAGGCGGGCAATCGGTTCGCAACCGAACCGCGATGACGGGCAGCTGCTCGGTGTCGCTGACGACTTCAAAGCAGGACTGCGCGGTGAGCGATGCGGCGAGAAATTGCGCGGTCGCTAGGCACTCCTGCATTATGCGGCGGTAGCCGCTGTGACCCAGATGCAGGAAGTTGTAGTACTGCACCACGACGCCGCTGCTGGCGCGCGAGAAGTTCAAACCGAAGTTGCGCATCTCGCCGCTCAGGTAATGCACATCCACCAGCAACTCTTCCGGGACAATCGCCGCATTGCGAAATACGAGCGTACCCAGACCCGCGTAGACCATCCCAAATTTGTGGTTCGAGACATTGATGGAGTGCACATGCGGGAGGCGGAAATCCCACTGCAATTCGGGTTGCGTAAACGGCAAGACAAATCCGCCGGAGGCCGCGTCCACATGAATGTGGATGTCCCAGCCGCCCTCGGTCAACACGCGATCAATGCCCGCGACATCGTCCAGCGCGCCGGTGTAGGTGCTGCCAAGCACGCAGCCAATCGCCATCACCAGTTCGCCGACTTTGCGCCCGGCGGCTTCCCCCGGCGTGAAGCCGCATTCCCGCATGACCTGCGGGTCATCGCTGATGCGCGTTTCCAGCACCGTCTGTATTTGTTCCGCAGTGACCGCGTATTGGCCGGGCGCGAGCGGCACCCATTTCACATTCACGTCGAAGTAACGCGCAAATTTGGTAAAGCAGGCATGCGTGTGCGTGCCGATCACCAGGTAAGGCTGATCTTTGTGCGAAGCGCGCGGGCGCTGTCGGTGCTGTTTGCGCCAGTTCCACTTGTGGGCCAAGAGGGCCAACATCACCGCTTCGGACGAACCGCCCGTCGTCATGCCGATGACGCCGGGTTCATCGGCGCCATCTTCTGGGGGCAATTCGGCGTGAAAAAGTTTGGCGATCATGCGGATCACGCGCTGATGGATGGTTTTGGTGTTTGGATATTCGGCGGAATTGATCAGGTTTTTGCCGATGTTTTCGAGCGCCAGCCGATCCGCCTGCGCGCCCATTTTTGTGGTGACGAACGAAGCCAAGTTCCTTCGCGGGTCGCCGTCACCGGCCAACACCTGGTGGATTTGCCGGTATGCGATTCCGGCGGCGCGCCCAACTTCATGTAACTCGTGACGGGCGGCGGGACGAATTGCTGTCGAAAGGACCAGTCGCTCAATGACTCTCCGAAGATTTTGACCGATCATGCGCGTTCCCTCCTAGGAGTTGCTTCCCGCGTGCGAGCGGCCATTTGCCGCCCTCATTGATGAAGGCGCCGCAGGCGGGCGAAAACACTAACGGGCTGAAAAAATTTTGGCTCAATTCTGGTTCCGGGGGGCTGAATAACTCGTTCTCCTGAAAGGTCTTTGATAATGAAGCCAGCATCTGCATACTGTCTTCATGGTCCGCCTCCGACAACTGATTGACGATGACAAAGGCTATGAAACTATCCGCCACTTGCGTTGGCCTGACGGGGTGCAATCTCCCTATTGCCAACTCCGGGACCTGAAGAAACGTGGGCGCGTTGATACCCAACCTGCGCGCCAGCGGTATCACTGCCGGGGTTGCCGGCGGGTTTTTGATGACCTGACCGGGACCATCTTCGCTTGCTATCATCGACCGCTGCGCGTCTGGAAGCTATGCTTGAACCTGATGGGGCTCAATCTCTCCAATGAGCAGATGGCACAGGAACTCGACCTCTCAGCGAGCGAGGCCCATCAGATGACGAGCCAGTTGCGCTCAGGTATTATTGCCCGCAAAGGGGAACCGCAACTCCAGCGGTGAGGTCGAGTGAGACGAGTTGTACGTGGTCGCAGGCCATAAAGGACACCCCGAAGCTGTCAAATCTAGTTTGCGGAAAAGATCCCGCCCGGACTCATCTGTGCGGCGCCCGTTGACGAAAGCCACGACCCGGCGCCACTGCCGGTCCAAGGCCTATCAGGTCCAGCGCGATTGCCTCTTAGAGCCGGCAAAGCTCCAGAATTCATCCAGTTCTAGGGTGCGGACGCGTCGCGGCACGGTCGGCTCAGGGACCGCGGCAGCCTCCTCCCGGATGACCTTGAGGATGGTGTTCGGGCTGACATTCAGGGCGCGCTCTCTCGCACCCCGCAACCGTTGAGAGTCAGGACGATGACAGGCGAGCGTATTTCGGGCAGGCAGCCGAGGTTTGTGTAGTCGGTGATGAATTGCCGCCAGCAATTCCTACACTGGAAGCGCTGTTTACGCTGCAGGGTTTTGCCATTCTTACGGATGTCGCCTGAGGCGCACCTCGGGCAAGTGATTGTTGCGTAGCCCGGAACTCCACCAACTCCGAAGCGTCAAAACCCGGGTCGGTCAGTTCCAGCCCAAGGGCCTACTTCCACTCAATCCGACTGCGGACCGCATCCGCCGCCGCGCGATCCGACAAGCCTTCAGCAAACTGGAAGACGGTGATCATCGCGAACCCGCCCGAGAAGCTT
>Ga0209382_10008709_pt1 | contig 12765 bp, 9 predicted proteins | sample SoiMetdeltSBSDD5_FD_187599 | JGI IMG/M metagenome (GOLD analysis project Ga0209382, IMG submission 187599) | Bulk soil microbial communities from a Populus tree surrounding site in Tennessee, USA - Soil MetaG P. deltoides SBSDD5 (SPAdes) (version 2) | ecosystem: Environmental > Terrestrial >... | reverse complement strand
GGAGTCCTCCACGAGGAACCCGAGGTTCGCCACCCGTTGCACGAACGGGTGGATGACGGCGTGCCAGCCTCCGTACGCCCGTACCGAGAACCCGGCCGCGCTGAACGAGTCGCCAGACTCCACTGTGGTCACCGCGCCGGCCAGTTCGGTGAGCTGGGCGGCTACGTCCGGATGCGTATGGACGGTCACCGATGGCCGCTTGCTCAGCGCGTCGGCCAGCTTGCCGGCATCCAGGTGATCCATGTGCTCGTGCGTGATGAGTACGGCGTCCACGCCGTCGAGCGCCTCCGGCTCGGTGAAGGCGCCGGGGTCGATGACGAGGACCGCGCCGTCCCGCTCGATCCGCAAGCAGGCGTGGGTGTACTTGGTCAGCCGCATGGAAGTCTCCTTCGCGACACAACTGTGACGTCCTTCCCCAGAGTCTGCCGGAACCGGATCACCCCCGCTTCACGTCCCACCGCTGCGTCTCGACTCAGGGAGGTTCACATGAAGACACGGAACATGTTGGTAGTGGTCGGCGTCGGGGTGGCCCTGACGATCAGCGGATGCAGCGCCAGCTCGGAGTCGGGTACCGGAAGCGCCGACCAGCGGGCTCCGGCCGCCGCCGCCGAGGCGCCGGCCCAGGGGGCGACAGGGGCGGCGGCGTACGACGCCAATGCCCAGCCCGGCGGCGCTCCTCCGGGCGGCGCGCCGGCCGCACCGCAGCGGATCGACACGCGTTCGATCATCTACACCGGGGACATGACGGTACGGGTCGAGAAGGTCGACCAGGCCGCCACGCAGGCGACGACGGTCGCCGAGACCGCGGGCGGGTTCGTGGGCTCCGACAAACGTACGATCAACGACGACCGCTCCGAGGTACACCTGCAGTTGCGGGTACCGGCGGAGAAGTTCACCTCGACGCTCGACGCCCTGGCCAAACTCGGTACCGAGGAAGCCCGCTCGACGAGCACCGAAGACGTCACCGAGGCGATCGTGGACGTCGACGCCCGGATCGAGTCGCAGAAGGCCAGCGTGACGCGTACCCGAGCCCTGCTCGCGCAGGCCCGCAACCTCGGCGAGATCGTGTCGATCGAGGCCGAGCTGGCCAAGCGCGAGGCTGAACTGGCCTCGCTCGAGGCCCGCAAGCGGCGGCTGGCCGACCTGACCTCGCTGTCGACGCTGACCGTGCACCTGCTCGGCCCGGACGCCGAGGCGCCCACCACACCGGCGCCGAAGGACCCGAGCTTCCTCGACGGCCTGGAGGCGGGCTGGCACGCGTTCCTCGGCGCGATGAACGTCCTGCTCGTGGTGCTCGGCTACCTGCTGCCGTTCGCCGTCGTCCTCGGCCTGCCGATCTTCGTGCTGGTCTGGTTCGCCCGCCGGCGCCGCCCACAGCTGGCCACTCCACAAGGCGCCCCACCCGCGGTCAACCTGCCGGCCGCTCCTCCGGTCACCCCGCGCGGCTGACGCTCGCGCCAGCCCGGTTGATCATGAAGTTGGTGGTTCGACACGCCGTCGAACCACCAACTAACTTCATGATCAACCGAGTGAGGGGGCCTAGAACGCGCCGGCTGACAGGGCTCCGAGGGCGGTGTGGACCATGACGCGGACGCCGTACCCGATCGCCCGCTCGTCGACGTCGAACCCGGACTGGTGGATGTCCATCCGCACGTCGGAGCCGGGAATGCCGGTACCGAGCCGGATCATCGCGCCGGGCACGTGGTCGAGGTAGAACGCGAAGTCCTCGCCGCCCATGCTGATCTCGGCCTCGACGACCCGGTCGGGGCCGAGCGCGGCACCAGCCGCACCGGCGATGACCGCGGTAGCCAGCCGGTCGTTGATCACCGGCGGAACGCCCCTGGTGTACTTCACGTCGACCTTGGCGCCGGTACCGGCCACGACATCCTTGATCAGCTTGCTGACCAGATCGGGCGCCTCCCGCCAGGCCTCGCGGTTGAGCACCCGCACGGTGCCCTTCACAACACCCTCGATCGGGATCGCGTTGTACGCCTCACCGGCGTGCGCCACGCCCCACACCATCGAGACGCCGGCCCGCGGGTCGACCCGCCGGTCGAGCAGCGACGGAACGTCCACGATCACCCGACCGAGCGCGTGGACGAGGTCGGCGGTCAGGTGTGGACGGGCCGTGTGGCCACCCTGCCCGGTCAGCCGTACCTCGACCGTGTCGGCCGCGGCGGTGAACGCACCGGACCGCACGCCGACCAGGCCCGCCGGGAACTGCGGCGCGCAGTGCAGCGCGAAGATGGCGGCGACGTCCTTCAGCCCGCCGGCCGCGATCACCTCGGGCGAGCCCGACGGTATCTGCTCCTCGGCCGGCTGGAAGATCAGCCGTACCCGGCCGGGCAGCTCGTTGCGGTCGTCCAGCTGCGCGAGCGCGAGGCCGACCCCGAGCAGGATCGTCGTGTGCACGTCGTGCCCGCAGGCGTGCGCCGCACCATCCACAGTGGACCGGTATGGCACGTCCTTCGTATCCGGCAGCGGTAGCGCGTCGAGGTCTGCCCGGAGCGCGATCACCCGGTCACCCTTGCCGACGTCGCAGATGACGCCGTTGCCCTTGGGCAGGAAGCGCGGGCTCAGGCCGGCCACGGCGAGTTCGCGGGCGACCAGCGCGGCGGTCTCGAACTCCTGGTGCGAAAGTTCCGGATGAGCATGAATGTGACGGCGTACGGCGACCAGTTCGGCGCCCCTCGCTGCGAGCCATCGGTCGAGGTGACCGGGCAGCGGGTCGGCCCCAGGGGGAGTCTCGGGCCACGACGATGTCAGCGGGCTGCTCTGCGGCAGCGTCAACGCACTCGTCACGTCACATTCTCGATCTGCGTGGGGGGAGATTGACTCGGACAGCCTAGACCCGAAACGGTGACGCTGCGCAACATCATTCTGGTGATGATCGAGTCGCGCTGCGTCACGTAACCCCTGGTAGGAGCTATTTTCACCGGACGGGGGGCCGATGCGCCGGTGTTCAACCGATGTCATCTGCCCCACACCTCCTACAACGGGTGACGGTCGCGGTTAGTTATGAACGCGCGACGGACGCTTCGTCCGTCATCTTCATTGGTACGACTCCGACGCCGCTCGCGGATTGGTTTAGCGGGCGTGTCGGCACGAAATAAGGTCTAAAGCCCCCCGGACGGGCGGTAGAGCCCCCAGACGTCACGGAGAGCATGGCAAACCTCACCGATCGTGGCTCTCGCGCGGAGGGCGTCCCGCATCGGGTAGAGCACGTTGTCCTCAGCTTCGGCGGCCCGCCGGACGGCCGCCAGCGCGCGCTCGACGGAAGCGTTGTCACGTTCCCGACGCAGTCTCGCCAGGCGGGACGCCTGGTTCTCCTCGATCGCCGGGTCTACCCTCAGCGGCTCGTACGGCTCCTCCTCCGACAGCGCGAACCGGTTGAGCCCGACCACGACCCGCTCGCCGCTGTCGATCTCCTGTGCCGTCCGGTACGCCGACGCCTCGATCTCGCGCTTCTGGAAGCCTGCCTCGATCGCCTCGACCGCCGAGCCGAACTCGGCGACCCGTGCCATCAGCTCCTCGACCTGCGACTCGACGGTGGCCGTCAACGCCTCGACGGCGTACGAACCGGCGAACGGGTCCACAGTGGACGTCAGGTCGGTCTCGTACGCCAGCACCTGCTGGGTACGCAACGCCAGCCGGGCCGCCTTCTCGGTGGGCAGCGCGATCGCCTCGTCGTACGCGTTGGTGTGCAGCGACTGGGTACCGCCGAGGACCGCGCCGAGCGCCTGCACCGCTACCCGCACGAGGTTCACCTCGGGCTGCTGGGCAGTCAGCTGTACGCCGGCGGTCTGCGTGTGGAAGCGCAGCATCCAGGAACGCGGATCGCGCGCGCCGAACTCCTCGCGCATGAGGCGGGCCCAGATCCGCCGGGCGGCCCGGAACTTCGCGACCTCCTCGAGCAGCGTCGTCCGCGCCACGAAGAAGAACGAGAGCCGGGGCGCGAAGTCGTCGACCGCGAGACCGGCGTTCAGCGCGGCCCGCACGTAGTCGATCCCGTTGGCGAGGGTGAACGCGATCTCCTGTACCGGCGTCGCGCCTGCCTCCGCCATGTGGTAGCCGGAGATGGAGATCGTGTTCCAGCGCGGTATCTCCTTGCGGCAGTAGGCGAAGGTGTCGGCCACCAGTCGCAGCGAGGGCTTGGGCGGGAAGATGTACGTGCCGCGGGCCACGTACTCCTTGAGGATGTCGTTCTGGATCGTGCCGTTCAGCTTGTCGCTGTCGACCCCGGACTCCTCGGCCACGAGCTGGTACAGCAACAGCAGCAGCGATGCCGGCGCGTTGATCGTCATGCTCGTGGACACCTGGTCCAGCGGGATGTCGCGGAAGAGGTCGCGCATGTCCTCGATCGAGTCGATCGCCACGCCGACCTTGCCGACCTCACCGTGGGCCACCGGTTCGTCCGAGTCATAGCCCATCTGGGTGGGCAGGTCGAACGCGACGCTCAGCCCGGTCGTGCCCGCGGTGAGCAGTTGGTGGTACCGCGCGTTGGACTCGGCGGCCGTGCCGAAACCGGCATACTGCCGCATAGTCCACCGTCGGGTGGTGTACATCGTGGGGTAGACCCCACGGGTGTACGGGTACTCGCCCGGCTCGCCGAGGCGTTCCGGCAGGTCAGGCGGTAGATCGCCAGGTCCATATACGGACTTGACGGGAAAGCCCGACTCACTGCTGTGGCCCATGTCCGGTGTGTCCCCCACAATCTCAGATCGTAAGGTGGTCGATGGCGGCCGCTACCGAGGGATTGCGCAGACCCCCGGAGGACCCCGCAAGATAGGACCCGACCTACACGACCGACCCCTCGGCGGATACGACCTGATGACTTCGACAGCTTCCGCGTGGAATGCCAGTCCGGCTGGCGGTCGCGCGGCTCCGGGCACGGTCGTCGGTGGTCGCTACGCCCTGCGGGCGGCGATCGGGACCGGCGGTATGGGTACCGTCTGGCGGGCCTCCGACACGCTGCTGCGCCGCGAGGTCGCGGTGAAGGAGGTCGTCTGCCCGCCGGGTCTGGCGCCGACCGACCGGGACTCGATGTACGAGCGGACCCTGCGCGAGGGGCGCGCCGCAGCGGCGCTGTCCCACCCGAGCATCGTCCAGGTCTACGACGTCGTGACCGACGGCGGCCGGCCGTGGATCGTGATGGAGCTGCTGGACGCGCGCAGCCTCGCGGACATGGTGCTGGAGGACGGCCCGCTCGCCCCGCGGGCGGTTGCGAAGATCGGCATCGCGCTGCTCGGTGCGCTCGAGGTCGCCCATGCGGGTGGCGTACTGCACCGCGACGTCAAGCCCGCCAACGTGCTCATCTGCGCCGATGGCCGGTGCGTGTTGACCGACTTCGGGGTGGCCCGGATGCCCACCGACGTCCAGCTCACCACGCCGGGGATGGTGCTCGGATCGCCGCACTTCATCTCACCGGAGCGGGCGATGGGTGGCGCGTTCGGTCCGCCGTCGGACCTGTTCTCGCTCGGCGTCACGCTGTATACGGCCGTCGAGGGGCGACCGCCGTTCGACCGGGGCGACCCGATCGAGACGATGCACGCCGTCGTCGAGGAGCCGCCGGCCACGCCGATCCGGGCCGGTACCCTGGCGGGTGTCCTCTATGGACTCTTGGAGAAGGATCCGAACCGCCGCTGGGATGTCAGCAGCGCCCGGTCGGTACTGCGGGACCTGATCGCCGGACCGCTGGCGAGCCGCGCCCGCGACCACGTCACCGACCCGTACGCCGTCGTGCCCTCGCAACGCACGTCGTGGCCGGCGGTGGCGCCACCGCCGGCGCCGAGCGGTCAGATCGGCGGACGGGCGATGCTCAGCCCGGACGTTCCACTGGACGAGCTCATCGCCCAGATGCACACCCCGGTCGCCGAACCCGAGCCGCGTGCCTTCGCCGGCACCGCGCCGGAACTCGACCAGACCGATCCGACCGGCGCGATCCCGCCGCAGGACGCGATGTGGCGGGCCTCCCACCGCCCGCCCGCCGCGCAGACGGGCGGCGCCCAGCGGGCCTTGCGGGCCGGGGCGGAGGCGTTGGCCGGGACGAAACGCGCCGGCGCGGAGGCGGTGGCAGCGGTCCGGCGGTGGCCGCGCGGCACCCGGCTCGCGGTGGCCGCAGGTGTCTGTGCCGCCCTGCTGGTGGGGACGCTCGCCGTTGCCGGTAACTGGTTCGGCGATCGACCGGCAGCGCCGGTGGCCGGCCCGTCCCAGGCCCAGGAGACGCCGACGGCGGCTCCCACGACCGGGGCGCCGCTGATCGACGTTCAGGTGTTCAACGAACGCGGCCTCGTGGTCAACGTGCCGCAGGGCTGGAAACGCGTCGAGGCCGGCACGTACGTCGACTTCGTCGACCCGGCGGACGACCAGAGCCGAGTCCGCATCAACGTGACGGACGAGAAGGACTCCCGGCGGGCACTGGAGTCGGCCGAGCGCACATTCACCAAGAGCAATGGCACGTGCGCTCCGCAGTACGAGCGGATCGGGCTGACCGACGAGCTGCTGGCCGGCAACCCGGCCACCCAGCTGGAGTACCTCTGCACCCCCAAGGACCGACCCCAGCGGCACGGCATCTGGCGGATCGCCGTGGTGAACGGCAAGGCGTACCACGTCTACCTGGTGGTGCCGGCAGCGAAGTTCGCCGAGCGTAAAGTGATCTTCGAGGAGATGATTCGGTCGTTCCAGCTGGCGAGCTGAACGGGCTGTGTTATCAACACGAACATGACGGCCACGGAGAGCATCACGATCGACTACCTGCGTGATCGGGCGGAGGCGTGGATCGCCGACGACCCGGATCCGGCTACCCAGGCGGAGCTGCGGGCGGTGCTCGACCGGCTGCCGGCGCCGGACGCGCGCGCCGACCTGGCCGACCGCTTCGCCGGCCCGCTGACTTTCGGTACGGCCGGGCTGCGCGGACCGCTGCGCGCCGGACCCAACGGCATGAACCTCGCCGTCGTGCGCGCCGCCGCCACCGGCCTCGTCCGCTGGCTCGGCGACCGCGGGGCGAGAGGTCCGATGATCATCGGGTACGACGCCCGGCACCGCTCCCGCTCGTTCGCCGAAGAGACCGCCCGCGTCTGTACCGGGGCGGGCCGGCCGGCGCTGCTGATGCCCGGTCCACTGCCGACACCGGTACTGGCACACGCCGTGCGGGCTCTCGACGCCGCGGCGGGCGTGATGGTGACCGCCAGCCACAACCCGCCGCAGGACAACGGGTACAAGGTGTACCTGGGGCTGTCGGTCGGTGGCGAACTCGGCGCGGGAGCCCAGATCGTGCCGCCCGCCGACGCCGAGATCGAAGCCGCGATCCGCGCGGTCACGTCCCTGCGCGACGTACCGCTGGGCGAGCCGGGCGAGCCGCTCGACGAGCGGATCGTACGGTCCTATGTGGACGCGGCAGTGTCCGTTGTGGACCCCGACTGCCCCAAGGACCTGGCCGTGGCGTACACGCCTCTGCACGGGGTCGGCGGCGCGGTCCTGGCAAGCGCGTTCGAGCGGGCCGGGTTCCCGGTCCCGACCGCGGTACCGGAGCAGGCCGAACCGGACCCCGACTTCCCGACCGTGACGTTCCCGAACCCCGAGGAGCCGGGCGCGATGGACCGCGTCATCGCCCTGGCCACCGCGACCGGCGCCGACCTGGCGCTGGCCAACGACCCCGACGCCGACCGGTGTGCGGTCGCGGTACCGGATCCGCACCGCGGGTGGCGGATGCTGCGCGGGGACGAGGTCGGCGTGCTGCTCGCGGATCACCTGATGCGCCGCGGCATCCGTGGCCGGTACGCCACGACGATCGTGTCCTCGTCGATGCTGAAGACGATGTGCGCGGTGCACGGCCACCCGTACGGCGAGACGCTCACCGGGTTCAAGTGGATCGTGCGGGCAGGCGATGACCTCGTGTACGGGTACGAGGAGGCGCTCGGTTACTGCGTCGCGCCGGAGAACGTGCGGGACAAGGACGGCATCACCGCCGCCCTGCTCGTCTGCGAGGTGGCCGCCGGCCTGAAGGCGGAGCTGCGTACCCTCACCGACCGGCTGGACGAGCTGGCCGCGCAGTACGGGGTCTACCTCACCGAGCAGTTGTCGGTACGCGTCGACGACCTCGCCGAGATCGGGCACGCGATGGAGCACATCCGCACCAAGCCGCCCGGCGCCCTGCTGGACGAGCCGGTGACGGAGATCGAGGACCGGCTACCCGAGGCGGACGTGCTGACGCTGCGAACCGCGACCGCGCGAGTGGTCGTACGGCCGTCCGGCACCGAGCCGAAGCTGAAGGCGTACCTCGAAGTCGTGGAGCCGGTGACCGACGGCGAGGTGACCGCGGCCCGCGAGCGCGCGGCGGCCGCCATCCGCGCCCTGCGCACCGAAACCGCCGCCGCGCTGGGCATCTGGTAACCCGCCCCCTCCCCGTCGAGACGCGGTCAGGAGGCGCGGGTGCCGAGTGCCGCGTTGATAGCGCGGACCAGTTCGGCGATGACGAAGGCCACCGACGGCCGTACCGTCGACTGCTCGAGCAGCATGCCGGGTCCGAAGCCGGCACCGCCGGCGATCTCCTCGAGCCGGCGATGGGCGACCTCCAGCTCCTCGCCGGCGAGCCCGAGGGTCGGTTCCATCCGGACGGAGGCGACCAGCGCGGCGAGGGCGGCGGTGCGCTCGTCGGGCACGGTGTCCCCGGTCAGGGCGGCGGCCAGCCGGGCCCGGGTGTCCTTCTCCGGCTCCGGGTCGACGGTCGGGTAGCGGTGCAGCGTGATGTAGTCCATCGCGCTCTCGTCTTGCTCCCGGATCACGCCGCGCTCGACGAGGCTCGCCAGCACCCGCTCGCGCAGGGCGTGCCGGAGGCGCTGTACCCAGGAGGCGGCGGAGTGCGGCGTGTCGACGGCGATGCGGCCGAGCACGCCGTCGGCGATCGGGTCGCCGGTCGGCGTCGGGTCGAGTACCGACACCGCGCCGTCGATGATCGCCAGGCGCCCACGCAGCGCCAGCTCGACGAGGATAGCCGCGGCCATGCCGAGGTCGAGCGCGATCCGGGAAGTGATCTCGCGACCCGTGTCGTCGTCGTACCCGAGAAGCAACAGCTCGTCGGCTAGCGCAACGTGCGTCATGGCTCCCAGAGCGTACTCGCGCAAGTGCCAATCCAGGCGCCTGGACCTTCGGTCGGCGCAGATCCAGCCCAAGAAACCAGCTAGACAAGCCCGGCCCGCCGCAGCGCCGCGTCGACGCGGCCGCGGACGTGGTGGTGGATATCTGGTTTGCAGACGTAGTTCCAGATCTCGCGGCTGCGCCCGAGCACCGGCAGCAACCCCTCGTAGGCGTGGTAGCGGACGAGGTAGTCGGGATCGTGGATGGCCACCGCCAGTGCCCGCTGCGCCTCGACGCGGTCGATCTGCCGGAGGAACACCGCGGCCGACATCCGCTCGTGCCCTCCGCCGACCCGCTGGCGCCGCATCACCGCGTCGCACAACGTCTCCAGGGCCACCGGGTCCTCGTTGATGAGCCACAGCGCGAACGCGGCGTAGAGCCGGGTCTCGTCGCGTTGCGTCCACATGATCTCGTACAGCACACCGATCGCGCGGGAGTCGCGCAGGTACCCCAGCCCGGCGATGGCGAAGATCTGGCCGGGCCGCTGCGTGGCGGCCGACAGCAGCATCTGGAACGCCTGCTCCCGTTCGAACGGGTTGAGCCGTTCGATGACCCCGCCGTCCGGACCGTCCCGCGTCGGGCTCCGGAAGTAGACGTCGATGAAGTCGTCCCAGGCAGCCATATATTTAGAAACGTCAGAAGCGGGGCATCCCGCCGAATTGGCGGTCGCCGGCGTCCCCGAGTCCGGGCACGATGAACGCCCGGTCGTTGAGCTTCTCGTCGATCGCCGCGGTGACCAGGCGCAGCGGCAGGCCCGACCGGTCCAGGCGCTCGATGCCGGGCGGCGCGGCGAGCACGCACAACACGGTGATGTCGGTACAGCCCCGGTCGGCCAGCAGCCGGCAGCAATGTTCCAGTGACCCGCCGGTGGCGAGCATCGGGTCCAGGACCAGCACCGGCAACCCGCTCAGGTCCGCCGGCAACGACTCCATGTAGGCCCGCGGCTCGAAGGTCTCCTCGTCCCGGGCGAGGCCGACGAAGCCCATCGAGGACTCCGGCAACAGCGCCAGCGCCGAGTCGGCCATGCCGAGGCCGGCGCGCAGCACGGGTACGAGCAGCGGCGGGTTGGCCAGCCGGATGCCCTCGGCGGGCGCGACCGGCGTCTGCACCGAGTACCGCTCGACGGCGAACGGCCGCGCCGCCTCGTACACGAGCATGGTGGTCAGCTCGTGCAGCGCCGCGCGGAACGTGGCGGAATCGGTGCGGGCGTCGCGCATCGCGGTCAGGCGCGACTGGGCGAGCGGATGGTCGACCACGAGTACGTCCACGCCGTCAAGGTACCTGCCCGCCGTAGAGTGGGGGGTATGACGGCTGGTATGGCGACAGACCTGCTCGACGTCACGCGCTCCGATGCGACCCTGCGGGCGTTCCTGCACGGACTGCCCGGGGTCGACCAGGTCGGCGCGGATCAGCGGGCCGCCATGCTGGCCACCCGGTCGATCAAGACGACCGCCAAGGCGTGGGCCATCGACCTGGCCGTCCGCATGGTCGACCTGACGACGCTCGAGGGTGCGGACACGCCGGGCAAGGTACGGGCGCTGTGCGCGAAGGCGCGGCGACCCGATCCCGCGGACGCGACATGTCCGGCCGTGGCGGCCGTGTGCGTGTACCCATCGATGGTCCCGGTGGCGGTGGGTGAACTGAAAGGCTCGGGCGTCCATGTGGCCAGCGTGGCGACCGCGTTCCCGTCCGGGCAGGCGCCGCTGGCGGTCAAGCTCGAGGACACCGGGGCGGCGGTTGAAGCCGGGGCCGACGAGATCGACATGGTGATCAACCGAGGCGCGTTCCTGGCCGGACGCTACCTCGAGGTGTACGAGGAGATCGTCGCCGTCAAAGAGGCGTGCGGCTCGGCGCACCTCAAGGTGATCCTCGAGACCGGCGAGCTGTCGACCTACGACAACGTTCGGCGCGCCTCGTGGCTCGGGATGCTCGCCGGCGGCGACTTCATCAAGACCTCCACCGGCAAGGTGCAGCCCGCCGCCACGCTGCCGGTGACGCTCGTGATGCTCGAGGCGGTGCGGGACTTCCGGGACCGGACCGGACGCCAGGTCGGCGTCAAGCCGGCGGGTGGGATCCGCACGAGCAAGGACGCGATCCGGTACCTGGTGCTGGTCAACGAGACCGCCGGCGACGACTGGCTCGACCCCGACTGGTTCCGCTTCGGCGCCTCCACCATGCTCAATGACCTACTGATGCAGCGGACCAAGCTGCGTACGGGCCACTACAGCGGCCCCGACTACTTCACGCTGGACTGACCATGGCTGCCTTTACCTACGCTCCCGCGCCCGAGTCACGCTCCATTGTGGACATCAAGCCGTCGTACGGACTGTTCATCGGCGGCGAGTTCACCGAGCCCGCGGACGGCACGTTCTTCAAGTCCATCTCGCCCGCCTCCGAGGAGGTACTGGCCGAGGTCGCGTCCGCCGGATCCTCCGATGTGGACCGTGCGGTGGCCGCCGCGCGGACGGCGTTCGACAAGGTCTGGGGCCGGATGCCGGGCCGGGACCGGGCCAAGTACCTGTACCGCATCGCGCGCATCATCCAGGAGCGGTCGCGGGAGCTGGCGGTACTCGAGTCGCTCGACAACGGCAAGCCGATCCGCGAGTCGCGCGACGTCGACCTCCCACTGGTGGCCGCGCACTTCTTCTACTACGCGGGATGGGCGGACAAGCTCGGGTACGCGGGGTTCGGCCCCGACCCGCGGCCGATCGGCGTCGCCGGTCAGATCATCCCGTGGAACTTCCCGCTGCTCATGCTCGCCTGGAAGATCGCGCCGGCCCTCGCCTGCGGCAACACGGTCGTGCTGAAGCCCGCCGAGACGACGCCGCTGACCGCGCTGGTCTTCGCCGAGATCTGCCAGCAGGCCGAGCTGCCACCGGGAGTCGTCAACATCGTGACCGGCGCCGGGGAGACCGGCGCGGCGGTCGTGGACCACCCGGACGTCGACAAGATCGCGTTTACCGGTTCGACCGAGGTGGGGCGGCGCATCGCTCGCGCGGTCGCCGGTACCCGCAAGCGGGTCACGCTCGAGCTGGGCGGCAAGGCGGCGAACATCGTGTTCGACGACGCGCCCATCGACCAGGCGGTCGAGGGCATCGTGAACGGCATCTTCTTCAACCAGGGCCACGTCTGCTGTGCGGGCTCCCGGTTGCTCGTTCAGGAGTCGGTGTCGGAGGAGTTGCTCGACTCGCTCAAACGGCGCATGACGCGGTTGCGCGTCGGGGATCCGCTGGACAAGAACACGGACATCGGAGCCATCAACTCGGCCGAGCAGCTGGCGCGCATCCGTACCCTCTCCGAGATCGGTGAGGAAGAGGGCGCCGAGCGCTGGTCGCCGCCGTGCGAGCTACCGGACCGGGGATTCTGGTTCGCGCCGACCATCTTCACGGGCGTGACGCAGGCGCACCGCATCGCGCGCGAGGAGATCTTCGGGCCGGTGCTGTCGGTACTCACCTTCCGCACGCCCGCCGAGGCCGTCGAGAAGGCCAACAACACGCCGTACGGGTTGTCCGCCGGGGTCTGGACCGAGAAGGGCTCCCGGATCCTGGCGATCGCCGACAAGCTACGCGCCGGGGTGGTGTGGGCCAACACCTTCAACCGGTTCGACCCGTCCTCGCCGTTCGGCGGGTA
>Ga0209382_10008708_pt1 | contig 12767 bp, 9 predicted proteins | sample SoiMetdeltSBSDD5_FD_187599 | JGI IMG/M metagenome (GOLD analysis project Ga0209382, IMG submission 187599) | Bulk soil microbial communities from a Populus tree surrounding site in Tennessee, USA - Soil MetaG P. deltoides SBSDD5 (SPAdes) (version 2) | ecosystem: Environmental > Terrestrial >... | reverse complement strand
CCGGCGATCGGCGGGTTGCTTGCCGAACACGGCGCCGAAGTTATTTCCATCGAAGCCGGCCGACCGGCGGGCGGGCGGCAACTGGTGCAGAAATTCCAAATCGCCGCAGACCTGGAAAGCAACCGGTATCGTAAACGGATCGCGATCGACATGAAAACTCCGGACGGCGTGGCCCTGGCAAAAAGACTTATCGCCAAGTCCGATGTCGTGGTGGAGAATTTTAGCGCGCGAGTCATGGAGAGTTGGGGATTGGACTATGCGCGCGTGCAAGAAATCAATTCGAGGATTATCGTGGCGAGCCTTCAGGCTTTCGGTCAGACTGGACCACGGCGTGACTATGTCAGCTTTGGACCGATTCTCATGTCGTACTCCGGTATGGCTTATCTTTGGCGCGATCCCGATATCGAGCGGCCCGGCGCGGGCTGCCAGACGGCTTTTCCCGACTACGTCGCTCCCTCTTATGGCGCGCTGGCGATTCTAGCCGCCCTGCACTATCGCGCGCGCACCGGGAAGGGTCAGTACATCGATATTTCCCAGGCGGAAACCGCCGCTTCGATGATCGGCCCGGCCTACTTGGAATATCTCGTCACGGGGCGGGAGCCTCAGCCGCTCGGAAATTTAAGCGTCACTACCGCGCCGCACGGTTGCTATCGGTGTAAAGGCGATGATCGATGGTGCGTGATCGCGGTCCAGTCGCAGGAGGAGTGGATCCGTTTCTGCGAGATCGCCGGGCATCGAGAATGGTTATCGGACCACCGATTTTCCGATCCGGCCGCTCGTCTGACTTATCGCGAGGAGCTTGATTACTGGATCGGTAAATGGACGGCAGCCTATACGCCGCATCAGGTCATGATGATATTACAACGCGGCGGCATTGCCGCCGCGGCTGTGCAAACCGCCGAAGATCTGTACCGCGACCCGCACCTGCGCGAGCGCGGCTTCGCGCGAGAAGTTTTCCACGCCCAAACCGGCTGGATCACGCGCGCCGGGCCGTCGGTGCGCATCGGCGAGCATGCTCCCGCGCACCGGAGTTTTGCCCATGTCGCGGGCGAAGACAACGACAACGTCTTGGGGGAGGTTCTGGGCATGTCACGCGAGGAAATCCGCGGTCTCACCGAGCGGCAGGTGCTGCGTTAAGGCCATTCAGTGTGCGTGACCGTGAACGTGCCGCCAGAACAAGCTCGCCGCGCTCAGTAGTCAGTCCATGCGAGCTGTCTGTTTTGCGTCCCAAAGGCCTATAATCTCATTCGACGACGCCACGCGGCCGTAGTGTTTTTTCACCAGAGCGACAGCTTCATTGTGAGCTTCCGGCCCATACGTCGTCGCCGCGCAGTCGTCAACGAGCGTGATGTAGTAATCGAGCATGAAGCCCACCGTGAGCGTGTGGAAGACGCACATGCCGGTGCCGACGCCGGTTACAAGAAGACTCTTCACGCCGCGGGCGCGGAGCAGCATGTCCAGGTCGGTGCCGATGAAGCCGCTGTAGCGGTGTTTGGTGACAACCATCTCGTCCGGACCGGGTTCCATGCCGGCGTGAAATTCGGCGCCCCAACTTCCTTCCGCGCAGGCGAGCAGATCGGGATTTTTAAACTCGGTCCAGACCGGTGAATTCGTCCATGCGTTGCCTGACGTGCGGACAAAGCAGATGGGAAAGCGATGCTCCCGCGCCCTGTTCACCAGGTTGACGAGGCGGGGAATCATCTTTTGCACAAACCCCATGTCTCTGCCTCGTTGGCAGGCGGCGCCCTCGCGGTGGCAGAAGTCGTTCTGCATGTCCACGACGATGAGCATGCCGTGTTTGGGATCGACTCGTTCTGCTAAAGACAGCGCCATAGGGGATCCCTTATTCGTAGAGTCTTTTGATAAAGCCGCTATCGTCCAGTTCTTTGACCAGGCTATTGTCGAAGAACGATTGCGCGTTGGCGGACCGGGCGCGCGGATTATCTTTGGCATAAAAATCCAGCAGAGTCGTCACGCCTTTCAACGAGACATAGGGCGCGTTTTCAAAGTAACCCGAACTATACAGAGTGTGCGAGCGCTCGAGATATTTCGTCTGCGCCGGCGCGGTGCGCAATTTCTTCGCCAGAACCTCGATGCTTTCTTTGCGGTTTTTCTTGAAATAGGCGATGCCCTCGACATAGCCCTTCAGAAAGCGCAACGCCAACTCTCGATGCGTACGCAGGTAGGCGCGAGTCGTGTCGATCATGCTGTGCAAATAGTAGATGTCCATGTCGGCGAGATCGGCGAGCGTCCGATAGCCTTGATCTTCCGCGAAAAAAAAAGTCGGCTCGGTGAGCACGGCGGCGTCGATGCCGCCTTTTTCGAGGGCCGCCATCATCGCGGGTGACGATCCCACCTGAATCGTTTGCACGTCGTTTGGATGCATGTTCCAACCGCGCAGCATAATCAGCAACACCAGATGAGATGCCGCGCCGAGCCGCGTGACACCGACTTTCTTGCCGCGAAGATCCTCCGGACGTTTCAGCTCACTGCGGGCCATGACTCTTTGCACGCCTTTGTTGACGATGGAGCCGATCATGATCACATCCGCCCCGCCGAGACCCGCGTTGATCACGCCGCCACCTCCACCGCCGAGAAACTGCACGTCTCCGGCGATTAACGAGCTGACGCCGCCCGCCGATGCACCCCCGATCAAAATCACCTCAGAGTCGATGCCATATTTCTTGAACAGACCCTTTTCTTCGCCAATCCACAGGGCGGCATTGATCGGAGTAAACGAGCTCAAGCCTATGCGCAGGCGATCGGCGCCGGACACCCTCAGCGGATTCAACCCAAGACCTATCGATAAGGCGATTACATTAATCACGAGGCATTTTAGCGCTTGCCGATTCATCTAGCCTCCTCCGGACTAGTGTTGCTGGAACCGCGCAGATGGCGCGAGACGCGGAAAGGTTTGAATTACTCCCTTGGAAAATCTACTTCTTTGATTGTTGGTTGGGTGGCTTACGTCGGAACCAGTGCTAAGGGGCGCACCGCGCGTCCCGTCGACCCCGGTATGCTTATTTCCTGTCCTCCGGCTTCACGTATTTCACCGATGCGCCGCCTTTTTGGGAATGCAGATAGCCTTCCACGTCATTAAGGGGATTGGTGTAGTAGCGCAGGCGGTGTTGGACAAGGTCGTCGGCGCGGAGTGCCATGTCAAAAGGCAAGTCTTTTTGCATGTAGGCGGCGATCTTGGCGTTCTCGAGCGTCGCGCCGTTGCGGCTGGCGATTTCCTTCGCCAGCGTCTCGACGAAACTGTCGAGATCTTTTTCGGAGACAACCTGGGAAACCAGCCCGACGCGCTCTGCTTCGACCCCGGTGAGGTTTCTGCCGGTGAGGGATATGTAGAACGCTTTCTTGAAGGGAATTCCCGCATGGAACAACGACGGTGTCGCGGTGGCGCCGTAGCTGCCGCGAATCACTTCGGGCATGCCGAACCTGGCTGAGTCAGAGGTGATGACGAGGTCGTGGCCGTTGATCAGCGCAAGACCGCCGCCCAAGCACCAGCCGCGGACTTTGGCGAGGGTCACCTGCGGCAGCTTGCGCATGATGTCGACGATCTCCGCCACGCCGCCGAAGGCGCGGGTGCGGCGCCGATTATCCTGCCCGCGCATGTCGTAAAGATCCCGGCCCGAGGAGTAGGAATCGCCGGCGCCGGTGGTGACGATGCAGCGTATTTTCTCGTTTTCGGCGATTGAACGCAGCAGGCTCGAAACCTCGGCGAGCAGCGCGACACTCAAGGCGTTTTTCTTTTCGGGACGATTGAGCGTCAACCAGGCGATGCCGTCTTTTTCGTCAATGTTGGCAGTAATAAATTTATTGTCGGGCATGGGTTTTACTCCGTAGGACTGAGTTTGTTCAAAGCGTTCAAAAAGTTCAGGCCGTTCAAACGTCTCTCGGATTCTTTCCTGTCATTTCGAGGTCTTTCACGGACTCAGGATAGCCTCCGCCGAGAAATCATTCGGAAAGATCTTTCACGTTATTCGAGATGACATCTAATTACGGATGATTATCACGTCGAGCTGAGCAATCGATAAAACGCCTTTGCATTGTCGGCGAGGATCTTTTGCTTGGTTTTGTCCGAGATATCTTTGCGCCGCACGACTTGGCTGACGCTGTGCGGCCATTCCATGTCCCAATGGGGATAGTCGGACGCATACATCATGCATTCGTCGCCGAATTGCTCGATGACGAGGGGCAACGCGGATTCCTCGCCTTCGCAAGTGAAGTAGCAGCGATGGTCCCTGATATATTCGCTCGGCAACAGCTTAAGCGGCTCCATTTCGGACTTGCGCAACAGATATTTCTCGTCGAAGCGCTCCATCCAGTAGGGGAGGAAGCCGACGCCCGCTTCGAGGAAACCGACTTTAAGTTTCGGAAAACGGTCGAGCACGCCGTTGGAAATGATCGAAACGACCGATAGCATCTGCTCGAAAGGATGGGACGTCATATGCACGCCGATATACTTGTGAAAACGGGTGTTGCCGACCGCGACTTGAGCCGTGGCGTGGAATCCAACCGGCACGCCGAGCTCTTGCGCTTCGGCATAGATCGGATCGAACTGCGGCTGGCCTAGATCCAAGCCCTGCTGCACGTAAGTCGGCATCATTACGCCGACGGCGCCTTTTTCGGTCACGGCGCGGCGTACTTCTTTCACCGCTTCCGGCACGACTTGGGGTGCGATGACGGCTGCGTAATTGACTCGATGGCCGCTCTCCTGGCAAAAATCGTACGCCCAATCGTTGTAGGCCTTTGCCAGCTCGGCGGCGAGATCGAGCTCGCGCACGAGGCCGATGGACAGCGCGTTGCTCGGATAGGCGACGGCGTCGCCGATCTTTTCCACGTCGAGATCTTTGCAGTACTCCTGAGGATTGTTCGGTTTGCGACCGGTAGTGCCGTTAAGAAAAATGTCCCAACCGAAAGACGGGAAGTACGGGCCGCTGCGCGCTCGATACTTCTCCGGCAGATAATTCTTGTACGCCGGGCCGTCGAGATGATGCGCATCGGCGTCGATGATAGTAAAGTCCACGAGACAACCTCCTACAAAAATCGATTTGAAACGATGGAACCTTGAAGCCTTGAACATTTGAACGATTCTGGCCGTTCAAGGTTCCAATGTTCAAAGTTCAAGGACAGCATGCGACTGGAATTAGTCTTGGAGTCCGTGGCGCTGCGCGAGCTTTAGAAAGACTGATCCGACGATTATCGTGCCGATGGCGATGACCAGGCTAAAAGCCGCAAGCTCACCGACGTGACCATTGTCCCACAGTTCCCAGATCGTTACGGCCACTACTTGAGAGCCGGGAGAGTAGAGGAGCAACGCGATGGAGAGCTCCCTGAACGTGATGAGAAAAATATAAATCCAGCCCGCGAGCAGGGCCGGCAGGATCAGCGGCACAACAACGTGACGAACCATTTGAAACCAGCTCGCCCCGCTCGCCATAGCACCCTCTTCGAGCTCTTTGTGAAGGCTGAGCAAGGCAGAGTGGCTGAAACGGATACCGTAGGGCACGTAACGGGCGATGAACGCCAACACCAAGATCCAGATCGTGCCGTACACCGGAATCGGCAACATCAAGTACATTTTCAAGATCGCGATGCCCATGACGATTCCCGGAAAAACCAGCGGTAGCATCGCCATTTGATCGAGAATCCAGCGTCCTTTGATAGACGCCCGCACAATTAACCATGCGGCAAAGAAAGTAATTGCCACGGCGATCGTTGCCGATGTCGTACTGACAATAATGCTGTTCATGATCGAGCGAATGATGCCGCTGTCATTGAAGGCGGTGATATAATTGTTAAAGGTAAGCAGCTCCAGGGCTTTGCGCGACGGCACCTGGGCGAATGGCAGGAAGGAGGACCAAGCGATCGCGGCAATAGGAAACATCTGCAAGAGCGGCAAAACCAACATCAGCAAACCGCCGGCCCAACGCCATTTCCCAAGCGCGACACGGTGAGGACGATAGTTTTTGCCGCTGATCGTGGTGAATTTATAAGTTTTGCTGGTAATTCGATAATACGGGATGAGGCCGAGGGCGACCAGTACGATGAGGAGGATCGAGTAGGCGCTCGCTTCACCGTATTTAGGAATAAGACCGCCTTTGATCTGCAAATATATTTTTGTTGTCAGTACTTCGACGCCGGCGGGAATCCCGATCAGAGCCGGGATCTCAAACGCTTCCAGCGAACGAATAAAAGTCAGAATCAAAACCGCCAGTACGCTCGGCAGCGCGAGCGGAAAAGTCACCCGCTGAAATACTTGCCAACCGCTGCTGCCCGCAGTTGTGGCGGCTTCTTCGAGCGATGGATCCATGGAACGAAAGGGCGTTGACATGAGCAGGAAGACAATCGGGATCCACAGAAAGCTTTCGACTAGAACCATGCCGCCGAGAGTGAAAATATTTAAAAACGGCCCGCCGATGAGTGCGTTTCCGACGGCATTGAGAATTCCCGCTTTGGGTCCGAGCAACATGATCCAGCCGACGACTTTGATGATGCCGGGAATCGCGAAGGACACGTAGGCGGAGACATAGGCGAGCTTGCGGAACGGCGCGTCGCTGCGCTCAGCCAGCCAGGCGAGTGCCGTGCCGTAGGCAATCGCGATCGCCGAGCTGCCGATTGAAAAAATCATCGAGTTCCACAGCAGCGTCTTGACGTCGCCGAGCGAGTCGATAATGTTGGCGAAATGTTGGATCGTAAAGGTGCCGGCCTGCAGGCCTCGATCGGTGACCAGGCTCGTGTGCAGGATGAAGAAAAACGGCGGCAGGACGAGGTAAGCCAGTGCGACCGTGGTGAAGAGGAACAACATCTGCGCTGGATTGCGCATCATCATCGCGAACATAGTTTTGCCCTCGCGCCTTTCCGGTATTGAGTCCCGCGCTACGACTTGTGGGTAGAATCCGAACTCGAGACTCAGCACTCTGAACTACCGCAGCTATATATCAAAACTGGCGGGTAAGACAATTACGTCGAATTGCCCCAACTCGCCTGGCAATGGCGGTTAATGAACTGGAAGAGGTGCGCTGGGGATAGACCGTGCCGCCCCGAGCCAAGTCTTCGATCTACCCGGAAGAGCGTTTCAAGGTAATTTCGCGAGGTCTAACAGCACGAGTCCGTTTTTATTGAATATAGCGGCTTGCTTTTGCAGCGATCCATTCATCAAGTACTCTTTCCCTTTGATCTCTCTGAGACGCGGCTGAATACGGGATCTCCATGGCGCAAAATATTCCGGCGCATGCTTGGGATCGGTGAAGTCGCGAGTCTCGACGAGCAGATGAGTCACCCCAAACTCCTGTCGCAATCGATACAAGGGCGCTGCGTCAGTGCTCAAGTAGGCGTCAAACAGCGCATCCATTCTTTCGCGCATCACCTTTAAAAAGGTCAGATGCAGCACCGAGTGAAGGTTCCCCGTCAAAAAGGCATTTCGCCGAGTCGTGTACTCGACTTTCCCTAATGCTCCGACGGGCCAGCCCGCGATGACCACGTCCTTCGGCAGGGCTGCTATGGCATCGAATAGTGGCTGCGCAGGCGTCTCGACCGTCGCTGCTGTGAATTCGACGTTTCCCCTGCCACCGAAAGCGACGAGATAGGCACAGATAACTCCTAGAAACATCATGTCGCGGAGACGGCGCGATGATCTCAGCCGCGGAACTCGAGCCAGAAGAATGTAAAGCGACCAAGGAAAAAGGAGCGTGACGACAAAAGGCAACGAAAACATGAAATATCGCGTCGGTATATACATATACGGCGACGCAAACCACGCAACGACGTGCAGTATGCCGCTGACGATAAAGAAGCTCATCAGCCGAAGCCAAGCACCACCGTGGTCGTCCTTCAGCCCCGCCCTCATCCCACGGATGATTACGAAGAGAACGGTTACACCCGTTAGCGCCAGCACCAAAAGCAGAGTCATTTCATCCAATGTTTTGTGCACGTTTAACCATCGTACAATAGGATCACCGTGACTGTACAAAGGGCCAATTAAATAGGTTACAAATTCGTAACCGAAGAGCTTGTAGGGCAGCTGGTCGTAGGACCGGTAATTGCCATCCGGTCCCGCTTCAGGGTAGCTGGCGATGTCTGAAGCAACGACTCGGCGGCCATAGGGTTCGCTACCGAGCATCAAGGGCACGAGTCCAGCGACTGCTAGAACCCCGACAAGCGCCACCGTTGCGAGTCTGCGCGACAAACCCCACTGGGCCACGCGTCCCTTGCTGAATAACGGTCTTGACAGCATCCAGCCCGTAAGGCATAGGCCGCCGATCACCGCGATTATGGGATAGAGCAGTCCGCCAAGCACAACGGCAGTTGCCAGGAGATTTGGACGGTCCATGATAAGCGCAAAAAGAATTAGCGACATCAGAGGATAGCCGTACATTCTCGGTACTCCGCCGATGAAGCCCAACCCGATGAAAATCCACGCCGAAATTGTCAGTGCGACCACGGCGAAACTTAGCGCCGCGCCGCCCAGCACCCATCCCAAGCGGCCCAAGATACCGATGAACGCGGCATACGCCAGATACATCATCCCAAGTTGGAAATGACGCACGTCACCGAACTGCGCCCCAATTCGAAGCGACCATTTGTACAAGACTGGGCACATCGCGTTTAGAAAATATTCCTTTGTATAAGTTGTCGGAATAGGATCGTTTATTTCAAACTGAAAAAAAGGAGGAATAAAAGAAGCAGCATCGAACGGCATGAAATACGGATTCTTCGCCATGCTCCAATGGTGTTGAATGCCGGGCCAGAAAAGAAGTAGGAGTGTTGATACAACTAGAAATACCTTGGCTATATTCATGCTCAACAAATTTCTCTTTTTCAATAAACCTTGGCCTCCCATGTTCAGTAAATGAGCTCAGTGGATTCCGGCAATATGCAACGGCTGAATGGCGAGTCGGATCTACGATTCTAGATCGACAGTTGTGCGCATAACCAGTTAGGAACTATATCCGATTGCTTTTTCCCTCGGGGCAGCATCTGTTCGAATCAGGGCGAGTATTCTGACTAGTTACTGAATCACATTTTCATTTGCAAGCAATGCTGAACTTTGGGATATCATTTGGGGCGTTTGATCGGATAAGCCAGACGGCAAGACTTGATGCAAACACTCACATGGCCGAAGGATGAAACAATGGTGCAAGCAACAACGAATCATAGAACGAATTGGGACTTAGAGGCGGATGTTTTAGTGATCGGATCGGGGGCCGCCGGGCTTCCGGCCGCGATTAAGGCCCGTGAGGGCGGCGCATCCGTCATTGTAGTCGAAACGAATTATGACGTCGGCGGGCACGCGGTACTCAGCGGCGGCCATATGGCTCTAGGTGGTGGCACGAGCGCGCAAAAAAAATATGACATTCCGGACTCGCCGGACACGGTCTTTTCTGATCTGACAGATTGGTCGATCATCCAGCCGAACGGTTCACCCGATTTTCGATATAATGACCGCGCCGTGATGCGTGCTTTCGCTGATCATTGCGCGACTACTTTTGAATTCTTGCTCGCGAACGGGGTGGAATTCACCGATAAAGCGCCGGATAATCACGGCGCATCCACGACGGGCAACTCGGCTCCAAGAGAAAACCACGCTTTCTGGACCAAGGGCGCGGGACTGGAAAGTCCCAACGCCGCCGCCGGGACGGGTGTGATCAGGCCGCTGGAGACGAGCGCGCGCGGCAAGGGCGTGCAATTCTTGCTGAACTACAAGATGACGAGCCTGATTCGGGAGCCTTCGACGGAAAAAAAATCCGGGCGCGTGATCGGCATCACCGCGCAATACACGCCGAGAATCATGCCCGGTGCAACGACTCCGCTTAAAAGTTTTCGTTCCGAGGGCAATATCGAAAGCACTCAGACTACGATGAGCTTGCGCGCAAAAAAGGCGGTTATCATTGCCACCGGCGGAAGTACCAGCGACATAAATTTTCGCCGCATGTTCGACCCGCGGCTAACCCCAGTGATCCAAGTCGGCGGTGAGCCTTACAGTTATCAGGACGCCAGCGGCGAGGTCGCGGCGATGGCGATCGGTGCGTCGTTGTGGGGCCTCGCTAATCAAACTCTGGAGAACGGCGCTACGATGCGCACTCAACGGGCCCTTGCCACGAAGTACAACTATACAACGTGGAAGGTCGAGAGCCCGATTTTCCCGCTGGTACGTGCTACCGGATTTAATGTGAAGGATTGGCAGGACCTTATTTTGGTGAATCAAGTCGGCAAACGTTTTTACGATGAAACCAAGGGCGATGTTCCGCACGGCAATCTTGGCCAGCAAATTACTCCGTATGCGCCCAACGACTATCGCAACGCCGAGAATGTGAAATTTATTCCGACCAAATACAACTTTACGCATGCAGCTTTGGCGATGAATGAATATTCAGAGGCACCGGACTACTGCGCGGGTCCGCTGTGGGCGATTTTTGACGCGGGTGCGGTGCAACGGGAAGGCTGGAAAGTGGTGCCTCCTTACGTCGATCCCGATGGTTACTTCTTCTCGGGAAACACGCTCACGGACCTCGCTGCGGCGATCAAGAACGAGTATCAGGCAAAGCCGATGAAGGGCGAGATTCTACAAGCAACCGTGGACCGTTATAACTCAATGGTCGATCGTGGTGAGGACATCGATTTCGGCAAGCCGGCGCCAAAATACAAGATACAAACGCCGCCCTTCTATGCTGCTTGGGGAACGGTGGTGGTTCATGACACGCGTGCCGGCTTGAGAATCAACGCAAAATGTCAGGTGCTCGACATGAAGGCTGAGGTGATTTCCGGTCTTTATTGCGCCGGCGAATCGGCCGGCGGATTCAATCAACACGGCATGGGGCGCTGCGCCACGCAGGGCTACATCGCCGGCATCAACGCCGCCGCGGAACCGCCACAGGAATAATGCGGAGGGCAATGACGGTTCGCATCGAATCGCGTGAGAAAGTGATTTCGCCAATTCCGTACCGGTCACCTTACGAGCAATTGCCGCATCGCACGTAATTCCTTGCGCTGTTTGCCGCTCAACCTCGGATACTCCATTTTTAATCCATTGAGCGTGTCGAGGATGATCTGCGAGATGATCAGCCGAGCGTTCGCTTTGTCGTCGGCCGGAACTACGTACCACGGCGATTGTCGTGTGCTGGTCGCGCTCAGACATGCTTCGTACGCCTTCATGTAATCATTCCAATGTTCCCGTTCTTCGATATCGGCCCGGCTGAATTTCCAGTTCTTATCCGGCTCGTCGATACGTGCGAGAAAACGCTTGCGCTGCTCTTCTTTGGAAACATGAAGAAAAAATTTGACGATCCGCGTGCCGTTGCGATGCAGATGCCCTTCTAAGTCGTGGATCGACCGATAACGCTCCTCCCAGATGATTTTCTCGTCGATCTTTTTGTCAGGGAGTCCTTGGCCGCGTAGAAGCTCGGGGTGCACGCGCACGATCAAAACTTCTTCATAATACGAGCGATTGAAGATGCCGATCCGGCCGCGCTCCGGCAGGGAACGCGTGGTGCGCCAGAGAAAATCATGGTCTAATTCTTCCAGGCTCGGATGCTTAAAACTGAAGACCTGGCAGCCTTGAGGATTGACTCCGGACATCACATGCTTGATTGCGCTGTCTTTGCCCGCCGCGTCCATGGCCTGAAAGATGAGCAGAACGGCATAGTGGTTCGAAGCGTAAAGCAGGCTCTGTAAATCGCTCATTTCCGCTACGCGGTCGCGGAGAGTCTTCTTCAGTTGTTTTTTTGAGATGTAGAAAGGCTTTGCTTGTGTCGGCCATTTTTTCAGATTGACTGTCTCGCCCTCCCGCACGCGAAACTCTTTGACATCGATCTTCATGGCTGTCTTGTTCCTTTAAGGAAATGTGCCGGGGCTGGTCCGCTGTGCCGTGTTCCGCTAACACGTTGTTTGCTTATGAGGCATGTTTAGCTTGGAAGCAGTCGCGGTTGTAGCGTCGATGTAGTTGAGTTGTTGATTTTCTCTCACGCAACGGAGCAGCAACCCACCGCGGCTCATGTCACCCAGGCCGATAAATGTCTCAGGAACGCGAAGCCGGTTGCCATAAATCGGCGCCAAAATGTTTAGATATTTTCCGGTGGCGAGGCTTCCTAAGAAAACCAGCTCGCAATCGCCTCCGAGGCGAATGGCGAGCTTCTTGGCAGTGCGCTGAAGCAAAGAGCAATAATTGCGACTCTTGCGATGGATTCGACCGCGGCTAAAGCCCCGCAATGTTGACACCCGGATAACGGTATCGTGGGGCACAAGACCGGCGGTCGGTGTGATAATCATAATCCCGGGGCAATTGGACGGCGGGTCCGCGTAAGCCTGAGCATAAGCGAGTTTGCCGCGAAAGTAGAGAGCGCTCAAAAAACTGAAAACCTCGCCCAAAGGCGCGCCATCGCGGCGCAGACGTTGAGCCAGTTCGGCTCGGCTATTTTGCTGCAGTATCCAACGGGCGCGCAGACCGTTGCAGTTCGCCGGTGACAGCACAAAGACGCGGTTCATGGACGGACTGCTTGAATAAAGTTTTCCACGGAGAGCGTATTCAGGACTTCATCCGGCGCGAGCCAACCTCGCCGCGCCATGGCGACGCCATAACGCAGATTTCCCAAGCCGCCAATCGAGTGAGCGTCGGTGGACACGATAAATTTGATCCCGCGTTCGCGGGCCGCGCGAATCCAGCGCGGCTCCAGGTCTAGGCGTTTGGGATCGCCGTTTATTTCGATGGCACATCGCGATTGGGCGATCTCGTCCAAGATTTGTTCCATCCGACAATCGAAAGG
>Ga0209382_10008705_pt1 | contig 12769 bp, 10 predicted proteins | sample SoiMetdeltSBSDD5_FD_187599 | JGI IMG/M metagenome (GOLD analysis project Ga0209382, IMG submission 187599) | Bulk soil microbial communities from a Populus tree surrounding site in Tennessee, USA - Soil MetaG P. deltoides SBSDD5 (SPAdes) (version 2) | ecosystem: Environmental > Terrestrial >... | reverse complement strand
CAGTTGATGACGCCGAATTCGACGGCGCGCTCGAGAAACTCGAGCGCCTCGTCACGCTCGTTCACCAGCGCCAGGCAATCGGCCGTCCACCAGGCGAAGATCTCATCCCAGTGTGCCGCGGCTCGCAGCTCGGGGGTGAGCGCGCGCAGCAACCCGTCGCGATCGCCGCGGAGCGCGCAGGCCATCGCCGGCGCCAGTCGCGCCCACGCCATGGCGGAGGCGTCCCGCGCTACCGCGTCGAGGATCGCGACGCCCGCATCGCGACGCCAGTTTGCCGCCAACATCATCGCGTGCAACATCCGTGGCGTCGGATTCGCCGGATCGATGTCGACCGCCCGCTGGGTCCACGTGAGCGCTTCGGGATAATTGCCGTCGAACATCGCCACCATTCCGTACATGGCGAGGTTGAGGGAGGTCAACGGATCCACCTGCTGTAGACGGTCGATGAGCGCACGTGCAAGAGCCGGCCGCCCGGAAACGGCGTAGTGATAGCCAAGCCAGAGCAGGGCTTCGGGATCGTTCGGATCGAGGACCAGCGCCTGCTTGTAATCGCGGGCGGCTCCGGTCGGGTCGGCACGTGTGTGTCGAATCGCGCCGCGAAGACCGAACCCTTTCGACGATTCGGGGTTCAGCGCGAACGCCTTCGCCGCGCAGCGCTCGGCGCGTCGCAGGTACTCCTCATACTGCGACACCGGCACGATGCCGACGTTGACATGCTGCCAGTAGATGAATCCTTCGGCGACACACAACAGCTCGTTGTCGCCCACGATCTCATGTGCCCGCCTGACGAACGCGAGCGCGTGGTCGAGCGACTGCGTGTTGAAGCTCCAGATCTGCTGCCGCGCCAGGAGATAGTACTCGTACGCTCGCACATCCTCGATCGGGCGCTGCGCGAGACGCCGATCCTCAGCCGGCGTGAGTCGGAGACGCAACGCCTCGACGATCTGGCGCGAGAGCCGCTCCTGGATCTCGAACACGTCGTCCAGGGTGCCGTTGAACTTGTCCGCCCAGAGCTGTGAGTCGGTCCTGGCGTCCACCAGCTGCGCCGTGACCCGGAGGCTCGACCCGGCGCGGCGGATGCCTCCGGTCAACACGTAGCGCGCGCCGAGCTCGCGCGCGATCGAGCGCAGGTCCCGGTCGGTTCCCTTCAGCCGCATCGCCGATTGCCGCGAGATCACGCGCAACGTCTTGATCATCGACAAATCGGTGATCACCTCGTCGGTAAGGCCTTCGGCGAAAGGGTCGCTCTCGTGCTCCGCGCCAACGTTGGCAAAGGGGAGCACGGCGATCGTCGGCAATTCCGTTTGCGCCGTCGTCCCCCCGCCACGCGTTCGCGATGAGGTGAGGTTCTCGAGCACCTCGATGACGTCGGTCGCGCTCGATGGCCGATCGTCAGGATCCTTCTCGAGACATTTGTCGATGAGCGCGGCGAGCGCCTCCGGAACATCCGCTCGCTTCGTCGTCACCGGCGTCGGCGCTTCGAGAATGTGCGCGTGCATCAGCGAGACGGCGGAGCGCCCGCCAAAGGGCGGCTCCCCAACGATCATCTCGTACGCGACGCAGCCGAGCGCATACAGGTCCACGCGATGATCGAGCTCCGCATCCCCCGCGGCCTGTTCGGGCGCCATGTACTGCGGCGTCCCGATCGCCACCCCGACATCCGTCATCGACGCCGACGCCACGTCCACGCGTGAAGCGAGCAACGCCTTCGCGATCCCGAAGTCCGAGACGGTGGCGGTGTTGCCGGCGAGCAGGATGTTGTCGGGCTTGATGTCGCGATGGACGACACTCTTCTCGTGCGCGAACTCGAGCGCGCGGGCGACATCCCGTAGAATGCTCACGACGATCCCGACCGGCATCGCTCCGGTGCGCATGACTCGCACTCGCAGCGACTCCCCGTCGACGAACGGCATCGTGTAGTACGGCAGCCCGTCGGCCTCACCGGCGGTAAGGACGGGAACGATGTGCGGGTGCTGCAGGCTGGCGGTGAGGAGAATCTCACGCTTGAAGCGCTCGGCGTTGACGCCGGCCGCGAGATCGGGGGACATCACCTTCACGACGACGCGGCGGCCGAGCGCGCGCTCCACAGCGAGAAACACGCGACTCATCCCGCCGCCGCCAAGCTCGCGCTCGATCGTGTACGCGCCGCTCAGCGTGCTTTCGAGGTGGTGCCGAAGGTCGGTCTCCAAGTCTTCAACGTTCGCCGGACGCGAGCCTCACGGGAAGGGCGGGCGGGGCTCGCGAAGCAGGGCGCGCACGTCGGCGACCGGGCCGAGGTGGCGAAGCTTGTCGGGGTTGATCACCGAGCGGATCGTCTGGACCAGGCCGTCGCGAATGTCGAGCGCGAGTACGTTGGTGATCTGCCCAGCGCGATCGCGCACGAGCGCCCCGGGCTGTCCGTTCACTTCGCGCAGCTCGAAGCGCACACCAACCTCGCGCATTCTCCCGCCGAGCCCGGCGAAGAGCCGAGCGACCCGCTCGCTTCCGGTGATGGGGGCGGCCCACTGTGGGACTTTGCCGCCACCGTCGCCGTAGACGACGACGTCGGCGGCGAGCACCTCCACCAGGCCCTCGAGGTCGCCGCCCGTGACGGCGGCGAAGAATCGCGAGGCAAGCTCGTCACGTGCCTGACGAGACGCGTCGAAGCGCGGACGGCCAGCCTGGATGTGGCGACGCGCACGGGCCGCGAGCTGCCGGCAGTTCGCCTCGCTCTTGTCGACGATGCGGGCGATCTCGTCGTAGTCGTACGCGAAGACGTCGTGGAGGAGAAAGACCGCGCGCTCCACCGGGTTCAATCGCTCGAGCAGCAGCAGGAATGCGAGCGAGATCGACTCGCGCCTCTCCACCCCGGCGAGGACGTCGTGGGCGTCGTCGTCGGTCAACATCGGCTCTGGAATCCACTCTCCGACGTAGGTCTCTCTGCGTACCTGCGCCGACCGGAGGTGGTCGATCGCAAGGCGCGTCACCACCGCCGAGAGGTATGCCTTCGGCGAGCGAATCTCGGTGCCCGCCTCGAGCTCGCGATGATATCGGAGGAGCGCCTCCTGCACGATATCCTCCGCATCGCTCACGCCGCCGAGCATGCGATAGGCAATCGAGAGGAGGAGCGGCCGCACGCTCTCGACGGTTTCCGGTTGTGTCACGCCGCCAGCCCCCTCCGAAAGCCGTCGCGCCAGCTGCGCCAGGCCGGCTCCCAGGCTAATGCGCGCTTGGCCTTGTCATTCGCCGAGCCCCGAATCTCGGTCATCATCTGCGTCACAACGCGGCCGGCTGCGATGAGACCGAGCCAGTGTGGCACTCGGAGCGGGGGCTTTGCTCCCACGCACGCCGCAAGATGCGGGAGCCACTCCGACACCGGTGCCGGGTCGTCGTCGACGATGTTGTAAATGCCGCTCGCGCCCCTATCGATTGCCGCAACCGTCGCCTCGGCGGCATCGTCAATGTGAATCCACGACCAGATTCCTGCGCCGTCGCCAAGGATCGGCAACCGTCGCGCGCGCACGAGCGCGACGAGCGAATCCGACGCCCCCGGTCCGTAGAAGCTGCCGTATCGCAGAACGATTCCCTCGAGCGGGGCACCGACTACAGCTCGCTCGAGAGATCGAATCGCGGCCAGCGACTCGGTCTGCGCCCTGGCTGGATTCGCATCGAGTGGGTCCTCCTCGGTCTTCACCCTGCCGCCGGAACGCGGGTTCGTCCAGCCCGTGTAGCTCTGCGCGATCACGCGTGACACTCCGGTCGCTCGCGCCGCCGCGAGCAAGTGCTCGGTGCCTTTCGTCCGTAACTGGTTCGTCACAGCGAACCAGCTGTCGAAATGTCGCAGGTCCGGCTTACCGGCCAGCCCGGACATTTGATGGATGATGACATCTGGCTTCGCGTGCGCGACCGCTTCGCCGATCCCGACCGCATCGAGTCCATCGACGACGACCGCTACAGCTCCCAGGCCGCGCAGCAGGGGGACTTTGGCGGCGCTTCGTGTCGTGGCGATCACGTGGTCGCCGCGGGCCACCAGCTTCGGCACGAGCCGCCTCCCGATTGCTCCTGTCGCTCCTGCAACGAATACTCGCATTGCTCCCTCGTCTCATCAGTCGTGGGGCCGGCGCCGTCCGGGTGCCGGTGTGGCCGATGAGACGAGATGGCGACTCGTGTTGTGACAGCGAGGCCCGAGTCTGCTTCACGGGCCCGACTCAGGCGGCCGCGCTCTCAGCGACAGTGCGGTACCGTCCCGGCTCCGGTTCATCGACGAACAGAAACGCGACGAACGGGAGCGTGACGACAGCGATCGCCACGACGCCGAGTCCCCGAAGACCGTTTGCGGCGAACCAGTATCCGCCGCCCGTCGCGATCACGGCGGCCGTGAGCTGCGTGATCAGGTCCGCGCGTCCCAGAATGCGCGCTCGCCGGCTCGGCACCGTGATGTCGGTCAGCAGCACCGACGCACCGATGTATCCAAAGCTCCAGCCGAGGCCCACGATCAGGATCCCGACGCCGAATCCGGCCATGCCCGGGATCAGTGCGACCACCACTCCGCCGACGCCGAGGAGCACGAGTCCCACGAGCGTGGTGGCGCGACGTCCCCAGCGATCCGTCGCGTGCCCGGCGAGGCGTGAGAGCCCATACATCCCGAGGAAGTGCAACATCATGATCGTTCCGAGCAGACCCGCGCCATGACCGGCGTGAACGACCGCGACACCAGCCACTCCCATCACCGACGCCATCGCCGCCTGACTCGCTGCAAGCGCGACGACACCGACGATGAGCAGACGCCGCGATCTCACGGCGCCCGCGCTCGTCACCGTGTTCGCTGCATTGTCGTGCGCACCCTCGATCTCCCTCGCGATTTCCATCGGTTCGGACGCATGCCGCAACGTCAGCGCGCTGGCGATGAGAAGGGGTGGTGCGATCCACCAGACCACCGCCAGCGCGTTGCGTCCGAGTGCGTGCCCGAGGGGCTCCGTGAGCATGAGGAGCAGCGGACCGACGATCGCGCCGGCAAGGGCGCTCGTCTGCAACCAGGCGATTCCGCGACCCCGCTCGGCGGGCGCAAACATCTCCGCAACTCCGACTCTGGTGAGTCCGCTGATTCCCATCGCCCCCGCGAGCACCAGGATGCCGGTGATGAAGGGAAAGAGCGCTCCGATCGCGACTCCAGTGCCCGCGATCGTGTATCCGACGGCGCCGATCGAGTAGCCGGCCATCAGCACCGGACGTCGCCCCCAGCGATCCATGGCGCGTCCGCCGATCGCGGCGCCCGCCGCTGAACCGAGATACAGCAGCGCGACGTACAGGCCGGCGTAGCTCGCGTTGCCGCTCAGCGCGACCAGGGCCGCCGATCCGGGCCCGGCCGTCATCGATGCCGCCGCGAACCCCAGCGCGAATGCCGCCGACAGCCTAACCAGCGTGCGACGAACGGTTTCGTTCATGCCGCCGTCGTCAACATCACCGGCGCGTGATCGCTCGTGCCGACGTCCGCCTGTACGACGCACGCCGTCGCGCGTGACGCGACCGACGGTGATGCCAGCACGTAGTCCAGTCGCCACCCGATGTTCCGCTGGCGCATGTTCCGCCACGGCGCCCACCAGGTGAACAGCCCTGGATTGTCGGGATCGAGCTTTCGGCCGACATCCTCGAGACCGGTGCTGAGCATGTGCTCGAACAGCACACGTTCCTCCGGCCGCTGTCCAATGACGGTCGGCTTCCGCTCCTTGGGATGGACATCGATCTCGGCCCGCGCAATGTTCATGTCGCCGCACAGAATCACCGATCGCCCCTCGGCATGAAGCCGCCGCACCCAGTCGATCATGTCGGTGATGAAACCCAGCTTCGCCTGGTAGTCCTTGCCACCGTTCGGCACGTAGACCGACGCGAATACGAGGTCTCCGTGCTGCACCTGCACGATCCGCGACTCGAAATCGAACGGGGGATGACTGTACGCGGGCTCGGCATTGGGGAACGCCTCTCTCCGAAGCATCAGCGACACGCCGGAGTACGCCTTCAGGCAGTGCCAGTACGCATGGTAGTCGGCCGACTGGCACTGCTGCGGAATCTGAGCGGTCTCCGCCTTGAGCTCCTGCAGGCACACCACATCCGGGCGCTCGCGGTCCAACCACTCCTGAATTTGCGCGGCGCGCGCTCGAATGCCGTTGACGTTCCAGGTGGCGATCTTCATATGGCGGCGGCGCGGCGCATTTTGTAGACGTCGGTGCTCAGGTACTTGAGCCCGGAGTCCGCCATCAGCGTGACGACGGTCGCCTTCGGCCCCAGGCGCTCGCCCATGCGAATCGCGGCGATGACGTTTGCTCCCGATGACGTCCCGGCGAAGAGCGCCTCCTCCCTGGCGAGACGCCTCGCCATCTCTTTCGCGTCGTCCGTCGCGACCGGAATGATCTCGTCCACGAGTGACGGTTCCCACAGCGGAGGAACGTAGCCGATTCCCACCCCTTCGATCTTGTGGGGTCCAGGTGCCCCGCCGCCTAACACCGCGGACTCGGCGGGCTCGACCACGCCGATCCTGACGCGCGGATCGTGGCGCTTCAGCATCGTCGCCACGCCGCGTGAAGATGCCGCCGTTCCCACGGCATGCACGAAGGCGTCCACCCTCCCATGCGTCTGGGTCCAGATTTCCTCACCAAGCGAGTGATAGCCGGCAATGGTGTCGTGGTTGTTCAGCTGGTCCGTCCAGTATGTGTCAGGCTCGTGACTCAACGCGCGAGCAGCCTCGATCATGTCGAGAATCAGCTTCTTCGTCGTGCGACCGCCTTCACTCGGCACCAGCGTCAGCGCAGCGCCTAGCGCCGCCATGTGATCGAGCTTCTCCTGGCTGAACGCGTCGGAGGTGACGATTCGGATCCGGTAGCCCTTGGCCGCACAGATGAACGCGAGCGAGGTCCCGGTGCTCCCACCCGTATATTCGACGACGGTCCCTCCTGGCTTCAGTCGGCCATCCTCTTCCGCGCGGGAGATCACCGCGTTCGCCATCCGATCCTTGAGACTCCCGGTGGGATTCTCCCATTCGAGCTTGGCGAGGATGCGCGCGCATCCCTCGGGTACGACGTGGCGTAAGCGCACCAGCGAGGTGTTGCCAATGGCCTGCAAGACGTTCATTCAGGGTCGGGCCTCTTCGTTCGCGACCGGGGGCCAATAGGTGGAGGTCACCGTGAAAATAGCGCCGCGGTGAAGGGCGCGGGGACGCTGGGTCACGGACACCCACCCTGGACAGCTCGAAACCCTCAGCCGTACGCTTCTTGCTGCCATTTCGTAATACCGATCAAATCGGGAGGGCAGATGAACACGCGTGGGCAAATGCGCGCATTTGCGATCATTGCGATCGGCGCGATGATCGGGGCATGCGGCCGTGGCGACCGCGAGACCGCAATGGCGGAGCTGGAGACGGCGTTCGACACGGCACGCGCGCGTGCGGAAACCGCCGCCGGCGCCTTGGGCACTCGTGAGTACTCGGACGCCGAGTTGATCGGCCTGGTCAGGGCGCTCGACGATACCGAGATCGAGGTTGGGCGGCTCGGGATGTCGCTCGCGACCGACCCGCAGGTGAAGTCCTTCGCGACGCGCATCGTGCGGGAGCACCGCGAGCTGAAGGCCGAAACGGACAGCGTGGCCTACCAGCTCGAGCTGGACCCCGTGCTGCCGGAGGACGACGAGGACCTCGTCGACGATCACCGGGCGGCGATGCGTGACCTCCGGACGAAGGCCCAGGGCGACGAGTTCGACGAGGCGTTCCTCGAGCACCAGATCGCGATGCATCGCAAGTTGATCGACGAGGTTCGCGACGCCGCGGAGCGGAGCCAGGATCCGACGCTTCGCGCGCTGCTCGCGAAGACCCGCGATGGCATGGCGGAGCACCTGAGCGCGGCCGAAGGGCTGGAGAAGCGGTTCGGAGCCTAACGACGAGCCCGGCCCCAGCGACGTCCGGGCTGCATTCGTCGCCCGCGCTCACGGTCGTGGCGATCGTCGCCATCGCCGCATCGCTGCGCGTGGCGAGCGCGGTCATCGTTCCGATCGCGCTCGCGCTGTTTCTCCTCGCGATCACCTGGCCGCTCGTTCTGCGGCTGGATCGGCACATGCCGCACTGGGCGGCGGTCACGGTCGCGTTCGTGGTCGTCCTGCTCGCGGTCGCGCTGCTGGCCGGCATCGTCTCGCTCGCGTTCTCGCGCGTCGCGGAGCGTGGCCCCCAACTGGGAGCGCGAATGCGCGAGGTCGCCCAGGCCATCGACGTCTGGAGCGCATCGATTGGTCTCCCGGCGGTCGGCTCGGCGACGACCGGGCGGTTCACCGCGGGAATCGCCTCAGCCGCGTCGCATCTCCGCGCGGGAATCGGTCTCCTCGTTCTCGCGCTCGCCTTCTTCGCGTTGACGATGGCCGAGGTGCGCGACTTCGAGGCGAGGCTGGCTCGGCACCTGCGCGCGGGGCAGCGCGACGAGGCGATCGGCATCATCCAGGTGATCGCTGGCCGCGTGCGACGCCACATGCTGGCGCTCACGATCACCAGTGCCATCAGTGGGCTCGTCACCGGCCTCTTCACTCTGGCCGTCGGGCTCGAGCTCGCGCCGCTGTGGGCGCTGGTGACCTTCCTCCTGAATTACATCGCCATCCTCGGACCGTTCATCGCTGTCGTCCCGCCAACCCTCTACGCCATTCTCCAGTTCGATGGCCTGGCGCAGCCCGTCATCGTTGCCGCTGGCATTGGGATCATTCAGGCGGTCATGGGCAACATCGTCGATCCCAAGATCGAGGGGCGCGTACTCTCGCTCTCGCCGGTGGTCGTGCTGTTCGCCCTGGTGTTCTGGGGGTGGATCTGGGGAGTGACCGGAGCCTTCCTTTCCATCCCGTTGACGGCGGCGATCGTCATCGCGTGCGACAGCTTCCCGCGAACCCAGTGGATCGCGACGCTCGCCAGCGATCGCAAAGTGCTGAGCCGACCCTCGACGGCCGAGCCCGATGCGGTCCACATGCGAGAGGCTCCGTAGGCTCCGAACCATCCCGTCCCGTTGACCCGAGGGAGATCGTTATGCTGCTCATCCGCGAGATCATGTACTGCAAGCCTGGGAAAGTCCGCCCGATGGTCGACAAGTTTCTCGCGATGTCGAAGATCAACGAGCGGCTGGGGCTCGGCAAAATCCGCGTCATGACCGACTACGCCGCCGAGCAGTACTGGACGATCGTGGCGGAGTTCGAGGTGCCGAATCTTCAGACCTTCGACGACATGATGCAGGGAAAGGGACTCACGCCCGAGGCGGCCAAGGAGTTCGACGACCTGATGAAGGGGTACCACGACCTCATCGACCGCGGGCGACGCGAGATTCTCAAGATCGAAGGCTAGTTGGCCAATTCTGCGCTTCGGATGGCAGGTCCGGGAACCGCGGAAGCCGCAGATGCCGCAGAGGAACGCAGAAACTGCAGCGGCAACGTCAACAGCTCATCACGGATTCCACGGATCTTGAACGGCGAAACCTCACGGATACGTCAACTGCAAGGAGCTTTTGGAACGGCAACAACAAATCCTAAAGAGCCATCGATGGGCAACTCACCGTGACCCTGACCCGATGGGTTCTCACAAAGCTTCGCAGTTGCAGTGAATCCGTGCCGTTCGCCGTTCACGATCCGTAGCTATCCGTGATAAGCTGTTGCCGTTGCAGTTTCTGCGTTCCTCTGCGGCTATCTGCGGCCCCAACGCCGCTGCGCCAGTTTCAGAAGCAGTCCACTACCCCTTGCGCTCGGCACGGTCGGACAACGAGCTCGGCGCATTGGGACCGGCACCCGGATCGACCGCGATGCCTAACCGGGTCACCAGCTCCCCGCCGAGCCATCCCGTCACGGCGGAGATGATGGCCCCGACGACCGAGAGGACGATCGCGAAGACCTCGGGATTCGCGGTGTTGTCCTTGCGAATCGTCAGGCTGGCGGCGAACAGCAACACGACGATGACGTTCCCGACGCCGTGGAGGAGCCCAACTCGCTTCGCACGCGTCTGGTTGGGAATCCCGATCCAGTCCCAAAGGCCGAACGGCGCCGCCAGCAGCCCGCCGATTACGCCGGCGACCGCCATCCAGAACGCGATCACCGTCCACATGGTGTTGCGCGTGACGAGATAGATCACGTCGAACACCACCGACGTGAACAGGAGTCCGAGCGGGAAGACGATCAGTTGCTGATGGATCGGATGCCCGAACAGCTTCGCACGACTCTCCACGGAATCCTCCTGGAAGGGGACCAGCGCCCGTTGATCCTGTCGCCGGCCGGTCGCGCGTGCAAGGGGTACGGCGCCTAACGCTGCGCGCCGGCTGCCGGGCAAAAGGCCCGCTACAGCGCCCGCACTTCCTCGAAATGCGAGAACGCCCAGGCCGCGTACACCAGCATGATCACCGCGCCACCTCCGATCGCCCACTGCACACCGAACCGGCTCGCCACCATTCCGCCGAAGAGCTGCCCGATCGGAGAGAACCCGATGAAGACCAGCGCATAGGCCGCCATCACCCGCCCTCGGAAGGCGTTGGGAACGATGACCTGAAGGAGCGTGTTCGCGAGGGCGTTGTTGAGGATCATGGTGAAGCCCACGGCGATGAGGAGGGCCGCCGAGAGCCACACCGAGCGCGACATGGCGAGCGCGACGAGAAGCACCGGAAACGCGTACGCCGCCCGCTCGAGAAGCCATCCATGCCGCATTCGGCGGCCGAACGTCGCCAACGCCAACGCCGCCGCGATCGCGCCGACGCCCACGCACGTCAGCAGAAATCCATAGCCGCTCGCGTCGGTGTGCAGAACGTCGCGTGCCAGCACCGGCATCAGCACCAGATAGGGCACCCCGAACACCGAGAAGACCGCGACCAGCCGCATCAGCGCCGACACCTCGCGCTTGCGCGACATGTAGACCAGCGCTCGCCACACATCCTTCATCGGCGATCCCACGCCACGGCGCGCGGCCATCGCCGGGAGCCGGATCGTCAGCAGTCCGATCAGTACGGCGAAGTAGCTCAACGCATTGACGCCGAAGCACCAGGCGAGGCCGGCATGCGCGATGATGAATGCGGCGATCGCCGGCCCGATGATTCGCGCCAGGTTGAAGCCGCTCGAGTTGAGCGCGATCGCGTCGAGCAGATCCTCTCGTCCCACCAGCTCGACTTGAAGCGCCTGTCTCGCGGGCACGTCGAACGCGCTCACGATGCCCACGATCGTCGCCAGCGCGAGCAGCCTCGGCACGGTGATCTGCCCCGTCCAGGTGAGCCACCACATTGCCGTCGCCTCGAGCAGCAGCAGCGTCTGCGTGAGGCGGACGATGCGGAGCTTCGAGTAGCGGTCGGCGAGGACGCCGCCAAAGAGCGAGAAGAGGAGGACCGGAAGGTTTCCGACCGCGCCCACGAGCCCGACCATGAACGCATCGTTCGTGAGCTCGAGCGCCAGCCAGCCCTGCGCCACGTTCCGCATCCACGTCCCGATCAGCGAGACGGTGTAGCCGATCCAGAAGCGCCGGTAGTTACGGTGCCTCTGAAGCGCGCCGAACGGATTCAACGATCGTGGTGCCGGAACCTCCCCCGCCTCGGGCATGCCTTGATTTTACCATGTCCAGCCGGCAAGGTCATCTCATGCGGAAGCACACGTACTCGAAGTTCTCCCCGGAGCTCGCCGACGCGGTCGATCTCCAGGCGCTGCTCGACAAGCTCGCCGACTTTCTTCTCCAGTCTGGATTCGCCGGCGGTCGCCAGTTTCACCCGTACTGGGGCGAGTTCGGTGGCGACGAGGACCGCTCCATGGAGGCGCTGCGCGAGGCGATCCTCAACGCGCTGATGGAGAGCGGACAGTTCACACCGGAAATGCTCGAAGCGCTGCGGGGCGACGGCTCACCGGAAGCGCAGGCGAACCTGGCCAAGCTGCTCGACGAGCTGATCAACCGCCTCATGCAGGAGGGGTATCTCACCACCGATGCGCCGCCGCAGGTGCCGTCGGGCCACCAGGAAGTCACCGGCCCCGCCGGTCTGGCGCGTGCCGCCTCACGAGACGTTCAGTTCCAGCTCACCGAGAAGGGCATCGACTTCCTCGGATTCAAGACGCTGCGGAGCCTCCTCGGCTCGCTCGGCAAATCGAGCTTCGGGAGTCACGACACACCGTACCTCGCCACCGGCGTCGAAGCGGATGCGGCGAGTAAGCCATACGAGTTCGGCGACGTGCTCAACCTCGATGTCAACGCGACGTTGACGAACGCGCTCGCGCGCACTGGAGAGCTCGGTGTTCCGATCGACCTCGACTACTCGGACCTCATGGTCCGTCAGGCCGAATACCGCTCATCCTGCGCGACGGTGCTCATGCTCGACACGTCGCACTCGATGATTCTCTACGGCGAGGATCGATTCACACCCGCGAAGAAGGTCGCGCTCGCCCTCACACACCTTATTCGGACGCAATTCCCCGGAGACACGCTCCGCGTCGTGCTCTTCCACGATTCGGCGGAGGAAATCCCGCTCGCCGAGCTCGCCCGCTCGCAGGTGGGACCGTATCACACCAATACGGCCGAAGGCTTCAAGCTCGCGCGGCGCATTCTGCTCTCGCAGAAGAAGGACATGCGTCAAATCGTGATGATCACCGACGGGAAGCCGAGCGCGCTGACGCTCCCGAACGGACAGATCTACAAGAACTCGATGGGACTCGACGCGATGGTCATCGCGCAGACGCTGCGCGAAGTCGCGCTGTGCCGCCGCGCGGGCGTCATGATCAACACCTTCATGCTGGCCCGCGATCGCGCGCTCGTGGAGTTCGTCAA
>Ga0209382_10008704_pt1 | contig 12769 bp, 16 predicted proteins | sample SoiMetdeltSBSDD5_FD_187599 | JGI IMG/M metagenome (GOLD analysis project Ga0209382, IMG submission 187599) | Bulk soil microbial communities from a Populus tree surrounding site in Tennessee, USA - Soil MetaG P. deltoides SBSDD5 (SPAdes) (version 2) | ecosystem: Environmental > Terrestrial >... | reverse complement strand
CAATGCGAACAGCACCGCGGCGCCAACGGAGTGGAGTCGACGGACCCGCGAACCATCGAGCTTGTAAACTGCCCATCCGAGAACGAGCGTTGCCATCAGAGCCACTACAATGGCGACCCCGTACGGGTGCTGGTTGCGCCAGAGCTGGCCTAAGGCAGTCCAAGACGTGAGGAGCGAGACGGCATCGTAGGCGTGAAGCGCAACGTCTGTGTTCTGCTGTTTGAAGTGCGCAATCGCGCCTAACAGTGCCACCAATACAGCAACACTGAAAGACGCAAGCAAGATTCGCCGTGCAATCAGGGCCCCCAAGGCGCCTAGCGCTCCGATCACGGCAATTGTGAAAAGAACGTTCTTCGGATCTCCCTGAGTCCTCCCCACATAGATCGCTGTCGCGCAATTGATCAGCGCAGCAAGCGCCCAAGACACAGCTGGGGTGCAGAAGCGCGCTTTCGGCGCCAGTGCCACCGCCGCGCCCAACTCGGGACTAGTAATTTGATGTCTCCCCTCGGCCGAATTCCGGCATTTCAACCAAGTGTAGTGTGCAACAGAGAAATTCATATGGCGTTCAGAAGCCGAGGTTTGAGCCGTCGAGCGTGCGGTTCTGCAAGCGTAATCGTCATCCCGCAGTGCACGCGGCGGTGCGCTTTGGGTCAAAACTCACCGTCGAGGCGCCCCGGAGAGCGCGACCGGTCTACCCCTGGCAGCTGACGGACTTGTGCGGCGCCGCGAACGGTCGAAGAGTGCCAGAGGCAGACCTTCACGATCTGTCCGCTTCATGCGGCGAAGGAATCAAGCCGGCACCGCGGGTGCATTCTCGGCGAACGAAGTTGTTGCGCCAACGACTTGGCTCAGCCCTTGTCGTACTCGTCGTGGCGACGCCACCACGTCTCGAGCCCGTCCTCGTTCCTGCCCCACGGAGCGAGGTCGAGGAAACGGTAGACCCCCATGAAGGCCTCGGTGCCACGGGCGTAGGTGGAGTAAGTGTGGTAGACCGCGCCATCCTGGAGCGCGAAGACGCTCATGCCCTCCTTCTGCGGCTCGGGCTTGGCGACATGCTGGTAGTTGTAGTCGGCGCCGTTTCTCCGCTGCTCCTCTGTGAAGGCGGCGCCGAAGTCGTATTTGAAGTCGCTCCCGAGCGACGAAACCCACGGGAATCGCCAACCCATTTGCCGCTTGTAGTTCTGGAGCTCCTGCAACGGGGCGATCGACTCACAAACGAGGGTGATGTCGCGGCCGTTCAAGTGGGGGATGACACCGTCGAAGTGATCGGCGATCAAGGAGCATCCGGTGCATCCCCGACGCTCGTCGGTGAGCCGGAATCCGTAGCCGAACATGAAGTGATAGACTAGGAGCTGCGAGCGCCCTTTGAAGAGGTCAGCCAGCGAGGCGCTGCCTTCATCAGTCTCGAATCGATACTCCTTGTCGATCCGAACCCAAGGCAGGTCCTGCCGTCGCCGTGCCAGCTCGTCGCCCTTCCGCGAATGTTCCTTTTCCGCCTGGAGCAGATCGAGCCGGGCTGCAAGCCACTCTTCACGTGTTCCGGTCTTGTGTTCGGTCATTGTTTCTCTCCTTTATGGCGGCTGCTTCTTGGACGTACCCAGCAAACTGCCGGTTGGTGCTCGTGAGATAGACTTAGCGCCAGGACATCGAGCGGGGAGTTACAAGTGCGGCGGGATTTTGATGCAATCGATGATCGTGCCTCGATCGACTTTACACCTCCCGGGGTCAAAAGGTGGGCGTCCGGGTTCCAAGAGCGGCCAAGCCTAGGCGGCGCAAGCCTAGGAAAATGCTTGGACTGCCGGAAGGTCTGCGAGACCGAGGTGTGGCGCGAGTTGGACGTCTACCCGCGACAGGCCACCAATCTCTGATTTCCTCAGGTCCTCACAGAGATCATCCTTACGCGCCGCTGGCTTCTTGTGTGGTCTCCGCCACGGCCTCTGCGACGTCAGTAACTGGTCACGAGCACGCATGAACGGCACCCGCGCGACGCGTCAGCAGGACCCCAATTAGCTGACGGAATCGCTGCAGGCGCAGCGAACTGGCGCTCCGTGCCGTTTCGGAAGTGGGCGCTTCCACTGGCCGCATTGAAGGCTGCGCCGCTTCACGCCTCCGGATTCAAGGACATTGCTCACATTTCCGGCGATATTGCATTGCAGCATCCACTGACGGCAAATCTAACAATGGGTGAGACGGCGTATCGAATGGTGTTTGCAACGGTCAAGACGCACCGCTTCAAACGGTGCATCTGGAAATTAATGATCGCCGCAGGTGTGCTGTTGCAGGCTTTGCCTGCGCACCCAGCCTCCGATAGCGGCTGCAGCTCGATCAACAAGGGCCTCCTGAACCTGAGGGTGGCATCCTCCGAAGTCGTTACTCGCAACGTTCAACTTAACGAGGGAGAAACGCTGACCCTTACGTTTCGAAGCGGTGGGGGTCGTACAGGGGTCGTGACGGTGCATGCGGAGGTGGGCAAGGAACGATTGCTGCTGGCGCACGGCACAAGTGCCTCTTACACGGCCGATCGCTCCGGCGACCTCGCCCTCCGGTTCGTGACGGAGGGAGGGGTCGGCAATTTTATCGGCGGCTGCGAGCCCGCGGCCCGCGGCATCGATCATCGCCGCAGTTCATTGCGCCGCGCCGATGCTCTGACAGCCAAGGAGTGGATTGGCACTCCTGACTTGTCGACTATCGACACCAGTGAAGTTTCGGTGGAGCTCAACCCTTTCAGCAACAGTCCGCGGTCCGATGCGAAGCGCGAGCCTTCGATTGGCGATGGACGCAATCCGGGCGATGTTCCCAAGTCGGCCATACAATGGGAGGGGTCGCGCAAGGATCAGGCTGCAGTCGAAAACCCATCGGGTGAGGGGAACCCGGCCGCCGGCAAGATTGGCGTCAAGGTGAATTTGCAGCCCGCAATCATGCTCGGGATGCGAGCCCAGTTCGACCAATCCGCGGAAACACCTACTCCTGGTCGCACACTTGGCAATGAATCTTGGCTGGTCGGTCCGGTGACGACCGTGCGCTTCGGCGGGCTGATGCTCGATGCCCATGCTGCGTGGGGTACATCAGACACCGACGCGGCAAGTGGGCCAGGAGTCGAGCGCCGCTTGCTGGAGGCTCGGCTTGCCAACACCCAAGCGTTCGGTGCTTGGCGGTTCTCGCCCGGCATCAGCCTGAACTTCTTGCAGGAAACCCGACATCTGCCCGAGGCCCCTGGATCTCTGACAACCGGATCTGGCCGGGTCGATCTCAGACCAGAGGTGGCCTATCGGCTAGATTTGGGCAACGCGGTCTACATTGAGCCGAAGGCCGTGGTTGGTCCCTACTGGGGCCTCGGAGACGGACCGATTCAGCTTGGCGCGGTGCATCCTGACACGGGGCTCAAGGCAGAAAGTGGTCTGACCATTGGTACCGAGCAAGGGACAAAAGTTCAAATCGGTGGCAGTGTCGAAGAAAGCCGCCCGAATGCGACTCATGTGTGGAGTGGTCGACTGCAGTTTAGCGTCCCGCTGAAATAGTGGACGCGCATCGGCTCTCCACGACAAGTCCCTACTCTAAGGTAATCGCGAGGCCGCTCAGATCCAGGTTCGCCAGCAATCCGACCTGCCGCCCGGTTAGTTCAAGCACGGCACCCTTCTGGTTGGTCAGCACGATCGCGCGTGCGCCAGTACCGACCGCAAGCCCCGCCCCCGCCGCGCCATAGACGCCTGCGACATCCGACGGCCGCCAGATGTTGCTCACCCTTCCGTGCAGCACGGTCTTCGAACCGCCGAAGACGAGGCCGTAATCCAGCCCGCCGGTCGACAGCGCGTAGTACCTGCCCCGGAAGTAGAGGGAGCCGCTGCCACCGGAAGCACCGATGATCCACCCTCCCTTGTAGATCGTGAGCGTCACTGCCCCGCTGTCAGCATAGCTGGCGGGGGAAAGGCCGACAAAAGCAACGAGCGCAATCAGCGCAGCGCGCGTGGCCGATGAGATTCTCATGAGGAAAACCCTCCGGAATGGTTCAGAGCTGGTGGGCCGAAGCAGCGCACGCTCGCGAATCTTAACGATGGATTGGGGAGGCAAGTTGTTCACCGGCTTCACGGTACAGGTCTTCAGCTGCGGGAGCGCCACATCAGACCGGAGACAAGCGGACGTCGCTTGCTGTTCGCACCACCGAACAAGAGGCTCATAAGCGCCCGGCGCTCATTCCTGAGTTCATCCATACGCATGAAACGCCTTTCGCTCGTTCTGTCGCGAACCAACGCGCTGTACTCCATATTCACCTGACGAAGCTTTGTCCTCAGCAACGACGTTTCTCGGAAGTTCATCGTATGCCTTTCGTCCCATGCCCTGGCCTGTCTCACAGTCATGGCAATAGAGCGGTGCTGCATTCGCAGACCACGAGCCGACCAGATACGGCCAAGATTCCGCTTACCGGTGAAGTCGATTGCGCGCTTCTTGGATTTCACCGAGCAGCCGAGCTCTCTTCACTTCGCCCACCGCCGTCAGCTCGGCTAGGACGGACTGACGCCACCGGTCGAGCGTCGCAATCTTCTCACCGCGCGTGAACATCGTCTCGTCCACGATGACGAACGGGTTCTCGAACGCTCCCTCCGGGTCTTGCTTGGCAAGACTCCGATTTAGCTTTGTGATGACCATGCTTTCCCCCGAAAGCGCACCGCGTAGGATGCTCCACCTGATTCGCGGCAAAAATGTGTGCTGCCCGCCGCTTGCTGCGTGCTCCCCTTATGCTCAATTCCGGCACAGAGCATGTTCCGAACCCCGTCCCCGTGTCCGCTGCACTGCCGACTCGGGACACGTGCAGAGTCGAAACTGAGCGCCAGTTACGCACATGCCCTCAGCTGCTGGGACGCCTCGCGCGGGGTGGCGCCGGTGCAATCCAGCGGCGCGATGACGGGATCACCCCCTGGGGTCCGCTAGTTTTCGCACCTCCCGCACCCCTTCAAAATTTCCCCCGGCCGCTCTCGACGAGGCGCTCCTGTCGCAGGCGTGACAGTGAGCCGGCAGGGTCCGTATGACGCGCGCGTGAAGGTGAGCCACACCCGCCAGTACATCGGAAACGATGCCCGGCGCTTCCGCCTACGTTCCGCAGAGCATGCGCAACTGCGGATCTCATTGAAAATGCTGGCTAAGCGGTCACAGGCCTGCTGTTGCCTTATCAGAGGCTACTTGCCAAAGCGCTCAAGTAGCGGTCCCATCCTCGCAAGCTCGGGGTGGTAGTAAGGTTTCAGTTCTCGCGCTGCCTCTCTTCGCTCCTCAACGGGTGCGCTCTCATTGGCCAGAAGACGGCAGAAGAACCCAATCGAGTCGGGCCCGTCTTTCAGCAGCTCGCTGAATGGTCTTGTGCGCCGCATAAATCAGTCCTCTGCTAGTCGCAGCAGATCTGTTGCTGCCAGCTCGAGCCCCCTTAGTCCTCCAGCAGCTTCTGCAATTGCTCTAAGCGATCTTCGTGCGTCGCACCACCCGTCCTAGCCTCGATGGATGCTAACTTAGGATGGAAGTAGGGTAGTAGCCGATCCGCAGCTGCCTCACGCTTCTCAAACGGGGCTGTCACATCACGCATGACCGAGCAGAAGAACGAGACAGGGTCCTTGGCATCCACCACGAGGTCAGCCAACGCCTTCTCTCGCGCCAACGTTGCCTTGTTTTTCGAACCGGGCCGCCTTCCGCCTGTCTTTCGTCCCTTAGCCATCTAAAGATCTATCCTCGATGGCATTAGATTGCCCTTCGTGAATGCTGCCCCCCGTTCTTCACCGGCCGGCTTGGCCCGCCATTCATAGCGGATCGCAGACCGCGGCCGTCGCAGGCGTGCTGTAACGGTTCTTAGGTGCCTACTCTCGATCGCTCGCGTAGCGCCTTGGCGTTCGCGCGCACGCAGGCTGGGTATTTTCTTGCGGGGGAGAGCACCGGCGGCCTGGCTGAAAGCAGAGCCAGTAGCGCTGGATGGTATTGCGCTGGAGCGACTGTGTCTCTGTGCCGCGATGGCGCTCATTGGCCGTGACTCCGTGGGCCTACAAAAGTTCGCTCCCACGAGAGCCTTGGCGGCTTTGTTTTGCTGCAGCGTACGGAATGTCGATCGCAAGTCAAGCCACATTTGATGTCTGATCTCGCGGCTAATCCTCGAAGAACACTCGCTGGCGGGAGTGTGGGTAAACCTGCGTCCTGTTGGGATGAATTTTGCGCCGCTCAGCTGCCGAGAGAGGCAAGCGCCAGCCGGTGTTGTAGGCCTCCTGCTCGCCGGCCGCCCGGACGTACCGATCGGCGGCGGTATCCTCCAGGTGGGCTTGTCGCGCACGTTCGATAGTATCGGTTCAGCTGTCGCTCCGGCTCCGAACCTAAGAAGCCGGGCTCCGTCCTGCGTCTTCTTGCAACCTCGTTCTCGGCCCTTGCGATTATCTCCTACCGCATCCGGTCGGGTGGCGGCGCCATGGTGAACCCTGTGCGGCGGTGTCGCCGAAGACGGTTACGCTTACCCATTGGGTCACGCTGTCCTGCCCCACAGCCACGCTGAAACGCGCCCAGGGCTTGCCGTCATTGGATGTCCGCAGCTCTGGCTCTCTACCCTGTCGACGAACGCGGTCTCAGTTATCCGTTCATTTAGGTCGTCCTTGTCCCCTCTCAGATCTACCACACTGCGCCTTGCCCCTCTTTTGATCCGCCACACCGCCACATGCCCAGGCCAGCAAGGGATTCGGTGGATTCCGAGAACGCCACAAATAAGAGGATGTGGCGTTTCGATATCCCCTGAATCCCTACAGCATCGAAGGATGTGGCGGTGCGGCGTCTCCAAACCCCCTTTTGGGTTCCACATAGCGCTCAAAGGCATGCTTGAAATCCTTCCGCTGATAGCCCTTGGGGGTTCTCCCATCTTCGAGCCGGATAGTACCTGGAGAGATGCGGTATTTACCGAGCAGACGTGCAAGTTGTGCTTTCGAGATGGGCTTTCCGCTTTTGCTGAACTCCGACCAAGGCCGGTCTTCGCAGCGGTGTAACTGCTCAACCAGCTCCTCACTGGAGATGCGATCGCAATTCCTGGCCTCGAACACTGCCTGGATATCCGCGAGCAACATCGTTCCTGTGCTTTCCTCGTCGGCCGCACCACTCGACACAAGCCCCCATGCAGCCGCGCGAGCCCATGCTGGCCAAGGTCCCCCGGCCACGTCGGCGATGGCCAGAAGAGGACGCCAATTATCGGCATCCCTGTTGAAGAGACCGTCCATGTCGGGGTCAGCCTCCTGAATGCGAGCTTCGTTGTCGGCCACCCAACGCGCAGCCATGCTCGATAACTGGTCAAGATCCCCTGCTCGATCACAACGGAATGACTGCACCGCTTCGTCAGATCGCCGCCGCTGCAGACGAATGGGAATGCTGCGATCCGCAAGCGTGCCAGGCATCTTGCCGATCATGGCGATTGCTACCGGCGTGTGAGTAGAGAATTGACGTGGCTCATGCCCATCACCGACCAGTCGCACCACGTTGCCTCCCTTGCGATGGCCCGAGTTCAGCACGCCGCGCAGCTCGTCGTTCTGCTGCAAAAAGGTGTCTGCCTCATCAATCAGCAACACGGGTCGAACGAGCTCAACGGTTCTGAAGATAGCCGCCGCGGAGATGCCGGCCACGCTCAGCACTCGCGGAAGCAAGCGCGCAAGCACATCCATTAAGGTCGTCTTGCCGCATCGCTTCTCGGGGCTTGTGATGGCTAAGCGCGGGGTGCACGTGAAGGCGGTAAACGCGTACGCATGAAGAACCCAAAGGGCGATCGCCCTGGCCTCATTCTTCGGGAGCACAACATATCGGTGGAGCGACGCGGTCAGAGCGTCAAGCAGGTCGCAGCCATCGACAAGATCATCACACGGCTCCGGTTCAGGGAGAAAAAGCGGCCGCCCCTGTCCAGGGGTATCGTCGGCGACAGTACCTCGCGCGGTCTTTACTACGGCGTCAAGGACAGCAGGCCGAAAGCCCATTTTCTTTGCAGTCGCCTTGCGCTCAGTCTCGTATTCGATCTGACTGAGTTTGGCTAGGCGATCGATCTCGGCCTCTATTTGCTCTGTCTCGGCCTTGTCGTTAGCCGCGTTGCCGTTCGACGCTTCTATCTTTTTCCTAGGTGCGGCATGACCGTTGACGGAAGCGGATTCGTCGAGATGCCTTCGCAGCCCTGCGTCTCCCTCCTCGCGCAGAATGTCGTTTGCGTCAGGTGCCTTGGGCATCACTTCGGCCTCCGAACGACCCGGACCTCGACCTCGCGCTTGGCCAAAGCCCGAGCCAGCTCGTTGACGCCTCGACGACCGGCGCCATCGTCGTCCTCGAGCAACGTGATGCATTCAATGTAGGATGGGATGGCGGAGGCGAGCCGAGGAAGACGAGATGCGCAGCCGGCAGCCCACACGCCCCAGCCCGTGGCAAGATGCGCCGAGAGAGCGTCTTCGACACCCTCACAAATCGCGAGTCCCAGTCCATCACCCGGCGGCGCGAGCACAATTGGTGCGCCAGCCGACGGTCCAACCGTGATCTTGTTGGGCTCAACCCCAGCCTTACCACTTCCGTTCGGGCGCAACAGGGTGAGGTGCACACCGCGTATCTTGTTGAGCGCGATTTGCAACTCTCCCGGCGCCGGCTCGGCTGGCAAACCGAAGGCAGCGATCATTGCCGGATGCTGACCGGCCTTCTGGGGCGGCAGAAAGCGCAGTGTGAACGGCATCGCGGTGAGCCGGATCTGACGTGACGCAAGGTACTGCTCCACGATCGTCCCACGAGCAGGTTGTGAGCGGCCCCAGAGCCAGAGTGCCTTTCGCAGTTGCGGGTGCCTTTCATTGCCTCGTGCAGCGGCTTCTATGGGTTTAGCCTTTATCGGTAAGCGCGCCGTATAGGTGGGAGGCGGAGAGTCGAGCCCAAGGCTGCCGCATACGTAATCCTTACATTCGCGTGGATCGTCCTCTGCGAAGCTGTGGACCAAGATGCCACCGGGGACTCTGGGATCGAAGCGCACGGAAAGGGATCGGTCGCGACGGCTATGATTTGGCCCCGGGCAGAGGATCTGACCACCGCTTACATCGCCCCCCAAACGTCGGGCAGCGTCTTGAAGCGAGGGGAAAGCGTTGCGAGAGGGGCTGCGGTGCTTGTCGTTGCCACGCTGAACGTGATACATCGTGCGTCATCCTGTTGTGTTAACTCACTGCCCGGCCGGTCTCTTCGGACCGTGTCGGGCATTTTGTTTGGCTTGCTGAGGGCGCTCACGCTGCGCAGTTGGAGAGCCAGCGCTCTACCTCGGACCTGCGGAATCCCACGCGGCGTGCAGAGAGCCGCAGCATTTTGAGCTTTCCCGCCCTCACCTCGCGTCGAAGCGTGTCCTCGGAAACGTTCGCCAGCGCGCACAGCTGCGCGCGGGTAATGACGGGATCCAAACCAGCCTGAGCCTGATCCCGAGACTGCGAATGACGGGTACGCATTTAGAACCTCCAACGAGCTACAGCGTCGTGTAGCAATGTTAGAGGCGGCAACAACTTCGGCTAGTCAGGCAAAAATGAGTCAGCGTCCGGCGATTTTTGCCTGTCGCGCATAGGCTGCATGGCCCTTGTTGCTTTCCCTGGTCCATTTGGCTGTGGGGCTTCCTAGGGCCGACGCAGGAACTTGGACATCAGCGGGAAACGCAATGTTCAGCTTTTCAAGACCACGCAAGAACCGAGAGGTGTAGCGTCCCCGCCCTCGGTAATACGCCGTGGGCAGCTTGCCTCTCTCGCGAAATATCTGCGCGGCCGCCACATAGAGAAGGCCCCAGCCCTCAACATTCTTTGGTCGTCCTCGCTTCGAAACTTTGGGGACGTACTGCGGGGGGCCCGGCTCCGAGGCAAGTCGCTTTAGCACACGGAGCATCGAGAAAACGTCATCAAAATGAGGAATGGGTTTCCGCAACACGTTAAAGGAATGGAATCCTCTCCAGCGTGCGTTCTTGGAACGCAAGCTCCACGAATCCCCTTCTCGCTCGTCCGTCTCCAACTGGTCGATGAGATCAGCTACGATCACGGCGATCTTTTTTTGGCCCTTGATTGCTGCGGCGCGATCAGCCTCCTCCCGCTCATGCGCCTTGCGGGACAAGACTAGACGTCTCCAATGAATAGTTTGTCGGCTCGCCTTCTCGAGCCTGGCAATTTCCCGCCGGGTCAGTCGAAATCCAAACTCATCACCGATCTCCTTAGCGAGACCGTTCGATATCCTGAATGGAGGGTCATTGTCGCCGGTAATAAGCGCCACAATCATCACCGCCACACCGCTCGGGAAGGTCGCGCGGGCGCCAGACGGCGGTGATGACATCCGGCAACGGTTTCGAACCCGGCCCGCGCTGACGGCAATTCTACTTTACGCCCGCATCGGCACAACCTTGCTCTTTAGCCCTTCAACTAGGGCCGCAAAATGAGCGCCCCACAGCTCGAGCGCCTGGCGCTTCTCCGCAGCGTAGGCAGCCCGATTGTAGATACCGGCTACCCCGCCCTTGTGCCCCGACACGTGATTGACGACCGCCTCGATCACATGCGGTTGGGCAAAGCCATGTTCGCTGATGTGCGTGACGAAGGAGCGGCGCAGATCATGTAGAGTCCACGCCGGCATGGGCTTGCCGCCGGCCTTGTGAGCAGTCTGCGCTCTGGCCTTGGAAATCCGCGCATCGAGCTCCCCCTTTGCCTTCGACCAGCCGGAGAAACCGCCGCCACCTCTCCCAAAGACGAGGTCGCGGCCCTCTTCACGCTCGACGCCGCTTAGGATTGCCAGCACCTCATCGCTGAGAGGCACGATATGTGCGCGGCCATTCTTGGTGCGAGCCTCCGGCAGCTCGATCTGGCGCTTGTCGGTGTCGATCTCGATCCATTCGAGGTCTCCAATCTCGGCCCGACGTTGGCCCGTGAGGATCAGCAGCCTCACTATGCGGCCGTAATCATCGTCGAGACAGGCTTTCCACACGGAGATTAGTTCACCCTCTGTAAGCACGCGCGAGCGGTTCGCCTGCTGAGCGCGCGCCTGGATGCCCATCGTGGGATTTGCGTCGCAATAACCGCGATCGACACTCCATGCAAACAGGGTGGACAATGCCAGCCTGGCTCGATCCGCGGCTACCTTGCCGTTGTCGCGCGCCAGGTCGTCGATCACGGCCACGATATTCTGGCGTGTGATGGCATCGATGGCATGATCGTGCAGCGGGTGCCAGGCGCGCTCAAGGTAGCGTTGCGTCTCAGCATAGCTCTTGGGCCGCAGCTCGCCCTCCCGGGCCGCCAGATATCTTGGGACGACCTCCCCCAGGGTAATCGTGCGCTTGCCGACTGCTGCGAGCTTGGCACCCACTACGTCCTGCCCCAGCCGCGCGCGGGCTAGGACGTCGGAGGCCTTCCTGCGCATCTCCGCCAGCACACCTGGCACCACAGCGCCGAGGGTGAGGCGCCGCTGTTGAGTGCCAACGGTGTATTTGACGCCATAGCTAGCCTTTCCGCTCTCGAACTTGCGGATGAAGAAGCCGGGCAGGGCATCGTCAAAGACGAGCACATCGCGCGTTCCAGCGGGCACCCGCAGTCGCGCTGCGTAGCCTTCCATGAACTTGGGCATTCCCCTCTCCTGCGGAACGCTGGCGGAACGCAGATACCGCTATCTCATGCGGTGTCGTGCGTGCCTCGTCAGAAGGTTTACACCGGAGGAAACCCGAAATACAAGGCTTCTGCAGACTCTTGCTGGCTCGTGTAGCTTCGTGCGTGATGTGGACCTTCTACTTCCTAATCAGGGGGTCGCAGGTTCAAGTCCTGCCGGGGTCGCCAGTAAAATCAAATACTTACGAGACGCCGCCACCCTTTTATCCTCTGCATATCCTCAGAGCGTTCTCTGCTTGCGATGTGGATAACCGAACGCAGCGCTTCGCGCCCTTGGTATCCTGTGTACATGGAAGACGAAGCACCACGCGAAGCGACGCCAGCGTCGCAAGACCCTGCGGCTCCGCTCAACTCCGCGCCCGCAACAACCGTAAGCAGCGACGCTAGCGACGCATCGGCGTCACCCGTTGCGGCGCTTGCCAACGATCTGAAATACACGCTCACCGTCGAACAAGGTCGCTCAATTTTCGCTGCGAACCAACGCAAAGTGCCGGCCGTTCGCACGCTGCAAAACTATTGTGTTGAGGGCCGGATCGCTGCGAAGAAGATCAGCACAAGCTACGGTCAAGAATGGTTGCTCAACGAGACATCGTTGCTCGCATTCATCGAAAACGAACCGCAGTTGACCGCCGCACCGCAAGCGACGCCAGCGTCGCAAGACCCTGCGGCTCCGCTCAACTCCGCGCCCGCAACAACCGCAAGCAGCGACGCTAGCGACGCATCGGCGGTATCGGTAGGGGAGCGACGCACCCTTGCTGACGTCCTCATCGAGAACGCAAAACTTTTTGCGCAAGTCGATGGCAAAGAACAGATGATCATCGAACTCAAAGACGACCGCGGATTTTTGCGCGAAGAAGTACGCGAAGCGCGTAAGACACGCGATGACGTGAAGCAAATCGCAGTCCGCATGCTGGAGACACTTGAGAGTGTGTCACGCGGCAACAGATCACTACCTGCAACAGGGAACACGCAGGCGCCAACACACGTCCACCACCAGGACATCACCGATCGTCCGTAGCACGAATGTCGCACAACATTCTTTGATCGGGATAGGGGGACGCCTCACGGCGCCACCCCTCCCACACCACCTGGCATACGGGTCGCGTACCTCGGCGGTTCGACTGGGTTGAACTTCAACG
>Ga0209382_10008703_pt1 | contig 12770 bp, 12 predicted proteins | sample SoiMetdeltSBSDD5_FD_187599 | JGI IMG/M metagenome (GOLD analysis project Ga0209382, IMG submission 187599) | Bulk soil microbial communities from a Populus tree surrounding site in Tennessee, USA - Soil MetaG P. deltoides SBSDD5 (SPAdes) (version 2) | ecosystem: Environmental > Terrestrial >... | reverse complement strand
TTGCTATGAATCTGACGATAACCGGAAAATTGAGAATCACCTTCGCCAGCCGCCACGAGCCAGCTAAAAACAACTCGATAACTAGGCTGGCACAAGAAAAAAGTCCGCCAAAGTCCGTTTCGAAACAGAAAGTATCCGAGGACGATGTGCCATGTCAACTTGGCCCGGGCCAAAATCCACGGCGGTCTGGGCGCATCTGTTAAGGGCCTCGGATCCTCGACTACATTCCGGCGAGACCTACCCTCAAGTTAACCCTCTTTCAAGCGCTTGTGAAAGTGATCTTCTCGCTCTTTATTGAGGTCAGCAACGGGACTAAAACTGATTCCGAGAGCGAACAGATAGGTCACATTCATCGAGGCGACGAAAACCTGGGTGTCTCCCGGGTTAGGCATTGTCCCAGGATCCCCAGAGTAGAATCGGAAAGCCAACGTCAAAAAATACCGCTCAGCGAAATGCCGAGCATGTGTCCCAGGCCAAGATCCCATTGATAATACCTATGGCTATGCCCCAATCTTCTTTAGGGTGTGAGCTCACCATCGCCTGTGAAGGTGTATTGAAAAAGTCGGATCCGATACCCCACCAGCGCCAGCAAAGTGGTGGGCAAGATCCAATGGGAGTCGGCCCGAAGGGAAGCACCGATCAAAAAAAGCAACCATCAGAATTAGCACCCTCGTGATCGAGAGGAAGCGGGCGCCGATACGATCGGTCATGGCGCAGCTCACAGGCGAAAGTACCATGCTTGTGGAGCGATGGGACGAGAAAGATAATCCCCATGAGCGTCGGCGAAAGCTTTAGTACGTCCTAGAGATAGAAAGGCGTGACAAAAGTAGTGAGCCCTTCAGTGACGCAGGCCATGAGCAGGCCAACCGACCCGTAGCCAAAAACAGGGATCGAGAAAAAAAGAGATTTTAGATCTTTGACGAAGGACAGAACATTAGGAAAAACCAGGTGCGAAGCGTGCGCCAACCCGCGATGAGGACCATGCTCGTTCACTTACTATGGAGACACCAAGGGACCCTCAATAGCCGCTGCGATTTTTCGTTCCGCTCCGGCCCTGAGCTCGGAGGCCGCCTCCCAGCAAGAACGACCGCAAAGCAAGTCTTGGCCGCCTCTACACAAACGATAAATTAGTCGGTAGAATTCTTTTCGGTCCTTAGTTCGCTCGTTATGAACTTCTCGAAAGCGCGGTTGCTCCTGTTGGGGGTCTCTGTCCTCAGCCTGGGGATTATCCTGGGTACTTTCTTTTGGCTGAAGCTTGCGCCTAGACCGGGATTGACGGGGTGGGCTGCCAAGCCGCTTGAAGGACTGCAGCGTTACGGCTCGGTACCCCAATTCTCGCTGGTCGAGCGGAGCGGTAAGGCTATCACTTTGGCCGACCTCCGGGGATCGATTTGGATCGCCGACTTTATCTACACGACTTGCCAAGACACCTGCCCGATGCAAACCGCCGAAATGGCGCAGCTCCAAGAGGAGTGGAAAGATAGAGAAGGACTGAAACTGGTTTCTTTCTCCGTGGATCCCGAAAAGGATACCACCGCAGTGCTCTCCCGCTACGCGGATCGCTATAAGGCCGACGGGCAGCGCTGGCTCTTTCTCACCGGAGCCAAGGAAGAAATAAGTCGACTCGTGCAAGCGGGATTCAGATTAAGCGCGGTTGCTTTACCCGGTGACGGCAACGTGGGTAGCGTCATTATGCATAGTCCCAGGTTCGTCTTGATCGACAAGCAAGCCGAGATTCGTGGTTACTACGACAGTCGAGACCCGCAGGCGTTGCAGCGGCTAAAAGCAGACGTCGAAACTTTGATCAATGGATAACAGGAGTAGCTCACATGGCCAAGCCAGCCAAGAATAGGAAACCCAACCTGAGAACCGACAAGCAAGGCTTACTGCGTGACGGCCCGAACTGGCCGCTCTTTATTCTTGCTGTGATCGGCATGGGGTTGACCGCTTATCTCACTTATACGGCATGGCAGGGAAAGCTGGTGGCGGGCTGCACGGTGGGCAGCGCCTGCGACGTTGTACTGAATAGCCGCTGGTCGACCTTGCTCGGAATGCCGACTTCCTTCTGGGGCTTTCTCACATACGCTTTGCTGGCGGCCCTGGCCTGGAACAAGTACGCCGACAGCCAGTGGAAGTTTGCCTCGTTCGTCACGATCGTTGGGCTCCTCTACAGCTTATACCTCACTGGTATCTCGTTTTTTGTCTTGCATGCGGCTTGCCCCTACTGTCTGACTTCATTGGGGTTGATGACCGTGATTTTTGTCACTTTGCTTTTGCAAAGGCCCGCCAATTTGCCTCACTTTTCTTGGGGTCCCTGGCTCGGCAAGACGGTGGGCACGGCGCTCGTCATCGTTATCGCTCTGCATCTACACTATGCCGGCTATCTGGGCAAAGCGGCTGGTCCTGAAGATCCCTGGATCCGCGGCTTGGCGGAGCATCTCACGCAAACCGACGCCAAATTCTACGGCGCCTCGTGGTGCCCGCACTGTGCCGAGCAAAAGGAACTTTTCGGCAGCTCCGCGCGCCGTCTTCCCTATGTCGAGTGCAGCTCCGCGGGCCAAGGATCGCGGCAAACCGCGGTCTGTAACGATGCAGGGATAAAGAATTACCCGACCTGGATAATCAACGGGCAGCGCTACACGGGCACCCAGACCTTGGATGCTTTGGCGCAATACAGCAAGTACAAAAGTGACGGAGGCAAACCATGAAGCGGCTTCCTAGTTTACAAAGAAGCTTTTTCTTAATTGTTGCGACCTTGGCGGGCGTTCTCTCGCTTTACCCGCCGGCGCAGGCCGATCCGTCGAAATATCCCCAATTCGCCCAGCAATCGCCTCCAGCTAATGTTTCACTTATTTCTGTGGATGAGCTCGCGAACGATATCCAGGCGGGGAAAAAGCCTCTGATCATCGACGTGCGCACCGAGGAAGAGTACCGTGAGGTGCATATTTTAGGCGCGTTGTCCGCGCCCCTAACGGATTTCAATGCGTATTTGCAAAGCGTTCCCAAGGATCGATTAGTTATCCTGTATTGAGCTTGCCCTCATCACCTGGCCAGTTTGGCCTATGGCATCCTCTACGAAAAGGGTTACCGGAACATGAAAGTCCTCGACGAGGGCATCATCGGCTGGTATCAAAAACGGTACCCAGTGGAAGGGACAAAAATCATCTCGCCGCCAAAATGATAGGCACAGACGCGGTCATTCTCCTTAGCGGCGGCCTCGACTCCGCCACCGCCGCCGCCATAGCCAAACAGCAAGGCTTCCAACTTCACGCGCTGAGCTTTCGCTACGGTCAACGCCATGAACGGGAAATCGAAGCGGCAAAAAAAGTAGCGAAATTTTTGAATGCAAAAACCCACCGGATGACCGATTTCGATCTCCGCGCCATCGGCGGCTCGGCGCTCACCGACCAAATCGCCGTGCCCAAAGGCCGGAGCACAAAAGATATGGCCGGCGGTATACCCGTCACCTATGTGCCGGCCCGGAATACGATTTTCCTCGCCTTTGCTCTCGCTTTAGCGGAGCGCATCGAAGCCGGAGATATCTTCTTCGGCGCCAACCAACTCGATTACAGCGGTTATCCGGACTGCCGAGAAGAGTACATTCGCGCATTCGAGGCGATGGCCAATCTGGCGACGAGGGCCGGGGTCGAAGGCAAGAGCCGGATCAAGATTCACGTCCCCTTGATTGAAATGACCAAAGCTCAGATCATTAGAAAAGGAGTCGAACTTGGCATAAACTATGGTCTCACCTGGAGTTGCTATGATCCTGCACCAGATGGACGGGCTTGTGGGCTATGCGACAGTTGCCAACTCCGCTTGAAAGGTTTCAAGGAGGCCGGGCTCGACGATCCGATTGCTTACTCGGTTTTTGACCCCAAAGTCTAAATGCTACCTGACCCATTTACGCCGCAATTTCTCAGCCAGTTGGAAACTCTCCGGCTGCGGACGAGAAAGGAATTCTTGGGCAGCCACACGGGGAACTATTCCTCCCCCAGACGGGGCACCAGTCTGGAATTCGCCGATTATCGGAGATACGCGCCAGGGGATGATCTTCGCTACCTTGATTGGGGTATCTACGCTCGTAGCGACCGGTTGTACATAAAATTATTTCGCGAAGAGGTCGATCTCTTCGCCTACATCTTCGTCGATGCCAGCGCATCCATGGCCTTTCCATCACCCAAGCAAAAATTCCTCCCGGCGAGCAACATCGCGGCGGCGCTTTCCTACGTCGTCTTGGCAAATCATGATCACGTCAAACTCCATCTGCTTGGCAACTCCTTCACTCATAACGCTTCACCCTTTTATCGCGGGCGGCGCCGCATCACGGATTGCATCAAATTCATCACGTCATCGATTCCAGAGGGGCCATTGGAGCTAGCTCCGGCATTGGCAGAACACCTAAGAAGACTGCGCCGCCCGGGAAAGGCGATTCTGATTTCCGACTTTTTGATGCCTGCGGCATCGTACCAACAGGGGCTGAACGTGTTGCGCGCCTTCAATCTCGACATCGCGGTTATCCAAGTATTGACCCGGCAGGAAGTCGATCCGCCATTTTCTGATGGCGGGTTGCGTATCGTTGACAGTGAAACCAACGCCGAAATTGGCTTCCAATGGGATGCCGGCGCGCGGCAAGACTACCAAGCTAAATTGGCGCAGCATAATTCACAAATCCGTAGCTTTTGCCATCAAAGCGGTATCCATTATTCACTGTACGTGACGGACCGCGAGCTGGATGATTTCGTCTTTGCAACCCTGCCGGCCATTGGGCTTTTCAAATAGACTATGGAATTTCTAAATCCCGCGGCTTTGTATGGCCTTTTGGCACTGCCGCTCTTGCTAATTCCATATCTGATCAGACGAAAGCCGAAGCGGGTCATCTTCTCGAGCCTACTGCTGTTCACGGAGCCGGGTACGCGCGCGGGTGGCCGACCGTTGGGAAGACTTCGATTGCCGCTGATTTTCTTTCTCCAGCTCTTGTTGCTGACCTTGTTGATTCTCGCGCTGGGAGAACCTGTGTTCTCCCTCCGGGCGTCGAACATCGCAATTGTGCTGGACAATTCTGCAAGCATGCAAACTCTCGAGAACCAGCAAACGCGCTTCGCTCTGGCACAGGAAAAGGCGCGCGAGCTGCTGGCCGATTTAGGTGTCACCGGCAAGGTGGATCTTTACCTTACCACGCCACGGCTGGAAAAAGTGCGCGGCGCTACCTTTGCCCCGGCCGAAGCGGCCAGCGTTCTGGCCGCGCTGACACCTTACGATTTGGCGGATACTCCCATCGACTACCAGAGCAGCCTCAGCCAGATGGCAAAAGAACGGAAGTACGACCGGGTCTTTCTTATCACCGATCACCCCGCTGCAGGCCAGACAGATACGTTGCGAGTGATCACCGTAGGACAACCAAGAGACAACTTTGCCGTCAGCTCTTTCAACATTTCTCACGCGTCCTTGGTTGGCTCGCGCCTGGAAGCCACAGCTGAAGTAGCCAACTACTCAACCAAAGATGAGCGGATTAGAGTCGCGCTCCGAGGTGGCGGTGTCATGATTGCGAGCCGCGACCTTCCCGTCTCTGCGGGCAAGACTGCACAGGCAACTTTCGCGGGCTTGCCAGCGTACCCTTACTACGAGGTCGAAATCGAGGCCCGTGACGCTTTACCTGTCGATAACCGCCGTTTTGCCGTGCCGCCGGCGGCGCAAAATCTCCGCATCCTTGGAATCTCCCCGAGACCCCAGGCTCTAAATAGTCTACGCTCTATTGCGGGGGTGAGCTTAGACCTCATCGCTCCTCAAGAATACGACAAGATCGATCGCAGCGGATATGGTTTAGAAATCTTCCACTACGCAGCACCCCCCGTATTGCCCGAAAAGCCCGCCCTTTTCGTGCTTCCGCCCGACAATAATCCATTAGTGGATTTGGAGAAGCCTGTTTCTCGACCGGCCGTGTCCAGCTGGCGCGAGCCCCATCCTTTGACCCGCTATGTCAATTTCGCTCTCTTTCGACCTGCGTTTTCACGCCCGTTGAGGCCGCGGATATCCGGCGAGATAATCATCGAGAGCCCCGCGGGAGCACTGGTTTTTGCGGCGGAGCAGCGCGGGTTTCGCCAAGCGGTCCTGGGTTTCGATATTTTCCCTTACCTAGGGCGAGAAAACCTGCCGGTCTCAGTCTTTACCCTGAATCTCTTAGACTGGTTCTTTCACGGTTCGGGAGCCGAGGGCAGAACTACCGGCGCGCCCCTCACCTTCAGCTATACGCAGCAGGGAAACTTCCTGGTTACTCCAAAAGGGGATAAGATAACTCTTAACCCAGGCGTCAATAACTTTCCCGCGACCTATTTCCAAGGCATCTACCAAATCGATCGGAGCGCTCAAAGAGAACTTTTCGCCGTCAACCTTAAGAACAATAACGAGTCTGATCTGCGCCAACTAACTCCCATAGAACTCCGGGAGGTGAGCAGCGGTGGCGGCAAAGTGTCAGCGCTATTTTCTATCTGGCCTTACCTATTATTGACCTCGTTGTTTCTCTTGTTGGTCGAGTGGTTCGTCAATCCGCGCCCGTTGCGAACCCGTCCCGGCTGAGATGAGTCTCAGGACCCATGAAAGAACTTCTCTCGGATATTCAAATTGCCAAACCGCTGTTTCTGTGGCTGCTGCTCGGTCTGCCTCTCCTCTGGGTGCGCGCCCGTGATCAGAGGCTACTCGTCATTCTGGCACGAACCATTATTTTTTTGCTCCTCGTCCTTGGTCTCGCCGACCCTCAATGGGTCACCCGCCAGGCTAAGCAAGAAGAGCGGATCTTCGCTTTTGATATTTCGCAGAGCGTAACTAGCAGCATGCGGCGCTGGATGGGAGCCACGGCCGACGGGAGGTTTGCTCCCACCCAGGGAGACCGCGTATTCGTTTTCGCCTCCGATACGAAAGAGGCCCCGGACTGGCGCGAGCGGCTCCGGAAGGACGCCGCCCTCCCAGACTCGATTCAGTCGGCAAAGACCGACCTGGAAAAGTTGTTCACGACCTTGCTGGCGCTCCCCGCCGCGCCGCGAAGCCTTTTTTTGTTCACCGACGGCTGGGAGACGCAGGGGAATGTTGAGGCTTTGTTACCCGCGATCGCAGCTTCCGGGCTCAAGATCTTCCCGGTTGTTCCAACGGAACAGCCCAAGATCGACAATGTTGTCGTAAAGAGACTGCTGCTGCCCAATCAAGGAAAGAGCGGCGAAGCCATCAATCTACGGGTGGTTCTGGAAAACCAAAGCGAAAGTGAGGTTGAGGGAACTCTGACATTGACACGCAACAACCAGAATCTAAAGTCAGAGACGATAAAACTCAAACCGGGAAGCGAGATCTATACCTACCAGTCCACGCTTCCCGACAACCCGGTTACCTCTTATCGAGCCCAGTTTACTCCACGGCAGGCCGATCTTGATATCAACTTAGCGGACAACCAAGCCGTTGCATGGGTGGCAGTGAAGACGAAAGCGAAGGTCTTGCTGCTGAACGGGCAAAGTGGCGGTGGTCGCTATTTAGAAGAGATTCTCAAACGGCAAGGCTTCGAAGTAACCTCACATAATGCCGATAGCCCGCCGTCACCCGCTGGCTATGGAGTCGTCATCTTCAATAATGTCGACCGGAGTAAATTTTCCCCTAGCTATCTCGCCGCCATCGAGCGGCACACAGCTCAAGGCAATGGTTTTTTGATGCTTGGAAGCGACGCCAGCTTCGCTCCTGGAAGCTATAGCCGTACGCCAATCGAGGCCATACTCCCCGTGGAGCCAAGGGAACCAAAGCGAGAGGAAAAGAACCGCGCCGTTGTTCTAGTCATCGATAAGTCTGGCAGCATGCGCGAAGAAAACCGCATCCTCTATGCGCAGGAGGCCGCCAAAGCCGTCGCTCGCCAACTTAAGGATAATGATCTTCTTGGGATAATAGGCTTCGATGTGACCCCATTCGTGGTTGTACCGCTGGAACCTGTCGGCAAGCTCCGTGGCGTGATCGATGCTCAGATCAATCGTCTTAAACCTGGAGGACAAACCTACTTTTATCCCGCGCTCATCGAAGCCAAACGCCAGATCGAGCGAGCCAACGCGGCGCGAAAGCACGTCATCTTGCTAAGCGATGGAGAAACCCGAGGCACTCAGGGCGAGCTGGTCGATCTCGTAACCGTTATGAAGAACGAGATGAAAGTCACCGTCTCGGCCATTGCCATCGGGGCGGAAGCCGATGTTCGAGTCATGAAGCGGATTAGTCAATATGGCGGCGGCTTATTCCATCAGACCATCGATCCTACGTCGCTGCCCCAAATCGTCATGGCCCAGCTCCAAGACACTCCGCCCGAGGAGCCTAGGGGCGAAAGAGAGTTAACCCCAATTCAAGAAAGGGGCTCAGAAGTGCTTGGCGGTTTCTCGGCGCGGCCTTATCCTAGGCTCCTTGGTTATATGGAAACGGAATTAAAGCGCGGCGCCCACTTGGACCTCATGCTTCCGAGGGAAGACCGAAGAATACCTGTACTGGCGTCTTGGCGATATGAAAAGGGAAAAGCTGCAGCCTTCACGGCGGACCTGGAGGGCCGTTGGACCAGGAACTGGATCCAATGGAGCGCTTTACAAACGTTCTGGGAAAGGGTCCTCGGTTGGCTCCGTCCCAGCGACGAGCGTGACCCCATACCCGTTCACGAGGTGCGGGTGGGCCTTTCCGCTAACAAACCTTTTCTGGATTTGTTTCTCTATGAGGATACCGGTGCGGACGGCCAGTTCCGGTTTTCAGTCCTTTCAGTGAATGGAAAAGGAAGCAAAATAGAGGGAGTACTACAAAAACTGGCCCCTGGCCATTATCAGGTCCCCCTGCCATTAACGGCGCCAGGTGATTATCGTGTTGAGCTGGCCGAAGAACGGCGGGGGCGTCGGGTCGCGTATCCGCCGATCGGCTACAGCTTACCTTACGACCTCAACAGCGAACTCCCCCGACCCGACTTTAATCTCTCGTTGTTGAATACACTGGCTCAAGCAAGCGGCGGGGAAATTAATCCGAAGTCTTTAGGGTCATTGGAAAAACAAGAGTTTACGAATATCTACCGGCCTCTACGTCAGGTTTTAATCATGTGCGCAGCGGCTCTTTTTCTTTTTGAAATTGCTGCCAGGAAGCTGTTTCTTTCAGAGTCTTAAATTCCAGCCATCCAACCGCCAATCCTTTCACAAGTGCTCGAAATCGAACGCCTAGTCGGCGGATTTTTCGTTTGACATGGTAAGCAAAACGGTTTATTCAATGAGGACTTCTTGCTATGGGCCTGGAAATCAAACATACAGGCACCGGGGGAACGTTTTCCGGCCAACACCAGTTTTCAGCATTCCCCTCTGTTCTTCGAACCTTAGTTTGGTTGTGGGTTATCGGCTCTGTTTTCGCCATGAAACCCACGGCTGTTCAAGGATCCAATCCAAAAACAGTCCGCAAAGAATCCCCAAAGGGCAAGACAACCGCCCCAGCACCGCCAATTCGAAGACTCACGAAGGCCCAGAGCGAAGCCCCCGCGGACGCCATGGAACGGCGCGAGCATGTCACGCAGCAGACAAGGACGGGCGATACCCTCCTGGAGTTATTAAGTCGTTTCGGGCTGTCGAATGCCGAGCGGCAACTTTGGACCCGGTCGATTCAGCGCAATATTGGAACTCGGGGGCTGCTGCCGGCTGGCAAGGAAGTTCATTTCTATTTTACTAATTTGATGCCTGGCTCTCGTCGGAGTCCCCAGCTGAAAGCACTGGAAGTCGATTTTTCCGATACCTCAACCCTTACCTGGGAAAAAGGAATTAGAGGGATTCTCTTTCAGAGACGCGAGAAGCCCTATGACGTAGAGCTGAAGACTGTCAGCGCATCAGTGGAAAACTCGCTTTTTACGGATGGGCAAAAAGCCGGTATCCATCCGGCTTTGCTCTCTCAACTTGCTGACATTTTTACTTGGGATCTCGACCTTGAAAGGGACGTTCGTAAAGGGGACAGCGTCAAAATATTGTATGAGCAGAGAAGTCGAAAAGGACAGGAAACCAAGGCCTCGCTCCGCATTCTAGCCGCCGAACTGATTAGCGCCGGCCAGAAACTGACCGCCATCTATTTTGAGAAGCAGAAAGGACAGGGAAACTACTACAATCTTGAGGGAAGAAGTCTCGCTCGCTCGTTCCTCCGGTTTCCTCTGGAATTCACCAACATCACTTCGCACTTTGCTCACGCCCGCTTTCATCCCATCCTTAAGGTGAATATGCCGCATACGGGGGTGGACTTTGCCGCGAAAAGGGGCACCCCCGTCCGGGCGGTCGGTGATGGCGTGATTACACTCGCTGACTGGAACGGTCTTTACGGAAAGACAGTCGAAATCCAACACGATTCCACGTACACAACCCGTTACGCCCATCTGGAGAGGTTTGCCGAAGGGGTGCGTGACGGGACGGCTATTAAAAAGGGGCAGATCATCGGTTATGTCGGATCCACCGGCAGAGTAACCGGGCCGCATCTGCATTTCGAGCTCTATAAGGATCAGCAATACATCGATCCCTTGAGTGTTGATTTCCCCGCCGAGGATCTGATCGAGCCTACCCTGCAGGCGCTTTTCGATAACCAAAAATATATTCTCCTTGTCGAGCTTAGCTCTGCACCTCAGTCCTAAATCATTCTATCCATAGCTGAGCCTCCCCTGCGGATGTTTGGGGCGGCCTTTCCAATTCGCCCTTACTCGGCACGGCTTTGTATTGCTTCGTTTTTTTGATATCAAAAAGTGTTTCGATGTGGTTAACACATGATTGAGCGGGCGGTAATTCTGAGCACCGGGGATGAGCTCACCACCGGCAAAGTCGTCGATACCAACTCCTCCGCTATTGCGGATCGCCTTTTTGCAATCGGCGTTGAGGTGGCGGCTGTGCTCACGGTCTCTGACGATCGAGAAAAACTCCATTGGGCGCTGCGCCAAGGAAGCGAGCTGGGGGATGTGATCATCGGCACCGGAGGACTTGGGCCAACGGCAGATGATCTGACCACCGAAGCTGTCGCCGAATTTCTTGGGTGCCAACGAGTTCAGGATAAGCAAGTCGCGGATTCCTTAAAACAGCGCTTCGAGGCCCATGGCATCGCCTGGACACCGAACAACCTGAAACAAGCCCTTTTTCCGGAAGGATCGGTGATCGTTCCCAATCCCATTGGCACGGCCCCTGGGTTTCGTGTCCCTATTGGGCCTGGCAAGACCCTCATTTGGTTATCCGGCGTACCGCAAGAGATGACGGCGATGTTGAACGACACGGTGATACCCTGGATCGTGAAACAAAGAGCCGATGCGGAGCAAATTACCGCTTGTACATTCAAGATCTATGGCCTTACTGAGTCAAAGCTCGACGACCTCGTAAAGCCCATAAAACTTGGATCGGATGCCAGACTTTCATTTCGCGCCCACTATCCGGACCTATCCTTGCGTCTAATAGTTAAGGGAGGCAAGGAAAGCGTGGAAATTTTTACTCGCCTCAGGGATCAAATTCGCGAAGTTCTAGGGTCCTTCATTTATTTTGAAGGCGATGCGACTCTAGAGGAAGTTGTCGGACAACTCCTTTTGGCAAAGCAGCAAACCCTGGCCCTTGCCGAGTCCTGTACCGGCGGCTACATTAGCCATCGCATCACACGAGTAGGCGGTAGCTCAGCTTATTACTATGGCGGCGCGGTAACCTATTCCAACGATGCCAAAAGACGCTTCCTCGGCGTCAAGCCGGCAACCCTGGAAAGCTATGGAGCCGTCAGCCGTGAGACTGCCCTGGAAATGTCCCGAGGGATCAGAGAACGAACCGGTGCCGGGATCGGCCTCAGCGTTACCGGCATCGCCGGTCCTTTGGGCGGCAGCCCGGACAAGCCCGTAGGGACCGTCTGGATAAGTATCGCCCAAGAGGGTGGCCACGAAGCTAAGCTCTTCCAGTTTCACGGCGACCGTGAGCGAATTATCATCGGCACGTCGCAAGCCGCCCTCCACTGGTTGCGCACCACGCTTCTGTCAGAAACCGCTAAGCCGTAGCCGTGATTCGCGCCTTTATCGCCGTTGAGATCGCTCCGCAAACCGTGCGACAGATCTCTGCGGTCGTCGCCGATCTCAAACCCCGTATTCCGGGTATTCGCTGGGTTTCGCCGACGAACTTCCATTTCACGCTCAAGTTCCTGGGCAACATTGACGAAAGTAAAATCGAACCTATTGCGCAGGCGCTGAAGCTTGCACTTCACCCCTTTCCGCGCTTCACCATAAATGCTAAAGATTTAGGAGTATTCCCAGATTTAAAGCGGCCGCGCGTGTTGTGGATTGGGCTCGAAGGAAAGGAATTATTAGAGCTAGCGTCAAAAGTAGAAAAGGCCCTGGAGCCTTTAGGCTTTGTGCCTGAAAAAAGAGAATTCAAACCGCACTTAACTGTAGGGCGTTGGCGGCAGTTTGATCGCTCCTCAAAAAAATTCGGTGAAGAACTAAAAAGGTGGAAGGGTCACGAATTCGGCGAATCGACGGTGGCAGAAGTGATTTTTTTCCAAAGCGAGCTCAAACGAGAAGGCGCGACTTACCAGCCATTGAAGGTCGTGGTCCTGGCGAAGTAAGACCAAGCGCATAACGGGACTTTTGAAGGAGGCGGAAGATGGACGTAAATCGGGAGAAAGCAATTGATCTCGCCGTGAGCCAGATCGAAAGGCAATTTGGCAAAGGGGCGATCATGAAGCTCGGCGAGGGGGGCGTAGTAAAAGACGTTCCGATAGTCTCGACCGGTTCTCTCGGACTCGAT